>Ga0137412_10005429_pt1 | contig 10185 bp, 8 predicted proteins | sample CZODoug2_1_16fun_FD_122160 | JGI IMG/M metagenome (GOLD analysis project Ga0137412, IMG submission 122160) | Vadose zone soil fungal communities from Angelo Coast Range Reserve, California, USA - CZODoug2_1_16fungal (Hybrid Assembly) | ecosystem: Environmental > Terrestrial > Soil > Vadose zone... | reverse complement strand
CGAACGACACGCTCAAAGCGAGCCGCCGACCGTCCCGCGTCTCGAAGACGCCATACCCAGCCGGAGCCCGCAAGCCGGCATCAGCCGGCATCAGGTTGATCGCGCGGGTGAGCTCGAACGTGTTGAGCGCGTAGGCACAGTCCTGCATCGACGTCACGACCGATCCCGGACGGTTGCCGGACGCCCGGCCCACCAGCGCGGCCAGCACCCCGACGGCACAGTAGAGACCCGTGGACATGTCGACAATTGGCACCGCGTCGACGTCGACCTGTGCACCGAGCAGCCCCGACGATGCCTGCAGCGAGAGGTCATGGGCCGCCTTGTGCGCCGAGAGGCCGTCCTCGCCGTAGGCCGTCAGACCGGCCACGACCTGATCGGGGAACCGCCGCGTGAGCAGCTCGACCGAGAGGCCGAGCCGCTCCGCAACCTGGGGTCGATAGGCGTTGATCACAACGTCACAGCTCGCGATCAGCCGGTATGCCACCTCAATGCCCTCAGGTCGTTTCAGGTCAATCGCGATGAAGCGCTTGTTACGGCCGAGCGACAGGAACACCGCGGGAGTGGCCCTGGCCGGATCACCGATGGTTGGCCGCTCGACCACGATGACGTCGGCACCGAGGTCGGCCAGCACACCGGCCGCCAAGGGGCCCGGCGCGGTCTCGGCGAAGGCCACGACCCTGACCCCGTCCAGGGGCAGCGCCGCCACGTCAGGACCGCACGTCATGCTGCGCGCGCAGTTCGCGGCGCAGCACCTTGCCGGTCGCACTGACCGGCAGCGATTCGCGCACCACCAGTTCGCGGGGGACCTTGTAGGCGGAAATCGTGCGGCGACACTCCTCCTGGACGGACTCCAACGTGATGTGCCGCCCGTCCGTGACAACGGCGACGCACACCAACTCGCCCCACTTCTCGTCGTCGACTCCGTAGACAGCGCCGTCGACAACCCCCTCCACCCTGCGCACTGCTGCTTCGACCTCAGCGGGGAACACGTTGAACCCGCCGGTGATGATCAGATCGCGCAAACGGTCGACCACGAACACGTAGCCGTCCGAGGAGATGTGGCCGACGTCGCCCGTGTGGAGCCAGCCGTGCTCGTCGATCACCGCCGAGGTGGCGGCGGGATCCTTCCAGTAGCCCGCCATGACCGTGTCGCCCCTCATCACGATCTCGCCGCGAGTCCCACTCGGACAGAACTCCCCCTTCGCATCCATGACGCGCAGATCCACGAAGGGGGCTGGCCGCCCGGCCGACGCCGCGAGGTCCGGCCGATCGCCGACCGCCCTGAGGTGATCTCCGGGCGAGAGACGGGTCAGCGGCAGCGAACCCTCGCTCTGCGCATACATCTGGTGCAGGGTCTCCCCGAATGCGTCGACCGCGGCCTTCAGATCGGTGCCGCTGATGGACGATCCCCCGTACACGATCGCTCTCAACGAGCCCAGCGACCCCGCAAAACCTGGCCTGGCCCGCGCAAGCGCGGCGAGCACGGTCGGGACCGCGGTCACGACGTTGACCCGCTCCGACTCGACGGTCTCGAGAACGTTCAGCGGATCGAAACCGCCCAGGAGCATCTGCTCCGCACCGCGACAGGCGAACGCGAGCAGCAGGTTGCCAGCGGCGTGACTCATCGGGATCGGGTGCAGAACCCGGTCGCCGGCCTCGATCTCGACCTCGATCATCATGTTGCGGGCCGTCCCGGCGAGATTTCCCTGGGTGATCGTGATCGCCTTCGGTGCACCACTTGTCCCCGACGTGAAGAGCAGTACGGCGGGATCGCCGGGGTCAAGGGGCGGTCGGTCCATGCCCGTTCGGTCCCGGTCCAGCCGGTCGAGGAACTCGCGACCGTCGGAGTCAGCACCCAAGGAGACCAGACGCCGACCCGTCGGCCATTCCCTGACCAGGGACAGCTCCGTGAACCATTGCTCATCCGCCAACACCAGCGCGACCTCGGTCCGCTCCATCAGGGCGAGGGCTTCGGACACGTGCGACCGTCGATTGATGCCCATGCGCACGAAGCCGCCGACAAGGCACGCCTGGTCGACAGCCGCGTACTCAACGCAATTGCCGGCGATTGTCGCCACGCGATCTCCAGCCTTCAGGCCCCAGTCGCCGAATGCACGGATTATCCCGGTGACGACGGTGTTCAGCTCGCCATACGTCAACGAACGTCGATCGTCACGTAAAGCAACCTGCTCCGGGAATCGTTCGTAGGACCGCACGAGCAATTGCTGAATTGTGGTCATGACCCATTTCTCCATCGAGAGTGCAAGTGGAGCGGATAGCGTGATATCACATTTTCAGAGCCCACCCAGGGCACCCGCACACGTCCCAGGTCTGATGATGTGAGATGATGCGAGCGTGGATCATGTTGATGCCAATCAGTACGAGGGATTGGCTAGCGCGCGCGGCAAGGAGGTTGGCGTCGCCATCGACGCGGAGACCTTCGCGATCACCTTCAATCTGATCCGTGCGGCGAACCTTCTCGTCGCCAAGCTCGAGCAGGATGTGTATCGGTCACGCGGAGTGAGCTACGCGGGCTTTCGCGTGTTGTTTGCCCTGTGGGTGGTCGGGCCGACGGAGCCCAAGCAGTTGGCGCACCTCGCGAACGTCACGAGGTCGAGCACATCGAGCGTGCTCAACACGCTCGAGCGAGATGGTCTGGTTGAACGACGCCGCGAATCCGCCGACCGTCGGCTCGTGACCGCCGCGCTCACCGAGCGTGGCAAGGACCTGGTGCATGAGACGTTCGACAAGCATCACGCGCTCGAGACCAAATGGGTCTCAGTGCTCAGTGCCACGGAACGCAAGCAGGCCGCGAACGTCCTGCGGCTGCTGGTGACCCGCGGTCAGTGATACGGCCACGGCACCTTCTCGGGGTCGATGTGCACGTCGACAAGCGCGGCCCCGTTGCCGTGCTCGATCTCGGACATGGCGACCTTCAGGCCCTCGAGATCTCGCACGCTGAAGCCCTGCCCGCCGAGCGCGGTGGCAACTGATCCGAAATTTGGCCAGTCGAACGTCGCGATGCTCGGGTCCATACCCTTGCTGCGAAGCCGGACGTGTTCCGCGCCGTAGGCGCCGTCGTTGAGTACCAGCACGGTGATATCCAGGCCGTGCCGAACCGCGCTGTTGAACTCGGCGAGCCCACCCAGCGCAAAGCCGCCGTCCCCGCAGACCAACAGGACCGGCCGGGTCGGCGTGCCAAAGGCCGCGCCGATCGCATGGGCCATACCAAGGCCGATAGAGCCGAATCGTCCGGTGTGGACGTACGACCGCGGATGCGTGACGTGGAGGGACGCGAGCGACTGGATGAAGAACCTGCCGCCGTCCATCACGAGCGTCCGGTCCGATGGTACGACCGCATCGACCAGATCGAGGGCCGCCGCGATCGGTACGGTCCCGGGCGCCGTCGATTCGGCGGTAGTTGTCGATCCGGCCGAGGAGAGCCGGGAGGCCAGAGCGGCGGAGGCGAACCCCGTAGGGGTGAACTCAATCTTCTCGAGCCAGTCGGACATCGCCGTTGCCGCCGTCGCCGCGTCGGCGACGACGGGACAGTTCGCCTTGGTGAACCTGTCGATGTTCTGGGGGTCGATGTCGACGTGCACCAACTGTTTGGCCGCGGTCAAGGACCCTTCGGCGGTGGTCAACGCATTCAGGCTCGCACCGAACGCGATGATGCAGTCGCTCTGGGCGACCGTATCCAGGGCCGTCTCATGGGCGAGGCCGCCGACGATGCCCAGATTGTGGGCCTCGCCGCGAAACAGGTCCTTCGCCTGCAGCGTCGTCGCCAAGGGAGCGCCGAGTTGGTGGGCCAACCTGACCATCGCGTCCCGGGCCTCGTCACTGATCGCCCCGCGCCCAGCCAGCATGATGGGCCGGCGTGAACTGGCGATGACGCCGACCGCGACGTCGAGCGACTGCTCGTCCGGCAGAGGGGCATAGAGCCCGTCGGTCGACTCGGGCGCGGGGTCGAAGGGTTCGAGCTGCAACTGGAAGTCGATGGGCACGTTGAGCACGATGGGGCGGTGTTCGACCTTCGCGCGCCGAAGTGCGCGAGCCAGGTCGATGCCGCCGGAGCGGGGCGATCGCACCTGCTCGAACCCTGCCCCGGTCGACCTGACGACTTCTCGGTGGTCGATGTTCTGCAGGTTGTCTCGATCACCTGATGCCGTGTCGCCCGCAATCAGTAGCAGGGGCGTGCTACTTCTCGCCCCGTCGACAAGAGCCGTGACGGTGTTGGTGAGTCCGGGTCCATAGGTCACGGTTGCGACCCCGACGCGGCCCGTGACCTGCGCATATCCACTCGCCGCCAGTACCCCGCCGCTTTCGTGGGCCATCGCTGCGTAGCGCCCACCGTGCTCCCTCTCGAAGCTGTCCATCAGGAAGAGATTTCCGTCGCCCAGCACTCCGAAGATCGTGTCGATCCCGTGGGCGCGGAGCTCACGTGCGAACTGATCGCAAAAATTCACAATGTGCCCCTCGTCTGCACTGAAAATGCCGAAGTCGCCTCGGTTCCCGCGTCTTGACGGCTAGCGAAACGGCCGCCCATGTCGGAGCGTCACCCCGACCCTCCCGAGAGATCGCCAGACCAGATCGACCGGAGGATCTGTTCGAGAGCCCAGGACTCGCCGCCCCCGGCCTCTTCGAGATCGCGTCGCGCAGCCAGGTCGATGCGAGGCAGCGCGGGCTCCACCTGGTCCCAGGTGATGCCCAGCCCCGCCAGCCCGAGCGGGATGCGCACCGTATTCAAGAAACGGGTCAAGGACTCGACCAGTGCGTCGCCATCCGCCGAAACCGATGGCGTGCCAGCGGAACCCGCCAACGCATTCACCAGGAGACGCCGGCGATCGGCGTCAAGCGTGGTGCGTCGACGATGAGCGACGACCCGCATGACGACGGCGTGCGTCGCCGCGTGACTGCAACCGAGCACCGGGCTGATCGCATGAACCAGCGCATGACCGATGCCCATACGCACCCGCAGCAGCCCCGCGAGAACAGAGGCTGACTGCGCGTCCCGGAAAGCGTCGAGACTGGGCTGACCCCCGAGACCGACGGCTGCCCCGGCGGTTAGCTCCGCGGCACGCAGGTAGAGCGCGTCGGTGACCGGATTGGCGTCCACCGAGAACAGTCCCCCGACACAGTGCGACAGGGCATTACCCAACGATGTGGTGGTGAGCGCGATGGGCAACGCCGCCGGGACCGCGGGGTCCAGGACCACCACTCGGGGGATGAGTTCCGGCCCGGCCAACCTGTGCTTCTCGCCACTGCGCGTCACCCCCGCGAACGGCGTCACCTCAGCTCCCCCGAACAACGCTGGCATCGTCACGTGAAGGCAGCGCCGATCGGGGTTGAGGGACACGAGAGCCTTGGTCGTATCGATGACGCTGGCTCCTCCGACACTGACGACCGAGTCCGCCCGGGTCGTCTTGAACATTGCGTCGAGCCCTCGGATGTCGTCCATAGGGGCGTGGGGACGCACGGTTTCGTGTCGCCCGACGACGGAATCACCGAGCGCCTCCACGACCTCCCGGTAGACCGGGGCAGCGGCCATCGAGGGGCTCGTCACGAGCAACGTACGCGTCGCACCGAGGTCCGCGAGAAGCTCCGGGACCCGACTGCGCGTTCCGACCCCTGAGACGATGCGCGGCGTGGACGGAACAACCACGTCGAAGCCCGAGGGCCCCCGCCTGACGGTGGGTTCGGCGCTAGGAACGCTCGTCATCCCCGACCCGCTCCCGCAGCTGATCGGAGCCGGCGGGCTTCGCGCCCTCACGCATCAGCGAGCGCTTCCGGGCTTCCATCGGTGGCCCGGGTCAGATCGGTGTCGAAGATCGAGCCGCGGAAGTAGTACCCGCTCAGGAGGCTCCGTGCCATTACGAAGTACTGGATCGTCGGAGGACCTTCCTCGACCACATTCGCCCGCGCATCCCGGAACATCCGCTCGATCGGGTATCGCCGGGTGAAACCGATCCCGCCGAAGATGAGCAGCGCGCGGTCGGTCACCCGGCACACCGCCTCCAGCCCGAACAACTTGCACGCCGAGGCCTCGACGGTGAGCCGCCGCCCAGAGTCGATCTTGCGGGCGGCGTCTTCGAGCATGGCCCGCAGCGCGTACACGTCCATCGCCATCTCCGCCAGATAGCGCTGAATGGCCTGTCGTGAACCGATCGGCTTGCCGAAGGTGACTCGCTCGTTGGCTCGCTGGATGCTCATCTGCAGGGCTTCCTCCGCTGTGCCAAGGGAGGAGGCAGCGACAAACACGCGGCTGGCCTCCATGCCCTGGTCGATGAGGCCGAGGCCCTCGCCCTCCGCACCGAGACGATTGACCAGCGGGACCCTCACGTCACGGAACTTCAGGTGACCATGCTGCAGGCCACGCGTTCCCAGTGTGGGCGGCAGTGGGTCGATGCTCAGACCCTCAGAATTGCGCTCGACCAGCACAGCGCTCACCCCGGCAGTGCCGGCCGCCGGGTCGGTCTTCGCGAAAAGGATGAGGTGGCTCATCCAGTCCGAGTTCGTGGTGAGCCACTTCTCCCCATTGACGACATACTCGTCGCCCTCCCGGATGGCCACTGTCGAGATGTCAGCGCCCGTGCCGTTCCCCGGCTCAGTGATGCCCATGCCGAAGGAAACCTCGCCGCGGGCGGCCCGGGGAAGGAGCTCGGCCTTCTGTTCCTCGGTCGCCACCATGGCGAATATGTGGGTCCCCGAGTTGTGGCCATGGACGAAGCCGCGCAGGCCCCCATGAATCCTCGAAAGATCGGACAGGATCGGCATGTACTGGCTGACCGTCAGTCCTGCCCCGCCGAACTCCGGAGCGATCAGAAGCCCGAACGCTCGAACCTTCCGCAGTGCCGGGACCAGCACGTCCTTCGGGATCCAGTCCTTCTCCTCGATCTCGTCCTCCAGCGGAGGGATCAGCTCCCACATAGCCTCAGCGATGTCGCGCCGAAGGACTTCATAGTCCTCTGAGTTCATTTCAGTCCGTCCCCTCACGTGCTTCGTGGCTATGGATTGCGCAGCGACTGGCCGCCGTCGACCGGGATGACGGCGCCGGTGATGTAGGACGATGCATGGCTCGCGAGCAGCACCAGGAGACCATCCAGCTCCCGGTACTCCCCCAGCCTGCCGAGTGGAACTCCGCGCGCGACTCGAGCGCGAAAAGCCGGGTCCCCGAGGAAATCCGCATTGAGCTCGGTCTCGAAGTGCCCGGGACAGATGCAGTTGACCCGCAGACCGGAGCCGGCCCATTCCCGTGCGAGCTGCTTGGTCAGGTGAACCAACGCCGCCTTCGAGGCCGAGTACGCGGCCGTGTTCGGTATCGCCACGAGGGCCGCGCCGGATGCGACGTTGACGATCGCACCGCCGCCGACACCACGCCGATGCTCGGCGAAGAGCCTGGATAGCTCCCACGCGCCGCGCACATTCGTCGCGAAGGTGCTGTCCCAGTCTTCGTCGGTATGCTCGAGCGCCGGCTTCAAGATCCCGGTCCCCGCGTTGTTGACGAGGACGTCAATCAAGCCCCGCGCCGCGCGCGCCTGCGCGAACGCCGCACGGAGCGAGGTGCGGTCGGCGACATCCCCGACGATGGTCGTGATCGAACCGCCAGTCGCCTCGATGGTGGCCCTGAGGTCGTCGAGCCGGTCGACACGTCGGGCGATGGCGACGACGTGGGCGCCACGACGGGTGAGCACCTGGGCAAAATGAGCACCCAGACCGCTCGACGCTCCCGTCACCATTACGACCTGCCCGGCAAGCTCTCCGCCCGGGGGGAGAACGCCGTCACCATCACTGACTCCGGAGCTCATCCCTACCGACCCTCGAACCGTGGAGCCCGCTTCTCCGCGAACGCGCGGAGCCCCTCGGCGTAGTCCGCGGAATGCCGGTACCGCAGTGCGGCCGCGAGAGCGGACGCGAGCCCGTCCTCTCTGGGGAGAGTGGCTGCCTCGAGCACCAGGTGTTTCATCTGAGCGAGGCCCAGAGGGCTCTTACCGGCGATCTTCCTGGCCAGCGTGTCGACACTCGCTTCGAAGTCCGCATCCGGGTAGACCTGGTCGACCAGACCCGCGTGCGCCAGCTCCGCGCTGCCGAACAGCTCACCGGTGAACATCATGTACTTGGCCTTCGCCGGGCCGATTCGGCGCGACAGGCGATACGTCCCGCCCGCCCCTGGCAGGATGCCGAAGTTGGCGTGCATGTCGCCGAGCCTCGCCGAGTTGGACGCGACGATGAGGTCACAGCTCAGGGCGAGCTCGAGCCCACCTGCGCAGGCTGTCCCATGCACGGCCGCAATGACCGGCTTGGGCAGTGCCTCCAACGCGGCAAAGACCTCGTTGCTCCGCTCGAGCATCGAGGCGGGAGGGCCCGCGCTTGCACCTCCGTTGTCGTTCGACTCGAGATCCCCGCCGGCGCAGAACGCACGACCCCGACCACGAATGACGATCACGCGGTACTTCTCGGCGCGCGCCTCCTCAACAGCGGCCTCAAGCGCATCGAGCATTCGCGACGAGATCGCGTTGAGCTTGTCAGGCCGGTTGAGGTAGATGGAGAAGACGGATCCTTCGGGTAGGCATTCGACTGTTGCCGCCATCAGGACGATGTCCTCGCGCTGGAAGGAACCTGGGCCGTGGCGGAGTAGGCCTCGACCAGAAGTCGCTTCACGACCTTGCCCGACGCGTTGCGAGGCAGCTCATCCACGATGGTTGCGATCTTCGGGACCTTGTAGCGGGCGATGCGCGCCGCGGCGAAGTCACAGAGCTCTGCCACCGTGACGCCCGGTGAGTCGATGACGATCGCAGCCGCGACACATTCACCGTAGATAGGGTCCGGCAATGCGTAGACCGCCACATCGGTGACGCTGTCGTGCCGCAGTAGGACTTCTTCTATCTCGCGCGGGTAGACATTTTCGCCGCCCGTGACAATCAAGTCGCTCGAACGGCCGGCAATGGTGAAGTACCCATCGGCCTCCCGCCTGGCCAGATCGCCCGTGTGGAGCCATCCGTCACGGATCGTCGCCGCGGTGGCCTCCTCGTTGCGGTAGTACTCCGCCATGCAGGTGCCCCCGCGGGCCACGACGATCTCACCGATCTCGCCCTCGGCTGCGTCGTGCCCATTCCCATCGACGATCCGGACCTCTACCGAGTACAGCTCACGACCCGTGAAGCTCGCACGTCCATCGTGGTCATCGGGCCGCAGGATCGAGATCGACGTCGCCTCGGTCGTGCCGTAGAACTGATAGAACGCGGCATTCTGGAAGTATCGACGCGCTTTCCGGAGAACATCTGGCGCGATGCTCGACGAGCCGTACCAGAGCTTCGTCAGGCACGAGATGTCCGGACGTTCGACCAGCTCGGCGTTCGTGATCATGGCGAACATCGTGGGTGCCCAGAGGCTCACCGTGATGGCCTTGTCAGCCACGAGCCGCAGCAACGTCGCGGGATCGAACCCCTTGCCGAAAAGCACGACGCTGGCTCCGAGGGTGAGGGCCGGCAACAGCTGCATACACAACCCGCCACCGTGGAAAACGGGCCCGCAGATCAACATGCGGTCAGCGGTCTCGAGATCACCTTCGATCGCGTAGACAGGCATCAGCCGGACCGTCGCGTCGTGAGTGTTGACCACCCCTTTCGGGTGGCCGGTCGTTCCGCTGGTGTAGAGGATCGTCGCTACCGATCCCGCGTCCACGACCACCGACGGCTCGTCCGAGGGCCGCCCTTTGCAGAGGCCGTCGAGCCCGAGCGACGCACCGCCGGACTCGAAGCAGACGATCTCGGTCGCGATGGACCCGACACCGACCGCGTGCGCGACCGCCTCGTGGTAGGAGGGGCCCGCGAACGTCACCGCGGGACAGACCTCGCGGAGCACGTACGCGAGCTCTTGCGGCCCGTACCGGAAGTTCAGCGGCACGAACACCGCGCCGACCTTCGCGGTAGCGAAGGTCACGACCACGAACTCCAGCGAGTTCTCCGACATGATCGCCACGCGGTCACCTGGCCGCACACCCTTGTCCTGCAGAGCGTTCGCCAGCTGGTTGACACGGGCGTTCAGCTCGGCATACGTCAGACGCAGGTCACCCATCTCGATCGCGGACTTGTGCGGGTACCGCCTCGCGCCCAGGCGTGCGATGTCACCAACAGTTCTCACGCGGATCCTCTGTCAGGCCTCAGTGCCTCGATTGACAACGTCCTT
>Ga0137412_10005428_pt1 | contig 10188 bp, 10 predicted proteins | sample CZODoug2_1_16fun_FD_122160 | JGI IMG/M metagenome (GOLD analysis project Ga0137412, IMG submission 122160) | Vadose zone soil fungal communities from Angelo Coast Range Reserve, California, USA - CZODoug2_1_16fungal (Hybrid Assembly) | ecosystem: Environmental > Terrestrial > Soil > Vadose zone... | reverse complement strand
TTGTCGTCTCGAGCGACTTCGAGGAACTCGAATCGCTGTGCCACCGGGTATTGGTCCTGGACCGCGGCTCGCTCGCCGTCGAACTCTCCGGTGGCGAGGTCACCCAGGACGCAATCATCCGCGCGGCGTCGGGGACCCGGTCTACCCAAGGAGCCCTCACGTGAGTCGGTCGGCGTCTTGGTCGTTAGGCCAAATCGTGTCCAGATACGGCCTCCTCATGCTTGCTGTGCTGCTCGCGAGTGCATTCTCGATCGCACTTCCCCGCACCTTCCCAACGATTCTCACCGCCCGGTCGATCCTGGACGATCTGGCGATCACCGCCATCGTCGCCCTGGCCGAGATGGTCGTTGTGGTCATCGGCGAGTTCGACCTCTCGGTTGGATACCTCATCGGACTTCTCCACATCCTCGTGCTGGGCTACATGCTCAGAAACGGGATGCCGTGGGGACTCGCCGTCGTGTGTGTCCTGCTCATCGGCGCCGGAGTCGGCCTAGCGAACGGGCTACTGGTGCATGTCGCGAAGATCGATTCGTTCATCGCAACCCTGGGGACTGGCACGCTGGCCTACGCTGCAGCGAATTGGTATACCCAGGGGCAGCAGGTCACCGGACCGCTTCCAACCGCCTTCACAAACGTCTACACGGCGAGCTTGTTCGGCATCCCGGCCCCGGCCTATTACGTCTTGGTGCTCGCGCTCGTTTTGTGGATACTGCTCGACCACACGCCGACCGGACGATACCTGTACGCGCTTGGCGGCAACCGCCGAGCCGCCGAGCTGACCGGGATTCCGTCGCGCCGCTATGTCATCGGAGCGTTCATGCTCTCTGGCACCATCGTTGCGTTCGCGGGTGTCATTCTGGCCTCCAGGCTGCGATTGGGCTCGGTCTCCACAGGCCCCGACTATCTGCTGCCGGTCTTCGTCGGCGCGATGCTCGGTTCGACGACCATCAAGCCCGGGCGACCGAATGCATGGGGAACCGTCATCGCAGTCGCACTGCTCAGCATCGGCATCGCAGGATTCGAGCAAATCGGCGGAGGTTACTTCGTCACTCCGCTATTCAACGGATCGACCCTGATCGTCGGCGTCGGCGTCGCTGGTTTTGCCAGCCGACGAATCCGCCGCCCACGTTCGACAGCTGCGCCGCCAGTCACGACCGATGTAGACCAAAAGCCCAGCGTGACGATCCCCTAACCGTCAATCGCTGAGCACTCGAAGGCCCGTCCGACCAAGCAACTTCTTTATCCGTACCAGCACTGATCTGTCCATGCCCGTGTCCGCACTCGGAGGCAGTAATGAGTCCGAACGCACGAGGAACAACGACGTTGGTGTCAGTAGCGCTGCTCGCCATCGCCGTCGCCGCCTGCTCGACAACATCTAACGCAGCAAAGTCCACCGGTGCCACAGGACCGGCGAACCCTGGTGCGTCCACGTCGGCCGCAACATGTTCGCCCACCGCAACCATCGCTGGCGCCAGCGCCGACGTCATGGCCGCACAGAAAAATTTGGTGCAGGCGGCCGCGACCACGTCGACCTGGGACGGTCCCAAGACCGGTCCCAAGGCTCAGAAACCCGGCGCAACGATGGTGTTCATCCCGCTGACATCAAGCAACGCCGGCGACTTGGGTGTGGAGAAGGGGTTCGAACAGGCTGCCACAGCCCTGGGCTGGAAGGTGAAGATCATTGACGGCGGCGGCGGCGCTACCACGTACCTCACTGCGCTGGGTCAGGCAATCGCCCTAAAACCGGCCGGAATCGCGGTGAGCAGCCTCGACCCGGTCGCTTCCGAATCCGAGTTCGCCAAGGCGAAGTCACTCGGCATCGCCGTTGTCGGAAACCACGTCGGCAACGGGCCCGGACCGCAGCAGACCGCACCGGCAATGTTCACCAACGTCACATCCGACCCAGCGAAGATCGCCTCCATCGCCGTCGACTGCGCAATAGTCGCCGGCAACGGAAAGGCTGGCGTCACGATCTCAGGCTGCGGTACCGAGGTGTCCATCTGCCAGCTCAAAGAGGACGCGATGAAGACGGAGATGCAAACGTGTTCGGGATGCAAGGTCCTGGCCCAGCATGACTATCCGTTCGAGGATGCCCAACAGCGCGAAGGCAGCATCGCCACCTCCGATCTTCAGAAGTACGGCAAGCAACTCACCTACATGTTGTCCATCAACGACATCTACTGGGACGGGGCCATTCCGGCCGTCAGGGCCGCCGGTGTCGGACCCTCGGGGCCACCGTTGATGATTGCCGCAGGAGACGGAAGCCCGGCCGCGTTCCAGCGAATCCGCCAGGACCAGTACCAGATCGCCTCCGTCGCCGAACCTCTCAATGAGCACGGCTGGCAGATGGCAGACGAGATGAACCGTGCTCTCGCCGGTGCGCAGCCATCCGGATACGTCACCTATCCCCACATCGTGATCAAGGCCAACGTGGACGCCGCGGGTGGACAGAACAACACCTACGACCCGAGCAACGGCTACCAGACGCAATACAAGAAGACCTGGGGCGTTTCCTAGACCCGGCGCCTTCGCCCAATCAAGACGAGCACACGACCGCGATCAACGTCGAGGAAAAGGGCACGGACTCCGAATGGCTGAGCAACCAAGTCGCCGGGTGCTGATCTATGAAAAGCTGCGTCCGGGCACCTTCCTTGTGGAGGAGCTTCGATCGCACGGGATCACCGGCGACTTGGCGTTCGGGCCGGATTCGACGCTGTTGCGGCATGCTCCGCTCAGCGAGGAGCAGATCATCGAGCTTGCACAAGGCTATCCGGCACTTCTCGGCGTCAGCGGCGCGCGGCTCACCCGCCACGTGCTTATGTCTCTGCCCGACCTGCGTTTCGTGTCGAAGATCGGCATCGGCTACGACGCCATAGATGTTGCCGCGGCAAGCGATCTCGGAATCAAGGTCACGAATACGCCCTCGCCGATCGAGATCGACTGCGTGGCCGAGCACGCGATCGCCCTACTACTCGCAGCGGCGAAGCGGTTCGATTTCTACACGTCGTCTCGCCTTCGGGACGGCGGCTGGCTCGACCCGACGGTTCAGGCCACCGCCCTCCGCGGGCGAGTCCTCGGAATGGTGGGCTTCGGCCGCATCGCTCGAGCCGTCGCGCGGCGACTCGAACCGTGGGGCATGCAGATTGTCGCCTACGACATCGCGCAGGTACTGCCGCAAGCAGGTGTGCGAATGGTTGAGCTCGACGAGCTTGTGGACATCGCCGACTTCGTGTCCCTGCACGCCTCGACAACGTCTGACGGTCGGGCATTGCTGGACGCCGCTCGGATAGCGCGCCTCAAACCGGGCGCAATCGTGATCAACACCGGGAGAGGTGCGCTGATCGACCAGGAAGCTCTGAACCAGTCATTGATCGCGGGGCACGTTACCGTCGCGGGGCTGGACGTCTTCGAGTCTGAGCCGCCTGCTGTGGGCGAGCCTCTCCTCGACCGTCCCAACCTGTTGGCCACGCCGCACGCCGCGTCCAATGTGCCCGAAGCAGAGCACGATATGGAGCAGATGGCAGTCACCAATCTGCAGCAGCTCTTCGACGGCCACGAGTCCGACTCACTTGTCACCACCAGATCCCTTACCGGGTAGGCAGGTCACCGGCCCCCATGAACACCCTCGGAACGCCGCAGTCAGTCGCTATCGGAACCTGGGTCAAGATCGCCTCTTCCGTCAGCTTCGAGATCATCGCCCGATCCGGCTTCGACTTCGTGGTACTCGACCTCGAGCACGGCCTTCTCCCACTCGAATGGGTGCACGACGCGTGTGCGATCGGACAAGCCCGCGGGCTCACGATGCTCGTCCGGCTGCCGAACGCCACTGGGGGCGAGATCTCCCGAATTCTCGACATGGACGCCGACGGCATCCTCGTTCCCCAGCTGCGCAGCGCCAAGCAGGCCCGAGCCCTAATGCGCGCGGCACTGTTCCCGCCACGAGGCACGCGGGGTGCCGGCCCGACGACCCGCGCTGGCCGGTGGGGACTACTGGACAGGAAGCAATATCTCTCCCGAGAGACCATACACTGTATCCAGTTTGAGACTACCGGCAGCTTCGAACAGGTGTCACAGATACTCGACGTCGACGGCGTCAACGCTGCACTACTCGGCCGGGTCGATCTCGCCGTCTCGCTGGGCGTTCCCGACACCGACCCTCGCCTCGGCGCGCTGTCGCAGCTACTCCGCACCGAAACCCGCCAGCGAGGGATCGCGTGCGGAACTGCCGTCGGATCAGCAACCGCTGTCCGGCAGGCGATCGAGGAGGGCTTCGACTTCGTCGTCGTCAGCAACGACGCATCAGTGCTCGCACACGCCATGGCCGATCTGGCCGCGGTCGATACCACGCGACCTGCATCTGTCGGGTCGAGGCCGCGACCGGGGCGAGGTTAGTGGGCGATGGCACGACTCTCACACGGCACGGTACGCTCCACTCAAGGTGGATACATTTTCCGGTGGCAGATCATGCGAGCGACGCGCGACGGCGACCGGGCGAGTCGAGGAATGTGATGGCCAAACGAACTGCTCCAGACGACGGCCGAGACCGCCCGTCCGCCGGACTGGGAGCCGAGCGGTCAGGCGATGCGGTGCAACGCACTGGCGACACGGTTCAGGCGGTACGCCGTCAGCTTCGCGACGCCATCCTTCGGGGCGAACTCGCGGGCGGCGAGGCGGTCACGTCCGTCGGCGTCGCGGAGCGGTTCGGGGTAAGCCGCACACCCGCACGCGAAGCACTGAGGATGCTGCAGGAGGAGGGGTTCCTTCGCGGTGAGAGCAACCAGCGGCTGCGAGTCGTGGAGTGGTCACCGGAGGAACTCGAGACCGTCTTTTCCGAACGCATCCTGCTGAGCGCGCTGTGCACCAGGTTGACCGTGCCACTGCTCACCGACGCTGACGTCGCCCGCATGGAAGAGCTGATGGGCGTCATGGACAGCGCCCGGGCAAACGGCGATCACGAGGGCTGGCGTGAAGCCGACGCGGAGTTCCACGACATCCACCTACGCGGCGCGTCGGCCACTCTACGAGCCGACCTCGCGCGGCTGTTCGAGCGCTCCTGGATGTTTCGCTCGATGTGGCTGCGTAATCGCGACGAGAGCCTGTCCTACAGCCTCAACGACCACCCCGACATCCTCGATGCCTGCCGGCAACGACGCCCAGATCTCGGCGGCCTCGCGGCCGCCAGGCATCTAACTCGGGTCGCGCTCACCCTCATGACCGAACTGGCCCCGGACCGCGAACCCGCCACGGTGCGCGAGGCCTTACGACTTGTCGGCGCAGAGCGGCTGTCGTCCTTGCGGACCGCCGAGGCTTGGGATGCCGACTCCAACCGTCTTCGCGGGGCCTAGCGTCAGCCGACAGAGTTGAGGCGTCGACCGCATCGATGTCGCCCAGCCCACCGAAGTGAACGAGGTAGTGATGTTCGATCCTGATGATCCGCGCTCGGCCCTGAGCGTCCCGTCCGAAGCGCCCCGCGTCGGCGGGCCGGTGGCGGCCGAATGTGCGGCCATCGCCGACTTGGAGCCCCGGCGAGTCGGAAGCGGTCCGGCGAGCTGGTACGTGCGCGGACACAACTTTGTTACGCAGTACGCCGAGCTGCGCGAGGGGGAGAGCCTCGACCGGACGAAGCAAGTCGATGAATACATGGTGCTGCTGCACGACCCGGAAACGGCAGTGCGCGTCGACACCGCGGACGGTACTCAGAACCTCGGCGGCGGCACGCTACTGATCGTTCCGCCGGGGCAGAGCCGGATCACTGCGCTGACGTCGGGTCCGATCACGTGTTTCTACAGCGCCGCGTCGGATGACCTGCTCGCCCTGTGCAGCAACGCAGACTCCTACCTCCACCCTCGCGCCGCGGTCGCGCCGTTCGCTCCCTGGCCGGACCCACCGGACGGCTTCCACCTGCGCACCTACTCGTTGGATGTCCCCGACCAGCCTGGGCGGTTCGGGCGCATCTGGCGCTGCACGACGCTCATGCTCAACGTCCTTCCTGCCCAGGACGGGCCCAGGGATCCAACGAAGCTGTCACCGCACGTCCACGACGACTTCGAGCAAGGGTCGATCGGCCTCTACGGCGACTTCGTGCATCACCTGCGGTGGCCCTGGTCGTCGGACCGGACCGCCTGGCGAGACGACGAGCATCTTCAGTGCGCCAGCCCATCCGTCACCGTCATTCCGCCGACGACGATCCACACCACCGAAGCCGTCGGCCCCGGCGCCCATCAGCTGGTCGACCTTTTCAGTCCGCCGCGTCGCGACTTCTCCGAACGCCCGGGATGGGTGCTCAACGCCGACGAGTACCCGGCGCCGGACACGACCTAGTGTTCCTTGAAGGACACTAAGACGCCGCCCGGTGCTGCTGGATCTCGTCGTGGTGGGTGATTGCCCAGCCGATCAGGGACGCCGCGATCTCGTTGAGACTGGAGCCCAGGGGCGCGAGGGTGTATTCCACGCGCGGCGGTACTTCGGCGTAGGCGGTTCTGGTGATCAGGCCGTCCTGGTGGAGCTGGGCCAGAGTGCGCGAGAGCATGCGCTGGGAGATCCCGGGGATGACGCGCAGCAGTTCGGTGTAGCGCATCACACCGCCGCGCAGGGTAGCGATCACCATCAGGGACCACTTGTCCCCGACCCGGTCCAGGATCTGGCGGACGAGGTCCGCGTACTCGGCCGGGATGCCGGCGCAGGGACCCGGGGGTGCGACTGCCTGCTTCTCAACCGTGATGTCGGCCATTACAGACATCCCCCTTCGGTAGCGGACACCGATGTTCCTTTTGTAGACCCTCCCATACTGGCCTATCGTGGCGCTACATACCAACAGTAAGAATTGACTAGCACGAGCGTTTGTCGAAAGGATCAGCCATGTCAGAGCAACTGCAAGAGACGAGTAGCTACCGAGTCGTCCAAACGGGGGTGACTGACGCGGGCCTCTCGACGATCACCCAGGACGGTGTCGTGCCGGTCCAGACCGTCCCGGGCGGATGGGGCCTCGGCCGGCTCTGGGAAGCCGACGGGGTACTACCGGGCGCGGACCCGGCCACGTCAGGGAACGGCGCGATGAAGCCGCCGACTGACGCCGGGCCGCCGTTCCCCCCGGTGGGCGGAGTGCGGTTCTGGACAGTCACCGTCCCTCCGGATGCCCCCGGTGCTCCGGCTCCGGAATTCCTGCACACCCCCACGCTGGACGTCGGTCTCGTCCTCTCCGGGCAGATCGTGCTGGAGATGGAGGACGGGACGTCGGCGGAGTTGTCGGCCGGGCAGGCGTTCGCCCAGCAGAACACCGCGCACCGCTGGCGGAATCCGCGCTCGGTGGATGCCGTCATTGCGGTCGTCATGATGGGTCAAGGCTGATGATGACTCGCAGGCCGCAGGGTTGATGTGCCTCCGGCGGACCCGGGCGGAGCGGGGCCGTCGTATTGGGTAGTTGAGGTCGGGGGTTGCGGTTGAAATATGATATCGCGAGAATGAACTCATGCTTGCCTCGAGCTCGAGAGTCGTCGCCGCAATAGTCGGACCCGGAAACATCGGCACCGACCTGCTGGCGAAGCTGCAGCGAAGCGACGCCATCGACGTGGCGTACATGGTCGGCGTGGTGGAGTCCGAAGGCCTGGCCCGGGCCCGCCGTGAAGGGCTGTCGGTGTCCGCCCAGGGCGTCGACTGGTTGCTCGAGCAGGATCCGCTGCCGGCGATCGTGTTCGAGGCGACGTCGGCGAAGGCCCACGTGGCCAACGCCCCGCGCTACGAGCAGGCCGGCATCCAGGCGGTCGATCTCACCCCGGCCCACCTCGGGCCGATGGTCTCGCCTCCGGTGAACCTGAAGGACCACCTGGACGCGCCGAACGTCTCGATGATCACCTGCGGGGGACAGGCGACCATCCCGATGGTCTACGCGGTGTCGCGGGTGACCGAGGTCCCGTACGCCGAGATCGTTGCGTCGGTCGCGTCGCGTTCGGCCGGACCTGGGACCCGGGCGAACATCGACGAATTCACCGACACGACGAGCCAGGCCGTCGCGGCGATCGGTGGCGCTGGTCGGGGCAAGGCGATCATCATCCTGAACCCGGTCGAACCACCGATGATCATGCGAGACACGGTGTTCTGCGCCATCTCGCCGGACGCCGATCGGGAGGCGATTACGCGCTCGGTGCACGACATGATCGCCGAGGTTCAGGAGTATGTCCCGGGCTACACGCTGCGGGCCGAGCCGCAGTTCGACGATCCCCGGCCGGGCTGGTCGGGCAATGCCCGGGTGGCGATTTTCGTCGAAGTGACGGGGCGAGGCGACTACCTGCCGCCTTACGCGGGAAATCTCGACATCATGACCGCCGCCGCGGCGCGGGTCGGCGAACTCATGGCGAACGCCCGGCAGGCCGCGGCATGAGCCGCCCCGAGATCGTCCACGATGTCCGCATCACCGACACGACGCTGCGCGACGGCAGCCACGCGATGTCGCACCAGTTCACCGAGACGCAGGTGCGCGACACCGTCCGGGCGCTGGACCGGGCCGGCGTCGAGGTCATCGAGGTCACCCACGGCGACGGGCTGGGCGGCTCGTCGTTCAACTACGGCTTCTCGCACACCGACGAGATCGAGCTCATCGCCGCGGCCCGTGCCGAGGCGCAGCAGGCCAAGCTCGCGGTCCTGCTCGTGCCGGGCATCGGCACGGTCGACGACCTGCGCCGAGCGCGCGACGCCGGCGCCGACATCGTCCGGGTGGCCACGCACTGCACCGAGGCCGACGTGTCGATCCAGCACTTCGGCGTGGCCCGTGACCTGGGGATGGAGACCGTCGGGTTCTTGATGATGGCCCACCGGACGTCCCCGGAGGATCTGGCCAAGCAGGCCCGGATCATGGTCGACGCCGGCTGCCAGTGCCCCTACGTCACCGACTCCGCCGGTGCCCTGTTGATGCACGAGGCGAGGGCCCGCTTCGATGCGCTGGTCGCCGAGGTCGGCGACGAGGCGTGGGTGGGCTATCACGGGCATCAGAACCTGTCCCTCGGCGTGGCCAACTCGGTTCTCGCCCACGAGGCCGGGGTTCGCCAGATCGACGGTTCGCTGTGCGCACTGGGCGCCGGCTCCGGCAACTCGCCGACCGAGGTCCTGGCCGCCGTCTTCGATCGCCTCGGCGTCAGTACCGGCCTGGACCTGCTCGCGTTGCTGGCCGCGGCCGAGGAGGTCGTGCGTCCGTACCTGCATCGGTGGCCGAAGATGGATCGCACGGCCATCGTGCAGGGCTGGGCCGGCGTGTATTCCAGCTTCCTGCTGCACGCTGAGGCAGCGGGTGAACGCTACAAGGTTCCCGCCTACGAGATCCTGCGCGAGTGCGGGCGGATGGGCCTCGTCGGTGGCCAGGAAGACCTGATCATCGACATCGCGATCCGGCTGGCCGAGTAGAGGGCTGAAGATTGACGCCGAGCGGCCCGCTGGCGGGCGTCCTGGTCCTCGACCTGTGCCACTTCCTCGCCGGGCCGTACGCGACGATCGCGCTCGCGGATCTCGGCGCGGACGTGATCAAGGTGGAGGACCCCGATCACCCGGACGAGGCCCGCAGCATCGGTCCGTGCTTTCGCGAGCAGTCGGTCTACTTCCAGTCGCTGAACTGGGGTAAGCGGTCCCTCGGGGTGCGCCTGACCCATCCCGAAGGGCACCGCGTCCTGCTCGAACTGGTCCGGCGCGCCGATGTCGTCATCGACAACTACAAGCCGGGCGTCATGGCCCGGCTCGATCTCGACCATGCGACGCTGGCGGCCGTCAATCCGCGGCTCGTGACGTGCTCGCTGAGCGGTTTCGGCGCGACCGGCCCGGACGCGCATCGCCCCGGATACGACTACACCATCCAGGCGCGCAGCGGGGTCATGAGCCTCACCGGAGAGCCTGGCGGGCCGCCCGGCAAGGCCGGAATCTCCTACGTCGATCACGGCGGCGGGGTGTCGGCGGCGCTCGCCGTGTGCGCCGCCCTCGTGGAGCGCGGCCGCACCGGAACCGGCCGCCACATCGACCTGGCGCTGTACGACGTCCAGATATCGATGCTCAGCTACCTGGCGGCGTGGAACCTGAACTCCGGGTACTCCCCGGGCCGGCAGGCCGCCGGTGCGCACCCGTCGATCGTTCCGGCCCAGACGTTCCCGACCGCCGATGGTTACGTCTCGCTGTTCGTCGGCAACGACCCGATGTGGCGGCGGTTCTGCG
>Ga0137412_10005427_pt1 | contig 10188 bp, 13 predicted proteins | sample CZODoug2_1_16fun_FD_122160 | JGI IMG/M metagenome (GOLD analysis project Ga0137412, IMG submission 122160) | Vadose zone soil fungal communities from Angelo Coast Range Reserve, California, USA - CZODoug2_1_16fungal (Hybrid Assembly) | ecosystem: Environmental > Terrestrial > Soil > Vadose zone... | reverse complement strand
GTTGGAAGTTGGAACATCATGTCTGTCGATCATTATCGCTAGGTAAATATGCTTCGGCCACTTGGGGCCATGATGCGGGAGTTTTAGCCAGACTTTCCGAGACTTTCGATCCACGACAGTAGTATTGCATTCGAAACGGGGTCGATATCTAGGAACTCCAAGCCCATCCCAGTCTGCGCAGCCCTCCGGATCGCCGCGAAGATCTCTACTTTCTGTTTCTTCCTTGCAAGCGTTAGGCGGACCCGAGCACAGACCTCTAGGATGCTGGTTGTACGCACAAAACACCCGCGCAAAGAAAGATCGGAAGTGACGCCTCCCAAACGGGCTCCTGTTTCGAGCTCCAGGATCTCCGCCGTTACAGAGAAGGGATAGCGAACGGTATACCGCTGATCCAGGAGACCAGCGACGGCGACAGGCTTACCGAAATCACATGCCATAAGAGGTTGAGTGCCTACGGCAGACTGCGCGTGGGACTTGCACAATGACTTGGGAGCAGCCGAGAGACTCTTCCTGAATGTGACATTCCCGGGGCTGTCAGTCTCCTCTGGTGTAAGGGGAAGAAACATGGCCAATAATATAGGCTCAACATCACGCCCAGTTGCAGCGACTTTGGTAGATTCGGGTTTTCCGCCGCCTATGTGATTTGATCGTTGAATCATACGAGTGAGTTCATTGATGATCGCCCCCCGATGTGTTTCAAGTTCAGATCCCGAGCCGTTAGCCACCCGTACGGAGAGCCAGTTACCTCTTTAGCCGATGCAGAGCACAAACGTCTGGATGCACCGCGCGGCGGTTCTATATAATGAAATCACATGAATTGAGGCATTCACGGACGGGAGAGACCATGGCTGAAGCCACCTACACAGTAAAGCGCGCCAATCCGCGGTTCTCGTTTTTCGCAGATGCCGAAGTTACCCTTCGCGACGGAACAGGGGTTCGTGCGCAGCTTGCCGAGTTGAGCTCGCGTGGTTGCTATATCGATGCGCTCGAACCCATTCCCGTTCGTACGAAATTACGTCTCCGTATCTGCGATGGCATGAGCACATGCGAACTGCACGGCAAAGTGCTCTATATGCATTCTGGGGGCGGCTTTGGAATTTTCGGGATGGGCGTGCTGTTTGAAGAGATGGGTGCCGAGGAGCACTCCGCGATCGGCGCATGGCTGCGTAAACTCGCCGGGCGTTCCGGGAATGATTCGGGAAAAAACTCCTTCTCTCAAATTAGAGGATAAATCGCACTGAATCACCGGGCCGTGTTGTAATCAGGCGTGCTCATGAAACGAAGGTCGATTCGCAGGGGCTGGTATCTGTGACCAGCTGCCAAGCGGGAACCTTCGCCCAGTCGTCCGGTAATCCGACTCCACATCCAAGTGAAGATCTTTTGCGCAACACCACGGGGATTCGTTTTTTCGAGCCGTTGGTGCCACCCTCGGAGCTTTTATTGCCGCCTTTTGCCGCCTCGACAAATCGCTAAGCAAGGGGCAAGCCGTGCGCGAGAAGGATCGCCTTATTGCTGCAAAGGCGACGACCCCCAATATAGAACGAGAATTCGCGGGCACCGGTGCTAGCTTGGGCGTATGGGTAGTATCCCTCCGTCAAACAGTGACGATAGGAACGCTCAACGCCGCAGTCAGCGTGTCATGATAAAAGTTTCTGTGATGGTTCTAGCTGAGGAAGCTGACAAGAAGTCCGTCTCGGAAGAAACGCGGACAGTCACGGTAAATGCGCACGGAGCAATGATCCTCCTGGGTTTAAAGGTCTCGATCGGACAATTGCTCACACTGCACAATTCGAGAACTGGAGAAGAGGTCGCTTGTCGGGTGGTTCATTTGAGCCCTCATGAAGCGGAGAAGAGACAAGTAGGCGTCGACTTTATGGAGCCATGCCCTCGGTTTTGGCGCATCTCCTTTCCTCCACCTGATTGGACAACTCGAAGTCCTGAAGCCAAAGGCAACACAAGCCAACCCAGCAGCACTCTGACAAATTCAAAACAGAAGAAATGAGATCAGGTTCTCGATTTGGAGTTGTTCCTCAGGGCTTCGCCAACCTTGTGCACCAGCGTATCGCGGGAGAAGGGCTTTTGCAGGAAGAAGCCCTCCTCCAAGAAATCTTCGTTGCCTCGGTTGTATTCAAGGTAGCCTGACATGTAAACGATCCGCAGGTTGGCCCGGAGGCTCTTTAGTCGTTTAGCGAGTTCCGGTCCTCGCATCTCGGGCATCACCACATCCGTTACCAGTAGATGAATCGGCTCGTCTGATTTTTCCGCGATCGCGAGGGCTTCCGTGCCATCCCTGGCAGTGAGCACGGTATAGCCGGCAGACTTCACAAATTCGGAAGCAAGCTCTCTGACCGCCTCTTCGTCTTCCACAATTAGCACCGTCTTGCGTCGTCGAACAAGAGTGGCCGCAATTTCCTCACACGCAGCAGGTTCCGCGGCCTCGTCGAGTAGTGGGAGGTAGACCTCGAACCGCGCGCCTTTCTCCGGCTCCGACTCCACCCAAACGCAGCCGCCGCTCTGCTTAACGATGCCGTAAACGGTGGCAAGCCCCAATCCAGTTCCCTTGCCCTGCTCCTTGGTGGTGAAGAACGGCTCGAAAATGCGCGCCTTCGTTTCAGCATCCATGCCATGACCGGTGTCCGTAACCGCGAGCAAAACATACTCGCCGGGCAGAATCGGAGGTCGCGCCAGGGCGCATTCCCCATTCACTGTCACGTTACGCGTTTCGATGGTCAGGCTGCCGCCCGATGGCATGGCGTCGCCCGCATTCACCGCAAGATTCATTATGACTTGCTCAATCTGTCCTGGATCTGCCTTTACTCGCCCGAGTGACTCGCTCGCGTGGAACGTGAACGCAATATCTTCGCGAATCAGCCGTCTAAGTAGTTTGCACATTTCCGAGACCAGCACATTCAAATCCAGGATTTTGGGCTCCAGTACCTGCATCCGGCAGAACGCCAGCAACTGACGAGTCAGCGAAGCAGCGCGGTCCGCTGCACTCTCTATCTGCCGGGTGCGTCCAAGGAGCCGATCGTCGGATTGCAGGCACTCCACCAATAGACTGCTGTTCCCTTTGATGACCGTTAGGAGATTGTTGAAGTCATGAGCCACGCCCCCTGCCAGGCGCCCCATTGCATCCATCTTCTGCGCTTGGCGGAGTTGTACTTCAAGCTGTTGCCTCTGTACTTCATGCTGTTGTCTTTGTTCTTCGTTCCTCTGCAGTGTGTTGCGCATGTCCTCGAAGGCACGCGTAACCTGCGCCACTTCGTCACCACCCGCATTCGATTTCAGGGGATACGTGTAATCGCCTTGTTCGAGGGCGCGTACTCCCTCCGCAAGGCACGCCATCGGACGCGTGGAGCGGTCCGAAATCACGAATACCAATACGCCCCCCGCCAACACCGCGGCTAGACCCAGCCCGAGCAGTAGGCGGTTCAATCTTTTCAGGGATGCCGTTACCTCATCATAAGACTTCAGAACGGTGAGATTTAGGGCTGGGTCGGTACCGAAGGTGAGCGCGAGGGAACTTGCGAAGAACCGCTCTTTGCCAATTTGGATGTCTTCGCGCGCCGAGCGTTCCTCGAGCTGCGGCGCGAGTTCCAGTTCCTTTGAAGGCGGAAACGTGCTCATCATGAGATTGTTGCCGTAGCGAAAGACCAGGTGACTCGATGAAATGCGCCCGAGGTCGCCGGCTCCACTGGCGTCCAGCTCGCGACCGACAATCACCGTACCTAAAAGGCGGCTTTTTCCAGGCTCATCATCGTAATACGGTTGCAGTACCACCTGAAAAAGCTGCCCGCTGGCAAACCACCAGCCTGTCCCACTATCCTCCCGGAGAGATCGTCGGAGCAGCTCTTGCGCGTTAGCAAGGGAAAGCCTCAAGCTTGTCGTGTGCAGGGCGATAATCCTGCCCTTTCTATCCGCGAGAGCGAACAGGTCGCAATCGCCAGACTGCCATGGGTCTTCGCTGGCATCCTGGATCGTCCTCGCGTCTCCGTTTCTAATGAATGCCAAAGTCGCGAGCAGGTCGGCCTTGCGGGTCAGCATCATCTCTCGCTGGTGCTGAACGGCTTGGATTGTCAGGAGGGCGTTGCGGGCGTCCTGCTCGATTTGCCTGTGGACCTGAGCCTGAGCCGAGTGACGCACTACAAGGAGAGTGGCGGAAGTGAGCGCAGCCGTAAACAGCACAAGCCACACCAATAACTTGGTGCGCAATCGCAGGTTGGTCCGGCTCTTAAGGATGGGTTTCAAAACGCGGCTTACCCCTGTGAAATGAATAGGTTGCCTCCGGTAATGAGGGGCCTAAAAAGGCTTCCAGAATCCCTCTGGGACGATGGCGCATGACTTAATTCACCTGGAGTTTGCATGTCCAGTTCGAAGTCTCGTAATTTAAGGCTTTTGCCTGAAAATGGAAATGAACCCGACGTACCAACCGGCAAGTACTTTCAAATATACAGGAACAAGTACTCGCGATATGCAAGAAAGGTTGATAAACGCTTCTCGGAACTATGCGACAAGCAAGCGGAAAGGAATCACTTTCGGGTAGGCTGATCCGAAGCGAGTCTCGGGCGGAGAATGAAGAGTGTGATCTGACCGACATGTCCTTAGGTCGAAGGTGTCGCCCGCTGGCGGAAGACGAAGGAGGGGCTGAGTAAGAACCAGGCCGCATTTCTTCCTTTAGGTGCTGCCTCGTATTTTCAACAAGTTCTCCTTCTGCATCTTCCAGCCGCTCCACAGTCTCTACATTCCCGTATCTGGTTTGTTTTCTTAGACTGCCAAATGGCAACCTTTGGGGCACTAGACTGTTGTTGGTAATTCTCCCCCGGTTAATTGCGGTATTTCTCTGATTGTCGGTTCTTCACCATCGACGTAGCGTCATTTGTTGGGAACGTACGCAGAGTATTCCTTCCCGGCTCGGGGCACTCTCAGCCTGGCTGGCGCGCAGCACGTTACGGTGCCCTCGCTCGCTGGCCCAAGACCGTGACTTCGCTTTCCGAGATTTTCGTTGTTGCCGGTGGCAACCAAAGGAGGCTGCTTAGAGGCGTTGTTGGTTTTCCCGGTGAAGCATAACTGAACGACGAAACTCCCTTCCTCCGTAGTTCGGACGCAACTCGGCCAGCATCCGACTCAGGCACCGACAGGGGGCAAGAACTAGATGCATGTACCCGCTGGCCGATATGAAAAGCGCACTGAGCGAGCAGTGACAGTGGAGGTCTTGCGCCTGGACGAATCGCAACTCAATGTGAGGATGGTCACGGAAAATGTGAGTCCTCGAGGCGCACGCGTCGTGACTGACTGCAACTGCGCTCCAGGGAAGCACGTTCTGGTTACCGCTCTAGAGGAAGGTGTCAAATCGCTGGCACGTGTGGTCTACTGCCAACGCGTAGAGAGCACAAAATTTGCCGTCGGCCTTCAACTTGTAGTACGTGTCGAGGAGTGGGGGAAACCCACTAGGCACGAGTCACTACCCATCGAGAAATCCCACCACTAGCGATTACAAAGCTCAAGAATTTCTGGAGTACTGCGCGTATTAATGGCGGAAACTGCGAGAGTGGTCGGGCTGAAGGCTGAATGTCTTAGGATAGATTTCTGCTCGGAAAAACTCTGTCCCTAAAAACCTACAACGGGACCCCAATAACCCTCGTAAAAAATGAAACCGCTGCCGTCCCAAGCCCAATAGCCCGGGGTCCAGAAGAAACCGACTTCCGGAACTAAAACCCATGTGCCCGGCACCCAGTAATAGCCGTCCCCGTCCCAGGCCCAATAACCCGGGGTCCAGATATAACCCTCGCCCGGGCAAAGAGGCTGCTCGTAGATTGGTAACTCCGGAGGACCAATCTGAACGGAGATGCCGACAGCAACTTGCGCTCGGGATTGAACCGGGATCGCCAATAATCCAACCGCGAGCAACAACGAACAAATCAAACGAGCGACGCGCATGACTCTCACCTTTCTGGCGCTCGCTGGGTGTTTTTGGGTATCGAGGAGTGCGGCCGATTGCCACATCGGCCGCGCCTCGTGGTGCTAGTCGTTCTTGCTGGCATTAGTCCAAGCCGATTCCAACGAGAACTACTAACGCTTGAGCTGAGGAGAGGAGTTTTGCAGAGCCGCGATTAGGTCATGCGCCGCGTCTGGAGCGGTGACATCCGATTTCAGAATGATTTTTGCGACGCTCGTAGATTTGCCATAGAGCTTGCGATTTGCGTCCTCATCGGGCCGGAGCGTCGAGCCATCGAGCGATATGCCGGCAAAAACACCTCGCGCGCGGGAGTAGCTCAAAATCTCCGCGCGCATATAGGCGTCTGTATCGGCCGCGGCCGAACGTCCCTTCGGTCCAGCGGCGATAGATGCATCCGCTCCCAGCTTCACCTTGGTGCGCAGCAGGCTGCCTGTGCCGCTGTCATTCATGACGAGAAATATGAAGTCGGTTGCCTCCCCGCCAATCTGCAAACCAACGCTGCCGCCTTCCAGCGCATACATGGCGGGTGCGCCCCAGGGACCGCTGAAGTCTTTACCGGTGCGGCATATCATAGTTCCGCGACCGTAGCTACCGCCAACAACAAACGCGGCTTTCAACACCGACGGCATCACGACGACGCAACGGGCCTTGTCGATCAAGCCTTGTGGAATGTCATCAGGAACCTTGAGGATCTCCTGCATGGCCGTCCCTGCGTTTTGAAGACGATCCTGCTCGGTTTTTGCTTCGCTCCGATTTTTGGCAGGCGACAATGGCCCTAAAGTCAGCAGGCCCGCCACTAGGACGATGCAGCACTTTGTGAAGTTCATTCGAAGCGCCTCCTTGAGCGCATGGTTTGTTTCTCCGTGCATGCTACGGTTTTCTCCTTTCGAGCGCGCTGATGCCGTTAGAGTTCTTAGTCTCACGGTTAGAACGGCAACTTCCGCTCCAAACTCGCCTTGGATTTGGTAATGAGCTGAAGATTCAATCGCATAGAACAAGTCGCTTGAGACAACTGCCGGTGAGACATGAATTGCGAAGCGTGTAGAAAGTACAACCAAGACGAGCAAGTAGCGCCTTTCTGCGTACTAGAACCTAGGCTTTGAGAAGCAGTTTCCAGTTTCAAAGTCCCCAAAACTAGTGACTTACGTTTGTTGGCGAACAAAATGCACGAGCCCTCAATGAAGGAGAAGAAGATGAGCACGCAACTCTCCGTCAATACATCCAATACATCGATCTGCAGCGAGTATCAAAGATTGGTCGAAGAATCTCAGAGTGCTTTGGAAATCTGGAACGAGCACCGAGCCGAGTCTTGTCAGTTTCGTTTTATTGGAAGAGATGCAGGCGACGAACTGCTGCGATTGCAAGCGAAGTATGCTCGAGCTTACACCGTGTTGCAGAACCACGCACACAAGTGCTCACTTTGTCAGTTGGTGTCAAGAATCGAAGGACATGATTCTGAAAATAGGTCGGACACCGTCTCCGTCTACGAAATGTGCACGTGAGCGGTGCCCTTTCGTGGAGGTCAACATTGCGGCTCGTTGGCGGGACTGAGAGTATCCATCGGAGATACTTATCCGCAGAAGGAGAATTTCATGAACAATATCGGAAGCACGACGCTTGTCTTTCTCACGGGCCTTGGAATCGGAGCCGGGCTTGCCGTTCTGTTTGCGCCTCAGTCAGGTGAAGAGACACGAGAATGGATTGCCGATAAGGCGGAAAGAGAATTTAAGGTGTTGCGCCGCGTGGGCCGGCGGTCGTTCAGACAGTTGCAAGACGCGGTAGCTGGAGGGGAAGAGAAGGTCACCGGAGTTTTGAGAAATGGCAGAAAAGCGCTTGAATCGGTTGTCGCTAAGCTAGATTAGCGAAGCGTCTAGGTGGGCGTCCTCGCTCCCGGAGTTAGAAGCGGCTCTGCCAACCGTGAGCCACTACGCGTAGTAGGAGGCCAGCATCGTCCTTCCCCGGTTGCATTTGCAAACAGCATCTGACCGCAGATTCCCCGTCTGCCGCGGTACCTACGTCGCACTTCTGGTCCTGCAGAAAGATCTCCATTCTTCGTGGTGTCCCGCCTCAGTTGGAACTGGAGAAAGCGTTCCTCCGTTAAGATAACGGAGCGAACGTATGAGGAAGGAACGGAAGCATTTCACACCAGAAGAAAAAGTAGCCATCTTGAGGCGGCATCTTGTGGACAAAGTACCCGTCTCGGAGCTGTGTGAAGAATTAGGCCTGCGGCCAACAATGTTCTACCGCTGGCAGAAAGAACTGTTCGAGAACGGAGCCGCCGCTTTTCAGTCTCAAGGGCGTCCCCACCGCCAAGTGGAGGAGAAGCAGAAACGGATCGAGTTCTTGGAGAAGAAGGTGCAGACCAAGGACGAGGTCCTGGCTGAGCTGATGGCTGAGCACATCGCGCTAAAAAAAAGTCTTGGGGAACTCTAACCGGGATCTGGGTGCCGCATGATGTACGGGATCTAGTCGTGGATTTCGTCCGGCGCTGGTCGGAGAAGGCCGAGATCGGCGTCGGACGGTTCATCCCGTGGCTGGGCGTGACCGCCAGCAAGTTCTATGACTGGCGGCAGCGGTACGGGTGCGTCAACGAGCACAACGGTTGGGTTCCCCGTGATTTCTGGTTGGAACCGTGGGAGAAAGAAGCAATCATCGAGTTCCATCTGAAGAACCCGCTGGAAGGTTATCGGCGGCTGACGTTCATGATGCTCGACGCTGACGTTGTGGCCGTCAGTCCGGCGAGTGTTTGGCGGGTGTTGAAGCAAGCTGGATTATTATCCCGGTGGAAGAGCAAGCCATCGCGCAAGGGAACCGGTTTCGAGCAGCCGCTGCAGCCCCATCAGCACTGGCATATCGACATTTCCTACATCAACCTGAGCGGCACCTTCTATTACTTGTGCAGCATTCTGGATGGATTCAGTCGTTTCCTCGTGCATTGGGATCTGCGTGAGTCTATGCGAGAAACCGATGTCGAAGTGATCCTGCAGCGAGCCAAGGAGAAGTACCTGGAAGCCAAGCCGCGAATCATCTCCGACAATGGCCCGCAGTTCATCGCTCGCGACTTCAAGGAGTTCATTCGCATCTCGGGCATGACGCACGTCCGAACCTCCCCTTATTATCCACAGTCAAACGGCAAGATTGAGCGCTGGCACAAGTCGTTGAAAGGGGAGTGCATTCGGCCGGGAACGCCGCTGTCGCTGGAAGATGCACGGCGCCTGGTAGAGGGTTATGTGGAGCATTACAACAACGTTCGCCTGAACAGTGCCATCGGCTACATCACTCCAAAGGACATGCTCGCCGGGCACCAGCAGGAGATTCAAGCCGAGCGGGATCGGAAGTTGGACGCGGCGAAGGAACAGCGGAAGAATCGCCGCCAGGGGGCGGCGTGATGGATGAAACGGATTGCTCCCGTTAGCCGACAATGCAGAATTAACACAGCGGCAAGGCCAAGCATATAGTCAACGAAGCGAATCGCCGCGCTTCCGTGAGGAGTCCCTGCATCTCGGTATGCGCGCGGCGGTGGACCAGGTCCTCTAGCGTTCGGCAACGCGCGGCTCACTGATAGGCGCGCCGGCCGGCGATGGTTGTTTTGCCGGGAGGAGTGCAAGCAGCGTGACTCCAATCACGCCAAAGATCACAATGTCCTGGGGGCTATCCTTCCTGTGCATCCCGTGCGCCACGGCCTGCGCCGACATGATTGTCATCGTGAACCCATGGGCAAGGCTTGACCACGCCCCATAGGCGATCATCAAGCGATGCTTGGCCGGCTGATTAACGGCCACCAACAGACAGACCCCAAGCGCCGTGTTAAGGCTCAGGAACATCGGCATGACGTCACTATGCCCGCTAAGCCACCTAGAGTGCCACAGATCGTCGAACAGGAGATAGCCCCAAAAGCAATAAAACAAGCCCACCAACACCAACACTACCTGTAAGGCGCGCTCACGTTTCATACCGTCCTCCGTTTTGTGCGATGCAAGGTTATTACCACCTTTTTTACTTCAGATTGTGCGATTGTCAGCTGTGATGCGTCCGATACTGGAACCCTGCGAGCATCCGCAGTGTGAGCAGAATGCTTCTCCCCCTCGAATAGGCTTGCCACAGGAACTGCAAGGCCCAAGGAGAGGCCCTCGGAACACAAAATAAAGGATGAATCCAATCAAATTGGGTATGAGGAAAGCGGCAATCACCCAGGCCCAAGCAGGCATTTGACGCCTTTTTGCGTCCCCATA
>Ga0137412_10005426_pt1 | contig 10189 bp, 13 predicted proteins | sample CZODoug2_1_16fun_FD_122160 | JGI IMG/M metagenome (GOLD analysis project Ga0137412, IMG submission 122160) | Vadose zone soil fungal communities from Angelo Coast Range Reserve, California, USA - CZODoug2_1_16fungal (Hybrid Assembly) | ecosystem: Environmental > Terrestrial > Soil > Vadose zone... | reverse complement strand
CGGCGTGGCTCCCGAAAAGATCGTGGCGAGTTGGTCGGACAACCTGGCCGCATTCGACCAAGTCCGCCGCAAGTATTTTCTGTACATATAGATCGCCTGAGGACTTCCGGTGGGGTTCTAACTTACGGTTAGAGAACGCGGCCGTTAGGGCATGAAGTAAGGGAAGAAAAACTGCTTGAGGTGATATGATCGGCTGAGAGAAGTCAAAGGCAAAAACATGAGCGGCACATCTGGCAATCCGAAAAGCTACGAGGACCGCATCATTCGTGATGCCGGAATTTGCGGCGGCGAGCCTGTCTTTAAGGGTACGCGAGTGACCCTGCGCACTGTGCTTGCCAGCCTCGCCGATGGAGCTTCCATCGAGGAAATTCTTACCGATTTCCCCAGCCTCAAAGCGGATGACGTTCAAGCTGCCATTGCCTTTGCCGCGGCTTCGGCGGAAGAGGATCTGCCCGTTCCAGTTGTTCCACATATTCGATGAAGATCAAGTTGGACGAAAACCTGCCCCTCCGACTTGCGACCGTGCTGGAAGACCTTGGCCACGACGTCCACACCGCATATGCTGAACGACTCGCTGGCCATCCAGACAAAGAAATTTGGGACGCGGCGCAGAAGGAATCAAGATTCCTGATTACCCAGGACTTAGATTTCTCGGACTTGCGGCGGTTTGCCCCTGGTTCCCATCATGGGATCTTACTCGTACGTCTGCGCTCTCCAAGTCTGAAAAGCCTAACCGTACGGGTCGGAGAATTGTTCCAAAAAGAGAACGTCAGCGAATGGGCCAGCTGTTTCGTTGTCGCTACAGAGCGCAAGACCCGAGTGCGCAAGCCCGGGATCAAATAGGTTTCCGCCACCATGTAGGCCAGTTATGTTTCAGAAGAAGAGAAAGCCACGATCAGTAGGTCGCCCAGAGACCTGGGGTGGCTAACTCCAGCAAGTTTCCATCAGGGTCGCGGAAATAGAGGCTTTGGCCTCCGCGTTCCCAGCGAACTTTGCTCTCGATCGCAATGCCGTTCTCCTCGAGATGTTTCTCCCATGCTTCAAGTTCAGAAAGAGGGATTGGAAACGCCAGATGCGAGTTGCCGCTGCCATCGCAGGGAGGGATCTTGCCGCCTGGTGTTGCTACGGCTTCCAACGAGGCGCCTATTCTGCAAAGAAGCAAGACTTGCGCTCCTCCAATATCAAGCGCTGTCAGGCGGTCAGGTTCCGCCGATTTTAGGAGCACGTCAAACCCGAACACACGCTGATAGAACTCGATAGCTCGGGCCATGTCCTTAACATACAAAGCGGTCTCAAGCACGCGGTCAATCCGTAACACGCCTGTACTCCTTCCTGGAAGCTGTCTGTTCCTACACAGTATCCTGGCACGAAGGAAAGGGCTCTGGGCTACCTCTTTCTGAGTTCGACTTCCCGCAGCACGGTCTAGAGTGGTACATTTCTGAGCCATGCGCATCGTGTCGCTACTGCCGTCGGCCACCGAGATCTTGTTTGCGTTGGGTTTGGACCGCGAAATCGTGGGGGTCAGCCATGAGTGTGACTTTCCGCCGCGCGCGCGCACCAAACCGGTGGTGATTCATTCGCGAATGCCGCACGATGCCGCGCCAGCGGAGATCGACCGGCTGGTGAGCGAGTACGTTCACCGTGGCGAAAGTTTGTACGCCGTTGATGCCGAGATACTGGAGTCTCTGGCTCCAGACCTTATTGTCACGCAGGATTTGTGCCATGTTTGCGCGGCATCGCCCGATGATCTTGCGACGGCGCTGGCACGATTCGAGCGGCGGCCAGAAGTTCTTTGCCTGAATCCGCAGGATTTGGGCGACGTGTGGCGTGACATTCTTTGGGTGGGAGAAGAAGCCTGCCGCGGTCCGCAGGCGGAAGCGGTGGTGCAGGAGATCGGCGCGCGGCTCGGCGCGTTGGGGCAGCAGTTGCCGCAATCGGCGGATCGTCCGCGCGTGGCGTTTCTGGAATGGTTGCAACCGTTTTATGTCGGCGGCCACTGGGTTCCGGAAATGATTCAAGTGGCGGGCGGAGTAGACGCATTGGGCAAAGTCCGCACGCCTTCTTTCCGTGTTCATTTGCAAAATATTGTTGAGGCCGAACCGGAGATCCTTCTTATCGCGCCGTGTGGCTACAGCGCTCAACAGGCGCGCGACGAATATCGCTCGATGGATTTACCCGAGCAGTGGCAGGCAATGCCCGCGGTGCGCAACGGGCGCGTCTACGCCCTTGAGGCCAACAGCTATTTTTCGCGGCCTGGCCCGCGCCTTATTACCGGCATCGAGGCCATCGCCAAGCTCTTGCACCCCGATATCGAAGTCAGCCGAGAGGCCGAATCCGCCACTTTGCCGATCACCACAAGCGCGCAGACCCGCACGGCATCCGTTTAGCCCCGCACCTGGACCTTTGTCTTTGAGCACCGGTCCAAAAAGAGCAGTTGACAAAGCGGCTTTCATATATAAGAATCTTATATGTAAGGGAGAGCGCTATGATTGGACCGGGAATCAAACGAGGCACGGCGGAACTGGCGGTTCTCAGCGTTCTGGAAGAAGGGCCTCTTCACGGCTATGAACTGGCGCGGCGCATCGAGCAGCAAACCAAAGGCGCACTACGCTTCACGCTCGCGGCCCTCTACCCCATGTTGTACCGCATGGAGCAGCGACGCTGGATTCGTGGCACCTGGGAAACCGGCAGCAACGGCCGTCGCCGCCGCTGTTATCGCTTGACCGCCGAGGGGAAGAAAAAGCTTTCCCCCATTCGCCAAGAATGGGCGGAGCTGTTCCGCGCTTTGCGCCGGCTTACGAAGGTGTCCCATGCCTGATTGGCAAAAACTTGTCGGCCAGCGCCTTTCCGATCTCGCGCTGGATGCTGCCGAGAAGGAAGAAGTCCACGCGGAACTCGCCGCGCATCTGGAAGATTTCTACGAATCGCTGCGAACAAAAGGCCTATCAGAGCAAGCGGCGATTCAACAAACGCTGGCGCAAGTTGTGAACTGGTGGGATTTGCGGCGCAAAATCTTAATCGCAAAGAAGGGAAGAGACTTCATGAAGAAACGCTTGCATCAACTGTGGATTCCCGGATTCCTCACGTTCATCCTTTCGACGGTCTTTCTGATGACGCTCCTGGGCTTCCAGCCGCGCATCGTTGGGGACGGCCCGAATGCGATTCTTTTTTGCGCGCCGTGGCTGGAGTCGCTTCTTTTCGTCGGGGCCCTGGGAGCCTACCTCTCGTCCAGGGCTGGCGGCTCGCGGGGAGCCGCGCTTTTTGCCAGCGTCTTTCCGGTGCTCGCGCTTACTACGGCGTTTCTCTTGATGTTTCCGATCGACTTGATCGTCGAACGGGCCATCGGCAACCATGTCGATTTCAGTATTGTGGCCATCGCTATTCTGAGGGAGGGGATTGGCTGGATCTTGGTTCCGGGAGGTGCGCTTCTTGTCGGCGGCTTGCTGGTGCAATTTCTTCTCTCGCGGCGGCTAACTTCCCGCAGCGTTGCTGGCAGCTGAGAGCGACCGGCTCCAGCGGCGATAGAAGGGAAGTCCTGCGGCTGCCACCCATTTGCAAAATTACCGAGACTCTCCTATCGAATTGAACAACCGATGCGCGATGTTCCTGACGACCAGTAGATAAAGAGCGCCTTCCCTTGTACCTGATCCCGTTGTACGAAACCGTAACCCGGATAGCGGCTGTCCAAACTGAGATTTAGATTGTCGCCAACTACGAAGAGCGAATCTTGCGGGACGGTCAAGGCGAGAAACGTGATCGGTTCGGCAGAAGGCGCTGTGGTCCGGACAGGCTCACCGCATACGTCAGGCCAAGCCACCGCTTTTCCGTTTACGAGGATTATATTTCCCGGCCCCGGTGCGATCTTGTCACCACCGACCGCGACTACCCTCTTCAGGAATCTTTGCCCGTCGGGCGGGTGAGTGAAGAGGATCACGTCCCCCCTTTCCGGTGCACGCGCGTTAAACGCGTCCATTCCCACGATGAGTCGCTCGTTCAGGCATATCGTTGGACACATCGAATCGCTTGGAACTCGAAATGCCCGCAGCTCAAAAGACTTCGTCATACGGAAAAACATGATGAGCATGGCGGCTATCACCAGTCCAACCGCTGCTCCCAGGTAAATCAAGATGTTGATAAGCGTACGCCCAGCGGGAGGCTTAGCTACTGACGAGGGGCTAGACCCGAGAATCAATTCTGCCATCTGAAGACATTCCTTTTGACCATTTCCGGTAAAACGGCAGCCCCGCCAGAATCAGAAGCAAGCCGATCGAGGAACGGCCCGGGCGGTCGATCCAGATATTTACGGTCAGCGCGAGGGCACCGGCGACGAAGATGCCGGGGACCCAGGGATAGCCCCAGCAGCGATAGGGCCGGGGCAAATCGGGCTCGGTCTTGCGCATTCGAAATAATGCGACAACCGCGGCTCCATAAAATATCCAGGCGGCAAAAATAAACAGATTTGTAAGTTCTTCAAAGGTTCCAGTGAGAGCCATCAAACTTGCCAAAACGCCCTGGAAAATCAGCGAGCGTCCGGGTGTGCGGAATTTCGGATGGATGCCCTCGACGATCTTGAAAAAGATTCCGTCGCGCGCCATGGCGTAGCCCACGCGCGCTCCGCTGAGTACCGAGGAATTCATCGAGCCTAAAGCGGAGATGACCATGGCGAAGGTGATCCAATTGGCGGCGGTGGCGCCTTTGATGTGCTCCACAACATCGGAGGCGATGTGCCGCGATGCGGCAACCGTCTCGAATGGCAGCACCTTCAAACAAGCCGCGCTGAACAATAGATAAATCACGGCGACAAATCCGACTCCGCCGACCAGGGCCCGCGGGAAATTCTTGTGTGGGTTTTCCACTTCGGAGCCGACGAGATTGAGGTCCTCCCAGCCGTCGTAAGCCCAAAGTGCCGCGGCTAGCGTCGCCAGAAATGCGCTGAAAATTGCGCCACTGCCCATTCCCGCGGCCGGCCAGAAGGGTTGCGACCCGCTTGCTTGCGTGCTCGCGGGAGCAAAAAACGCCACGCCAATTACGATTGCCACCGAGGTGATTTTGATGGTGGTCAGGAAAACTTGAACCGCGCCACCCAGGCGGACGCCCAGATAATTGATGCCGGTCATGATCAGCAGCCATACGACCGCCAGCGGCTGTGCCCAGGTGAAAGCAAAATCGTAAGGTTTGATCCAGCCGGTGAGGCCGGGAATGGCGATATGAACTGTGAACAGCGGGAGAGCGATGCCCGGGAGGAGAAAGCTGAGGAAGCGCATCATTCCGGCGGCGATGGAAGCGAGGGAACTGGGGCGGCCGACGATGGAATGCATCCATCCAAAGGTGAAGCCGTAAACTGGGCCGAAGCCGCGGCGGAGATAGGCGTATTCGCCGCCTGCTTCGGGAATCATGGAGCCCAGTTCGGCGAAGGAAAACGCGCCAAAGATGGAAAGAATTGCGCCGACGATCCAGGCCGCGAAAACGATGGAGACACTGCGACCCTCGTGGGCCATTTCGGCAGGCTTCAGGAAAATGCCCGTGCCAATCATGGTGCCGACAACAATGGCGCCGGAGGCCCAGGCGCCCAGCCCGCGCACGAGTTCGAGACGTTTTTCGGTCATTGCTCCTCAGTAGCGGCGACGATTCTAGGTCGACGCCTTTTCTTCTTGCGATTCATTACTGGCGCTGAAGCGGCTGGCCGCGACGCCAGTCACAAAAGTCACGATCGAGCCCATCATCACGTACCACGTAAAGGCCACATTCGTAAATCGAAATGCGCATAAGATGACGGCCAGGCCAGCAATCATGCCAGCCAGCGCGCCGCGGGCATTGGCGCCGCGGTCGAGCGTGCCGAGAAGAAAGAGGCCAAGCAGGCTCCCGAAGGGAAGCGATGCGATGGTCAGCCCCGCCTCGAGACGGGGACCCCACTTCACGAAACCAAAGGACATGAGGACGAGTCCCCAGACAAGCGTCATTCCACGTGCGAGGCGCAGGAGCCGGGCCGGGTCAGAATTTCGGCCGCGAAGGCGTGAAAAATCAAGCACGCTCGAAGCAGCGAGCGAATTCAACGAGCCGCTTGCGTTGGACATGGCCACCGCCACGATCGAAGCCAGCATCAGACCCGCAAGTCCTACGGGCATCTCGCGAACAAGAAAGAGTGGCAGGATTCGATCTTTGTCCTCACCGACAACGATCAGTGGTGAGTGTTGTGCGAACACGTACAGCAATACGCCAATCAGAAGAAACACGATGAACTGGAAGAGAACGATGACGCCACTGGTGAGCAGCGCGCGGCGGCTGTCTCGTTGATTTTTCGCGGCCAGCAGCCGTTGGACGATAATTTGGTCCGTGCCGTGGCTGGCCATGGTGAGAAAAGCGCCGCCGATGAGTCCGGACCAGAAGGTATATTTTGTGGCGAGATTCCAGGAAAAATCGAGAAACTGCAACTTGTGTCCGGCCGCGGCCGCGACTTGCGTTACTTCGCTCCAGCCGCCGGGAATGCGGTGCAGCAGGACGAAAAAGGTTACGGAGCTGCCCGTCAGATAAACCAAGAGCTGCGCCACGTCAGTCCAAATCACCGCTTTCATGCCGCCTTCGAAGGTGTACAGCACGGTGAGGGCGATGACGATGACGACGGCTAACTTTTCCGAGGTTCCCAGCACGACGCTGACGACCAGGGCGATGGCCGAAACGCGGACGCCTTCGGCAATCGCGCGGGTGATGAGGAAAGTGCTGGCGGCGACCGCGCGCATGCGTTCGCCAAAGCGTTTTTCGATCAGCGCGTAGGCGGTGAGAAATTCGCCGCGAAAATATCCGGGCAGCAGCAACAGGACAATGAGCACGCGGCCGATCAGGTAGCCGAAGACCAGTTGAAGAAAAGTGAGATTCCCGCCGTAGGCGATGGCGGGGGTGCCGATGATCGTGAGTGTGGAAGTTTCCGTGGCGACGATGGAAAACGCCAGCGCCCACCAGGGCGCGTTGCGGCCGCCCAGGAAATAGTCGGTGGCGTTTTGCTGGCCGCGCCGGAACCGCATGCCCAGCGCGGTGACGCCGAGCAAGTAGGCAATGACGATCGCCAGGTCGAGCGGATGGATGCGCATCGAGTGTCTTTTCCGCAGCGCGGTTTGCACGCTCGGAAAAGTGCGTCGAGGATAGTGGCGGAGTGCAGCCCCGTCAAGAAAACTCTGCGGAATGCGGGACGAAATTACAACACCGGGTGAACTTTTCCGGTTTGCGCACTGGCACTGCACTTGGCCTACGATTGTGGAACATTCTCGCTTATGCTTTTCCCATGCGCTATGTTCTCGGATTTGATGGCGGGGGCACGAAGACGGATTGCGTCCTGATGGACGAGACCGGGGCGATTCTTGCGCGCTCACGTTCTGGCTCTTCCAACCCCACGACTTTCGGCGTGGAGGCGTCACTCACTGCGCTTTCGGCAGCGGCAACAGACGCATTGCGAGCAGCGGAAAGGTCCGAGCAGGATGTAGCTTATGTCCTTGGGGGCGTGTCGGGCGCGGCAGAGTCGAACATGCGCTGGGACCTGATGCGCGGTCTGCAGCCGCGATTTCCGAAAGCTACGGTTATCATAATGAGTGATCTGCTGCTCTCCTTGGGGGCCACGGGAGAGATTCCCAGTGTTGTGGTGATTGCCGGGACGGGTTCGGCGGTTCTGGGAAGGACCGCCCCGGTCGAATTGGCGCGCGCCGGCGGGTTTGGGCCGGTGATTGGCGATCCCGGGAGCGCGTACGACATCGGCAGAAGGGCAACCGCGGTTATTATCCAGAAACATCTGAACAGTGAGACATTTCCTCTGGAAGCGAAGACTCTGGAATCATTTCAATGTAAGTTCGACGAGTTTCTTGATCATGCACGAAGCCGGCCCGGCGATGTTTTTCCCAGGATATTTCCCGTCGTGGCAAACGCTGCGGAGAACGGTGACGCGGCGGCGCGGACGCTACTGAGCAGTGCGGCGCAGGATCTGTGCGATCAGGCGCGCGAGGTCATCGGGAAACTAGAATTGCGAGAGTTGAGTTTCTTCCTCGCGAAAACCGGAGGAGTCTTTGACGGCAGCTCCTTCCTCAACGCTCAATTCGATAGCATGATCCGAGGAGTTGCTCCTAAGGTAAGAATCGGTCCGCTGCCACGCTCCGCGGCCGAGGCCGCGGCGCAACTGGCGCGGGAGGCGCTGACGCATCCTGTTGTGCTAAACGAGAGTTAGTCATGCCGGACGTCAAAAACAAAGACCGCCAGCGGGCGCTCATGGCCACGGGCGAAGAGCTTGCCGGCCTGCTGCACCACCCTTCAGCTGACGTGCTCCTTGCGCTGCTGGAGAATCCGGCACTGGACGAGACGCATGTCTGCCTGCTGTTGGAACGAAAAGATCTTCGGGGAGAGATACTCGAAGAGCTGGCGCGGCACAAAGCGCTCCTGAAAAGCTATCGCGTAAAGCGGGCGTTGGCGTTTCATCCGCGGACGCCGCGGCTGGTCAGCCTGCGTCTTCTACGCGACCTCTATTTGATGGACTTGGTGCAGATTACCCTTTTTCCGGGAATTTCCGCGGAGCTGAAGTTGAACGCGGAAGAGCAATTGCTGGCGCGATTGCCGCAGCTTCCGCTCGGCCAGAAAATCACGTTGGCCCGGCGCGGCCCGGCGCGCGTGGCTGGCGCGCTGCTCGCTGAGGGCCACGCGCAAGTTGTTTCGATCGTTCTCGACAATCCGTACCTGACAGAGGCGCAAATCTTGAGAGTGCTGTCGCGCGAAAAACTACCCGCTCCGGTAATTCCCGCCATCGTTGGCCATCGCAAGTGGTCCATTACCTATAACGTGCGGCTCGCGCTCGTGCGTCAACCTTCGGCGCCGCTGGCCGCGATTCTTTCCTATCTTCCCGAGCTAACGGTCTCCGACCTGCGGGAATTGGCGGCCCCAGGCATCGTTCCGGAAAACCTTCGCAAGTATTTACAGGCCGAAGTGCAACGCCGGATGCGCTCCGGGGAAAAGACACCGAGTGGTAATGCTTCCCTAGATGACTCTTCCGAGTCTAATAAGGACTGAGCTTCTGCTTTTCCATTCGTAGAACATGTTACGTGGACCGGCCCGGCATCGAAAGTTACGTTGCTGGGAACAAAACATACATCTCCGGCGTCGTATGTGTTGTGGTGGAACAAGGCGTATGCTTGCAGCAGAGAGGCGGCGATTTCGCCGGAGCGCCGCGGCACGTAATCCCTGTCAAGGGGTTGCACCAGATTCATGGGCATTGGGGATCATCCGGCCCGGCGACTCGAAAGGCGCTGGGCAACGCGATACTCGTTCCGCGCAGACCTGGAGATCGAATGGGGCTCTGCGGTCCTTCGCGGAAGCACGCGCGACATCAGCACGAGTGGAATGTTTATCGAAGCCGTCGATCCGCTGTGGGTAGGTGCCGGCTTTACCGCGCGGCTGACTCTCGAGCGGCCCGTAAGTCTCAACTGTTTTGTAAAGCGGATCGAGCCCGGGTACGGCATGGGAGTGTCCGTGGCTGTCTCGGAACCCGAAAGCCAGAAGCTTTACGAGAATTTGCTTTCCTCGCTCTCCACCACCAGCCCCTAATCCCGTTTTATACTAAAAGTGATGACACGCTGCCTTGATTGCGGTTCCGAGCGGATTGCGGACCAGTGTCCCTCATGTGGCCTCACTTCGGCGGCTGCCGAGGTCATGTTCAGGCGGCGGCTGTTCAAGCGCACAGCGGTATTTCTTGCCGGGTCGCTGCTGTTTCCCTATGTCAGCCAGATTTATCCGCCGCTCGACCTGGACCTTATGCTGGTTTTCTTTGGCGTGCTGTTCTTTGTCGCGCTGGCCATTGCTGTGATTCTCGAACGTCGCGCGCGATATCGCCGAGAACTCGAAGTACTCAAACGCATTTATACAGGGTTTATTCCGCTGCCGTGGATTCTAGCCGTTACTTTGCTTCTGAACGGGAAGTTGGATTCACAAAAGAATGTGGCCTATCACCCGACAACCGTGGATAGCCGTTACAACATGCCGGGCATCGTCCGTGGCACTCGCCGATTGTTTGTTCATTCCTGGCGGGAGGGGCAGAAGATCGAGCGCCTGGCCGTGGATTTCGATGACTACGATCGATTTCGCACCGGAGACTCGGTGGTTGTGGGCGTTGAGCCGGGCGCGCTCGGCATTCCGTGGTATTACGGCGTGTACCGACGATAAA
>Ga0137412_10005425_pt1 | contig 10189 bp, 8 predicted proteins | sample CZODoug2_1_16fun_FD_122160 | JGI IMG/M metagenome (GOLD analysis project Ga0137412, IMG submission 122160) | Vadose zone soil fungal communities from Angelo Coast Range Reserve, California, USA - CZODoug2_1_16fungal (Hybrid Assembly) | ecosystem: Environmental > Terrestrial > Soil > Vadose zone... | reverse complement strand
GTCTTAGCCCGCATCGAGGAGCTCAAGACGCGCGTCGGCGTCGACGAGATGGCCGTCGTCACCTGGACCTACGACGAAGAGGTGCGGCGGGCGAGCTATACCGAACTCGCCAAGGCGGCCGGCTTTGCGCCAGGCGCCTAGCCGCCGACGTCACCCAACATACGCAGCTCGATGACGTCTCACATATGCAAGATGCGGCCACTGAGTTCGATCCTTGGGCAGGTGAACGCGTTGAAGCTGGTTCTGAAATAGTGGTCGAAGCTCCCCGGGCACCCTGTTGTGCGATACAAGCAATCCATACTCATCAGTCAATGAAATGAGATGCCGGTCAAAGAGCCAGTGGGCGGTGGCTGATAGGGCAATCCCGTTCTGAACCACGTCAGGCCCTCCACTGCCCACGGACCAAATGTGCGCCGCCTGTGCTTCAGCCTTACCACCTCCGTTGACAATCTTGAGCCGCGTTACCGCGCACGTGTTGTCATACGCGTCGACGACGTTCTTGCGAAAGCTCGCTTCACGGATCTTGCGATTGACAAGCATCTGAACGATGCGCCTTTGGCGTTCTTGTTCCGGCGCTGAGATAAGCTCGAGGGTTTCTCGGTCGACGTGGGCGGCGTCGAGCTCCAAACGAACGGCGTTGTCGGGCGCTAATGTTTTGTTCAATCCGTCGAGAGTGATCTCGGCAAACTCCTCATCGGAAATAAGTCGTACGGATTTCCCCTGAAGACTTGCCCCGATCAAAGATGGCTTGGCTACGAAGCTAAGCTGCCTTTCGTAAAACCCTGACCCACGCCGAAGCGGTACTACTGCGTCGAACGGTAGAAAGTCAGCCACGCGAGCATACGAATGGTCGGACATGTCGGGGTCCGGATTGATCTGCTGAAGTCTCGCAACAGCAACATATCCGGACCGCCCGCCGGCACGGCGGGGTTCTCGATAGATGATCCAATCACCGATCGCCTGTTGAGCCGCAGCCAAATACCGATTCGGGAAGTGGTATCGCCGAACGATGTCGTCGTCGTAACCCGACTCCGCTCGCGTATCGAAGATTGCCTTCATTCCCGAAAGTCGCTGCCTCAGCGCGGCTCTGTCCAGCTTTCGGAGAAGGCCAGCGCCGAGGTGCTGAAGGGCCGACCCTCGCGCTCGCGCGGCCACGGCTTGCCGCGCGCCTGCTGGCCGTTGCAGGTCAACCGCCCGCTGAGAGCAGGGACCAGCACGGTGCAGACGCCATAGGGCCTGGGATTGGGCGGCTGGTTGGGTTCGGTGTGGATCAGCAGCGGCTCGCCGATGTCGTACCAGGTGAGCGCCAGCTCCGCGTCGTGCGCCTTGACGTGCTCGGTCCAGTAGTAGCGCGGGTCGCCCGACTTCGAGAATTCCGCGTCCGTCACCGGGATCGAGAGATCCTTGAGGTCGGGGTTGAGCATTCCCTGCACCGTCTGCTGCAGCCATCGCGCCATGGCGATGTTGTCGGAATAGATGCGCCAATGGCCGTGGGTCAGCTCGCTCTTGATATAGAGCACGTGCCCCGGGCCGGCCGGGCAGAACAGGATGCGCCAGAAGCTGGCATCCGTCGAATTGGGATCGCCGTCCTTGTCGCTCATGCGCAGGAACGGGTTCTCTCCGGTCAGAATCAACTTATGCGGATCGGCAACGCTCATCTTCATCTCCCCCTGAAATCAGAAGGCGGGAGACTATCAGCTTATGCGGATTTTCGAGGCTCATCTTTTCTTCCGCTGCTCAAGCCCGCCGGCCGGAACCACGAGAGCCGTCCGGCGTTCCCCTCGTCGCAGGCAAAAGCCCATCAGGGAGGCCAGATTGGGCACACTTTTTCGTCGCGGCCCGGTCACCTTTGTGACCGGATTCATCGGAGCGGCCCTTGCAGCGACCCTCGCGTGGTCGAGCGTCGCGCAGGCGCAGAGCGAACCGCCCGGCCGGGTCGGGCGCCTGGCCTTCACCAACGGCACCGTCTCGTTCCACGACAATGAGCAAAGCGAGTGGGCGCCGGCCGTGGTCAATACGCCGCTCAGCACGGGCGACAGCCTGTGGACCGAGGCCAACGCCCGCAGCGAGATCTCGCTCGCCGGCACGCGCATCCGCATGGCCGGCGCCACCGAGCTCGACATGCTGGCCGTGGACGACACCCAGACGCGCCTGCAGGTCGACCAGGGCCGCATCGACGTCAAGACGCAGACGATGGATCCCAGCCAGCCCTACCAGATCGTCACGCCGCGCGGCACGATCTCGCTGCTGCAGCAGGGCGACTATTATGTCGAGGCCGGCTCGACCCAGGATCCGACCCAGATCGGCGTGCGTTCGGGCGCGGCGCAGATCCAGGGCCTGAACGGCCAGGTGCTGGCGGTACGCCCCGGCGAAGTGGGCGAGGTGACGGGCGATGCCGCCACGCCGCAGCTGCGCACGATCCACAGCGCGCCGCCGGCGCAGCCCACGGCGTGGGCCGACCGCGACCGGCAGATATCCTATGACCAGCCGCCGCAATATCTGACGGCGGGCGTCACCGGCTACGAGGACCTCAACCAGTACGGCACCTGGGTGGATGACAGCAGCTACGGCAATGTCTGGATTCCGCGCTCGGTGCCGAGCGGTTGGGCGCCCTATCGCACCGGCCACTGGGCCTACGAGCAGCCGTGGGGCTGGACCTGGATCGACGATCAGCCGTGGGGCTTCGCGCCCTATCACTACGGCCGCTGGGCCAACCGCGAGGGCCGCTGGATGTGGCTGCCGCCGCAGCGCGACGCGCGGCCGGTCTACGCGCCGGCGCTGGTCGCCTTCGTGGGCGGCGTCGAGCTGTCGGCGGCGCTGTCCCGGCAAAGCAGCGCGCCGGTCGGCTGGTTCCCGCTGGGACCGCGCGAGGCCTACGTGCCGCCCTACACGACCAACCGCGATTACTATCAGCGCATCAACCGTCCGGCGCGGGTCGAGGATCAGGTGCTGAACGAGCGCTGGCAGCGTACGGAACGGCATGATCCTGCGGCCGAGCAGAACCAGCCGCACGCCGCGCTCGCGAACCAGCGCTTCGCCACGGTGGTGCCGGCAACGGCCTTCGTGCACTCCCAGCCGGTGGCGCGTGCCGCGCTGCAGGTCGCGCCCGACAAGATCGCCGCCGCGCGCGTGGCGCCCGTCGCAGCGCCGCCTGCGCCCGCGGCTACGGTCGCCGCACCGCAAGCCCAGGCCGCGCCCAACGCCGCCAAGCCATCGGCAGCGCCCGCACCGGCTCCGGCGACCAATCTCGCGACCGCGAAGACCGCCGTTGCCGACATGCCGACCTTCGCCCGGCCCGCCGCCCTCCAGGCACCGGCCGCGCCCGGCCCGAGGTTCGCCGCCACGCGGCCCACGGCGCCTGCCACCGACACGAGCAAGCAGGCCTTGCCGGCGCTGGCGCCGCGCCAGGGAGTGGCCCCTTCCGAGTTGAAGGGAGCTGCCACGCCGGCACCGTCTCAGCCCGCGAAGCCCGGCGAACCGCCGAGGCAGCAGCAGGCCGCGCCGCAGCCGCACGCTGCGCCGGCCGTCGAGCCCAATCATCCACCGGTACCGGCGCCGCAACAGCAAGTCAGGCCCGAGCCGCCCAAGCCTGCCGAGGTTCCGCGGCAACAGGCGGCGCCGCAACCGCTGGCCCAGCATCCACAGCCGCCACAAGCGAACCAGCCTCCGCATCCGGCGGAGCCGCCGCGGCAGCAGGTGGTCCCGCAGCCACAGCCGCAACATCAGCCGGCGCCTCAGGAGCAAGGCCATGCCGCGCCGCAGCCGGCGCAACAGCCACACCCGGCGCCGCAGCCGCAGCAGGTACAAGCGCCGCATCCCGCGCCGCAGCCGCCGCAACAGCCTCATCCTGCCCCGCAGCCGCAGCCGCAGCAGGCGCAAGTGCCGCATCCCGCGCCGCCGCCGCCTCAGCAGCCTCACCCCGCCCCACCGCCGCAAGCTCAGGCGCCGCAGCCTCAGCAGCAGCACGAGGAGAAGAAGTAGGCGGCTAGAGGACCTGGTTGCGCAGGGTCTTCTCGCCGCGCCACAGGCGCTCGAGATTCTCGATCAGGATGTCGATCACGTTGTCTTCGTAGGCCCGTGTCTCGCCCGCCGTGTGCGGCGTGATGAAGACATTGGGCATCGACCAGAGCGGCGAGGCGGCCGGCAGCGGTTCGTCGACGGTGACGTCGAGCGCCGCCGCCCAGATCCTGTTGTCCTGCAGCGTCTTGATCAGCGCCGCCTCGTCGGCCACCTTGCCGCGCGCCACGTTCACGAACACCGAAGAGGGCTTCATGGCGGCGAAGGCAGCCGCGCTCATCAGTCCCGTGGTCTCGGGCGTGAGCGCGCAGGCGAGCGCCACGAAGTCGGCCTGCGGCACGAGCTTCACCAGATCGCCCATGCCGTGGATCGAATCGGCGCCGTTGCCGCCCTGCGCCGGATCGCGGCGGATGCCCAGCACCTTCATGTCGAAGGCCTTGGCGAGCTTGGCGAGATGGCTGCCGATGCGACCCATGCCGACGATCAGCAGGGTCTTGCCGCCGAGCTCGTCCTCGCGCTGCGTGAGATCGCCCAGCATGCCGCGCCACATCTTCTTGTGCTGATTGTCGCGCGCCTCGGGCAGGCGCCGCGCAACGGCCAGGATCAGGGCGAGCGCATGCTCGGCCACGGCGCGGGCATTGACGCCGGCAGCGCTCGCCAAGCGAATGTTCTTCGCGCCGAGCTGCTCCTTGGAATACTGGTCCATGCCCGAGCTGATGGACTGGATGAACCTGAGCTTGCCGGCGTGCGGAATGAGATCGTTCTTCCACATGCCCGAGGCCACCACCACGTCGGCCTCGCCGATGCGTTTCACCAGGTCATCGTAGGCCCAGGTCTGGAAGTTCCTGATGCCCGTCTTGCGCAGTTCGAAGCGGTCCTTCATCCGGTAGGCCGCGTGCGCAAAGCAGATCGTGATGTTCTCTTTCGACGGAATCATTTCCCCAAAGCTCCTAGTTCTTGCGCTCACCGATCGTGCTGTGGAAGCGCGACAGGAACGACGCCGTACGCGGGTTTTTGGGCTGCAGCAAGACTTCCTCGGCGAGGCCCTGCTCGACCACCTGGCCGGCATCCATCACGACCACCCAGTCGGCGACGTCGCGGGCGAAGGCCATCTCGTGGGTCACCACGATCATGGTCGTGCCCTCGGTGGCGAGCTGCTTCATGACGTCGAGCACCTCGCCCACCAGCTCGGGATCGAGCGCCGACGTCACCTCGTCGAACAGCATGACCTCGGGCGCCATCGCCATGGCGCGGGCGATGGCGACCCGCTGCTGCTGGCCGCCCGACAGCTCGCGCGGATAGCGCGCCGTGAAGGCACCGAGCCCGACCTTGGCCAGAAGATCGCGGGCGATCGCCTCGGCCTCGCTTTGGCCCATCTTCTTCACGATCACCGGCCCCGACATGACGTTCTTGAGCGCCGTCATGTGCGGGAAGAGGTCGAACTGCTGGAACACCATGCCGATGCGGGCGCGGAAGCGCGCCAGCGTGCGGCCATGCGGCATCGAATGACGGGAGCCGAAATCGATCGTGCGGTCGCCGACCTGCAAGGTGCCGGCCGACGGCGTCTCCAGAAGATTGAGGCAGCGCAGGAAGGTCGACTTGCCGCAGCCCGACGGGCCGATCAGCACCACGACCTGGCCGCGATGCACGTCGAGCGACACGCCGCGCACCGCCTCGACCGTGCCGTAGCTTTTGCGCAGGCCGTCGACGCGCACCATGACGTCACTGGTCAACGCGCGCCTCCATGCGGGTCGCCCACAGAGTGAGCGGATAGAGGATGGCGAAATACATGATGCCGACGCTGGTATAGACCTCGAGCGGACGGAACGTGTCGGCGACCACGATCGAGCCGGTGTACATCAGGTCCGGCACCGCCACGACATAGAGCAGCGAGGTGTTCTTGAGCTGGATGATCGACTGGTTGACGAAGGGCGGCACCATGCGCTTCATCGCCTGGGGCAGGATGATGTGCCGCATCAGCTCGCCGTTGGTCATGCCGAGCGCGCGCGCGGCCTGCCACTGTCCCTTGTCGATCGAGATGATGCCGCCGCGGAAGATCTCGGTCGAGAACGCGCCCATGTAAAGGGTGAGTCCAATTCCCGCCGCCAGCCAGGCCGGCAGCTCGACATTGAGCACGATGGGCAGCGCGTAATAGAACCAGACGATCTGGATCAAGAGCGGCGTGCAGCGGAAGATCTCGACGTAGTAGTGGATCGGCAGGGTCACCCATTTGCGGCGATAGAGCAGCAGCATGCCGCAGATCACGCCGATGATGAGGCCGCCCAGCACCGTGCCCACCGAGTAGGCGAGCGTGACGCCAAGCCCCTTGATCCACAGATTGAGGTAGGAATAGACGCCGCTAAAATCCCATTTGTAGCCCATCGCGCGACCCTGTCAGAACCGGTCGGGACGGAACGGCGAGAGATCGACACTCGTCGGTTTGCCCGTGGCGAGCTCGGCCACCAGCTTGCCGGTGATGCCGGCCATCGTCAGCCCCAGGTGATCGTGGCCGAAGGCGAAGAAGACGTTGGCATGACGCGGCGAGCGGCCGATCACCGGCTTGGAATCCGGATGCGACGGACGCGGGCCCATCCACTGCGAGTCGGGCTCGCCCTTCAAGCCCGGGATCAGCGCCTGGGCCTGGCGTTGAACCAGGCGGGCATTGGCCATGTCGGGCGGCGCATCGGGCGCCGCGAATTCGGCGATGCCGGTGGCGCGGATGCCGTCTACCATATGGGCGAGCGACACGTTGCGATCGGCCGAGACGAGGGCGCGCTGGAGCGCGAAGCCCGGATTGGCGAACATCACGTGATAGCCGCGCTCGGCCTCGAGCGGCACCTGCGTGCCGAGCTGGGCGGCCAGTGGGCGCGACCAGACGCCGGCGGCGAGCACCACGATGTCGACCGGCATCGGACCGCGGTCGGTCGCGATCGCGGTCGGCCCCGCGCTGCCGATCTCGAAGCCGCGCACCTCGGCGTTCACGATCTCCCCGCCGCGGCGCACGAAGTCGGCGGCCAGCGCCGAGGTGAGGCGAAACGGATCGATGGTGCGGTGGACGTCGGGCAGCGACACCGCCTTGATGACCTTGGACGACAGCGCCGGCTCCATCTGCCGCGCCTCGTTGCCGTCGAGGATGTCCATGTGCACGCCGTGCCGGCGCCTGAGATCGAGCGCGTACGCGGCGCCCTCGAAAGTCGCCTCGCTCTCGAAGGTCATCATCAGGCCCTGGTCGCTGACCCAACGGCCCGCGTCGGCGCCTTCGATCAGCGGCGCATAGCCGGCATGGGTGTGCAGCAGCAGGCTGTTGCGCGCGGCGGCGATGGCTTCCACGCGCGATGGCCGCGACGCCTCGATGAAACGCAGGAACCACGGCAGCGCCCTCGGCACGTGACTCCAGCGCAGCTTCAGCGGCGAGTCGGAGTCGAACAGCATGCGCGGCACCTTCTTCAGCACGCCGGGCATGCCGAAGGGCACGCACGAGGCGATGCCGAAGCTGCCGGAATTGCCGAACGACGCCGCCTTGCCCGGCTCGCCCTTTTCGATGAGCCGGACCTTGAAGCCTTCGCGTTGCAGATGAAGCGCGCAACAGACGCCGACGATGCCGGCGCCGATCACGGTGACGGTTTTGTCCATCAGTTGGGCGAGAAGGAAACGGTCGACGGAATCTCGTCGATGCCCAGCGTCTTCAGCGAAGCCTTCATGCGGGCCTCGTTGTAGCCCAGCATGACGTTCCACTCGGCCCAGCGGTTGAGGAACTTCTGCCAGCGTGCGTCGTCCTCCAGCCGCAAACCGATGTAGCCGGGCAGCGCAACCCGCGGCGTCGGGTTGACGAAGTCACCGAGACCAGGGTTCTTGGCCTTCATGACCATGCTGGCCAGCACCGTAGTCGTGAAAGCGTCGGCACGGCCCGATGAAACCGCCAGCGCCACCTGCGAGATGTCCTGCATTTCGATCTTGGTGACCTTGGGCGCCATCTTGCTCAGCAGCAGCGAGTCCGACGTGCCCGTCATGACCGCGACCTTGACGTCGGGCGAGTTGTAGTCGGCCCAGACCTTGCCGTGGAACTTTGGATTGTTCACCGTCACCCATTCGATCCAGTAGGTCGGCCCGGCGAAGTCGATGGCGGTGGCGCGCTTGGGTGTCGCCTGCAGGCCGAAGTTCATGTCGACCTTGTTGGACTGCAGGCTGAGCACGGCCTCGGCGAAACCGCCGACCTCGACCATCTCGAGCTTGACGTCGAGCTCCTTGGCGATGTCCTTGGCCATCTCGACCATGGCGCCGACCCATTCGCCGCTCGCCTTGTCGCGCAGGAAGTACGGCGGATAGTCGAAGATGCCCATGCGCACCTTGCCGGTGCGCTTGATCAGGTCCCAGGTCGACTCGGTCTTCGATTGCGCGCGCGCCGGAACGGACGCGGCGACGACGGCGGTTGCGGCAGCAACGATTGCGGTCGCGGAAGCGACCTCACGACGGCGGATCCCCATTTCCCATCTCCTCTCAGCCGTTGACTTGTCTTATCGGCCCGGTCTTTGCCGGTTCAGCTCCCAGAGCGCTCGAGGAGGCGGAGCGCGGCAAGAGTCTAGGTGCCGCGCTTCGCGCCCGTCAAGCGACGCCCGAGAAGGACGCAAGATGCGAGCCAAAGGTCCCTCGGCCTGCGGCCTCGGGATGACAGCGTGTGTTTGCGCTACTTCAACGTCTCCACCGCGTAGTGCCTCACACGACCCTCGTCGACCTCGACGCCGAGGCCGGGCGTTTTAGGCACGATCACGCGACCATTCTCGATCGGGAACGGCTTGGCCAGGAGGTCGCGCTCGAGGAAATACTTGGCCTGGTAGAATTCGCAGCCCAACGAAATATTGGGCGTGGCCGCGATCATGTGCGTGCCCGCGAGATGGGCAATCCCCGTCTCGAACATGTCGCCGCCGTAGCAGGCGATGCCGGCGGCCTCGCAGATCGCCGCGATCTTGCGGCCGGCCAGCATGCCGCCATGCTTCATGATCTTGATGCTGACGAGGTCCGCCATACGGTTGGCGGCGACCAGCAGCGCGTCGCCGGGCGTGAACACGCTTTCGTCGGCCAGCACCGGCGTATCGAGCGCGCGGGTGATCTCGGCCAGCGCGGCGCGCTGGTGGCCCGGCACCGGCTGCTCGATGAAGGTCGGCTGGAACGCCTCGACGTCGCGCAGCTGGCGGATCGCCTCGTGGGTCACCATGCCCTGGTTATAGTCGATGCGCAGCTCGGCATCGGCCGGCAGCTCCTTGCGGAAGCGCTCCATGCGTTTGAGATCGGCGGCGTGGCCGGCGAAGCCTGTCTTCATCTTGAACAGCCGCAATCCCTCGCCGTAGAGCCGCTTCACCATTTCCATGTCGCGGTCGAAATCGGGATCGGCGACCGAGAACGACAAAGGAATGTCGTCGCGGCAGCGACCCCCTAAAAGCTCGGCCACCGGCAGGCCGGAGGCCTGGCCTACGATATCGAACAGTGCCATCTCCATCGCGGCCTTGGCTTCGGGATGGCCGACCACGGCATGGTCGGCCATCCCCATCAGTTCCTCGATGCGATGGGGATCGGCGCCGATCAGCAGCGGCCTGAGATAGACGTGCAGCGCCGCGACATTGGCCTCGATGGTGCCGGTGAACACCGCCCACGGCGCGGCATCGCCCCAGCCGGTGATGCCGGCATCGGTTTCGAGCTTGAGGATGGCGTTCTTCACCGCGCCTGCAACGTCGCCCGAACCATGGCGGCGCATCAGGCGTACCGGAATCTCGGTGACGAATACCGTCACCGCCGTGATCTTGATCTGCTTCAAGAGACCCTCTCCCCGCTTTCCTCAACCCGATCTATCGCGCACTATGCCCGCCAATCAGCAAGGGGGAAACGCCATGCGCCGCAATCTGCTTCGCGAAAAACTGAACGCCGGCAAGCCGACCGTGGGCACGCACATCCTGTCGGCTTGGCCGACCCTGGTCGAGCTGATCGGCCATTCCAAGCAGTACGACTATGTCGAGTTCACCGCCGAATACGCGCCGTTCGACCTGCACGACCTCGACAATCTCGGCCGCGCCTTCGAGCTCTCGGGCCTGGGCGGCATGATCAAGATCGAGCAGACCCAGTATACGCACCAGGCGATGCGGGCGATCGGCGCGGGCTTCCAGAGCGTGCTGTTCGCCGA
>Ga0137412_10005424_pt1 | contig 10191 bp, 8 predicted proteins | sample CZODoug2_1_16fun_FD_122160 | JGI IMG/M metagenome (GOLD analysis project Ga0137412, IMG submission 122160) | Vadose zone soil fungal communities from Angelo Coast Range Reserve, California, USA - CZODoug2_1_16fungal (Hybrid Assembly) | ecosystem: Environmental > Terrestrial > Soil > Vadose zone... | reverse complement strand
AGAGCCACCGCGCGGGCGACGAGGTCGTCAGGGTTCCGTTCCGCGAAGGCCGCCGAATTGGCCAACCCATGCTGGACAAGTTCGTCGGAGCCGTAGGCGTGGCCGATGCGCGCTATCCGCATCAACCAGCTCGGCTGCCACTGGATCCGATGCCCCAAGGTATGAGGCACGGTGGTGAGTGCCGCCGTACAGGCCCGAGACTGGTCGTCGTTCCCGAGTAGTTCGGCGACCCAGCTGCGCATGGTCAGCACCAGCATCTCGCGTGTCGGCTCGCCGACCACGGGGAGACTTTCGGCGTCCGCGAGTGCGGCCGCGGCGGTGTCGACGTCTCCGCGGAGAAAGGCAATGCGGCAGAGCAGTGTGTGGGCCTCACAGGCAAGTATGTGCTCTTGGCGAGCTGAGCTTGTACCGGCTACATTCCGCGCCGCCGCCTCGGCTGACTCCAGGTCGCCTTGCCATACGCGGTGCCACATCTGGGTGTATGCCTTGGACAGACCCTGACCTGGGGCCGGTCCGGAGTCGTGGCGTTGCAGGAAGTCATCCTCGTTGTGCTCGACGCGGTCGAACGCATGTGACACGGGTGCTTCGGCGAGCCAGGAAGCTCCCATCAACTGTCTGATGTCGCGGAGGCGTCCTGCCGCGGCGACGTTGCGTCCATCGTTCACCTCGATCTCACCGAGAACCCAGAGCGCCGTTGCTTCGGCCTCCGCGTCGCCTTGCTGTCGAGCATCGGCGAGCAGTGCGGTGGTTGACTCGCGGACGCTGTCGAGATCCGGTGCGGGGACTCGTACGCGCGCCAACTGGGCTTCCAGCCGGGCACGGTCGTGTTCGGACGGTTGTTGGTGATCGAGGGCGTGCTCAATGCGGGCGCGCCGTGCGCCGAGCTTTCCCAGACTCCACGCCGGCCAGACCAGGAGGCTCTCGATCCGGATCACGGAGTCCACCCCGGGCCGGGCGGCCAGCAGTCGATCAGCGACGTCGATCGCGGCGTGCGGCCGTCGTGCGCGCACTAGCATCGAGACCGCGGATGTCCCGGTCTCGATCCAACCTGGCGCGTCGACGGCCAGCAGCTCGAACGCCTTGTTGATCAGGTCGGCTGCCCGGTCCGGTTCGTCGTACGCGAGCTCCTGTGCCGCACGTGCCAGCGTCGAGGCCGCCCTGGCGTCCGGCGGCACCGCGCCGACCAGGAGATGAGGGGCGGCTCGCTGCGTGTCACCGCCGAACCGCATGACCGCTTCGGCCGCCGCGCGGTGCATGGCTTTGCGTGGAGTCGCCGGAATGGCCGTGTACAAGCCGTGACGGAACAGGTCTGCGCGAAAGGACAGGCGGTCGCCGTCGTCGTCGATTATCTGCGCGCCTATCAGTGCGTCGATCCAGGGGAGGACGGATTCGCTGGCGTGCCCGCCGAGCATGTGAGCGGCTTCGTCGGCCGTGAACGCCGACCCGAGGACAGCGCCGGCCGCCGCCAGCCGCCGCGCCTGCTCCGGCAGCGCGGACAGCCGTGAGTCCACCCACCTGACTAGCTTGTCGGTGGGGTACCCGTCTCGGTCGCCATGGCCGTCGAGGAGAGCGACGGCCAGCCACGGAAAGCCCGCCGCCCCGGCGAGGCGCGTGCGCAAACTCGCGTCGACCTTTCCGCCCACGTGATCGGCCGCGAGGTCGTAGACGGCAGCGTCGGTCAGCGGCCGCAGCCGAATGGTCGACAGCTCGACCTCGCCATCGACGGAGTTGGCGTCCGCTGCTAGAGGTCCATCCGGCGTCTGGTCACCGGCGAACAGCCAGACCACAGGGAGCCTGGCCAAACGCCCGGCAAGGATGCGCAGGGCGAACATGCTCAGTGGATCGGCCGAGTGGAAGTCGTCGAAGGCGACCAGCATCGGCTTGTCGGCCGCGAGACTCTCGAGCAGGCCAGCCAGTCGATCGACGAGCCAGAAATGCCGGTCGTGCAGGCGCGCGAGGTCGTCGAAATGTTCCTGTGGCAGGAGGGGAGTGCTGCCCGACCGTAGCGCGGAGAACAGCGTCGCCATGGGAGTCGTCACGATGGGCGCGCTGCTACCCAACCCGGTCGAAAACCCGCTGTGCGCAGCCTCCGAGACCACGGCGTGGAGGAAGGCGGTCTTGCCGATACCACGATCACCCAGGACGGCGATGGCCCCCGCTGTCCGCTCGGCGACCACCCGCTCGAGGAGGCGGCGCACCTGGCCCAGGGGCACGTCCCGACCGCGGAGGGGCATGCGGCGAACGGCTCTGTCGGCCATGTGATCCACCATACTCAATGGCACAGTCGGCGGTTTTGGGCTGCAGGCCCAGGCCCAGATCGCGTGGGTCCGCCCGCCTGTGGCGGTCAGTCGACCCGAGGACGGCGGACTATGCGGTCGCCCGATGGATCATCACCACTGAACCCATCCAGACACGAGTTTCCGGCGTCTCGCATGGTCAGTGCGACCGTTTGAAGCGGGAAGCGGCGAGCGGGGAATTGTAGGCGGCACTGGTCAGGCCGTGTGTCGAGCCGGTCGCTCGGCTGTTGGTCCGCAGGCTGAGCGTCGATACCAGTGTGATGACGGAGAGGCCGGCCATGTACCAGCCGAACCAGTTGCCGGCCCCTGCTTGCGTCAACGCCGTCCCGATCACGGAGACGGTGCCACCGAACACCGCGATCGAGATGCCGTAGGGGAATCCCATCCCGGCGACGCGAACCCGCTGCGGGAACAGGTCGACCAGGACCACAGCCATGATCGAGGTGCCCAGGGAAAGCAGGACCAGGCCGGCGCACTGGGCGACCAACAGGCCAACGAACCCTTGCGATATCAACCGGAGCAGGGGAACCGTGGCAACCGCGGTCGAGATGGCGAACGCCAACATCAGCGGCCACGTGCCGATTCGGTCGGCCAGCATCCCCACCAGCGGGGCCGCGATCGTGTAGATGGTCAGCCCGATGAGCCCGGCGACCATCGGCGCCGTCGAGCCCAGATCGGTGGTGATGGCCGCGTAGGTCGGCAGGAACGTAGCCCAGAGGTACTGGCTTCCGGTGATCCCGGCGACCAGCCCGGCGACCTGCAGGCTCTGCTTCGGATACCGCCGCAGGGCCTCGAACAGGCTGCGCCGGGCGGGGGTGTCCCGATCGGTTCGAGCCTCGTCCTGGACCAGGGTCTCTTCGGCCCGGGACCGGATCCACCAGGCGAAGATCGCGGCGACGGCCCCGAAGGCGAAGGGGATTCGCCATCCGTAGTGCCGCATGGCCTCGTCGCCCAGCGCCGAGGCCAGCACAGTCACCATCGCCAACGCGAGCAGCTTCCCGACGCTCGAACTCACGAACATGAAGCTGGAGTACAAGGCGCGGCGGTTCGTCGGGGCCGACTCCACCAGGAAGGCCGCGGCGGTGGTGTACTCACCGCCGGCCGAGAGTCCCTGCAGGACCCTCGCCACTACCAGCACGGCTGGAGCCGCGACACCGATTTGGGCGTACGTCGGCGCGATCGCGATGAGCAGGCTGCCCACGCCCATCATGGAGATGCTGAGGCTCATCGCGGCGCGGCGCCCGTGGTGGTCGGCGAATCGACCGATCATCAGACCCGCGATCGGCCGAGCCAGGAACCCCGCGGCAAAGACGCCGAAGGCGCTCAACAGAGGGATCAGCGGCGATCCCGAGGACGACGGGAAGAACTGGGTGGCGAAGTAGATCGCCAGGTAGGAATAGATCAGGAAGTCGAAGAACTCGACGAGGTGGCCGACGGCTCCGGCGAAGAGCTGTCGTTTCGGGCGATTTGTCCCGGTGGTTGGCGTCGGCATTGACATTGACCGATCCTCTGTCCTGGTCGCGGCACTGCGGGCGGATCAGGGTTGCCGCTTGGTCTCGGCGTCAGGTGGCCTGGCTGGACTCAGTCGACGAGTTGATGACGAGCGCGTCGAGCGCAACGGCCCCTCGGCCCTTGGCCAGAACCCGCACGGGGTTGAGGTCGATCGCCGAAACGCTGTCGCTCAACTCGACGGCGGCGTGGGAGAGGGCCACGATCTGGTCGATCACGGCGTCGCGGTCGGCAGGTTCGGAGCCGCGGTAACCGTCCAGGAGCCGGTCAACCTTCAGCCGGCGCAGAAGTGCTTCGGCCTGGTCAGGTGTTATCGGCGCCGCGGCGAGCGCGGTGTCGGCGATCAGTTCGGCCAGGATGCCGCCCGCGCCTACGAGGACCATCGGACCGAAGTCGGGGTCGACGGTAACTCCGAGGACCAAGTCCACTCCCGCCGGAATCTGCTCGCAGACAAGCACTCCCCGGTAGCCGTCCGGGTCGAGGGCCCGACCAACTTCGTCGAGCCGCCCGAACACCGTCCGGACCTCGTGCGCCGTGCCGACGCCGACCTTGACCAGCGCGTGCTCGGTCTTGTGAGTCAAGTTCGCTCCGGTGGCCTTCAGAACGACCGGAAGGCCGAGCGATGCCGCGGCGGTCGTGGCTTCGTCGGCGGTGATGGCCAGAGTCTCGGCCGGGAACCGGATGCCGAACGGGCGCAGCAACTGCTTGCTGTCGATCTCGGACAGCGAATGCCCCTCGGCCGTGGTCGTGCGGGTCTGGTCGGTCTCAACAACAACGTCCGCGTGGGCCGCGGGCGCGAGACGCCGGTGCAACGCGGCGATGACCGTCAGGGCGTCGAGCGTCGAACCAAGGACCGGTACGCCGGCCTCGCGGTAGATGCGCGCTTCGTCGTCGGTCATCGACGCCGGGCTGATCGCCACGACCGGCATATCCAGATGTCTGCGCGCCACGTCGGCGATAGCCGAGGCGAGTGTGGTTCGCCATGTCTCGGTGGGCATCGGGTGTAGGTAGGAGACGAAGCTGCCGGCCCTCGGGTCATCGGCCAGGGCGAGCAGGCTGGGCTCGGTGTTCGCGAGACCCGCGGCCCCGTTGTCGAACGGATTGATCACCTGGGCGAAGCCGGCATGGGGGGTCATCGCCTCCACCGTCGCCGGGGCGAGTGCGACCGGGGGAGTGCCGAGCTCGGTGAGCACGTCGGCGACCATGATCGATCCCGCGCCTGAGGAGCTCGTGGCGACCACCCCTGCCCGGCGAGGCCGGCGTCGCTGGGCCAGCAGGGTTACGGCCAGCGCAAGTGTCTCCAGCGTCGGCACGGACACGATGCCCTCCGCGTGGAACACAGCTTCGTAGGCGGCAGAGGATCCCGCGAGTCGCGATGAGTGCGCCTGCGTCGCTTGGGTACCGGCCGAGGAGTTGCCGAGCTTGAGCACGACGATCGGCTTCCCGACCGCGCGGGCCCGCTCAGCGAGCCGCCGGAAGCGGGCGCCGTCGCTGACTGCGTCCATGATCAGCGCCAGGACGTGGGTGGCGTTGTCGTCGACGAGATAGTCGCAGTAGTCGTCCATCGTCAGGTCGATCTCGTTGCCGCAGGACACGAAGGCGCTGATCCCCTGACCGAACTGCTCGAGCAGCGAGAGGAACCCACCGAGCATGGCCCCGCTGTGCGAGATGAGCCCGATGGCGCCTGGGCGCAGGCGCAGCGAATGTACGTAGTTGTAGCCGAGCGGAATCCCCTCGGTGGCGTTGTAGACGCCGTTCGTGTTGGGCCCGACGATCCGGATGCCGTGCCGGCGGGCGGTCTCGCCGAGGCGGCCCTGTAGCTCGCGTCCCGCTTCGGTGCCCAGCTCGGCGAAGCCGCCGACGGCGACGATCGCCGTGGTGACACCGCGGTCGCCGAGGATGGCCACCACGTCAACCGCCGCGGCGGCAGGCACCATGATCACGCCGAGGTCGGTTCCATGGGGTATGTCGGCGGCATTGCTCAGGACCGGAACACCGTGCATCTCCCCGCCCCGGGGGTTCACCGGGTAGACCGCGCCGGTGAACCCGGCAGCCAGAAGATTCGGCAACGGTTGCCCGGAGAACTTCTCGACGTTCGAGCTCGCGCCGACAAGAGCCACTGAACGCGGGCGGAGCAATGCCGCGACGGCTCGTCTCGCGGACGCGGCGCGGGGGCCGGACGAGCTCATGTTGGAGCTCCCACGGGGGTGGCGCGTGGACCATGGCCGGCCTGGTAGACCAGCAGAATCCGGGTGAAGCGGATGACCAGGTCGCCGTTCTGGGTGAAGCCCTCGGTGGACACCTTGATCACGCCCAGCGTGGGTCGAGATTTCGACGGTCGAGTGTCGAGCACGGTGCTGCGGGAGCGGATCGTGTCGCCCTCGAACACCGGGTGCGGCAGCACGACCTGTTCCCAGCCGAGGTTTGCGTAGACGTTCTGGGATACGTCGGTCACACTCTGGCCCGCGACGAGCGAGAGGGTCAGCGCTGAGTTGACCAGCGGTTTGCCGAACTCGGTCTTCGCCGCGTAGGCGTGGTCGAAATGCAGCGGAGCGGTGTTCTGCGTCAGCAGGGTGAACCAGATGTTGTCGGTGGTCGTGATGGTGCGACCGAGTGGATGCTCGTAGACGTCCCCGACGACGAAGTCCTCGAAGAATCGGCCTCGCCATCCCGTGTGTACGGTCATGTCTCGCCTTTCCCTACGGCGCCGGTGGAGCACCGGCGCGTGTGGTCAGATGACGTGCTGCCGCCGTGATGTCCCTGATGCTCGGCGATGATCTTGCGCGCGCGTCGGACGATCGCTTCGTCTATGAAGGTCCCGTCGGCTAGCCGCAGGGCACCGGCTCCGTCGGCGGCAACCGCGGCGAGCACCTGCTCGGCCCAGGTGAGGTCCGCGGAGGTTGGCCCGAAGCCGGCGTTGACGATGGTGATCTGCTCAGGATGGATCACTGCCTTGCCGGCGAAGCCGAGCTCCCGGGCCGAACGCGTCGAGCGGGTGAGTCCCTGATCGTCGGCGAGGACGAGATGCGGACCGTCGATCGGGCCCGCCAGATGTGCGGCCGCCGCGGCGAGTACGACCTGCGCCCGGGCGAACGCCAGTTCGTGACCGTCGGCCGACGGCGCGATACCGAGCTCCGCGGTCAGGTCCGCGGGACCGAACAACAGCGTGTTCACCCGGGGCGACGCCGCCGCAGTCGCCCGGGCCTCGAAGACACCGACGGCGGTCTCGACGATGGGGATCATGGCCGGGCCGCCCGGCCCCAGAGTCCGCTGCAGCAGCTCGTCGAGGTACTTGACGTCGGAGGCTCCGGACGCCTCCGGGAGAATCACGGCGTCGACGTTCGCCCACACCGGAGCAAGCTGTTCGACGTCGCGCTCGAGTTCCCCGCTGTCACGCGCGTTGATCCGCACCATGGTGGGCACAGAGCGCTTGGTGCGGAGATGTTCCACGGTGGCGGCGCGAGCTCGGTCCTTGGCCTCGCCAGCGACAGCGTCCTCGAGGTCGATGGCCACGGCATCGGCTCCCGATCTGCCGGCCTTGTCCACTCGGTCCGGCCGATCACCCGGCACGAACAGCACGGTTCTCCAGCGGCGTAGCCCCACGGACCCTCCCGTTCCGCACTACGGTACGATGTACCGTCCCTGGGAACGAGTGTCGGTTCCGTCCGCTGGAATGTCAAGGTGGTCCGCGGCCGGAGGCGGAGTGTGCCTCGCCCGGTAACGTGCTGACCCGTGCAGGACCAAAGCTCGAGTGGTGGCGGGAACCGAAGTGTGCTGACCGCCTTGCGAGTACTCGAGGAGGTCGCCGCGAGGCAGCCAGTGGGGGTGTCCGATCTGTCGCGAGCCCTGGGCATGCCGAAAACGACGGTGCAGCGCGCGGTCCTGACGTTGGCCGAGGCTGGTTGGTTACGTGCCGCGGGGTCGGAGATCACGCGGTGGGAGATCTCCCACCGGGCCCTCACAGTGGGGCTTGCCGGGGTGAACAGCTCGGGCCTGGACGAGATCTCCCACGAGGAGATGCGCAGACTTCGCGACATCACCAGTGAGACCGTCCACCTGGCCGTTCCGGACGGGAACGAGCTGGTCATCATCAGCAGACTGGAAGGGACCCTCCCGGTCCGGACCTACCTGCAGTTGGGCACCCGCGCACCCCTGCACGCTTCGGCCACGGGACGCGCCGTGCTAGCGGCGATGTCGGACGAGGACATCGATCGCGTGCTGGCCCACGGGGCACACCGGTGGACCGACCGCACCCTGGTCGACCGCGACGACATCCTCGCCGAGATCGGACGTACCCGTGAACGCGGCTACGCCCTCAATCCGGGCGAGTGGCGCCAGGGCATCGGAGGGATCGCCGTCGCCGTGCTCAACCGACAGCACAAGCCGTCCGCCGGCCTCTCGATTTCCATGCCACTCACCCGCTACGAACAGGCGGACCTGCCCCATTTCGCCGGACTCCTGAATGAGGCGGCCGTTCGAATCGGCCAGCTCAGCGGAATGTGAGCCGGAGGTCAACGGCAGATCCCGACGGACTGCAACCCAGTCTGCCCAAGCGGCCCGCCCACGACTACGTCCCCCGGGCACCCCCACGCTGTTCGCCGCTTCGAACATTGCGCTCGGGCGCTCGGGATCCGTGCGTTTGGTGTGTGCGCCACCCACGTGAGCAGGCTTTGTGTCATCCCCGACTGTCAGGCCCCGACGACGACTTCTACTCGGTTGGTGTAGAAGGCGACGTGACCGGGGTAATCGCCGCGCCGGCGCCGAGCCGCAACGGGCTGGGCACCACGGGGTCGGCGCCGAGGAACTCGACGGAGCCGCCTGTCTCGGAGATGTCCACGCCTATATCGGCGAGAAGGCTCGCTAATGCGGCCTGGGGATCAAAGTCGTCATGACTGACCGGGTTGCGCACCGCCGCGGTCAGTGCAGTGGTCAACGACGGTTCCGAGGGGGCCTGTCGCGGCCCCTGTTCGGCGCGTGCCTGCGCTGTTTCGTTCATCGTTTCGGTTCTCCTGTGGCTGGGCGCGGCATTCTCAGACGGCCCACCCACCCGCGAAGGGAATGACCTGGCCATAAAAGAAGTCACTCTCCGGACCGGCGAGGAAGAGCACCGTCTTGGCGAATTCCTCCATCGAGGCCAAGCGCCCCGCGGGGACAGCGGCCATGCGTCGGCGGAAGTCCTCGGTCTTCTTGTACTCTTCGGAAAAGTAGGTGGGATTGTCCACGTAGGTCTGCGCGGTCGCGTTCACGTTGACGTGCGGGGCCACCTCGTGCGCGAGGTGTCGCATGTAGGCAATTTGCGCCCCTCGAGCCGCGCTATAGAGGGTGGCCCCGCCCGCGCGCCCTTTGATTGCATTGACGCTGCTCGTCACCACGATCTTGCCGTTCTTTCGCGCGAGCATCTGGGGGAGAACTGCCTTGATCATTCGGTGCATGGGGTAGAAGATCGAGCTCATCAGGCGCTCCATCTCCTCGTCCTTGCCCTCTTGGGCTGGTGTGAAGGCGAACGGGCGTGCGTGATTGGCGATCAGAATGTCCACGTGCCCGACGCCCGCCACCAGGTCCTCGGCGGCGCCGGGCAGTGTGAGGTCGCGGTCGTCGGCGAACAGCTCGGCGCCCTCTTCCTTGAACACCTTCACGATTCCTGGGCCGCTGTAATAGCCCGGGTCGGTGAGGATGACGCGCTTGCCCTCGAGGCGTCCCGCCATGCGATGCTCCCTGTGTGGCCCACGCCGGCGTGGTCAGGCGGCCGTCTTGCCGCCGTTGACGGCGACGATCTGGCCGTTCACCGCGTGCTTGCTGGCCACATACAGGCCAGCGCCGACGCTGCCGGTGTAGCCGGCATTGTTGACGGCCGCGTCGAGCCTGCCGAAGATCTCGACGGTCCCCTCGATCAGCGCGCGGACGTCGTCCTCGATCGTGACGTCGGCGCGGATGTACTCGGCCCTGCCACCCAGCTCCCGCAGCTCCGCGGCCAGCGCCTTGCCTTCCTCGTCGCGCCGCCCGGAGACAACGACGGATGCGCCGTCGCGGGCGAAAGCGGTCGCCGTGGCCCGTCCGATTCCGGCCAGTGCTCCAGTAACCAACACAACCTGCTCGCCCATCATTGCCTTCCCAAGTTGACGGATTCATCGCGGTCTTCGGGGAACGTGTCGCCGAACATGGGCAGCCCGCTCACCGACTCTGCCCGCGAAACCTCGTCCTCGATGACGTCCCAGTGCTCGACCAACATCCCGTTACGTACGCGTACGGTGTCCACCACGATCCACGGGGCGGGTTGGCCGTGCCCGGAGAATCGGCCGCGCAGCATGACCAGGTCGCCCTCGGCCATGACCAGCTCGGTTTCGTGGCGCAATGTGTGCGGCAGGCTTTTGACCAGGTCGAACAG
>Ga0137412_10005423_pt1 | contig 10192 bp, 9 predicted proteins | sample CZODoug2_1_16fun_FD_122160 | JGI IMG/M metagenome (GOLD analysis project Ga0137412, IMG submission 122160) | Vadose zone soil fungal communities from Angelo Coast Range Reserve, California, USA - CZODoug2_1_16fungal (Hybrid Assembly) | ecosystem: Environmental > Terrestrial > Soil > Vadose zone... | reverse complement strand
GCTTCCGCTGCGTGATCGCATCTTCCTTTGCTGATATTTTTCATTCGAATGCGGGCAAGAACGGCATCCTGCTGATCACTCTGCCCGAAGAACAAGTGCAGACGCTGATGCAGCGTGCCGCGTCCATCCCTGGTTACAAGCTCACGGTTTCGCTGGAGGACGAGAAGCTGCACGATGAACATGGCCTTTCTCTTCCCTTCTCCACCGATCCTTTCCGGCGCGAGTGCCTGCTGCTGGGTCTGGACGACATTGGTTTGTCGCTCAAACATGGCGGAGCGCTGGAGAAATTTGAGCAGCACCATGACAAGGAGTTCTGGTTGATGCCGAAGCCTGCGGATGCAGCTACCACCCAAGGAGCTATATGAGCATGCAAGAACACACCCGGCTCACCGGGGCGGAAATTATCTGGGCAACGCTCGAAGGAGAAGGAGTACGCGAGGTTTTCGGGTATCCCGGCGGAGCGATTTTGCCGGCGTACGATGCGTTGCGCAAGTTTCCCATTCGTCACATCCTGGTACGCCATGAGCAGAGTGCGGTACACATGGCCGATGGCTATGCGCGGGCCTCTGGCCGTATAGGTGTGGCCATTGCCACCTCCGGCCCCGGCGCGACCAACATGGTCACCGGCATTGCCACCGCGATGCTGGACTCGATTCCGCTGGTATGTATCACGGGCCAGGTGGGAAGCAAGGTTTTGGGCACCGACGCTTTCCAGGAAGTGGATATCACCGGCATCACGCTGCCGGTGACCAAACATAACTACGTCGTCACGCGTGCCGAAGATGTAGCGCCAGTACTGCGCGATGCTTTCCGCGTCGCCAAGTCGGGCCGCCCAGGGCCGGTATTGGTCGACATCACGAAAGATGCACAGCAGGCAACGGCGGAGTTCGATTTTGCAGGGGCGGCGCCAGGAAAAATCGGCGCCCATCCGATGCTCAGTGTGGTCGAGCAAAGCATTGCTGAGGCAGCCGAGCTGATCCTCAATGCGAAGCGCCCCTTGATTCTTGCCGGGCACGGCATCATCCAATCGGGCGCGATGAGCCAGGTGCGCGCGCTGGCCGAGCGGGCGCAAATTCCCGTAGCGTGCACCCTGCTTGGGCTGGGCGGCTTCCCTGCTTCCCACAAGCTCAACCTCGGCATGATGGGTATGCATGGCGAGTCCTGGGTCAACCACTCGATTCAGGAAGCTGACTTGCTGATCGCCTGCGGGATGCGTTTCGACGACCGGGTCACAGGCGCGCTCGCCACCTACGCACCCAAAGCAAAGAAGATTCATATCGACATCGATCCTTCCGAGATCAACAAAAACGTCGCCGTGCAGGTGTCGTTAATTGGCGATCTGGCGACGGTCCTGGACCAGCTTCTACCACGGATTCGTACCCGTGACGGAGCGATATGGCTGCACGCCATCGACCGCATGAAAGGGGACGCGGCTGTCCGCGACATCAAGAATTTGCCGGACAACGGTCATCTGTATGCCGCGCACGTGATCAACGATCTGTGGCATGCAACGTCGGGCGATGCCGTGATCACCACCGATGTGGGCCAGCACCAGATGTGGGAAGCGCAGTACTACAAGCATGAGCAGCCGCGGTCTCTCATCACTTCCGGCGGCTTGGGGACGATGGGTTTTGCCTTGCCTGCGGCCATTGGCGCCAAGGTTGCCTGCCCGGGCAAAGAAGTGTGGGCAATCGCGGGCGACGGGGGCTTTCAGATGACCAGTCCCGAGCTGGCGACCATTGTGCAGGAGAAGTTGGATATTAATATCGCCATCATCAACAATGGTTACCTGGGCATGATCCGCCAGTGGCAAGAGACGTTTTACGAAAAGAATTATGAGTGCTCTCCGATCTTCTCGCCGGACTTCGTCAAGCTGGCGGAAGCCTTCGGCATCCGGGCTGCGGCCGTGACCAAGCGCTCCGAGGTCATGAAAACGGTGGAGGCGGCGCGCAGCCACAAAGGCCCGTTCCTGATCAATTTCATGGTGGAACAGGAAGATACGGTTTACCCGATGATCGTGCCGGGAGCTGCGCTGCACGAGATGATCCGCCGCCCGTCCAACAATCCACTGATCGAAACGGCGTCGGACGTCTAGAAAGGTTTCCATGCAGCACACATTCGTCGCCTACGTGGAAGACAAGCCTGGTGTGCTTACCCGCGTAGCGTCGTTGTTCCGCCGGTTGAACATCAATATCTCCTCGGTTACCGTGGGTGGCTCGGAGCGTCCGAACATCTCGCGCATGACCCTGGTTGCGGATGCTCCGCCGGCAGCCGGCCACCGCATCATGGCGTCGCTGTACAAGTTGGAGAATGTGATCCAGGTGGATGACGTGGGGCGTTTTTCCTCGGTGAGCCGCGAACTGGCCTTGATCAAGGTGGCGACCACGCCCAAGACGCGGTCGCACATCTTTGAACTGGTCAACGTATTCCGCGCGCGCGTGGTCGATCTCGCGCCGGGATCGCTGATGATCGAAATCACCGGCAGCGAGAGCAAGATCGAGGGCCTGCTGCAGGTGCTGAACGAGAACGAAGACCGGGTGCTTGAGATTTCCCGTACCGGGCGCATGGTGATGCGCCGAGGGCACCATACCAGCCGCGTGCTTGAGGCGCTGGGCGATGTCGAATCACAAAACGGCGCGATAGGCGCGCCAATGGCGGATGAGCTGCCGGAGGAAGAAGAAACCCTCCCCATCGATAGCGATCTGCCACATCAACAACCGTAACTACGTCTGTACACAAAGGAAAGGTTAATGACCAAGACTTATCACGACCAGGATGCCGATCTTTCGCTGATCCAGGGAAAAAAAGTAGCCATTATCGGCTATGGCTCCCAGGGCCATGCCCACTCGCTGAATCTCAAGGACTCTGGCGTCGATGTGCGCGTCGGCTTGCCGGCCACCAGCCGGTCCATCAAGAAGGCCAAGAGCGCGGGACTCGAAGTACTCTCCGTGGCCGATGCCGCCAAGTGGGCCGACGTCATCATGATCCTCGCCCCCGATACTTCGCAGGCAGCGATTTACAACGAACACGTCGCTCCTCACATGGGTAAGGGGAAGACGCTGATGTTTGCGCACGGCTTCAACATCCGTTACGGCACCATCGTTCCCAACCAAGACATTGACGTAAGCATGGTTGCTCCCAAGGCTCCCGGACACCGGGTGCGCGAAGTATTCACGGAAGGTGGCGGTGTTCCGGCGCTGATCGCGGTCCATCAGGACGCATCTGGTAAGGCGCATGCACTGGCGCTGTCGTATGCCAAGGCAATTGGCAGCGCACGCGCCGGAGTGATTGAGACCACGTTTACCGAGGAGACCGAAACCGATCTCTTTGGCGAGCAGACGGTGCTTTGCGGTGGTGTGAGCGCGCTGGTGAAGGCCGGCTTCGAGACCCTGGTGAACGCCGGCTACCAACCGGAAGTGGCCTACTTCGAGTGCCTGCATGAGTTGAAGCTGATTGTCGACCTTATGTACCGGGGTGGTTTGGCATACATGCGCTACTCCATTTCGGACACGGCCGAGTACGGCGACTACACCGCTGGGCCGCGCCTGGTTACGGATGCCACCCGAGCGGAGATGAAGAAGATACTGACCGAGATTCAGGACGGCACGTTCGCCAAAAACTGGATCAAGGAGAACGAGACCGGGCGCAAGCAGTTTGACCAGATGCGCAGCAAGGAAGCGGCGCACTCCATTGAAGAAGTGGGCAGCAAACTGCGCGCGGCCATGCCATTCCTCGATCCGGTAACGGTCACGGTGGACAGTCCCGGCGCGGCGCCTCGCCTGGCTGAACCTGTAGGCGCTTAGGGTGGGCGTTTGCACGTACGGCACGGCTTCAACCGTGCCGTACAAGATCTAGTTGATGGGGGGCTTTAGAGTCTGCGTGAGAACTCACTTTTGAAGGGTACGGCCTTTAGGCCGTACGTTTAGGAGTCAACATGAATCGGCTTCAGCCGCTGAGGGCTGCATAAGCGAGCACAAGAGATGCCCTCAGGGGCTAAAGCCCTTCCTATGTTGCGTAGTGAATGTACGGGCTGAAGCCCGTACCCTTCAAAAAGGCAGTTCTCACGCAGACTCTGAAAGCTGTACTTCGTCGAGAGCCTTTCCCCATCGGTAACGAGGTAAAGAAGACCGGATCACCGTGGTTACGTTGGCGACCTTTTGAGTTTTTAACGCACCCCTTACACGCTTTTTCGAGTCTACTCTGCATGCACTTTCCGGTGGGTTTGCGTTCTTCGGCTTTTGCTTTGATCCCCGCCTTTTCCCTGGCTGCGATGGGTGGGCAAACTCGGAGCCCACAGCCCAGCGCAGGGTGTCCAGCCCTGCCAAACACTCTGAGGGCTATGCGGGGCTGCTACCGCCCATTGCTGGTATTCGCGCCGAGTCTGGACAATCCCCAGCTGGTGCAGGAGTTCAATGAACTGAAGGCTCATGCAATCGAGCTCAAGAGCCGTAGTGTTCTGTACGTCCCCATCGTGCCTGAGGGGCACAATCAACCCATCCCGGGCTCAAAGGTCCCTACTGCCCGGCTTAGCGAGGATGAGTTGGCAGCGATGCGTCACCGCTTCAAGGTCGAAGCGCCTGATTTTCTGGTGATCCTGATTGGTAAAGACGGAGAAGAAAAACTGAGCAACAAAGCCCCGGTTCCAGCAGAGCAAATCGAACGGCTGATTGATTCCATGCCCATGCACAAGGTCGAGATGAGGCCGGAACCACCAGGCGAGGAATAGGCCCACCCGCTCAACGAGGCAATCAACAGCCGACGCCAGCGGAGGGCTCCGGGAACTGGAACCATCCCGTATCGGCTAAGATCAAAGCAACACCGCGAGGTGCCATGACGACCCAAGCTACGATCCCTGGTTTCACTGCGGTTCCACCTCCGTACCGCGCACCCCACGACCCGGCGCGCGTTCCCGAACTGGTCGAGGCCCTGAAGAAGATAGGCCCCCTTCACGATCTGGAGGAGGCGGATTACGAGTGGTTGGCCACCCACAGCACCGAGGTGTTTGCAGAGTCGGGGGCTATCGTCTTCCGTGAGGGCGACCCTGCCACCAAGATGACCATCCTGCTCAGGGGCGAGATTTATGTACGCCGGGAGCATGGTGGACCCGCTGCCCTGTTCGTAGGACGGTCGGGTTTGATTACCGGCCTGCTTCCCTACTCCCGTATGAAGGCCTACGGCGGGCTGGGATATACCTCGGCCCCAACCTGGTGGCTGGAGTTCGATCGATCACTCTTTCCCGAGATGCTGCAGGCGATTCCGGCGCTCACCCAACGATTCGTCGGCATCCTTCTGGACCGCGTTCGCGAAATTACGCGCATGGAGCAGCAGTCAGAAAAGCTGAATGCGCTAGGCAAACTGGCGGGAAATCTGGCGCACGAACTCAATAATCCTGCTTCAGCCGCGCAGCGCTCGGCCGCCGGGGTTCTGGAAGAATTGCGCGTTTATGGACACGAACGCTTCAATCTGGGTCGTCTTTGTCTGGATTCCGAGAAAACCGGGAAGGTCATGGCCTGGGAGGATCAGGTGCGGACCGAAGCCAAAAGGATGGGCACGCCGGCAGAAGCAGAGCAGACCCATCGCGAAGATCAAATTGTCAGCTGGCTGCACCGGCATGAGATCCAGGAGTCCTGGCATATCGCGCCCGAGCTGGCCGAGTTTGGCGTGGTGCCCGAACAGCTGGAACCGCTCGCCGGTTACCTGGACACGGGCGCCATTGCGGTGGTGCTGTCTCAGTTCACCTCGTCGCTGCGGACGGAAAGAATCGCGGAGGCCATGCTGGACTCCACGGCGCGCATTTTCGATTTAATCCGGGCCATCAAGGATTACTCCTATATGGACCAGATGCCCATACAAGAGGTCGACATTCCTCAGAGTCTGGAAAATACGCTGGCCATGGTCGCCTTCCGCTTGGGCAAGATGGAAGTGATCCGCGATTACGAACCCCATCTTCCCTGCGTAAGTGCCTATGGGAGGGAGCTTAACCAGGTGTGGACGGCATTGATCGAAAACGCTCTGGATGCGGTTCACGATGAAGGGAAGATCAAACTTCTGGTCCGCACTGCGGGCGACATGCTGCTGATTGAGATCTGGGACAACGGTCCCGGGATTCCGCAGGAGTTGCAGGGGCGTATCTTCGAGCCATTCTTTACCACCAAGGCTCCGGGAAGCGGGCTGGGCCTGGGCCTGGACGCGGTGAGCCGAATCGTGCGCATGCACCGCGGTTTTGTTACCGTTCAATCGAAGCCTGGCAGCACGTGCTTCCAGATCCGCCTGCCGCTGCAACAAGGGCAGGCGTACTAAACGGGTGCGTGACGGAACCGAGTCCTAGATCCCTATTGGGTCGCAGCCGGTACGGGTACAGCGGCGACGCGCACGATCCCGCACTTGGTTTTCTTGCCGTCGGAAGTGGTGGCCTCGCCATTCTGGCCGTTCAGTTTGAATTGCAGCGAAGATCCCACCACAAACTGCGTCGGCTTGAGCGAACTGCCCAGCTTGGTACGGCAGATGTACTCGTTGGTCGACGTATCAATGACCAGGTCGTACTGCTGGTGCTTCTGCTTTTTGCTGGTGCTGCCCACGGTTTGCAGGTCCTTGAGGGTTGCTGTCTGGACCAGGCTGTCGGCCAAAGCGGCCGTGGAAAGTAGGGCGGCGGCCAAACAGAGGCCTGATGCTTTGCGTAATCTCAAGGCTCCTCCTAATCAGGCTCCTGCAAGTTTGGCGCCGAAGGCCAGCAGCAATGAGCCCAGGATGATGCGATAGAGCGCAAAGATGACGAACCCGTGGCGTCGGACCCACAGCAGGAACCACTCTACCACTCCCAGGGCAACGACAAAGGAAACCACAAAGCCGATGCCCAGGACGATCCAGCCGTGGGTGGTCATGACCAGGGGCACGATCGCTTCTCCCCCAGGGACCTGTTTGGGATGGATGGTGCGCAGAAATTCGTAGCCGGTCGCCGCAATCATGACCGGGATGGACAACAGAAAGCTGAACTCGAGGGCCGCCGTGCGCGTCATGCCCACAGCCTGACCGGCGGCGATGGTAGACATCGATCGCGAAACGCCAGGGAAAACGGCCGAGGTGACCTCCCAGAGCCCGACCCAGACCGCCTGTAAGAGGGTCATCTGCTCCACGTCTTTGGTCTTCAGATCGCGACGCACGCTCAATGCATCCACCAGCCACATCACGACGCCGCCAATCAGGAGCGCCCACGCCATAAGATGGATGCTTTCCAGATGCTTACCGATCAACTTGACCAGCAGCAGCGACGGAACCGCGGTGCAGACAAAGGCCACCAGGGTCAGGGAAAGGGGGTGGGTCAGAGCAGTGCGGTCACCATTTTCTCCGTGGGGAAAGGTGCGAAAAAACTCCAGAATCCGCCCGGTGAAGAGCAGCACCAGGGCGAGAATCGCCCCCAACTGGATCACGATCGTGTACATCTTCCAATAAGGACTGGACAGGTCGAGGTGAAGCATCGCCTCCGCCAATCTAAGATGCGCGGTTGAGCTGACGGGAAGAAATTCGGTCAGTCCTTCGACGATACCAAGCAAAACCGACAGGATGTAATCGTTCAAAGGCCCTCCGGCAACCGTAACGTTACTGCCGGTCGGCGCCGTAGATGGGAATTGATTCCTGCATTTGGTATACCAGACTGGCAGCGCGGGCGGCATAGTCCGATTGCGGATATTTGGTGGCAATGGTACCTGCGGTGGTTATGGCTCTCGCCTTGGCCTCGCTGGCTTTTTTGTCGTCTCCATTAGCGCTGTAAATGTCGTTCAACGCGCCCTGACGGTAGACGGCGTTGTAGAGCGCCTCAGCGGCACGAGGCGAGTCAGGGTGTTCCTGCGCGTACTTTTCATACATCTCGGCTTCCTTCTGGGGGCACTTGGTAGAGCCCTGCCAATCGCCGCAGACTTTGTTATCCATCATGTCCCAATCGGCGAGGTCAGCCCATTTTGAACGGGGGTAGGCTTTTTTTAGCTTACGGAACTCTTCATCGTCGATCTGATCGCGCAGGTAAGCGTCTTTTTCATGCGCTGAAGGGAGAGAGGATATGTCGACCTTTTGCAATTGCCAGCGTATATCGGCGGAGCGCCAGGCGGCTTCGGGGGCCAGAGGTGATTGGGGGAAGAAGTCGGCCATGCGTTGGTACAGCAAGCGCGCTGCCTGGGCGACGCTCTGGGGAGCGCGCGGAAGCATGGCGTCTTTCTCCTGGCTCGCGGCTGCGCCGAAGAGAATCAGGTCGCCCTTGGGGGTCTCCGAGCTGACTACGCCGGGCGCCGCCATCCATCCGGATACCGGGACGGCGGCCGCTTCGTGACCAAAGACCGGCGCATCCTGCGATTTGGAGGTTTCCTCGTCGGTGTTGGCGAAGACACGCAGCCAGGGACCATTTTTCTCCACGATCACCATTTCCCTGCCGGGCGAGATCTCGGCCAGGCGGGAAGAGGAAGTGTCTGGGGATACGTAGAGGTTGGTGTTGCGGATAACGGTCGCCTTGGGACCATTGCTGGGGGCTGGCGGCTTGGGGGCCGCATTCGCCTGGACCGCGATTACCAGGAGGGCAGAAAAAGCGAGGAATCCAGTACGCATAAAGGCTTAGACGATTCACATGTAGGATACGCTGACGGGAAAAGGACAGTAGAGGCCGGTTCGCTCCGGCCGAAAAGCATTTCCATGAAAGGTCCGCGAAACTGCAGATCCCTCGCTTCGGCTCGGGATGACAAATAGGAGAGGGTTGTTGTAAGGAGAGGGCGGTTGCCAGAGGAGAGGGCGGTTGCCAGAGGAGAGGGCGGTTGCTAACGGACACGGCGGTTTCGAATGCGTGTCCCCGCCTCAACAACCACCCTATCCTCTGGCAACCGCCCTCTCCTTACAACACCCCTCTCCTATTTGTCATCCCGAGCGAAGCCGAGGGATCTGCAGTCTTCCACCGTTCCGCAGCAGTGTAGGTCTTAACCCTGTTCTTCCAGGACGCTGCGCAGCACGGACGGTTCGACGTTGCCGCCGCTCATCACCGAAACTGTTTGCCGGGCGGATGGCAACTGTTCATGACGGAAAAGCGCACCAGCCAAGGCCACGGCGCCGCTGGGCTCCGGCACCAGGCGGGCGCCGAAGATCATGCGGCGCATGGCCTCGCGGATCTCGGCTTCGGTCACGATCACAACGTCGTCGACAAACGCTCGCATGTGGGCAAAATTCAGCTCACCTACGCTTTGCGTTCTCAACCCATCGGCCGCAGTGCGGCTGGTCTGCTCGCCGGTGAAGGAGACGATCTTACCCGCCTTGAAACTCTGTGCCGCATCCGAGGCTAGTTCCGGCTCTACCCCGATCACTCGCACTTTGGGGCGAGTCAGCTTCACGGCAGCCGCGACGCCGCTGAGCAAGCCTCCTCCGCCTACCGGCGCCAGCACCAGGTCCACCTCCGGCCGGTCGTCCATAATCTCCAAACCGCAGCTTCCCTGCCCGGCAATAATGTCGCGATCGTCGTAGGGAGGAATGACAACGTAGCCGAAGGTGGCGGCCAACTCCTCGGCTCTGGCCTTGCGCTCCGAGCTTGCCGGGCCAACGGTGACAATCTCGGCGCCCAGCGCCTGCGTCGCTTTTACTTTTACCTCGGGGGCGTTGGATGGCATCACGATGACAGCTTTAATGCCCAGCGCTCGCGCCGCGTAGGCCACACCCTGAGCATGATTGCCGCTGGAGTAGGTGATTACGCCACAAGCGCGCTCCGGGGCAGACAGTTGCGCGATTTTGTTGAAGGCTCCGCGTAGCTTGAAGCTGCCGATGGGTTGGAGCCCTTCAGCCTTGATCCAAAGACGATCAGGTTCGAGACGGGCTTCGAGGCGCACAAGCGGCGTGTGTACGGCAACGCCGCGCAGCCGCTCCTGGGCTGCGCGCAGCTCGGACAGTGTAACCAGCACTTAGATTTCCAGGATAATCGGCATGATCATGGGCCGGCGCGCCGTGGCTTTTTGGATGTAACGCTTGAGATCGAGACGAATCTTCTCTTTCATCACGCCGTAGTCGGCCTTCTCTTCCGCCGAAGACGATTCGAGTGTCCGATTGACGATCTCCTGCGCCTGCTCGCTGAGAGCGATCTCACCGGTGACGAAGCCACGAGTCACTACTTCGGGGGGCCGCTCCACCTTGCCAGTGCGCTTGTTGATGGTGATGATCGCCAGCACGATGC
>Ga0137412_10005421_pt1 | contig 10192 bp, 11 predicted proteins | sample CZODoug2_1_16fun_FD_122160 | JGI IMG/M metagenome (GOLD analysis project Ga0137412, IMG submission 122160) | Vadose zone soil fungal communities from Angelo Coast Range Reserve, California, USA - CZODoug2_1_16fungal (Hybrid Assembly) | ecosystem: Environmental > Terrestrial > Soil > Vadose zone... | reverse complement strand
GCCCGTCGTCTCGACGTCGACCACGACGTAATCCTGCTCGGGATCGAACCTATAATCGACCCGGCCGATCTCCGCGCGGATGCCGGCGCTTCCGATCTGCCGCAACCGAGTGAGCTGGTTGCGGCGGATCACGTCGCCCTCCGCCTTTATCTCCATGAAGGAGACGGCGCCGTCTTTCTCCAGCATGAGATCCGGGAACCCGTCGCGCATGTCGCGGAAGTTCCGGCACAACAAGCGGATGATGGTTGCGATCCCTTGACCGCTGGTTTCCGACAGCAGCAACTGGCCCAACCCTTCAATTTCGGTCGGCGATGGACAACAGGGTTCGTCGGCGTTTGGCCTCCGAAGGCAACGGTCACACGCTCGAATCGTGTCGGATGCGCCATAAAATCAATTGCTTAGTCAAATGCCCTGAAGTCGGCTAAAGTAAAACTCACCAGAAACTCACCAAAAATAATCCAGAAGCAGTCATTCGAGCTTTGGCTAAGTCTACCGCCCTGCTCTGATGGCCTGCGCGAGTCCCGCAGCCGTCGTGATGGTGGCCTGACGCGGAAAGACCTTCTCTAGCAGCACCCGATGCACTTCCTCGTCGCCGTCTGAGCAGCAATCGCCGACGACCAGCAGCCTGTAATCGGCGTCGGCGGCATGGCTCAGGGTCGAGAGTACGACGCCGCTGGTGATGATTCCCGTCAGGATCAGGGTCTCGATGCCGTTGGCGCGCAGCATCAGGTCGAGATCGGTTCCGGCGAAGGCGCTCACCCGATGCTTGGTGACGATGATTTCCTCGGCCAGCGGCGCAACGGCGGGATGGATCTTCGCATTTTCGGCACCTGTGGCGAATGCGCCGGAGGCCTTGAGGCTATTGAACGTCGCATTTCGATCGCTGACCTCTGGATAGCCGGGACGGAAGCCGACGACCACATAGATCACCCGCATCCCTGCTGTGCGCGCGACGGCGATCAGCTTCGCCGTCCGATCGAGCAGTGCCTCCGCGTCGGCGGCATAGTTGTCGACGATCAGCGTCTGGAAATCCATGACGAGCAGCACGCTCGTCCGGCGATCGATCGAAAGATTGTCTGCCATTGCTGCTCCTGCTGCTATGCTGCTCGCGGCGTGACGGGGTACGCATCGATAACAAAAATCTGCCAAGTAGCTGGTCGGAACGCGCTTTCATTCGAGCTGGTGTTCCGAGCTCGATTGACCTCAGCGCACTACAATTTACCCAACCTCGCCTCTCACCTCGGCAATAAGGTCCTTATCCTGAAGATGATGCTCTTCAGCATCGATGATCGCTCGAAATGCGTCTCAATATCTTGCCGCTCGGGCGGCTTCGCCAGCGAGAGAGATCGCCAGACATCGAGCTACGTAAGGAGGCAGATTTAGCATCAGGGCGTGACCAATCTTCTTTTGTCGACCGTTCGCTATTGCCCGTGGCTGACCAGCACGTCGCGGCACGCGGAAGAAAGCTTTGGACGATTTTCCTTGAGGCAAGCCAGAATGGTGAAGTCGCCTTGGTCCGTCAGCTTGCGGCAGAAACGCTGTACGTCCCGGGTGCATGCCTGTTGCTCCTGCTCCGAGCCGCTATGAGCCAGGGCGCCGGTCGAAACCGGGACAGACAGCAGGATGAGTGCCAGGAAGAATTTATGCATTGTGTTGCCTCCCACAGATTTCAGCCAACTCGGCGACTTTTCGTGCACGGTCTCGCCTGTCGTCACGGCGCCGTTCTTATATAAACGATACCGTATAGTTTGATATTTAGCAAGCTGGGGCAGGCTTTTTCACGGAGACGATCCGAGAGTTCAGGAATAGGCATCCCTACCGCGGGCTTCGCGGCTGGGCTCGGGCGCCGCAGCAGCCGGAGCAGGCCCCGAATGAAGCAGCGCGTCCTGCCAAAGAGTCGCGAAACGCCAAAAGATAATGCTGCCGAACTCGGGCAGCATATCGGTCCGACGGACCAGATGTCTGGACGCATCACCCACGCCATTCGAACGTCGTACCGACGACAAGGATCACCCTCCTCATCAAAACCGCATCAGTGCTGGACGGCGGTCGGCGTCTGACTTCGCTGCGGATCATTGTGGGCCGCATTGCCACCGCCGCCCGCGGATGCGAGCTTTTGGTCCCACCAACCTCCACCCATGGCCACCAAAAGCTGGACCGTGTCTTGGTAGCGCTGTGCCTCCGCGCGAACATAACCGAGCTGCGCTTGTTGATATTGCCGCTGGGCATCGAGCAGACCGATGATGCCCGAACCGCCGCTACCATAGTTGATGCGTTGCAGACGTACGGCCTCCGAGGCCATGGACAGCGCGTGCCTCTGAGCAGCCAGGAGGTTCGTATCATGCGTCAGTGCCTGCAGGATGTCCGCGACTTGCCCAAAAGCCCGCAATACCGTCTGTTGGTAGTCAGCCGCAGATTCCTTAAAGGCAGCAAGCGCCGCGCGACGTTCTGCCTCTCGCATGCCACCGTCGAAAATCGGTTGAGCAAGTCCCGCGGCGGTGCTCCAGACGAGACCGCCCGGACTGAATAGTTCGCCTCCATTCAACGAAGAAGCGGTGACGCCAGCCGAAAGCGTTATGGAAGGATAGAGTTGTGCCGTGGCGATTCCGATCCGTGCGCTCGCGGCATGGAGCTGCGCCTCAGCCGCCTGAATATCGGGGCGCTGATGGACCAGCTCTGACGGAATGCCGACAGGTAGCCGGCGTGGCAACGTGAGGGCTGCCAGGTCAAAATCCGGCGGCAACCAGTTGCCGGGCGCACGACCGATCAGAACCGCCAGCGCGTGCCTGACCACACTCAATTGCTGTTCAAGTCCCGGCTTCAATGTCTCATCTGCCGCAAGCTGGCTTTCGGCAACAATCACGTCGCTATCGGGAACAGATCCGGCCTGGCGCTGCCTGCGCACGAGCTCGACATTTTGGCGATCGATAACAAGGATATCGTTAAGGGCCTTCAGCTGGGAGCGCACCGCGGCTGCCTGAAGCGCCAGGGAAACCGTGTTGCCGGTCAGAGTTAAATAGGCCGCGTCGAGTTGGTCGCTCTGATATTCGGCCAGCGCGGCCTGCTGCTCGATCCGGCGGTGCGTTTGACCAAATAGATCGGGCGTGTAGCTGGCAGTTGGACCGACTTGAAATAAATTGAAGCTCGATGGCAGCGGAGCAACATTGGGAGTCAATCCGAACGCGGCGGCGCTTTGCTTCTCTTCTGTTACGCCGGCGTTAAGCCCTATTTGGGGATAGAGCGCGCTTGCGGCCACAGCTACCGCCTCCTGCGCTTGTTCCAATTTTGCTTTTACGCTTTCAAGCGTGTAGCTGCCTGCGATCGCCTCTTTTATCAAAAGGTTGAGGTCCGACGATCGAAAGAGTGTCCACCAATCGGCCGCCACCCTTCCACCGAGCGCGATCGCCTGCGCCGGCACCGCCCTTCCGATATCGGGATCAGGCACCGTCGCTTCGCCGGATGAGGTATAGCGGGAGACCGATGGAGGCTTTGGCACTTCGAAATCCGGGCCGACAGTGCAACCGGCGACCGCCATGCTAAACACGGCCGAGACGATCCGCACCGCCGAACGCGATACAAGTAATGTCCGGAATAACGCGGTCAACATCGTCATTCCATAACGTGCATGGAATCGACGGCAGCGTTGCGCGGCGGCTTCCTGAAGATGATGAGAAGTGGGATCGCAGCGAGTGTCGCGATCATCAATAGTTTGTAATCATCCATGTAAGCAATAATCTGGGCCTGCTGGGTAACCACTGCATCGAGTGCGGCGCGTCCGGCGGCGCTCACCGGGTCCCAGAACTGCGTAATCGCGAGATCCTCGAACGCCCGATTGACCGATGTGACGCTGCGCGCGATTTCGGCGTGATTCACCTGCGTATTCCTCGTCAGCAGGCTGTTCACCATGGAAATACCGACGCTGGAGCCGATATTGCGCGACAAACTGTAAAGGCCGGCGCCCTCCGCCCGACGCTCGGGTGCCAGCGTCGATAACGTCACCACGCTCAACGGCACGAACATAAAGCCAAGGCCAACGCCCTGGATGATCCCGACGACGACAATAGTCTTCTGCGACACGTCCGGCGTCCAGCCGGTCATCACATAGAATGACCAGGCTGTGAGCCCGAGCCCCAGGGCCAGAAGAAATCGTGTGTCGACACGACCGATCAGCCTTCCAACAATCAACATGGAGCCCATGGTGCCAACGCCCCGAGGTCCCAGCACGAGGCCCGCGCTGACGATCGGGTAGTTCATGAGATTCTGCAGGTAGGGAGGCTGCAGTGCCAGCGAGGCGTAGTATGTAAGGCCGACAATCGCGATGAAGAGAACTCCCGCGGTAAAGTTGCGATCACGGAACAGAGAGAGTCTTACAAAGGGCTCGCGCGCGGTGAAGGTATGGACGAGGAACAAGTAGAACGCCGAGGCCGCTATGACGGCCTCGCCAACTATCTCACCAGAACTGAACCAATCGAGCTCTTCGCCACGGTCCAGCAAAACCTGCATGGCAGCAATCGCCAGACTCAGGGTACCAAACCCAAACCAATCCAGCTTCGCCGTCGCGTTCCGTGCCGTGTCGGACAGAAAAGTCACCATTCCGAAAAAGGCAAGGATACCGACGGGCACGTTAATGTAAAAGACATATCGCCAACTAAAAGCCTGGGTCAGCCAGCCGCCGAGCACCGGCCCAAGAACGGGGCCGGCCATCACCGCAACCCCCCATAACGCTATCGCGGATCCTTGTCGCTCCTTCGGATTGATGTTCATCAGTACAGTTTGCGAGAGCGGGACGAGCGCCGCGCCGAACAAGCCTTGCAGAACCCGGAACAGCACAATCTGCACCAAGGACTGCGCCATGCCGCACAGGACCGAGGAAACGGTGAAACCGGCGATCGAAACGAGGAAAAGACGCTTCAGTCCGAACCGGTTTGTGAGGTAACCCGTCGGGGGCGTCATGATCGCTGCCGCAACTATGTATGAGGTCAACACCCAGGCGATCTCGTCCTGACTCGCCGAAACACTGCCCTGCATATAGGGAAGCGCGACATTGGCGATGGTCGTGTCGAGCGCCTGCATGAGAGTGGCGAGAATCACACAGATGGTGATCGCTACCCTGGTATGTTTGGGCAGTTCAATCGATGCCGACATCACCGTCCCTGCCGATCATGACCGAACATCGCGGTCAGGAAGTGTGGCAGGCCACGGCTATGCCCGGTATCGACGTCAACCTCAACGCTCATTCCGGGGCGCAACGGCGGCAAGCTCTTGTCATTTGTGTCGATCCGCACACGCACCGGGATGCGCTGCACGACTTTTACCCAGTTGCCACTGGTGTTCTGTGCAGGCAGAAGCGAGAATTCTTGCGCGGCCGCAGGACTGACGCTCTCCACGCTGCCGCTCCATTGCGTGTCGGAATAGGTATCCACCGTCACCGAGGCTGATTGTCCTGTCCGAACATATGTCAACTCGGTCTCTTTCGGGTTGGCGACAACCCACACATGATCCGCCGCGACGAGATAGAAGGCCGTTACCGATGCCTGGAGATATTTGCCGGGCGCAATCGAAGGAACGTTTGTCACGATACCGGCAAAAGGAGCCTTGACAAAAGTGTGCGCGAGTTGCCGCGCCGCTTCGTCGCGCTGCGCTACGGCATCGCGGTAGCGCGGATTCTTTTCCACCGGGCCGGCAGGATCGTCGTCAAGACCGGCCGCAATGGCGTCAAGTTGCTGCGTCAGGGAGACAAGCTTCTGCTGCGCATTCTGCAAGTTTCGGCGAGCAGTATCGAAGGTCGCTTGCGACGCGACGTGCGCGGCCAACAGATCCTGCTGACGGTGGAATTCGGTGTCGAAATAACCGACGTCGTTCTGTGCCTGCTGGATTTGAGACTGCATGTCCCGGTAATTGGCCTTGAGTGCATTCAACGCATTTCGCACCGTACCGATCTGTGCCTCAGCGCGCTCCAACGCGAGCCGCAACTGGAGATCATCCAGTCGATATAGAATTTGACCAGCCTGGACATGCTGATTCTCCGTGACTGCGACTTCCTTGACAATTCCGGGAACATCGGTCGAGACGCCGACCTTGTCAGCCTCGACATAGGCGTCGTCCATCGAAACCACTTGGCCGCCCGTGATGTACCAGTACGCGCCGATGATGAGCGCCAACGGCAACAGCGCAAACATCGGTCGCCGGCGCAGCGACTTTTTCGGTGCGTCCACATTATCCAGCCCCCGATTGAGAGGTGGTTCCACCGTGTCCTTCACCTCCGCTTCACGGCCACCAGGGTTCAAGGCCCTGACGTCCGGCAGCGCAGCTTGGCCAAAAGGCGATGCATCTTTGGCGTCGCCCGTAGGGCGGCCGAGCCGATGCACCCTGTCATCGCGAACGCCAGCTCCGTCCTGCGGAGAACTCGTCGCTTCATTCAACTTATTTTCTCGATTAGGCATGGCTTGCTCGTTTCTGTTCTGCGATCGGCGCTTCGCATGCTTCGGTCAGGTTCGCTTTCAGCGCCTGCAACGTCTTCAACAGACGCCGCCTGTCGGCTTCGGATACGCCAGCCAATGCCTCCCTGTGGGTGACATCGCCATACTCACCGGCCTGCTCCAGTCTGCTGCGCGCGGCCGGCATGAGATGGAGAATCCGTCTGCGGCGGTCGGTCGGATGCGGGTTCCGTGTGATCAACATCAGCGTCTCCAGCTTGTCGGCGATGCGACCAAGCGTGATCGGTTCGATTTCGATAAGCTCAGCCAGTCTCGCTTGATTGATGCCCTCGTTTTGCGCGAGGTAGGTCAGAACCTGCCATTGCGATCGGGTGAGCCCGGAACAGCGCGCATTTTGCTCAAATCTCTTTCTGAGCAACCGAGCGACCTCGTGCAGCAGGAATCCGAGTGCGGGCGAATCGACTTCCAATTGTCCGAAAACTCCTAAGCAAGCTTAATTTAAGCTTGCCTATTAAACGCGCAGTCGGCCTTGGCCTGGTTCCGTAACGGGCGCGCGAAGCCCCCGCGCCCTTAAGACTAACTTTACAAACTGTGGTCATACCGTTTAGCGTTATAAAACCACACTGTATCGTTTACATAACTGAGATTAACGGAGCTGACAAGGAGGATTGTCCATGGCGAAAGATGGAACCGACGTCATGGAAATCGGCGACGGAATCGCGTGGGGCGAGTTTCGAAGCAAACACCCTGCTGGAAACGAGGCGGTCACTCGTATCCGCGGCAGACCCTGCGTCGCAAAATTGTTGTTAACCTGAACCGAGAAAGCGTCATGTGTTCGCGTCAGCAGTTGCTTGTCCGGCTATTCGCGTTTTTGGCTGCAATGTTCATTCTTGTCGGCTGCAGCTCGCTTCCGCGAACGGCGTACACCGCGTCCGATGCGGCATCCTCGACGGTATTGGATCTCAGCGAACTGCGCAGATATGCCGACGAGCCCGCATCGGCCTTTAAGGCGGATGTGAATTCTCGAGCTGCCCCTCTCAGCTATCTTGCATTGTCGGGAGGCGGTGCCGATGGCGCCTACGGTGCGGGCGTGCTGAATGGCTGGACCGCAGCGGGGACGCGCCCCCGATTCTCCGTCGTTTCCGGGGTGAGCACCGGTGCTCTGATTGCACCATTTGCATTTCTCGGCCCGGCCTACGACGCGACATTGCGAGACGTTTACACCAGCGGCATTGCCGAAAGCCTGCTCGGCACCCCGAGCATCGTCCATGCTCTGTTCGGATCGGGCCTGTTTGGAAATACGCAGCTGCGCGAGCTCGTCGCCCGCTATATCGACCAGGACATGCTCGCTGCCATTGCCGCCGAATACGCCAAGGGCAGAAGTCTTCTCATCGTAACGACCAATCTCGACACGCAGCGCACGGTGATCTGGGATATGGGCCGCATCGCCACGATCGGGTCTCCGCAGGCGTTGAATCTGTTCCGGGATGTCCTGGCCGCATCCGCGAGCATTCCGGTGGTTTTCCCGCCCATGCTGATCGATGCGGAGGCGAATGGACATCGTTTCCAGGAGATGCATGTGGATGGCGGCGTGACGGCGCCGGTCCTGACCTTGCCGGAAGCGTTCCTGTTGCGCAACGGCGCGATTGCCCGAGGTCTGCGCATGAACATCTATATCTTGGTCAATGACAAGGTGGAGCGGGATTTCCGGCTGGTGCCGAACAGCACGATCGACATCGCCGCCCGCGCTTCCGCTTCTGTCATGAAGACGCAAATCCGCTCGGTCCTTTTCGAGACCTATGACTCCGCGCGCCGCAACAATTTCGGTTTCAACCTGACCTATATCGCAAGGGACTTTCCGTCACCGGGCTCATCCGGTTTTGAAACGGGCTATATGCGGTCGCTCTACCAGTACGGGTTCGACAAGGCCAAAACCGGGAATTTCTGGGCCAAGGCGCCGCCATCGGATGATTCCCTGCTGGGCGGCGTTCGCTACCGGAGATCAGTTGCGTCGCAATAAGAGGCGAGATAGGTGCGATAACGATCCCTCGGCGAGGTCTCACGTCACGCCGTCCCCCGGCATGCGTCGACAGGAATCCGTCAACCCTTGAGGTTACCGGGCGTCTGGAGGATCAAGTGCGACGAAAGCCTGTCAGACCATTCATAGGCGAGCAGCGTTGCAATTGAATCTTTTTAGGATCCCGTTTGGTTCATTTGGTTCGAATCCCATTCAGGAAGAACTCAACGGCAGCCTTTCGATGCCGTTCCTCGGTTTCTGGATCCGTTGCGATGCTGTAGAGTGCGAGGCGCTTAGAATGCCCAAGCACAAGATTGAGGAACATGTCAGCCGCAAGCTCCGGGTCATCTACCTTGATCTGACCGCGGGCCGCAGACTGACGCAATATACTTGAAACTCCTCGCACCGCACGCAGCCAGCCTTCCTCATTTGCAAGCTTTGCCAACTCGGGAAATTGGACCGCTTGCGCCGAAAGGATCCGCTGACACGCGCCGGCCTCCGGCGCCAACGTGTACGCAATCATATGGCGGCTAAGCTCATGCAGAGTCGTCTTGATGCTTTTGGGCTTGGCTTCGGTGGCCTGAGCCTCAGCCGCCGCCGATAAGGGAGCCAACCAGTCTCGAATCCTTTTGCGCAGCACAGCCGCGAAAAGATCCCGCTTGTCGTGGTAACGCGCATAGACGGTCGGCTTGCTGATGCCTGCCGCTTCCGCAACCGCATCTATGGATGTGCCGTCAAAACCCCGCTCCATAAACAGGTGCGTTGCCACGTCGAGCAATCGCACGTCACGCGCCTCAGCCTCTTCCCGGGTCGGGCGGCCGCCACCGCCCCGCCGGATCGCCCGCTCGAGCGATTTAATTTCCGTCCTAGCCAAACAAAATTCTCCTTGTCAGCTCACTGAAGGTGGATTATGTAAACGATACAGTTTGGTTTTAGAGTAAAGGTACTGGCCTTCATGCTCCTCGTAAAGGTGCCTGCAAGCAAGGTGATCGAAAAGGTCTCCTCGCCTTTTCGCCGCATAAATTCTTGATTGGAGTTCATTAGGGCATTTGCGGGGACGAGAATCGCAACCTTAGGGTTCGCGATGGCGACAGCCGGCCTGACGCCAGCAGGCCTGGAGGTCGCACGATAGGCCGGCCTGAGGGATCCGCCCCGAGATCCCCAGGCCGGCGACTCGCATATTGCTGCATTGGGGACATAGTCTGCCCGAAGGATGGTCACAAAGAAAATTTGACCGTGCAAAATGGGTCATTGTCCCGCCATGCAACGCTTTAGGCGGTAATCGTCCTTGGCCTCGGCATGTGCGCGGCGGATGGTGTCCGCCGCCGCTTCTGAAAGGCCGAAGTGGTGCACCTTGCCGGCCCTGCGTGACATAGGAAACTCCCTCCATCGATAACCAGGTAGATCGCGCCTCGGTAACGGCAAACGACAGCGATCGGCGGCATCCAACGTCTTTCTTGCTCGCCCCCGTCAGTTCCGCTGATCAAACTTGACCTCGGCCGCCATCGACGAATAGTTCGATGCCCGTGACGAAGCTGGAATCATCTGAGGCCAGGAATACCGCTGCCTTTGCGACTTCGTCCGGTTCTCCCATGCGGCCCATTGGTATGGTGGCTAGGATCCTCGCAATGGCTTCCGGTGGTTGTAGATCGACCATTGGCGTCTTGATCGGACCCGGACTTAGGACGTTCGAGCGAATGCGACGGTCCTTCAACTCCACGGTCCAGGTTCGCACCAG
>Ga0137412_10005420_pt1 | contig 10193 bp, 7 predicted proteins | sample CZODoug2_1_16fun_FD_122160 | JGI IMG/M metagenome (GOLD analysis project Ga0137412, IMG submission 122160) | Vadose zone soil fungal communities from Angelo Coast Range Reserve, California, USA - CZODoug2_1_16fungal (Hybrid Assembly) | ecosystem: Environmental > Terrestrial > Soil > Vadose zone... | reverse complement strand
TCCGCCCGCGTCCTCGGCGGCCCGAGCTCTTAGGGTCGGGCACTCGGCCGCGTGAGCAGGTTGCAGGGTCCGTGCGTCATGGTGATCACGGCCAGTGGCCCGCTGTACTGCTCAAGGTTCAACCGGAACCGACACAGCGCTCATCGCAGAACTTTTCACGCACCGACGCCGTCGATTGCCCGAGTCAATTGCTGCTGTCTATCCGCCCGGCGCCAGCGGTATATTCCCAGCGCGAGGATCAGCACGAACGGTATGTCGGTGAGAAACTTGCTCCAGTAGTGATCGATCTCGGTGGCTGCCTGCACGGCCATCAACACCCCGTGCGCAAGGTTGGCCCACATCGTGAAGGACAGAAACGACGCATAGCCGCGCGGGTCGCCTGCGGCACGCAGCAGAAAGACTCCCCACACGATGTAGATCACCATCAGCATCGGGGGCACGTGCAGATGCTCACTGCCGCACCGCACGTCGTTCCAGATCGTCCAGTTCAACGGTCCGCCATGCTCGGCCAGCAGCGGCGACTGCGCGATGAAGCCGACGAACAGCAACACAAAGATCGCCAGCGTCAACACACCATAGACGCGCAGGAAGATCCGAAACGCCGTCAGCCCTCGAGACGGATCCCGCTGGGCGATTGGGATTGCGCTCATCGTTGCACTCCCTTCATTAGCCGCCAACAGCATCCGGCGTTCACGAGCGGCTGGCCGGCAGATCGAAACGCCGCACCGCACCGATGTCCTGAAACGCCACCACACGTGAGACCCCGTGCGCCGCAACGGTGAGCACATGCAGCGAATGCAGCCGACGCTTCCCATCACGAGGACCCGTGTAGAGCGCCGCAGCCGGCTGTCCATTGGCAGACGTCCGGATAACCGACGCCTTGCCCAACTCTCGCATCCGCGCGCCGAGGAACCCGCTGTTGGCGTCCGGCTCGGTGACCGTGTGCACCTGGCTGCCGAGCGCTTCCATCAAACGCCTGGTCGCGAGGTTGCAGCGCGGATCGGTCACGCACACGAACTGATATCCCTTGCTCGCCGCAATGACGCTCAAGGCCACGCCCAGGTTTCCCGAGGAGGACTCGACCAGGATCGCCCCGGGCGTCAACACACCGGTCCGCTCGGCGGCGTTCACCATTGCCATGGCGGCCTTGAGCTTGATCGAGCCGGCGAAGTTGAATCCCTCGCACTTGAGGAAGAGGGATCGGCCGAAGACGGACTCCAGATCAACGTAGAGCTCGTCCTCATTGAATTCCAGCGGACTGGATATCACGGACACGTTGATCCTCTCGGGTGCGACAGGCGCCGCTCAGCCATAGCGACGAAGGTCATGGAAGAAGTCCTCGATGGTGTGGAGCTGGCCGGACTGGGCCACCTGGTCGTAGACGTACTTGCCGACAGCGAGGTCGAGCACTCCCAGGCCGAACGGTGAGAACACCACCGGCCGGTCGTTCGGGATGTCGACCCGCCCGGCCATCACGTCGTCCAACGTGCCGGCCAGGAAATCGCGGTTGCCGGTCTGCTGCTCGGCCAGATGCGGTGAGGTGTTGGCTTTGAGGCAGTGTTCGACGTCGTCGACGATGTTGGTGGAGCCGAGCACGATGCCCGGTGCCAGGTCGCGCAGTGAAACGTGCAGTACCAGTGGGTTGTGCTCGAACCACGACAGGTCGTGGACGTGTGGCTCACCGGCGACCGTGGCGAAGACGATCAGGTCGCTCGAGCGGATGAGCTCCTCGGCGCTGTCGTGGACGCTGATCCGCGCCTCGGTACCGGCCCGCTGTTCGTGGCCGCGCAGGTACTCGGAGAAGTCGCCGGCGTGTTGCGCCGACAGGTCGTGCACCCCGATCTCGTCGAAAGTCCACCCGGTACCGGCGAGAAAGGTGTGGATGTAGCGGGCGATGAGCCCCACGCCGAAGAACCCGACCTTGGTCGGGCGAGCGCGGCCCCGGCTGAGCCGGTCCGCCGCGAGAGCGGCCGACGCGGCGGTCCGCGTCGCGCTGATGATCGAGCTCTCGAGGCAGGCGAACGGGTAGCCGGTCTCGTGGTCGTTCAGGATCAGCACGGCCGAGGCCCGGGGAATGCCGGCCGCCACGTTGTCCGGGAAGCTGGAGATCCACTTCAGGCCGTCCACCTGCGTCGCTCCGCCCAGCGAGGCGGGCAGCGCGATGATCCGGGAGGAGGGCCGGTCGGGGAAGCGCAGGAAGTACGACGGCGGGTTGACGGAGTCACCGGCACCGTGCACCCGGTAGGTGGCCTCGACCAGGTCGGTGATCTCCCGCTCCCGGCCCGTCAGCGCCTGGGCCACCTGGCCGCCGGACAGCACCGCGAACGGCGGCACCCGCGACGGCCCGCTCGCCACCGAATCGGACGAGGCCTCGGACGACGCCTCGGCGGCGCGACTGGTTGTGGTGGTCATCGAGTGGCCTCCGGGCTGTTGTCAGTGGCGTCGGGAGCACAGTCGGCGAGGTCCACCGGGTTGGCCATCCCGACCAGGACCTCGCGCTCGCCCTCGTAGGGCTCGCGGCTGTGCGCGGTCCGGATGTTGTCGACGAGCAGCAGGTCCCCGTCCTGCCAGGGCTCGCGGCGGGTGTGGGCCTGATACACCTCGTTGAGCAGCGTCACGACGTCCTCACCGATCGGCTCGCCATTTCCGAAGGAGGTGGTGAACGGCAGCCCTTCCGGCCCGTACATATCCACCAGGAACTCCCGCACCTCCTCGTCCAGGGTCCATTCGTTCAGGAATGCGACCTGGTTGAACCAGCACCGCGCCCCGCTCACCGGGTGACGCACCACCGCGTGCCGCCGCTGCCGGGTTCGCAGGCCCCCGTCCTCCTGCCACTCGAACTCGATCGAGTTCGACCGGCAGTACGCCTCCACCGCCCCGGGATCCTCGGTGCCGAATGCCTCGGTCCACGACGCACCGATCTCGTCGTTGTAGTTCCGCGAGAGCAGCCAACCCTCCCGCTCGAACCGGGCGACCAGCTCCGAGGGCAGGGCCGCGAGCACCGAGGGCGCATCCGCCACCGCGGTCGCTCCACCCGCACCGGGCGCGGTCACACAGGCAAACAGCATCAACCCGGGGAACTGGGTCGTGTAGCTCAGCTCGTGGTGCATGCACATCTGCTGGTTCGCCGGCCACTTGGTCGAGGAGTACACGCCGTCGGCGTAGGCGGTGCGCGGGGCGAACGGCTCACGCTCGGCCAGCAGGCCGCCGCCGGCCAACCGCTGGAACACCGCACCGACGTCGGTCCGGGCCAACCCCAGGCCGCGCACCAGCACCGAGCCATGGTCGGCGACCACATCGAGCAGCGCGTCGCGGTAGCCACTCGCCCAACCCTGGGCGTCGCCGCCCGGATCGGCCGCCAGGATCGGTGGCCCGCTGGCCGGCAGGTGCAGGTCGAGCAGCGGAGCAGAAAACGACATCTGATTCCCTTTCACGACGACGTAGCGATTCGGGACTTGTCGTCGAGCAGTCCGGCGAGATCGGTCAGGATGGGGTTGCGGGTGATATCGCTGAGGGACACCTCGCGGTTCAGCGCGATCGCGAGCTTCACCGCCGACAGTGAGGTGCCGCCTCGGGCGAAGAAGTCGTCCTGTCGCGTGATCTGCTCGGCCGGCACGCCGAGCACCTTCGCGAAGGCCTCGACGAGCCTCCGCTCGGTCGCGGTCGCCGACCCGGCGGACGGGACAGGCCGGTCCAGGACCGGGTCGCGCTGGCCGGCCAGCGCGGCGAGCGTCTTCTTGTCGATCTTGCCGTTCGGGGTCAACGGCAGGGACTCCGACCAGTGGAACACCGACGGCACCATGTATTCGGGCAGGGACCGGCCCAGCACGTCGCGCAGCTCGTCGACCTCGAGCGCCCGCTCGGCGGAGTAGTACGCGACCAGGTGCTTGCTCCGGTCGGCCCGTTCGGCGATCACCACCGCGCCGTCGCGCACCCCGGGGACACGCAGCAGGGTGTTCTCGATCTCGCCCAGCTCGATGCGGAAGCCACGGATCTTGACCTGGCTGTCGCGGCGGCCGAGGAACTCGAGCTTGCCCGTCGGCAGCCAGCGGCCGAAGTCGCCACTCCGGTAGAGCCGCTGGCCCGCCCGGTGCGGGTCGGTCAGGAACGCCCGACCGCTGCGCTCGGGGTCGTTGACGTAGCCACGGCCGACGCAGACCCCGGCGAAGACGATCTCCCCGGGCGCACCGAGCGGCACCGGCGACAGGTACTCGTCGACGACGTAGACGTTGGTGTTGATGATGGTCGAGCCGAGCGGCACCCGGTCGCCGTCCGGCACCCGGTCCATGACCTCGTGGTTGGTGTCGTCGGAGGTCTCGGTCAGCCCGTAGGCGTTGGCCAGCTTGATCCCAGGCTCGGTGGAGAACCACCGTTGCGTGAGCTCCTTCTTGAGCGCCTCACCGGTGACCGAGACACACCGCAGGTCGGGCAGCTCCCTCGGGTACTTCTCGAGGTAGGACAGGACGACCTCGAGGTAGGAGGGCACGACCTGCACCACGTTGACCCGGCCGTCGATGATCTTGTCGACGAACCGGGCGACGTCCAGGATGGCTTCCTGCTCGACCAGTTGGGTCCGGCCGCCGACCAGCAGCGCCGCGACCAGCTGCCACAGCGAGATGTCGAAGCACTGCGGCGCGGTCTGGGCGATGACCTGGCCCTCGCCGACCCCGAGATCGGTGATCTTGGCGTAGAGATGGTTGAGCATGCCGGCCTGCTCGCACATGGCGCCCTTGGGCTCGCCGGTCGAGCCCGAGGTGAAGTAGATGTAGGCGAGCTGGTCCGGGGTGACCTCGATGCCGAGATCACCGCCCGCGTGGTCCTCGGTGTACGCGTCGGCGAGGAACAGCGACCGGGTGCCGGGCAGCGACTCGAGGGCCGGTGCCAGCGTGGTGGTGCTGCCCGCCTCGGTCAGCACGAGCTCACACCCGGCGCGGGACAGCGTGGTGGCAATCCGGTCGGACGGGAAGTGCGGCTCGATCGGCAGGTACGCGCCGCCGGCCTTGAAGATCGCGATGACCGCCGCCATCCAGTCCAGGTTGCGCTCGGTCACCACCGCGACGACGCCCTCGCGGCGCAGCCCCCGGGCCAGCAGCGCCCGGCCCAGCTGGTTGGCCCGCGCGTTCAGCTCCCGGTAGGTCCACTCGTGGTCCCCGTGCACCGCCGCCACCGCATCGGGGTGCCGCGCCACCCGGGCCTCGAACAGCTCGTGGAACCGGCGGTTCGGCAGCTCCTTGTGCGGCCCCGCCAACCCAACGAGCTGGAAGTGGAGCTCCTCGGCCGAGAGCAGGCTCTGGCGCTGAGGCTCGGCGTCCGGGTCGGCCGCGACCAGCTCGAGCGCGGCGCGGTGGTAGCCGGCGATCCGGGCGGCGGCTTCGGCGTCGAGCACCTCGCGGCGGTACCTCAGCCGCAGCGTCAGCTGTCCGTCGTGCCCCTCCGCCGCGCTCACCCGCAGCACCGTGTCCTCGGGGAGGTCGTCGGACCCGCCGGTCGGGTCGAACACCACCTCGAACGGCGCCTCGGCCAGCCCCAGCTCACGCCGCAGGTCGTCCACCGGGAAGTGCTGGTACGGCAGCAGCTCCGACTCGACCCAGTGGGCCTCCTTGACCAAGGTCCGCCACGAGTCCGGCTCGGTGGTCAACCGGCAGGGCACCGGCCGGCCACCCGGGGAGGCCACGTAGCCGGTCACCACGTCCCGCTCCCCGGCGAGCGCCGCGAGCACCTTCGCGTGCGCGGCCAGCAGCACCGAGCTGAGAGGGGCCCCCGACTCGGTCGCCCGCTCACGCAACCGCGCGACCAGCTCACCGGACAGCGTCACCGCGTGCTCGCTGAGACCCGGCCCCGATTCCTGAGCCCACCTCGGGATCGTGGTGAGCCCGCCCGCGGCCAGCACACCGCGCCAGAATTCCCGGGCCGCGTCAATCGGCAGGTCCATCGGCGTGTTCATCAAATCTTCCCCTCCACTCACCGCGACGACGCCACTTCATGCGCCTGGTCGTCACGGAGGTGCGATTTCTCATCCTGTCCCGGCAGGTTCCGCAAGGGGACACTCTGCCCATTCACCCGAGCCTCGCCCGAACCATTACTCGAAAGTGTCAGGCCAGCCCGACCCCGGTTTTCCCGAAGCTCTCGCGCCGGGTTTCCACCCCACCGGGCGCCCGCCGGCACGTCTTCGCCCTTCATCAGGAAAGAGTCGGCGGCAAGGACCGCATCCGTGCCCATCGTCACGCCGTAGTGCACGAGTGCACCGACCCCGATCGTGCAGCCCGCCTCGATCACGGTGTGGTCCGACTTGAACGTGCCGTCCTCCTGAGAATGACACTGGACTTTGCTGCCCGCGTTCAGCGCGCAGCCGTCACCGATTGCGGCGAGGGTGCGCTCGGTCAGGTAACAGCCGTCGTCGTAGACCCGTTTGCCGAGCCGGACACCCATCATCCGCCAGAAGACATTCTTGAAAGGTGTGCCGCTGAACAACTGGAAGTACGCCGCTTCGGGAACCTTCCAGAGCCGCTCATGCCACCAGAAATACGGGTCGTAGATGGAGCAGAAACTTGGTTTCAGCGGACGGAAAGCCGTGAACACCCGCTCCACCAGCACCAGGTACAGCGCGGTCACCATGACGCTCAGCGCGACGAACACCGCGACCGACAGCGAGCCGAACGCGTCGTACAGGTCAACGGCGACCAGACCGAGGGCCGTGATCAGGAATACCTGCAGCCAGCGGGCGAACAGGAAGAATCCCATCGTCCGGAAGTCGTACCAGTTCTTCGCGCGGAGTCGACGGCGGAACTCGTCCCCCGTAGCCAGGTGGTCGAATGTGGCATCGCGCTCGACGGAACGGGGAATTTCGAAGCACGGTGAGCCCAGTAGGCCCACCCCCTCGCGAACCTCGCCATCCAGCGGAATCATCACCTTGGTGGCCAGCAGACAGTTGTCACCCGTCCTGCCACCCGCCGGGTAGGCGATGTTGTTGCCCAGGAAGTTACGCGGACCGATCGCTGCTCGGGACAGCCGGAAAGAGGAGCTCGAGAAGTCGCCATTGATGATGGACAGCCCGTCGGCAACCATCGTCCCGCTGCCCACCGAACACAGGTGCGGGTTCTCCTGGACGACCTCCATACCGAAGTTCGCCCCGGTCTGCACCACCTCGGCCTGGTCATAACCGAGCCAGCGCAGATAGTTGACGATGTAGGAACTGTCCCCGAAGAGGTAGGTCAGGACGGGCCGGTTCGTCATTCGGGTCATGGCCCTGTAGACGCCGTAGCGGAACCCGTACAGCGGATAGACCTGGTCCGGCGTGATCAGACGGTTCAGCGCGCGCGGCACGGTGACCGCGATGACCAGGCTCGCCAGCACCCCACCGAGGAACAGCACGACCGAGAGCACGGCGGCATCGAGGTACAGCTGCCACGATGCGACGGCCTCAGCCCCCGGACCAGCCAGTTTGGCCAGCACCGGCACCGAGGAAAGGACGATGTAGACGCCACCTTCCAACACCGGCAAGAAGAGCAGCAGCACCTTCAGTACGGCGAGGGCACCGAAGAAGACCCGGCGTCGGGTGCCACACTCCGCCGGCTCGACGCGGTGATAGTCCACCTCGGTGGGCAGTGCCGGGGACCCGTGCCAGCGCTCGCCAGCCGGTACCGACTGCCCAGCATGCAGCGAGGAGGTGTGGCCCAGCTGCGCGCCGTCACCCATCGCCGTGTTGATGTCGAGGACGGCTTTCTCACCGACGTAGACACCTCGGCCGAGCGTGACCGGCCCGGTCTGGATCCGGGTGCCCTCGGCCCGGTAACACTGGAGGAACGCCTCTTTCCGGATGACCGAATCCGCGCCGATCGTCAGCAGGTCGGCGCACACCGGAACATTCGCGGAGAAGATTGCGGTTCGCCGGCCGATCTTCGCGCCGAGTGCCCGCAGAAAGAAGGCGTACACCGGGGTGCCGACGAAGAAAAGTCGAATCGGGCTCGACCGGACCAGCGTCTGCACCAGCCAGAAGCGGACGTAGCGCAGGCTCCAGATACGTATTTCGGTCGGCTTCCAGCGACCGATGAGAATCCACTTGGCCAGCACCGGCAGCAAACACACGCCGACGAGGCTGGCGCCGCCGAAGAGGACCGCGCGCAGGTAGAGGTCGAGCACTCCCACACCGGTGGAGATCCATTCGTAGCCCACGCTCGCGACGATCCCGGCCAGGTAGGCGTACCCGAGGAAGAAGAGCAGCTGCAGCGCTCCGCAGAAGAGGTACTCGACCGCGCTCGCCAGCCCGGACTCCGCCGCCGGCGCGCCCTCTACCTGCGACTCCGCCCGCCGGTCCTCCCCCGCCATCGGCAACGCCGACGCCGGCCCCGCCGACGCAACCGGAGCCGGCGTGGCCTCAGCCATCGACTCGGCCATCGACTCGGCCATCGACTCGGCCAGGCTCCTGACCGTGGGATACCGATAGATGTCCTTCATCGACACGGACGGCAGGTCCGCGCGCTTCCTGACCCGCGCACAGAATCGGGCCATCACCATCGAATCCGCGCCGAGGTCGTCGAAGAAATTGCTGTCGGCGGTGACCCGGTCGGCGCTCGTGATGTCAGCGAGCAGCTGAATGAGTGCCCCCTCAGTAGTGCTGCTCGCCCGGTCGACATCGGCGGTCTCGCCGGCATCCGAACCAATCGGAGCGACCGCCGCACAATCGACCAAATTTGATGTCACCTGAACTCCTTAAACCAATCAGACCAGCTCGGCGAGCGCGGCGGACCGATTTTGCGCAGCACAAAATCGCCCCTCGGCGACTGTCCGCGTCGCCAACACGCCCGGACCGGGAAACCCTGTCGCTATGCGACCCGGACCGTACTGAAACCAGCTATCGGCCGGTACGCAACATTAATGTGGCGAGGAACTCCGAGCCTCACCCGAATGTCTCATTGCCGAACTCTGAACGAATTTCATCGATCCGTGAACGAAATTCGTAGATCCTCTCCGCCTCGCGCAAGACCTCACAGACAACCCCCTCGGACGCATAGTCTCTCGAAACCGTACCCGGCCGGATCAACACCGTTCACCCGGTAGGACGATATTCGACCCCTCAGCACTGAGAAATCCATGTGACTGCCCCGCCCTGTACAAGCTGTTGCTACTACTACGGACTGAGAGCGCAAAGAGATTGCCTATCAGCCCAGCGTTACCCAATCGTGTCGCGGCAGGGCCAGGCTGGACGTGCAAGCCGATACGGAGGGGCAGCATGGGAACCGGGAGCCGCGAGGTCGACGACGTCGTCGACGACCTGCTATTGGCTGGCCTGGGAGCCGGCGACGAGGCGCTGGCGGCTGCCTTCGTCCGCCGCTTTCAGCGCACCGTGTTCGGGATTGCGGTCGCCGTTGTGGGCGATGACCTGCGATTGGCTGAGGACATCGCTCAGCAGGCGTTCGAGCGAGCGTGGCGGCACGCCGCGCTGTACGACCCGCGCCGCGGCACCGTGGGCGCCTGGCTGGCCCGGATCACGCACAATCTGGCGGTGGATACGGTGCGCGCCCGGCGAGTCGCCCCGATCGACCCGGCCGATCTCGAAGCGATGGTGGATGGCGCCATTCGTACACCCGAACGAGCGGCCCTTGCCACCGAATCAGCGGAAGAACTTCACGCCGCAATCAACTCGCTGCCGATCGCGCAGCGGCGCGCGCTCACCCTCGCGGCATTCCGAGGTTTGACCGCACGTGAAATCGCCGACGCGGAGCACATTCCACTGGGCACCGCCAAGACCCGGATCCGGACAGGCCTGCTCCGATTACACGAGGCCTTCAATTCCACCCAGGCAAATCCGTGACTCCCCCGCCTGTGGGACGTCCCAGCCGAGCAGTTCGGTCATTTCCGTCCAGTTGAGCGGCGGAGTGCCGCCGGTGAACTGGTCGGTGAGCTCCGGCAGGGGTGGGAAATCTCCGATGAGGGCTCCCACGCGCTGGAGGTACAGGGCCGGCACGCCGAGGGTCTTGAGATGGGCGGCCACCCCGAGCTGGAGCGCGGCGGCGTCGGTGTGGCGTCCGGTGCGGGCGAGCGCGAGCGCGGCGGTACTGAGCACAACCGGGGACAGGATCCGGTCGGCGTCGATCTGGAATGCGTGGAACGACTCCTTCAACTGCGCGAGGGCCCGCTCGCCCCGGGTGTGCGGGTCGACGGTCGAGGCGGTGCCGTTGACCGTGCCGTTCACG
>Ga0137412_10005419_pt1 | contig 10195 bp, 9 predicted proteins | sample CZODoug2_1_16fun_FD_122160 | JGI IMG/M metagenome (GOLD analysis project Ga0137412, IMG submission 122160) | Vadose zone soil fungal communities from Angelo Coast Range Reserve, California, USA - CZODoug2_1_16fungal (Hybrid Assembly) | ecosystem: Environmental > Terrestrial > Soil > Vadose zone... | reverse complement strand
AGCGGTGTGCCCGTCGAACGCTGCTTCAGCACCGTGCCGTCGATCTTGTAGCCGGCATCCGACAGCAGCCCGAGCGCGCTGCGCAGCGTGCCGCGGTCGCGCCCCGAACCGTCGCTGACGGGGAGGCGGTAGCGGCCGTCGAGGATATCGGGCTGGATCCGCGACAGATACGGCTTCAGCAACTCGCGCTCGCGCTCGTCGGCGGGGCGGCCATAGGCTGACAGCTCCGATCCTGCAAAGTAGCCGCCGGAGCGCGAATAGAGCCCGAAATAGTAGTTGCGGTTGATCCATTCGAAATCGAACAGCATCGCCAGCGCCTGACGCACCCTGACATCGGCAAATTTCGGCCGACGGCTGTTGAACACCAGGAATTCCGATGGTTGCGGCGTGCCTATCTTGACGGTGTCGCGGATCACCTCGCCGTTGCGCGCGGCCGGGAAGTCATAGCCGTCGTGCCAGCGCAGCGGCTCGGTCTCGGTCCGGAAATCATACAGGCCGCGCTTGAAGGCTTCGAACAGGCCGTTGGCCTCGCGGTAGTAATCAAGCCTGATCTCGTCGAAATTCCAGAGGCCGCGGTTGACGGGCAAGTCACGGCCCCAGTAATCGGGATTGCGGGTGAAGGTGACGCTGGCGCCAGGCCTGACCGCCGTCACACGATAGGGACCGGAGCCGATCGGCGGCGCCAGCGTGGTTTCCTCGAACCTGGAGGCGTCGACGGCGTGCCGTGGCAGGATCGGCATCAAGCCGAGGATCAGCGGCAGTTCGCGGTCCGCGACGCCGCCAAAATCGAACCGCACCGTGAGCGGATCGAGCGCCTCGGCCTTTGCAACCTTCGAATAATACTGGTGATGCAGCGGCCGTCCGTGGTCGCGCAACAGAGCGAGAGAAAACAGCACGTCATCGGCCTTGACCGGTTGGCCGTTCGAGAAGCGCGCGCGGGGATCGATGTGGAAGGTGACATAGCTTCGCTGGTCGTCGGTTTCGACGCTGCGGGCCAGCAGGCCGTACAGCGTGAAGGGCTCGTCATTGCCCCGCACCATCAGGCTTTCGTAGACGTAGCCGCGCTCATAGGCGTAGCCCCTGACCTGTTGCACGGCGACGCCCCTGAGGGTCAGGGGATTGAGGCTGTCGAAGGTGCCGATCAGGCCCTGCACCAGCCGGCCGCCCTTGGGGGCGTCGGGATTGGCGTAGGGCAGATGCGTAAAGTCGGGGGGCAGCGCCGGAGCGCCGTGCATCGCGATCGCGTGGCTCTCGGGGATCGCGGTGCCCTCGGTGGCGGCCGCCGGGGCCGGTCCGCTGGTCAGGAGAGCCAATGCGACGGCGAGCCAGGCCAGCGCGGCGCGCCCGACGCCCCCGGGAGCGGGCGCGCCAGGCACCGGATTTGATTCGCGAGACGTCACGCCGGAGCTTTATCACAGGCCGCTGCAACTCGCCGTGACCTGCGTTCAAACATGCTTGTCGGCATTGATCTTTCCGTCCGCCGCTGTATTGAAGGCGTGCGATTGCGGCGGGCATCGCCTGTCACGTATCCGCCTCAATTGACTAGGAGACAGCCGCCCAAACGGCTATGTGTCGGCGCCCGCAGCGGTTTCGGGCGCTGCCCGTTCAGAAAGGGTTTTCCGCAATGAATTTCCGTATCCTGGCCGCCCCGGTCCGGCCGCGTGGGCGAATTGTCGCCCTGATGGCGGCGACGGCACTGTCTGCAGCGCTCCTGGTTCCGGCCGCTGAGGCCCAGCAGCCCGCAGCGCCGGCGCCCGCGGCACCGAAGGCTGCGCCCAAGGCGGCACCCAAGGCCGCTCCGAAGGCGCCGGCACCGGCCGCCCAGCAGCAGCCCCCGGCGGCCCCGCCGGCCGCTGGCGGTCAACCGCCCGCCGCAGCCGCGCAGCCGCCGCCGCAGGACCAGCAGATTCAGCTGATCTACGCCCCCTGGACCAAGTTCTGCCTGAAGGGCCAGGAAGCCGGCGCCAAGCAGGTCTGCTTCACCGGCAAGGACGGCCGCATCGAGTCCGGCCAGCCGGTGATTGCCGCCGTGATCATCGAGCCCGAAGGCGAGCCCAAGAAGATCCTGCGCGTGACCCTGCCGCTCGGCATGCAGCTCGTTCACGGCACCCGCATCATCGTCGACAGCAACGCGCCGCAGCAATCGCCTTACGTGATCTGCTTCCAGAACGGCTGCATGTCCGATTATGAAGCAACGCCCGAGCTGATCGCCAACATGAAGAAGGGCCAGAACCTCGTGGTCCAGGCGATCAACTCGAATGGCGCGCCGCTGACGCTGCCGCTGCCGCTCAACACCGAGTTCGCCAAGGCCTTCGACGGTCCGCCGACCGATCCGAAGGTGTTCGAGGAAAACTCGAAGAAGCTGCAGGAAGAGTTGCAGAAGCGGGCAGAAGAGCAGCGCAAGAAGCTCGAAGGTGCCGGCCAGGGTGGTGCGACGCCGGCTCCGGCCAACCCGGCTGCCAAGTAAGCGCGGAACAAACACTGCACCAAGAGGCGCCCGAAAGGGCGCCTTTTTTGTCATGCGATAGCGACTGGCTGATAGCGGCCCTGGGGCGGTGGTGATCCTGCGCGTCGTGTGCGATGGTCCTTCAAGGGCACTTCGATTGCGCCGTGCCGTGAGCGCGCATCGCTGTTGTCCTGTCCGGACAAATCCGGCGTCGAAGCACAATCATAGAATCGGTACGGGAGGCCAGACGAAAGCGCGGACAGCGCCTTCGATGCGCGAATGCGCGCGCGTGGTTCCACAACCCCTGGCCGTCGTTCGCAACCATGGAATTCGCTCAATGTCCCAGCGTCTGAACAAGCAGCGGACCGAGCCGCTCTCCCGGCCTTTGGAGCCGCTGATCGGCGGCTCTTCGGTCGATGCTGGTGTCGGCGTCAATCAGGACAACGCTCCCAACGCATATCATCCAGGCGTCGTTCATTTCGCGCTGGCGATGGGCGGCTTCGCGATCGGTATCGCCGAATTCGCCACCATGAGCCTGTTGCCGTTCTTCGCCCACGATTTGCACATCAGCGAGCCTGAGGCCGGCCACGCGATCAGCGCGTACGCCCTCGGTGTCGTGATCGGCGCGCCCGTCATCGCCGTGCTGTCGGCGCGGATGACGCGGCGGACATTGCTGATCGGCCTGATGGGCTTCTTCGCGCTGATGAACGGCCTCTCGGGGCTCGCGCCCGACTATCACACCATGCTGGCGCTGCGCTTTCTGGCCGGACTGCCGCACGGCGCCTATTTCGGGATCGCCATGCTGGTCGCCGCATCGCTGGTTCCGACGGACAAGCGCACCACCGCCGTGGGCCGCGTGCTGCTCGGCCTGACCATCGCGACCACGATCGGCGTCCCGCTGGCCAACGGGGTCGGGCAGGCGATCGGCTGGCGCTGGGCATTCGCGATCGTAGCCGGCCTGGCGCTACTGACGGCCGTCCTGGTCCTGATCTTCGCGCCGCGCGATGTGGCCAACACCAAGGCGAGCCCGCTGCGTGAACTGTCGGCCCTCGGGCGCAAGCATGTCTGGCTGACGCTGGCGATCGGCGCCGTCGGCTTCGGCGGGCTGTTCTCGGTCTACACCTATCTGGCCTCGACGATGCTCGCGGTGACGCATGTGTCACCCGCGCTCGTGCCAGTCGCGCTGTGCGTGTTCGGTGCCGGGCTCACCGCCGGCAACATCATCGTGCCGCGTTTCGCCGACCGCGCGCTGATGGCGACGGCCGGCGGGCTCTTGCTGTGGTCGGCGGCGACGCTGGCGCTGTATCCGCTGGCGGCCGTGAATTTCTGGACCCTGACCGCCGACGTGTTCCTGATCGGGCTGGGCGGTGCGCTTGCGACGGTGCTGCAGACCCGGCTGATGGACGTGGCGGGCGAGGCACAAAGCCTTGCCGCGGCGCTCAACCATTCCGCCTTCAACATCGCCAACGCGGTGGGGCCGTTGCTCGGCGGAATGGCCGTTGCTGCAGGCTATGGCTGGACATCCACCGGCCTGGTCGGCGCCGGATTGGCGCTGGCAGGCTTCGTCGTCTGGGCAATCGCAGCCACGCTGGCCGCGCGCGAGGGGGTGTGAGCAGCAGATTTCAGGGAATGCGGGACGCCACCAACCTTGCGCAAAAAGCGCTGATCGTCAGTTCAGCGACGGATTGCGCGGACGATAGCCGCCCGACTTGTCCTTCACGAAGATCTCGGCGACCTGCGAATGCCGGATCGGCTCCCCGGTCTCGTCGGGCAGCAGGTTCTGCTCGGACACATAGGCGACGTACTCGGTCTCCGAGTTCTCCGCGAGCAAATGGTAGAACGGCTGATCCTTGTGCGGGCGGACGTCCTCGGGGATCGACAGCCACCATTCCTCGGTGTTGTTGAACTCCGGATCGATGTCGAAGATCACGCCCCGGAACGAGAACACCCGGTGACGGACGATCTGCCCGATCTGAAACTTGGCGGTGCGCGCTTTGATCATGTTCTCGTCGATAGACCAACATTGTGGCCGATGCTAGGGGCAAGGCTGCGAATTGAACCCCGGTTTACCGATTCTAGCCCGGCGGAATCCACCCCTGATCCGGCCAAGAAATCACTTTCAGAATGATCGATATCCTCAATCTGGCGTTGCCGTATTTCGGTTTGATCTTCATCGGTTACGCGTGCGGCAGGGCCAAGGGTTTGCCGGAGGCCGGGCTCGCCTGGATGAACTTCTTCCTGCTCTACGTTTCGTTGCCGGCGCTGCTGTTCGGGATCATGTCCAAGACGCCGTTTTCGGAGCTGAACAACCCGCCATTTCTGATCGCCACGACGCTTGGAACCGTGATCGCGTTCTTCCTGGCGATGGTCGCTGGCCGAGTGATCGGCGGGCTCTCGTTGCGCGAGGCGACGCTCGCGGGGCTGTCGGGCGCCTATGGCAATATCGGCTATATGGGGCCGGGTCTGGCGCTGGCCGTGCTCGGCACCAAGGCCGCGGCGCCGACCGCGCTGATCTTCTGCTGCGACAGCATCTTCCTGTTCTCGATCGTGCCGCTGCTGATCGAACTCACCGACCGCGACCATCCCTCGCTGTTGCACGCGCTCGGCGTGGTGCTGCGGCAGATCGTGCAGAACCCGCTGATCATGTCGGCCGTGTTCGGCGCGCTGGTGGCCGCGCTGCACATTCCGCTGCCGGTCGCACTCGACCGCACCGTCCAGTTCCTGGAGAACGCCGCCGCGCCGATGGCGCTGTTCGTGCTTGGCGTCACGGTCGCGCTGCGGCCGTTCAAGCGGGTGCCGTGGGAGGTCCCCGGCGTGATCGCGATCAAGCTCCTGATCCATCCGCTGCTGGCGTTCGGCCTGATGCTGCTGTTCGGGCCGTTCGCGCAGCCCTGGGCGGCCACCGCGGTGCTGATGGCATCATTGCCGCCGGCGCTGAACGTGTTCGTGATCGCCCGGCAGAACGACACCTGGATCGAGCCGGCATCGGTCGCCGTGCTGATCGGGACCTTCGCCTCGGTGGTCACGCTGACCAGCGTGATGTGGCTTCTCCAAACGGGGCGGCTGGTGTTTCCCTAGCCTCTTGTCTGACGCGTTTTCTTAACGCGAACCGGTGCCCACTTCGCTTGAAAACACTATGTTGAGCGCCGCCACGACGGCGCCAGGCCCTCGCGCATCGCGAGCCGCCGCAGCGGGCCGATCGAGCCGATCATGTGCAGGCCGGCGGCGCGCAGCGACTGCATGCCGACGAAATCGCTGAGCAGCGAGCGATTGGCGATGTCGATCGCCCAGGTCCGGCTGCTGACGTCAGGACGGCGTGCCGCCTGATAGCGCGACAGCACCTGCGCTGCGCCCGGGTCCTCGCCACGGGCGATCGCCTGGCCCACGATCTCGGCGATGTCGGCGGCGTCGCGCAGTCCCATGTTGAGACCCTGCGCGCCGATCGGCGGCAGCACATGGGCGGCTTCACCGACCAGCGCGATGCGGGCTTTTGCGAATTGGTGGGGCCGCTCGATGGCCAGCGGAAACACATGACGTCCGGGCTCGACCTGGACTCGGCCCAGGATGGAATGGGACTGCCGCTCCACCGCCAGCGACAATTCGTCGTCGCCAAGCGCGTTCAGCCGCGCGGCCTCCTTGGGCTGGCAGACCCAGACCACGCTGCTTTTCAAGCCACTGAGCGGCACGAACACGCAGGGACCGTGTTCGGTGTGAAATTCGGTCGAGATATTCTTGTGTGGCCGGGTATGCGTGATGTTGAAGGTGAGGGCGGACTGCCCGAGGTCGCGGCTCGTCACCTCGATGCCGGCGGCCGCGCGGGACAACGAATTGCGCCCGTCGGCGCCGACCACAAGCCGGGCCGACAATGACTGGCCCTGCCGCGTCTGCACCGCGACCGCGGCTTCGTCCGGCTGGATCGAGGCGGCCTCGTCGTCGAGCCGCGCCAGCACGGACAGTTCGCCGGCGCGTTCCTCGAGCGCTGCGACCAGCGCGCGGTTGCCGATGTTGAACCCGAACTGCTCGCGCCCGATCTCCTCGGCCGAGAAGCGCACCTCCGGCGCGCGGATCAGGCGGCCGGTGTCGTCGACCAGGCGCATGGTCTTGAGCGCCGTCGCGGTGTCCGCGCAGCGCCGCCAGACGTCCAGCCGTTCCAAGAGGTCGGTGGAGGCGCCCAACAATGCGGTGGTCCGGTTGTCGGCATAGGGCGCGCGGCGTGCCAGCAGCGCGGTCCTCGCGCCGGTCTCCGCCAGCGCGATCGCAGCGGTCAGCCCGGCCGGGCCGCCACCGATAATGATAATGTCATAAACCTGCGGATTGTCAGTCATATCGGGACAATTGACATTGTTGGCGTCAATTTCAAGCGCCGGTCACCGTCAAGGTTTTCCAGCAATTTGCGCGGCGGAAGGCCGCAATGGCGGGTATGCAAATCGACGCGATTCCTGATAGCACTTGCTGCCAAATGGACCAACCCAGCCCGCCGAATGCCTTGCCAGAACGGATGCGGACCGCCGCGTTCTCCGTTCACATCTTGACGGCATTGGGGGCCGGGATCGCGCTGCTCGCCATGCTGGAAGCCGTGCGCGAGCACTGGGCCAACATGTTCGGCTGGCTCGGGGTCGCGCTCATCATCGACGGGATCGACGGGCCGCTGGCGCGCCGGTTCGATGTGGTGCGGTTGCAGCCGAACTGGTCGGGCGAGGTGCTCGATCTCGTCGTCGATTTCGTGACCTACGTCTTCGTGCCGGCCTATGCCATCACCGCGAGCGGGATGCTGCTGCCGGTGGCGGCGCCGCTGCTCGGTATCGGCATCATGGTGTCGGGCGCGCTGTATTTTGCGGACCGGCGGATGAAGGCATCGGACAATCACTTCCGCGGTTTTCCCGCGCTGTGGAACGCGGTGGCGTTTTATCTGTTCTTGCTGCACTTGCCGCCGGCGCTCTCCTCTCTCGGTATTGCAGTTCTGATCGCGCTGACCTTCGCGCCGTTCCATGTGGTGCACCCGTTCCGGGTCGTACGTCTGCGCTGGCTGACCTTGTGGCTGCTTGGCGTCTGGGCCGCGCTTGCGATGTATACGATCGCCTGCGACTTCAACGTGGGCGCTCCGATCGTCGCCGGGCTTTGCGCCATTGCGGCCTACATGGTGGGAAGTGACGCGGTGATCCGGCGAATAAGGTCGTTCAGAGCATGATGGAATTACTGACAAGCCCGGAAGCCTGGGCGGCGCTGCTGACATTGACGGCGCTGGAAATCGTGCTCGGCATCGACAATGTCATCTTTCTGTCGGTGATCGTCTCGCGCATTCCTGAGCGGCAGGCGAAGCAGGCTCGACAGATCGGGCTGGCGCTGGCGCTGGTATTTCGTATCCTGCTGCTCAGCCTGCTGGTGTGGCTGATTGGCCTGACCCAGCCCGTGATCACGGTGACGGACCTCGCGTTTTCGTGGCGCGACATCATCCTGATCGGCGGCGGGCTGTTTCTGATCGCAAAGGCGACCCACGAGATTCATGCCGAGGTGGAAGCGCGCGAGGCGAACAGCGACGATACGCCGAAGGCCAGCGCTTTCTTCTGGGTGATCATGCAGATCATCGTCATCGACATGGTGTTCTCGCTCGATTCGATCATCACTGCGATCGGCATGGCGCAGGATCTCGAGATCATGGTCGCGGCGGTCGTGATCGCCTGTTTCGTGATGTATGTCTCGTCGGGGCCGGTCTCCAAATTCGTCGCCAATCATCCGACCACCAAGATGCTGGCGCTGGCGTTCCTGGTGCTGATCGGGGTGGCGCTTGTGGCGGACGGATTCAAATTCCACATCCCGCGCGGCTATATCTACTTTGCCATCGTGTTTGCGGCCGCGGTCGAGCTGTTCAATGTGCTCGCCAGACGCAACCGCAGGAAGGCCGCCAGATAGCCAGTTTCGACCGGGCGAGTTGACAAGGCGGCGGCGATGGCTTTCGTTCGCATCCAAGTTCGGCGCCTGAGCAAATACCGAGGGAGAGACTGTCATGACCAAGGCCGTGCGCGTGCACAAGGTGGGGGGTCCGGAAGCCCTGGTGTATGAGGACGTGGACGTGCCGGCGCCGGGAGCGGGCGAGGTCCGCCTCCGTCAGCATGCCGTCGGCCTGAATTTCATTGACGTCTACTTCCGCACCGGCCTCTACAAGGCGCCGGGGCTGCCGTTCATTGCCGGCAATGAGGCGGCCGGCGAGGTCGTGGCCGTCGGCCCGGGCGTCACCAATTTCCACCCCGGCGACCGCGTCGCCTATTATTTCAACCTTGGCGGCTACGCCAGCGAGCGGGTGATCCCGGCCGACAAGCTGGTCAAGCTGCCCGACCACATTACCTACGAGCAGGGCGCCGTCCTGATGCTCAAGGGGCTGACGGTCTGGTACCTCTTGCACAAGACCTTCAAGGTCGAACCTGGCCATCGCGTGTTGATCCACGCTGCCGCCGGCGGCATCGGGCTACTCGCCTGCCAGTGGGCCAAGGCGCTCGGCGCGCATGTGATCGGCACCGTGGGCTCCAAGGCGAAGGCCGACCTCGCGCTCTCCAATGGCTGCGACCATGTGATCCTCTACAACGAGGAAGATTTTGTCGCGCGGGTCAAGCAGATCAGCCGCAACGAACTCTGCGACGTGGTCTATGACGGCGTCGGCAAGACCACCTTCCCGGGCTCGCTGTCGTGCCTGCGGCCCCGCGGCCTGTTTGTGAGTTTTGGCAACGCCTCCGGCCCGGTACCGCCGTTCCCGCTTGCGGAGCTCAACAACCACGGCTCGTTGTTTGCGACGCGGCCGAAGCTCAATGACTACGTCTCGACCCGCAAGGAACTGCTCGAAGGCGCCGACACGTTGTTCGCCGCCGTCATCAACGGCAAGCTCCACGTGTCGATCAACCACGCCTATGCGCTGAAGGACGCCGCGAAGGCGCATACGGAGCTCGAGAGCCGGGCGACGACGGGGGCTGCGATCATGCGGCCGTAGTTTTCACGGACCTCTGATCTCATGCTTAAGCAGCGCAGCCCGTACGCCTCATGTAGCCGGGCTTAAACCAATTCGATCTTCGCAACAGATTGTTGACTGGATAGCAATCTATTTTTGTGATTGCCCACATATCAATCACATTGTTTGCTGCGCCGCGGCAGAGCGGTGTTCACTACGACCGACGGGAGGCGCTCCGTCTCGGCCGGAACGATACCTCGACCGGCGCAGCCTCAAGCGACGGCGGCTTCTGGCCAAGCGCATAACCTCGTAAGGCGCGTCAAAAAAGCGTGCGTCAATGCGCGCAGAAACAAAATCGCTCCACGCGCATAAAGTTTCGAGACTTGGAAGCCTCTGTTCCGCAATGCAATGAGGTGCATCATGAGCAGAGAGGCCGCGTTCAATATTTTCGCATGCGTGGTTGGGGCGGCGCTCCCCATCGCGCTCGCGATTGTCGCATTTGTCTTGAGCTAAAGCGGAGAGCGCTACCGCGGAGCCCTCAGTAGCGACGCGCAACACGATTGCCGCACCTGGCAGCGCGTGCGCTGCCAAGTATGGCGACAATCACATCAAGCGCCTGTGCCGGTACCGAACACGCCCGCTAGCCGTGATCGCGCATGAACTCCGAGTGCTCCAATCCGGAATAACGGTTGTCGTGGTTTGCGGCGCCATCCGCAGAAGCAGTCAGTTGCAACGAAGCGGCGTGTCCAGCCTCCGTTAGCTCGATCAGGCTGGTGTTACCACGGTGTGCACATTCAATTATTTTGTTGGCG
>Ga0137412_10005418_pt1 | contig 10195 bp, 8 predicted proteins | sample CZODoug2_1_16fun_FD_122160 | JGI IMG/M metagenome (GOLD analysis project Ga0137412, IMG submission 122160) | Vadose zone soil fungal communities from Angelo Coast Range Reserve, California, USA - CZODoug2_1_16fungal (Hybrid Assembly) | ecosystem: Environmental > Terrestrial > Soil > Vadose zone... | reverse complement strand
ATTGTGTACGGTCGGAGTCACGGGGAATGACCTCCACTATCGTGGCTACGACATCCTCGAGATCGCTAACACCTGCGAGTTCGAGGAAATCGCGTTCCTGCTGGTACACGGCAAGCTGCCCACCCGTGCGGAGCTCGACAGCTACAAGCTGAAGCTCAAGTCCCTGCGCGGCCTGCCTGCCGTCGTGCGCGCGGCGCTCGAGACGCTGCCCGCCGCCGCGCATCCAATGGACGTGTTGCGCACAGGCTGCTCCGTGTTGGGCTGCGTTTTGCCGGAGAAGGACGATCACAACGTCGCCGGTGCACGCGAGATCGCCGATCAGCTCATCGCCTCCTTCGGCTCCATGCTGTGCTACTGGTATCACTACAGCCACAACGGCCAGCGCATTCATGTGGAGACCGAGGACGACTCGGTCGGTGGGCACTTCCTGCATCTACTACATCGGCGGTCGCCCGGTCCTTCCTGGGTGCGAGCCATGCACACCTCGTTGATCCTGTACGCCGAGCACGAGTTCAATGCCTCCACCTTCGCCGCGCGCGTCACGGCCGGCACCGGTTCGGATATGCACTCCTGCATCACCGGTGCGATCGGTGCCCTGCGTGGCCCGAAGCACGGCGGCGCCAACGAGGTCGCCTTCGAGATTCAAAAGCGTTACGACACGCCTGATCAGGCTGAGAGTGATATCCGCGCGCGCGTGGAAAAGAAGGAAGTGATTATCGGGTTTGGACATCCGGTGTACACGGTCTCTGATCCGCGGCACGAAGTGATCAAGGAAGTGGCGCGGCGCCTGTCGCGCGAGGCCGGAGATATGAAGATGTTCAACATCGCCGACCGGATCGAGGCGGTGATGAAGGACACGAAGAAGATGTTTCCGAACCTGGATTGGTTCTCGGCCGTGTCGTATCACCTGATGGGCGTGCCGACGGCGATGTTCACGCCGTTGTTTGTGATTGCGCGCACCACCGGGTGGTCGGCGCATGTCATGGAGCAGCGTGCGGACGGGAAGATCATTCGGCCTGCGGCCAACTATGTTGGGCCGGAGAATTTGAAGTTTGTGCCGATTGACGAGCGAGGCTGATTCGGTTGCGTCAACCGCTGACGCCAGTCCGGGTTGAATTCGGTATAGATTGCAGGGGAAAACTTCGCCGCGCTGACGATCTCGTCAGCGCGGATCTGCAGCTCGAAATCCGCTCGACAATCTGCGGGAAGGCCGCACCCAATGCCCAGGAGCAGTGAGTAGACGGCCGTAACGATCCACTCCACGCGACGTACCTGCGACACCAACTCCAGTCCGCTCTCCACCTTCAATGCAGGCCTAAAATAGTCAATCAGCGCTGAGTCAAAGCGCAGGCAGGCGGGAAAGCTCCAGTCGAGCAGTCTTCGCATCCCCAGGGCGACTACGAACAGCACGCTTCCGCACAGAGCCGCTCGAAAATAGAGGTGGTGGCCGTCAGCCCGTTTCGTGTCAAGTGCGGTAGCGCGCCAGCGGTAGGCGAAGCAATAACCGCCAAGCAGCGACAGAACAAATGCAGCAGCCAGATCCACGTTTTTTCAGCGGCCGGCGTGACATCATCGCTGACTAGTCTCCCGCTTGCGCTCTTTCAGCAGCTTCCTGCTCCGCACGCCAGCGAGCTTCCAGGCGTGCCCTCTCTGCAAGGTGTCTGTCCATTATTTTTTTCCAGTCAGGGGGGCGAGATGAAGAGCTTCCGTCGGGATAGATACGGACCTCGCCCCCTGATTTGGTATACATAGTGAATCCCGGCGTGAAGCAGTCGAGAAACCACCTGATACGTCGCGACCATTTGCTGCGCATGAGCCGTCCCATCTGTCTGATCTATCCGGGACAGCCTATCACGATGTTGGAGCGCTCAGCCCACTGCAAAAATGGCCTTTTTTACGAGAAATTCGGCGAGAAGGCGTCCGGTGCACCGAGGGATGGTAGGCGTTGGAAGGAGCGTCGGGCCCGGACGTCACGTCGGGCGTATGAGTGCAACGTACGGCGACGAAGAAGGGTGCTGGCCGCAACCAGAGAAGCGGCCGGCTCTGGGGAGTACACAGAGCCGGCCGCCCCGGAGGCTTGCCGCCGCCGCAGCCGCCAAAAACCACGCTTTTTGGCGGCGTAAAAGAACGCGGGCTCCGCGCGGCCAATGCCGCGCCAAATAAACGAGTTGACCCACCCGCCTTCAACCAGGGCCGTCAGCCCACCCGCACTGGAACAAACAACCGCGTCTCACCGCGCTGCACCAACAGCGCAATGTGGGTCTTCGACTTCTCAACGGCGATGCGCAGATCGGCGATACTGGACACCGGCGCCCCATTGGCGGCGACAACGATGTCGCCAGGTTGGAGGCCAGCGTTCAGGGCAGGGCCTTTCGCCTGCTCAACGAGCAGGCCACCCTGCGTCTTCGCCTGACGCTGCTCCTCGCTCGTCAGCGGTCGCACCGCCAGCCCCAGCTTGCCGCCGGCCTGGCTGTGGTCAACATTCGACGCAGTGCGCTTGTCCTCCATCGCGGCGAGCTTGACGCTCAGTTCGCGGCTGGTGTGGTTCCTCCACACTTCCAGCTTGACCGTCGTTCCAGGCTGGAGCGCCGCCACCACAGCGGGCAACTCGTTTGACTGGTTCACGGGCTCGCCATTCAACTTGAGGATCACGTCGCCCGGCTCGACACCGGCCTGCGCCGCAGCTCCTCCCTTCTCAACACTGGAAACCAGCGCGCCCTCCGGATTCGGCAGACCGAACGAGTCCGCCAGACCCTGGTCGACGTTCTGGATCACAACACCGAGCTTGCCGCGCGTTACGTGGCCACGCGTCTGGAGCTGAGTGCTGACGCCCATTGCAACATCGATCGGAATCGAGAACGACACACCCTGGTAGCCACCTGAGCGTGTGTAGATCTGCGAGTTCATGCCCACGACTTCGCCGCGCATGTTGAACAACGGGCCACCCGAGTTACCGGGATTGATCGGCACGTCGGTCTGGATGAACGGCACGTAGCCCGAGTCAGGCAGTGTGCGGCCCTTCGCGCTGACGATGCCCGCGGTCACGCTGTTCTCGAACCCGAACGGCGCGCCGATCGCAACCACCCATTCGCCGACCTTCAGGTTGCGCGTGTCGCCCACTTTGACGGTGGGCAGGTTTTTCGCCGGAATGCGAATGACGGCCACGTCGCTCTTGGTATCAACGCCGATGACCTTCGCGGTGTACTCGCGACGGTCGGTCAGGCGCACCGTCACTTCGCTCGCGCCATTTACAACATGCGCGTTGGTCAGGATCGTGCCGTCTGAGCTGACAATAAAACCGGACCCTTCACCGTGCATCGGCCCTTGCTGGGGAGGCTGCATTGGGGAGCCACGGAAGAACGGCGCGAACGGGCTGTTGGGGCCGAACGGGTTCTGCCCCTGAGGGCCCTGGGGTCCCTGAGGTCCCGACTGTGAATCTGAGTCGTCATCATCGGAATCCTGGTCATCCGGGCTGTAGGAAGTCGGCACCTTGGATACAACACTGATGTTGACGACAGCCGAGCCGTACCTCTGCACCATGGTGCTGAAGTCGGGTAGCACGGCATTGGGATTGCCGGTGGCGGGCGCAGGTACAACGGGCGCGGGCTGTGTCCCCCCTGGGGATGGCGTCGCGCCGAACGCATGCAGCGCACCGATGGGAGCTGCTACAGCGGCTGCGCCCAGCAGCGCACCGAACAACTGGTTTCTGACAAAAGTCCTCGGGGTCATGACGGGTCTCCGCTCAAAGTGATTCGCACACAGGCCAACCGGCTCTGATGCGTATACTGAAGAGCGAGACTTAAGAGACCCTTAAGGGCCACGACCCGAGTAAAATCAATCGCTTGAGGCCGAAATCAGGCGCTCGCGGCCGCCGCCACCTGCGCCTCAGCCACCCGCGTGATCTGCCACAACCGCCAGCGTCCCTGCCCATCGCTGGCCAATGCCACGCACTTGTCCAACGTTCTTCCGCCATTGCTGGCGGCATGCGCCCGTGCAGCCTCCACCAGCGCCATCCGCCCGGCGTTGATATCGTCGAACACCGCCGAGGCCGCTGACTGAATCTGCCAGCGACCCTGGGCGACGCCGGACCAGTCGCCGCCGCCTGAGCAACTCAACTGGATGCGTGCCTGCCCGATTTCATGCAACACCGTCCGGCCATCCACAGGTGGCCAAACCAACCCGCTCGCAACGCGCTCGTCGGGAGTAGCGGGCACATGACAGTTGGCAACGGTTTCGTCCTCACGCGATGCCTGCGCGATTGCCTCTGAAACAATCGACTGCGGCCGTACATCGCTGACACGTGCGTGTACCAACCCGGATTCGGCAGCGTATTCCAGGCTGCTGCCTTCCTCACTTTTCTTCAACAGGTCGAGCAGCTCCTGTGGAGTGTCGGCCTGGGGCCGCGCCTGCGGAAGCTGTTTCGTTCGCATCAGCTCCCGCACTCGGTCCAACGCGAGCCGGACGGCAAACACGAAAGCCTCGCGGATACCGACGCCATTGCTGGCGACGGACTCGACTACGCCGACGCGCAGACCCATCGATTCCAGCATGGAGCGGATCTGGTCGACGGGGATGGCATGGGGATGGTCACGCTTGTTCGCCTGGAGGACCAGGCCCACCGGCGGGCCCGGAACCTGTTCCAACACGCGCACCAGGCTGCTCAGGTGACCGCGATCGGAAATGAAGCCCGCGGGGGAGCTGTCACCCACAAACACAATGGCATCCGCCGACTCGAGCAGTCGTCGGCGGCGGGGCGCCAGGGTGGCCTGCCCGGGCACGCTGATGATCTGGCACCGGATCCGGCGGCCTTCGAACTGTCCCCCGGTGTAGTCGAGCCAGTCAAAATACAGGGTTCGCCCGCTCACTGTGGCGGGCGAATAGACGCGAGAGCCGAGGCCCCGGCCAAGAGCGCCGACGCTCGTACTCTTGCCGGCCATGGGCGCGCCATCGTACACAACACGGATGACGACCGTGTCGTTGCGAGTGTCGAGTAAAGCCATGATCGAGCGCCGCCCCGCCGTTTACGCGGCCAGTTGCGGCGCAACCTACCCTTGGCAGTCCTGATCGGGTGTGACCGGATACACACAGATTAAATGCGGCGCATCAATCCCATTGCGCGTATCGGGCGGAACGTGAAGTCCCTCTCACTGTGCTGACGCAAATCAGCTAAAGGGAAACGACACGGTGACAGCGAGCCCGTGTGTGTTCGCATCACTGCCCAGGACGATCTTCGCGCCGTGGGCGTCGGCGATGGCTTTCACAATCGCCATACCGAGCCCGCTGCCCGGGGGTGAGGTCCCCGGTGGGCGGTAGAATCGGTCGAAAACCCGCTGTCGCTCATCCGCCGGAATTCCCGGTCCGGTATCGACGATACGCAAGACCGCACCGTGGCTGGTGCCCGGCTCATCGGAATCCTGCACCGAAACGTCCACCGTTCCCCCAACGGGCGTATAGCGGACAGCGTTGTCGACCAGATTGCGAACCAGGGTCCGGAGCGCTTCGGAATCGCCGAGGACAAAGGCGGGCTGGGAGGCGGAAATACCCAGGTCAATCTTCCGGGCATCCGCCAGCGGCACCATTTCAGCCACGACGTCACGAGCCAGCTCATCAAAGCGCAACCGCCGGCGCATCACATCAGCACGCGGTTCCTGCCGAGCCAGCGACAGCAACTGCTCAACCAGCCTGATAGCGCGCTGGACACCCGCGGATAATTTCTCCATCGCATCGGCGCGTTCCGCTTCGTTCGTAGCGCGAGCGAGCGTTCCCATCTGCAAATGAAGGGCAGTCAGCGGCGTTCGCAACTCGTGGGCGGCGTCTGCCAGAAATCCACGCTCCCGCTCCAGCGCAGCTCCGAGTCGTTCCAGGAGATCGTTGAGCGCACCAACGAGTGGCTGGACCTCGCCCGGCAGATTGCCCGCGGGCAGGGGATCGAGTGCCGTGACCTTTCGCAATTTGACCAGCGAGGTCACCCGCCGGATCGGCTCCAGCGAATGGCCGACGGCAAACCAGATGAAAACCACCAGCATCGGCATCAACAACACGAAGGGAGTCAGGGTGCGCAGCGCCAGCTCGACCGCCTGTTGCTCGCGCACACGCATGGGCTGCGCCACCTGGATGACTTTAGTAGGTGCCTGCACACCAAACATGCGCCAGCGCCCCTCGCTGGTGGTGGCTGTTGAAAATCCCAGTGTCGTGATTGCGGGCAACACCGCATGCGGGCGCGACAAATAGACGCGTACGCCGTCCAGGGTCCAGACCTGCACCACAAAGTCATATTCCGCCGTCGTCTGCGGAATCTCGGGACTCAACAGGTATTCAACCGGCTGATCGCTGAGCAGGAGCGCGGTCTGCCGCAGGTGATAGTCGAAGAAGGCGTCCGCTTCCACCAGGGCGTTGCGATAAACGAACCAGCCGCCAACGGCGCCGACGAACAACACGCCGCCGAGCAACCAGACGAGCAGTCGCGCACGAACTGAATTCATGCGGGTCGAACCCGGTAGCCGACACCGCGGACGTTGACGATGAAATCGGATCCCAACTTGCGCCTGAGCCCGTGTATGTGAACTTCCACTGCGTTGCTCTCTACTTCCTCACCCCAGCCGTATAGACGTTCTTCGATTTGCGCGCGCGACAGTATGTTTCCCGGCCGCTCCATCAGCAGGTGTAACAGTGCGAATTCCTTCGGTGACAGCGTGACTTCGCGCCCCCCCTGCAGCACCCGGTGCGCGGCGGGATCGAGCGTGACACCCAGGTGCTCGACTTCGGGCACCGTCCGCCCCGACTTGCGGCGTAACAGGGCCCTGATCCGGGCCGCGAGCTCATCCAGGTCGAAAGGCTTGACCAGGTAGTCATCCGCTCCGGCATCCAGCCCTTGCACGCGATCGGATACCGCATCGCGCGCCGTAATAATGAGTACCGGCAGCATCTCGTGGCGGGCCCGCAGGGACTTCAGGAGCTGCAGGCCATCCTTGCGCGGCAGGCCCAGGTCCAGCAACAGCAGGTCGAACGGCTCGGTACGCAAAACCTGGTCGGCCGAATCGCCGTCCCGCACCCAGTCCACGGTGAAGCCATCGCGCCGCAGGCCCGTCCGCAGCGCTTCCCCGATCATGGCATCATCTTCAACGAGCAGCAGTCTCACGATTGGAGCCCTTTTTGACCGCAGCCGAACGCCTGGTTCACGGCGCCGCGACTCTCGGAGTCAACCTTACCGACGCGGACGCCGTACGGCTCCTGCGCCTGCTGGATGAGCTCGAGCGTTGGAACCGCACGTACAACCTGACGGCCATCCGCGACCGGGATGAGATGTTGACTCATCATCTGCTCGACAGTCTCTCCATTCATCCTGATCTGCAGGGAACGATGCTGGCCGATGTTGGCACCGGCGCCGGATTCCCCGGCTTGCCGCTGGCGGTGCTGAACCCGGAACGGCGCTTTACGCTCATTGATTCGAACGGCAAGAAAATCCGGTTCGTTCAGCATGCGGCGCGGGAGCTGGGGCTCGGGAATGTTGAAGGGTTGCACGGGCGGGTGGAAACGATCCAGGGTCGCAGCTTCGACACGGTCGTTGCGCGTGCATTCGCCGCGCTGCCGGATCTGGTGGCCAACATCGCACCGTTGTGCGGCCCGCAAACGCGGGTGTTGGCAATGAAGGGCAAATGGCCGCAGGACGAAATTGACGGGCTGCCACCCGAGTGGCACCAACAGGGCTCGCGCGAGCTGATCATTCCAGGATTGGATGAGTCGCGGTGCGTGGTAGTGCTCCAGAAAAACTAGCGGGCGGCGGTGTTGAGGGGCAGGGCGGTGGTTTCCTTCACGACCGCCATCGCAATCGATGAGTTCACCTCCTGCACCCCTGGAAATCTCGACAGGTGATCCAGGAAGAACGCCTCGTAAGCCTTGATGTCGCGACACACGATCCGCAGCAGGAAGTCGGTCTCGCCCATCATGGTGTAGCACTCCAGGATTTCCGGATGCTCGCGCACGGCCTGCTCGAATTTCAGGAGTGCATTGCGCCCGTGCCCCGCGAGCTTCACGCGCGAGAACACCATGACGTTCAGGCCGACCTTCTCCCGGTCCAGAACGGCGACCCGGTTTTTCACCACTCCCAGCTCCTGAAGGCGGCTGACCCGTCGCCAGCAGGTGGAAGCGGTCATCCCCACCCGCTCGGCCACATCGGCCGCGGACAAATCGCCGTGTTCCTGCAGCACATCGAGGATCCTGAGGTCCCCCCGATCCAGCTCTACTTGCATCGTCCGTCTCACTTTGCGCCCGTTCGTGCGACGAATGGTTCACCAGTGTCGCCTGGAGAGCAACCTCTGCGACGCAGCCCCGCGCCGCGTACACTCTCCCCCCATGAAGAGGGTGATTGCGGTTGCGAATCAAAAGGGTGGCGTCGGCAAGACCACCACCGCGGTGAATCTGGCGGCCTCTCTGGCTGCCACCCGGCGGCGGGTGCTGCTGATAGACAACGATCCGCAGGGAAACGCCACCATGGGCAGCGGCGTCGACAAGTCGCAGCTCCAGTCGAGCTCCTGCGATGTGCTGCTGGGCGAGGTCGAGATTGGCGCGGCGCTGGTTCGGGTGGATCCAGGCGGATACGACCTGCTTCCCTCCAACCAGGACCTGACAGCGGCCGAAGTCCGCCTGCTCACCATGATGGCCGGCCGCGAGACGAAGTTGCGGAACGCGATTGCGCCGCTGCGCGAGTCCTACGACGTCATCCTCATCGATTGTCCGCCCGCCCTGAACATGCTGACAGTGAACTCGCTGGTCGCGGCGGACAGCGTGCTGATTCCCATGCAGTGTGAGTATTACGCGCTGGAGGGATTGTCCGCGCTCGTCAACACAATCGAGCAGATCCGCGCCGCCGCCAACGAGAGCCTGGAAATTGAAGGGATTCTGCGCACGATGTTCGATCCGCGAAACAACCTCGCCAACGAAGTCAGTGCGCAGTTGATCATGCACTTCGGTGACAAGGTGTTCCGGACCATTATTCCGCGGAATATCCGTCTCGCTGAGGCGCCCTCGTTCGGCAAGCCTGTGTTGTTTCACGACAAGGAATCACGTGGGGCGCTCGCCTACCTGGCACTGGCCGGCGAGATGATCCGCAGGGAGGAAGAGGAACGGGTCGACGCTGCGCACACCACTGCGACCGGCGACAACGGCGGCGGTGTTGCGGTCGGGCCCGACGCTTCAGAATCGAGCGGCGACGAGCCGCCCGAAGGCACGAGCGACCCGGCGGCCGCGCACTCCGGGGGCTGATATCGCTATGATCGCGGCATGATCAACAAGAAACCCACACTGGGCCGAGGGCTGGCGGACCTACTGGGGCAAAGCTCGCGCTCCGCGCCCGCGTCGGTCACCGGCGCTCCTGCCGTCGCGCCGGCACCGATCGGGGAAGAGCTTGCGAAGCTGCCGCTCGACCTTCTACAGCGCGGAAAATACCAGCCGCGCGTGGACATGCGGCCCGAATCCCTGCAGGAGCTGGCGGATTCCATCAAGGCGCAGGGTGTGGTGCAGCCGATCGTGGTGCGCCCGGTCGATCCGCCCGCGGGGGCGTCCGGCACCTCGCAGCATTACGAAATCATCGCCGGCGAGCGCCGCTGGCGCGCCGCCCAGATGGCTGGCCTGAGCGAAATTCCGGCGGTCATCCGCCGCATTCCGGATGAAGCCGCGATTGCGGTCGCCCTGATTGAAAACATTCAGCGCGAGGATCTGAATCCCCTGGAAGAAGCGCGCGCGCTGGAGCGGCTCATCAACGAATTCGCCCTCACCCATCAGCAGGCCGCGGAGGCGGTGGGTCGATCCCGCGCCGGTGTGAGCAACCTGCTGCGGTTGCTGGAGCTGGCGCCCGAGGTGGCCGAGCGCGTCGAGAAGCGTGAGATCGAAATGGGCCATGCCCGAGCCCTGCTAGCGCTGTCAAACCGCAAGCAGCAGATCGAGATCGCCGTGCTGATTGTGAAGAAGGGCTTGTCGGTTCGTGACACCGAAGGGCTCGTGCGGCGCCTGCAGCAGGCCCCGTCGAGCAAGGTCGACGCGGAGTCTTCGGGTGATCCCAACGTCAATCGCCTGGAGCAGGAGCTGGCGGAAAAGCTCGGCGCCAAGGTTGCGATCCAACATTCCAGCGGCGGCAAAGGCAAGCTGGTGGTCAGTTACAACAGCCTCGACGAGCTCGACGGCATCCTCGCGCACATCC
>Ga0137412_10005417_pt1 | contig 10195 bp, 7 predicted proteins | sample CZODoug2_1_16fun_FD_122160 | JGI IMG/M metagenome (GOLD analysis project Ga0137412, IMG submission 122160) | Vadose zone soil fungal communities from Angelo Coast Range Reserve, California, USA - CZODoug2_1_16fungal (Hybrid Assembly) | ecosystem: Environmental > Terrestrial > Soil > Vadose zone... | reverse complement strand
TCGCCGATGTATGCCAGTGATACCAATCCCAGTATCAAATAAGTGGACATGCAGGTGAAGATTTTCTTGTCAAAGAAATCAAGGAATCTGAATAGCAAAAGTTTCTCTGCTCTTCGTGGCAGCTTTCTTTGACTGCCGTCGACGATGCAGTCGTTGACTAGCCTGAGCGCATCCATGAGTTCTCGGACGTTGCGGAAGCGTTTAACAGGCTTCTTCTGCAAGCATTTTACAATGATGCAATCAAGCAACTTGAGCGCTTTGTGCTCGGGTGTTGTTTTGTCATAGTGATTCGCCAGTTCGTGCAGATAATTTGTGGATGCCTGGCTGATCTGATCGCCGATAAACGGCGGCGTGCCGACAAGTGATTCGTACATAATGCAGCCAAGCGAATAAATGTCGCTGCGCGAGTCGAGGAGTTCGATGTCGCCACGCGCCTGTTCGGGGGACATGTAGCCAGGCGTGCCCATCACGGTGCCGTGCCCGGTGACGACAGAGATCTCTGTAGCATCGCCGGCCGTCGCAACTGGCTTGCGCTTGTCGAAGACGGTGGCGTTCGGATCGGCTTCCCGGACACCCCCGGAATCCTCTCCCCGCAGAATCTTAGCGAGGCCCCAGTCCATCACCAGCACTTCGCCGAACGGCCCGACCATTATATTCGCGGGTTTCAGATCGCGGTGCAGCACCCCGCTCGCGTGGGCGAAGGCAACAGCGTCGCAAATGCGCAGAAAAAGCCGGAGGCGGTCGGGGAACGAAGCAACCGACTCAATGTACTCGTCGAGCCGTTTTCCCTCGACGAATTTCATGGTATAGAAAACGCGGCCGTCCGCAAGCGTTCCGACGTCATGAACGGGCACGATGCCAGGGTGCTCAAGAGCGGCCAGAACGCGTGCTTCACGGATCAGGCGGTTTGCGAGATCGCCATCGGTTGTGGGGACGTCGAGAACTTTCAGGGCCACGCGCCGCTGGAGATTTTCGTCCTCCGCGGTGTAGACGACGCCCATTCCGCCGCGTGCGATGCGCCCCAGCAATCGATAGCGCGTGCCGGAAAGATCAGGGACCTCCGCGGCATCGCGCAATCTTTCGAGAGCGCTGTCGGAAAGAAACTTCATTTCGGATCCCAGCCGAAGGCGGCACGGGTTTCGCGGTGAAATTCTTCTTCGCTGGCGCAGAGTTCGCGAAGGCGGTCCAGCGCCAGTCTTCGAAATTCGCGGCGGGCCCAGGCCAGCGCGTTGGTCACGTCGGACATGGAAATTCCATAGTCTTTCGAAAGCTGTTCGTAGGAACTCTTCTCGTTGCCTTCGAGGTCATACGCCTCGAATAGGCGAAAGGTGCGAGTCCGCTCGCGCTGTTCGCACAAGTTGCGTAGATCCTCGACCGCCAGGGCAAAGAGGCTTCGTATCCACTCTCTTTCGAAGAACTGTTCGAGGGATTCTGGCGAAGCGATTTTCGCGGGATCAATCACGGTCGCGCCGAGTTCTTCTTCCGCGGCGGAAAAATCGAGAGCGACGTGCGGGATATTTCCACCGCGCTTCTGACGCTTTCCGGCTTTGTCTTCATTCATTACAAAACTATCCACGCATAGGCGCAGGTAGGTGCGCAGCCGGCTCTTGGTGGAATCAAACTTTTCGAGCAACTCCCTTTCCAACAGTTCCGCGAAGAATCCCTGCGTGAGATCCTGAGCGTCGCTGGCGGGCCGCTTCCATCGCCAGCGCACATATTTATAGACAGGCTTCCAATAGGCCGCGCAGAGGGCCTCCAGAGCGCGCCCGCGCTCCTCGACATCGATGCTGCGGACCGCCTCGATCACCGACCGGCGTGTCGGAGGAAAGCGATCTCCACCCGGCTGAACTTCTTCTTCGTTCATCGTATTGGCTCATCCCCGTTGACTTGCGCGCTTCGGGAGGAGTTTATGCAGGATAGCTCACGCTGACAAGCAGGGTTTGCGGAAAGCGCCGCGGAGTTCGGGCCGGCTCGCGGATGGAAGAGAGGAAACAGCCAGCAGAGGCCGGAGCGGGATAGCGACTCCGTGCAAATTACTTCTCCTTGACAGTCTAGGAGAGCAAGCAGTATATTCCTAGGCCATCTAGGAGAGACGGCTTCAATGGACAAACAATTGGAACTCTTGCAAGGCACGCTGGACATGCTGATTCTCAAAGCTGTTTCGCTCGGACCATTGCATGGCTACGGTGTGCTGCTGCGCATTCAGCAAATTTCGAAAGACCGCCTGGAAATTCAGCAAGGCTCTCTCTACCCAGCGCTATACCGCCTGGAACATCAAGGCTGGATTGCCAGCGAATGGGGCGAATCAGAAAACAAGCGCAAAGCCAAATATTACCGCCTCACGGCGGCGGGGAAGCGCAGGTTGCAAACAGAATCAGAAAAGTGGAATCGCATGGCGGACCTGATCGCCGGAATCTTGGACACGAAGCGAGAGGAAGTATGACGATTTGGAGCCGGCTTCGTTCGTGGTTGAGAGCCCTATTGCGGCGCTCGCAGATGGAAAGCGAGATGGATGCCGAGCTGCGGTTTCATATGGAGGCGTACGCGGAGGACTTAGTTCGCAGCGGCATGGCGCGCGAAGAAGCCACGCGTCGGGCGCGTCTAGAGTTTGGAGGAGTCGAGCGCGTCAAAGAAGAAGGCCGTGAAGCGCGCGGCGTGAATCTCGTTGAATCATTGTTACGGGATTTGCGCTACGGCACGAGCAACATGCTACGCACGCCTGGTTTCACGGCAATCACCGTACTTACTTTGGCGCTCGGCATCGGTGCTACGACGGCGATCTTCAGCGCGGTGAATCCGATCCTCTTCGAATCGCTGCCTTACCCGCGCCCCGAGCGGATCATGGTGATCTCGGAATTCGGGGCAGATAGCTCGCGCACCCGCGTGGCATTCCATACCTATCGTGAACTGGCCGCGCGAAGCCGTTCCTTTGAAAACCTTGCCGTGACGAAGATATGGCAGCCGACTTTAGTTACCCCGAGGGAGCCAGAGCGTTTCGACGGTCAATTCGTGAGCGCCGGCTATTTTCGTGTGTTGGGTGTACCGCCGTTCCTGGGAAGGGACTTTGAGCCGTCCGACGATCGTTTCCACGGACCACACGTCGTGATTCTCAGCGACGCATTGTGGCGCCGCCGCTTCGGAGGCGATGCGGCGATCATTGGGCGCAAAATCACGCTGGACGACAACAGCTACACCGTGATTGGCGTGATGCCGAACACGTTTGAGAACGTACTCGTTCCGTCCGCGGAACTATGGACACCCTTGCAGTACGACCCCGGACACATCGCGGATTCGCAAACGAGGGAATGGGGCAATCACCTGCGCATGGCCGGACGTCTGCAGCCCGGCGCCTCTATCGATCAAGCCAGCCGCGAGCTCAAAGCCATCGCGGGTGACCCGGTGCCGGAATTCCCCAGGCCGCCTTGGGCATCGCACGAACAGGGTTTGATAGTGAACTCGCTGCAGGACGACGTAACGCGGAGCGTGAAGCCCGCTCTGCTCGCTGTGCTTGGCGCAGTCCTGCTGGTGTTGGTAATCGCCTGTGTGAACGTGACCAACCTTCTCTTGGCACGCGGCGTCCGTCGCCGCGCCGAGTTTGCTCTGCGCACCGCCCTCGGTGCTGGACGCACCCGGCTTATCCGGCAATTGCTGACGGAGAGTCTGCTCCTCGCCGCGACGGGCGGCCTGGCCGGCATGGCCGTGGCGCAGCTCGGCGTCCGCGCGCTGGTGGCGCTTAGCCCAGCGGAGCTGCCGCGCGTCAACTCGATTGGTGTCGATGGACCTGTCTTTGCTTTCGGACTGGGCATTACCACTCTGATCGGTTTGGTGGTCGGACTGATCCCGGCACTCCGCGCCTCCCGCAATGAACCGCAAATCGCACTTCAGGAAAGCTCGCAACGCACCGTCGGCGGACACCGTCGCACGCGCAGCGCGCTGGTCGTGGTGGAAGTCGCTCTCGCTCTCGTGTTGCTTGTGAGTTCTGGATTGCTCTTGCGGAGCCTGCAGCTTCTGTTTGCGGTCGCTCCAGGATTCGATGCTTCACGCCTGCTCACCATGCAGGTGCAGACTTACGGCCGCCGGTACGACGACGATGCCACCTGCAATCGTTTCTTCGCGCAGGCCTTGGAAGCGGTTCGCAACGTACCGGGCGTGTCTGCGGCGGCCTTCACTAGCCAATTGCCGCTGAGCGGCGATGCGGACGTCTACGGAGTGCAATTCGAAAATGCGAGCGACCCTAATGACGTCGAACCCGCGTTTCGCTACGGAGTGGCGCCCGGATATTTTGAAACCATGGGTATCCCACTTCGTCGCGGACGCCTATTCAACGCGCAGGATGCGGCTGGACTGCCGATGAGGCCGGTTCTAATCAACGAATCACTCGCGAAGCGCAGGTATCCCGGCCAGGACCCCATTGGCCAGCGCATTCGCTTTGGCGGCCCTCCCAACCGGCCGTGGGACATCATCGTCGGCGTGGTCGGCGACGTAAAACAAACGTCCTTGGCAGTAAGCCAATCCGACGCCGTGTACGTGACCACCGCTCAGTGGCTGTGGGCGGATGGTACGCAGTGGTTGGTGGTGCGCACTCGCGGTGACGCAGCCGCGCTTGCGCCCGCCGTCCGCCAGGTGATCTGGTCGGTGGACAAAGACCAGCCGGTCGTTCGCGTCGCAACGATGGAAGGTTTGCTCGCTGCTTCGGCTGCGCAGCGCCACTTCGCTTTGATCCTGTTCGAGACATTCGCACTTGTCGCGCTGATGCTCGCGGGTGCGGGCATCTACGGCGTGCTTTCCGGAAGCGTAGCCGAGCGCACACGCGAGATCGGAGTGCGCCTGGCACTTGGCGCCACGAACCAGAGCATTCTTGCCCTGGTCATTCGTCAGGGGATGACGCTCACTGGAATTGGCGTTGCTTTTGGACTTGCCGGAGCCGCGGCAGCAAGTCAAGCCATCGCGGCGATGTTGTTTGGCGTCTCGTCTCTCGACCCGGTCACTTATCTCGGCGTGATCGTATTACTGGCCGCCATGTCGGTGATCGCTTGCGGTGTGCCCGCTTTGCGCGCCATGCGAGTCGATCCGATAGTGGCGCTGAGGTACGAGTAGAATGCGGGCTATGGCACGGAATCTCTTGGAGAAATAAACGTTCAAGGAAGTTCCTGGCGACGGCGGGTTCTGGAACCATTTGATTCAATAAGCAAAAGGGAAGCCGGAGCTGAGGGCTCCGGCTTCCGGGCCGCTGGTTGCCATTGGGGCTGGCAGGGTGTCACGGCCTGGCGGGGGACAGGCGGGCTACCAGCGTAATCTCGCCGTTGGTGTCGAGGCGCGCCGACCGCGCAACTTCTTTTTCTCTCGGCGACTTCAGGAGCTGCCTTCCGCGGATAGATCCTACTGTCCACACTTGCGAAAGGAAGTATTGATTGTCGTAACGGTTGAACACCAGCTTCGATTCAGTTTGCATCTCGTTTGCCTGCGCCGCCTGCGTGACCACCAGCACGGCCGCGCTTGGTTTCGCGCTGTTAATCAACAGCACGCCGGAATTCCGATCCAATTTCTGGACCCGATACTCACCGGCCGGCAGCGTCACGTTGCCTGCCACAAATGCAAATGGAACGTTCACCAACATGGGCTCGTCTGCCCGCGCAACTTGAGCCGTTACCATAAGGGACAGAACGAGTAGAGTTGCCGTCACAAAAGTTCGCTTTTTCATGGGGACCTCTTCTTTCTTTTTTCATCTGGGCGGTGGGAGCCGGCCCTTATTTTTTGCTCCTGGCGCCCCTGAAGCGTCATTGCATGCTTCGCACTTTCGCGCACTCCTCACCACAGCGCAATGCACTGGAGATGAACTGAAAAGAGTCTTTCAATGAACTTTGAAGTCCAAGAAGACGGCGGACTTAATGCCGCGGATGCGCCCAACCGTGAATTTCCGAAGGCGTGTTATATTCGTTCGACCAGCAGAGGTTCGTATGTCGACGCCGGGTTGTTCCCCCCTTGTCGCACGCTTTGACATTTTTGAGGTTGATCTTCGAGCCGGTGAACTCTACAAAGCGGGCCGCAAAATAAGACTCCAAGTGCTGCCCTTTCAGGTGCTTGCCCTGCTCCTGGAGCATCCCGGCGAAGTCGTCACCCGCGAGGAGTTCGTGAAACGGCTTTGGCCCGGCGACACTTTTGTGGATTTCGATCACAGCCTCAACACCGCTATCAAGAAGCTGCGACGAGCGCTCGGCGACGATAACAAGAAGCCGCGGTTCGTCGAGACCCTTCCCAAGCGCGGCTACCGCTTCATCCGCGTCGTCGAGCAAGCAAATCGGCTTCCGACCCCGGCAAAGACCCCCTCTGCAAGTTCGAGGGTAGGCCAGGTCGCAAAGCTCTGTGGCGATAACGCCCTCTCGTTTACATTGGTATCCGTGGATGACCACACCATTGCCGAAAGAGAGAAACTCGATGCGGCCAATGACGATGTGGGATTGTCACTTTTGATTGCTTCGCAAAAGCTGTTGATGGTGCCCAGCGGAACGCAGGTGAGAATCCTGGAAGTCCAGCCAACGCATTCTCGCTGTCAGGTCAGAATCCTGGAAGGAGAGCACTACGGGAAGGCGGCCGTGGTGCCGCTCAAGCAGCTTGTGGAATTGTCCTAGTGCAATTTGAATGTTAGGCGGGCGCCCTTGGTCTATTCATATCGCAGGGCTTCGACAGGGTCGAGTCGCGCGGCTTTCCACGCAGGATAGACGCCGAAGACAATCCCGATCAGTCCGCAAAGAATGAGCGCGGTGGCGATCCAGAAAAATGATAGAACGGCGGACATTTTCAGGCCATAGCGCAACAGCAGGGAAATGCCGGAGCCGAAGAGAACGCCGATGACCCCGCCGACCGCGCTGAGCGTAACGGCTTCAATCAGGAATTGCGCCAGGATGTTGGAGCGCCGTGCGCCGATGGCCTTGCGCACGCCAATCTCTCGGGTCCGTTCCGTGACGCTCACCAGCATGATGTTCATCACTCCGATCCCGCCGACAATCAGTCCCACGGAAGCGACCGCAAACATCAAGATGAAAATCATCCCGCTGATCTTGTTCCACAATTCCAGAAAATAATCCGAAGTAAACAGCGCAAAGTCATCGGGCTTGCTGCTCGCCAGGCGGCGCTTGCGGCGAAGGAGATCGCGAATTTCCTCGACAGCTTCGCCAACCTTATCGGGATAGCGGGCCTTGGCGAAAATTACATAGTCCTTCCGATTGGGATAGAGTTTGCGAAGCGTGGTCACCGGCATGTAGGCGGAATTGTCCTCCGGGTTGGAGCCGCCGGAGATGCCTTGTCTTTGTTTTTGCAGCGTGCCGATCACCGTGAAAAGCTGGCCGTCGATCGTAACTTCCTTGCCCAGGCTATTCTCCGGCGACTCGGGAAAGAGAATTCGTGTCGTGTCGTAGCCCAGCAGCACGACGGGCGCACGATGCTCCGAATCGGTTTCGTTGAAGAAGCGGCCACGCTCAATCTTCAAGTCGAAAATCTCCCCGATGGACGGTTGATTCCCCTGCAGAATCACATTTTTTGCGCGATAAGCGCCGCGGCGCACATCTTCCGTGCCGGAACCGAACTGCGGTTGAAATATGCGCATGGATGCCGAGGCCGCCTTGACGTAAGGAAGCAGAGCGATCTCCTCCGCCCATTCCGGCTCGAGCTCCTTGCGCGTAAACCACTCGCTCGGCGGGCGGGAGAGAGAGGCCCACGGGAAACGGTAAGCAATGATGGTGTCCGAGCCCAGCTCGCGAATTCCACCGAGGACATTTTCATTGAGCCCATTGATGACCGACGTGACGGTAATGACCGTGGTGATGCCGATGACGATCCCAAGAACGGTAAGCGCTGACCGCAGCTTGTTCTTCTGCAGCGTATCTAGAGCTAGCAGGATTTCTTCGCGGAACTTGAGTATGCGTTCTTTGGGCCTGCGGAGGCGCAGAGGCAGCGCTGCGGCCTGCGGCAAAGTTTTTTCGAAGCTCGCCATGGCTTCTCTCTTTTACTCCGAACGCAGCGCTTCCACCGGATCAAGCTTGGCAGCCTTGGATGCCGGATAGGTTCCGAAGAAAAGACCGACGCTTAAAGCAACGATCAGCCCGCTGATCACCGACCACAATTGCACGGAGCTCGGGAGCGAAAATGCCCACGTTATGGCGCTAGCGACCAGCACGCCGCACAAAACACCAATGGCGCCGCCGATCACCGAAATCGTCGAAGATTCAATCAAAAATTGAAGCAAAATATCGCTGCGGCGCGCGCCCAGCGCTTTCCGCACTCCGATTTCGCGGGTCCGCTCGGTCACGGACACCAGCATGATGTTCATGATGACGATGCCGCCGACTACCAGGGAAATGGAAGCGATCGCGATCATGACCGCAAAAAAGGAGCTGCTGATGTCTTTCCAGAGCGACAGAAAGGAATCGCTGGTCTCAATCGCGAAGTCGTCCGGCTTGGCGTAGGCCAGGTGATGACGCCCGCGCATGATCTGGCGGACTTCATCGACGCTGTCTTGAATCTTCGCCGCCGAACCCGCGCGCGAAGTAATTCGCAGCGAGTCCTGCTGCGTCCCAAAGTTCTTGTTATACGTGGTAAGCGGAATGATGATCCAGTTGTCCAGCGAATTTCCCAGCGCCGAACCCTGCTTGCTTCCATAACCGATCACTTCGCAGGGAATATTGTTCCAGCGAACTTCTTTTCCGAGGGGATCGATTCCAGGCATCAGGTTCTGGATGATGTCGTTGCCGATCACACAGACCGGCGCCGCTCCGCGCATGTCCTCGTCGGTGATATGCCGCCCCGCCACCAGGTCCACGTCGTAAAGTTGCGCCATCTGCGGAGTCCACGCGCGCAGGTTGGTATCCTTCAGCGAATTCAGCCCACTCTTCACTTCCACGCGCCCGCCCAGCGAGGCCCCGATTTCCTTGCAGGACTTGCAGAGTTCGCGCACCGCTTCGTAGTCGTCGTAGGTGAGGCGTTTGCGCTTCTGGAATTCGAGCCAGTCGTCCACATTCGTGACGATGGAGGGCTGTTTGGATAGACCGAAGACGTCTGCGCCCAGCCGGAAGACCCGCGTAGCCACGTACTGATTCGCGCCGTTAATCAGGCTGACGACGGCGATCACTGCCGCCACACCAATGACTACGCCGATCAGTGTCAGCACGCTGCGTAGCTTGTGCGCCCAAAGGCTGGAGGCGGAAATAGCTACCGCTTCGGACAAATTCATGGTTGTTGGTCGTGGCATAGCCCCTGGAGACACTACTGCACCTCATCCTAGCATACGCAGCGCAGTACATAGAGATTACAGGCAAGAGAAGGTATTCGCGCGAGATGGAGGCGCATTAAGTTAACAGAATGAAGCGATTAGCCAGGTTTGTCCGCTAGGGATGCAGAGCCTTCTGGATCTTTTCGATCATCTGGCGAACGCCCGGGGCCATCGAGCCATTCGGATCCAACCGCAAGTACTCTTGATATTCATGCAATGCGCCCAGCGCGTTGCTTTCCCGAAGCATCACATTGCCGAGCAAGGCGTGCGCCGGGGCCAAGTCCGGCATTCCAGCTACCGCGTTGCGCGCATGGGGCGCGGCATCCTTCCAGCGGCCCAGGGCCCAATACGTCTTTGCCAGCTCGTAATGGCCCCCAGCGGCCTCCGGCTTGAGTTCCAGGCCCTTCAGAAGCGCGGTTTCTGCCTGCGGATATTCCCTGGTTTGATTGAACACAGCACCCAATTCTAGGTAGGCGTCGGGGAATTGGGGGTCCAACTCATTTGCTTTCCGCAAAGCCGTTTCCGCGCTCTTCCAATCCTTCTGTCCTAGATACGCGGTGCCCAGCAGCGCATAGGCCTGTGGAAAGGCATTGTAGAGTCTGATAGCCTTCCGAAGGTGCGCAATTCCTTCGTCCAGCTTGTTCTCTTTCAGCGCGCCCTGCCCCTTCTCAAATTCCTGCCGCGCATTTTCCGGAACGTTCAGGTCCAGAACTGAGACAAGATTCGGGTCGCCCTCCGGAGGCGCCGCGCGCGCCTCCGGAGGTGCTCCTCCAGGAAGAGGCTTCAATTCCAGGGTGGCGTACCCTCTCGGATTGCCGATGATCTCTACGCGGACACTCACGTCTTTGTAGCCCCGCTCGCTCATGCGGACCATATAAACGCCATTGGAAGGCACATTAAACACGCACTTACCGCCTTCTGCTGTTTGGC
>Ga0137412_10005416_pt1 | contig 10196 bp, 7 predicted proteins | sample CZODoug2_1_16fun_FD_122160 | JGI IMG/M metagenome (GOLD analysis project Ga0137412, IMG submission 122160) | Vadose zone soil fungal communities from Angelo Coast Range Reserve, California, USA - CZODoug2_1_16fungal (Hybrid Assembly) | ecosystem: Environmental > Terrestrial > Soil > Vadose zone... | reverse complement strand
GGTGCCCCATCTCTTCCTTGGCAACGGACAGCATGGCATTTTGCCAACGGCCGATCATCCGTTGTTCTTCCTCATCCGCCCCGGCTTTAGGGTTGAGAGAATATGCCGCGAACAGATATTGCACCATCAGCGCGTGTTCAATCGAGGCGGCAACGCGCAGATGGTGCACGAGGTGGTCGCGCCACGTCTTGCCAGGGGGAGGACGGTCGCGACCGAACGTCATGGTCGCGTCGAACTGCTACGGCACCAGCGCGCGATCTCGCCATCGGCCTCTGTCGACATTTGCAATCTCCGGGTGCGTCCGTGCGCAGAGTTTGTATGAAGTTGCGTGGAATGGAAAGAGGATCGCAATAGCCAGTTGATGCCGGCCTGCAGGAGAGGCGCCAGGCATCGGAACACGATGCGCATGTCGGCACCAACACAGGCTGGACGCAAGCCTGTTCGCGCCGATCAAGATCGGCCGGTCAGGGTCGGCGCCCGGGGAGCGGAAGTCGCGGCGAAGCACCTTGAGTCTAAAACCTGGCCTTAAGTCCCCCTTCTGCAGTGCTGGCGTAGCTCTCGGCCGTCAGATGGTCCCCGGCGGGCGATCGCTATCGGCCGCGATTTGGCATCAGGTGCATTTCTGGGTCGTCACCCGTTCGGGTGATGTGTCCGAACCAGAATGATTTGTTTCCTCGGGGCAGGTCGGCGGAAATGACGGTCAGCCGGAGGAGGCCATGCGACGTCGATCTCTGTTCTAGCCCTGGTCTCGCGGCCTCACGGGTCCGTGGTGTCGCATCAATGTAGGCCTGTAGCCGTTCCGGCACGCGGCCGACATTGAACGCGGTGCCGTCCCACAGCAGCGCGCGATACGTCGTCGATGGATGCCAACGACGCTTACGGTGAACTCGGCGGCTTTGGTGACCTTGATCGTTTCGATCTCACGCGCTCCACCAAATCGAACACTCGCCGGCGCACGAAATGCTCTTGACGACGAAACTTCCATCGTAACGATCGATCTATGGTCAGAGAACGCCTGAAATGCGCCATCCGCATCGCTTCCGCGTCGACGGCCTGCTTGATGGGATCGCGATAATACGTCGCAATTTTCTCTTTCCCCATTTCAGGCGTCGCGAGCCATTGCGGGATATGCACATTGCAAAGCCTGTCAACATCCGTAAGCAACCGCGTCACGCCCATGCCTGTGGCGGGGCAGGACGTTTGGAACGCATCACCAATGAGTACAATTCCGTCCTGGTTCACATTCTCAGCCGTCGTGAGATTCATCATCCAGTTCTGAAGGCTGTCAACCGTATCACGCGGACCAAAATGTGCGGCAAGGCCTGGCATCGAGTCCCGCAATCTCGCTGCGGGGCTTCGCCGCAACTCGCGGATCCACGGATCGCGATGGTCGAGATAGGTGAAGAGGTTGGCTCGGAGCGTATCTCCTATCGGAAAAAGACTGAGAGAGTCGATCCGATTCGACGCACCTGTCCCGTAACAGGTGAGCGCATTGAAGGTCAGCTCGGGTTCTGCTGCGATCGTAAATCCGAAGGATATCGAATGCCCCTCCGATACCATACGCTGACCAAAGCCCAACCTGTGTGCAAGGGCACCGTTCATTCCCGTCGCAAGAAGAATCAGGTCGACCGAGAGCAGAGCGCCTCTCGATAACGTCACGTCCTGCTTCTGCCGTCCGATCTTAAGGTCCACCACATCGTCGACGATGAACTCAACGGAAGACGGAAGTTGCGCCCGCACGACGCGCACGATCTCTTCATACAGGATGCCATAGTGTTGATTGTAGGCACGATCGATGACGCGTCCTGCACGGACGTTGGCGAAGTTCTTGAACGGCGTCGAAGCTTCCGCGATTGCGTTGAATATCCCCAATTTGCGCATCAGGTCGAGTTGTCCGCCGGCGAATTTTTCGACGCGGAACTGCTTTGGGTAGACCGAATGCCGATCAATAAGTGTGACCCGGTGGCCGGCCCGCGCCAAAACAACGGCAGCTAGAGAGCCGCAAAAGCCTGCACCGACAATCGCGATGTGAGCGCTCTCTGGCGTCGCGAAGTCAGACATCGCGATGAGAGGACAGCGTAGGAGTGGCCACGAAAATGCTGGTATACCTTGCTGACTCTTCGGTGTGCGGAGCTCGAAATCCGCGTGAAAAGTCGATATGTGCTTTGGCGATTGTTAGACTATGGGACATGGTTTGCGGAGATGTACGCGCCAACAGCCCGCAGCGGCGCAGCCTGCGGCAGGCGGGATGTGAGCCCCAGGCAGTCGATATAGCGCTCGCCGATCGCCTGGATCGTAAAGCGCTTAAGATGCTCATCTAGATCCTCCGGCATCGGTTGCTTGGCCTCGCTCAGCTTTTCAATGATGGCTTGCGCCATCTGGGCAACGTCTCCAACGCAAACGAGGGTGCCGTATCGTCCGTCGGCGAGTATCTCCTTGGGGCCATGCGGGCAGTCGGTGCTGATCACGGGCGTTCCGGATGCGAGAGCTTCCACGAGGACGTTGCCGAAGCCTTCTGCGATGGATGACAGGACAAACACATCCGCGGCTCGCATATAGGCGAGCGGATTTGCGGCGTATCCGAGAAAATGGACGCGGTCGGAAATACCCAATGACTTGGCCAGGCCTTGCAGCTTGTTGTGGTCTTCGCCTTCGCCCAAAATGATCAGATGCGAAGGTTTGCGCCGAACGACGAGCGCGAATGCACGTAGCAGCGAAGCATAGCCTTTTTGCCTGTGCAAACGACCGACCGCGAGTGCGAAGGGTTCTCCGGGTCCGATGACCGAAGGAAGCGCGGGTATGGATTTGAACTGAGCTTCAAATCCCTCGTGAATGATGGGATTGTAGATGAGGTGGATCGGTTTCTTTCTCACACCCGGCAAGCGACCGAGCTGGCGCTTTAACCCGCTCGACACCGCTACGAATGCGTCCGCTGCGTGAAACGTTGATGCGACTGCCACCAGCATGAGCCAGCGATGCAGCTGCATCGGCAGCGGTCCCTGTTCCGATAGCGAATTGTCGAGACGCACAGCCAATTGATGTTGATTGGAACTCAGCATCTTCCCGACGCACGAGACAATATTGGCGTTCTCAACCGAACTCAATACGACTGGTGGGCAAGCGATGCGCAGATAACGCAGATAGGCGGGCACACTGAACATCACTCTGCGCGTGTCCAGACCGATAAGCCGGACGCCTGTTGGCACCTGATCCTTCAGGGAGCCGAAATGCTTGCAAACGACGAGATCCACCCGCAGCCTGCGGCTGACAAAATAGTCGGCGAGGTTGAGCTGCACACGCTCCGCTCCGCCGCTGTAGAGGGTGGGAAGAAACAGCGCGATGTCCGGCCGCGGGGCGTCCCCGCTTAGTTGCGATATCGGAATGTAGGATCGATCGTTCATAGGCAATATTTCGCAATGACAAAGGAACGAACTATTGCACCCACAAAATACGAGACGACGATCGCAATCGCAGCACCGTAGAGTCCGAACAATGGGATCAACACGATGTTGGCGCCGAGTGACAGCCCAATAACGAACAACCCGCTGAACAAAGTCAGTTGGTCCCTGTAGCGGCTGTAGAAAACGCTTCCTTGCACTTCGTAGACCATGCGAAGCACAAACGCCAACAAGATCAGCCACAAGACCGGAAGCCAATCGGCCAAAAGCGGGCGCTGCAGATAAGGAATAGCGAAGTGGACCAGCAGGCCGGCAGCGGCGGCGATCGTGACCGAGATCGCCACGGTCTCCACGAGGAGGCCGCGGAACACGCTCCAGAACGTTCCGTCCAGGCGTGCATGGGCGCCGATGAGCTTCGGCCCGGAGATCTGGATGACACCAGTGTCGACGAGGTTGCTCAGCGCATTGCCAATTGACCAGAAGACCACGTAGATGCCGGTGAACTCCAACCCCATGAACAGGCCGACCAGATAGCGGTCCGCATATTGTGCAACCGTATTGGCAATGTCGTTGACATACAAAATGCGAGAGGCCCTGAAATCGCGGGAAAGCCAATCCTTGTGTTCAGGCGCTGCACCTGGCCGGAGCCAGGGCCAATGTCGAGTAGCTACAGCAAAGCCGACGATCGCGAGAATGCCGCCGCCGATCCAAAATGCCAGCAGAGTGTCCAGATCGCGCAGCGTTGGAAATAGGAAGGCCAACGCGATGAAGGTGGATATCCATCCGGCCGTTCGTACGAACAAGAGTGCATTGGCCAAGCCTGGCTGCAAGAGGTGGTTCAGCAGAACGAAAAGGTCGCCGTTGACGTGCTCAAGGAATACGATGGCAACCACGATCATGATGAGCGCGACTTGGTCGAGGTAGATCCCGACACCGAGCGCGATAACGCCGATTATCCCATAGATGGCGGCCTGGATGCGCCAATATCGACGCAGTGTTGATGTGACTTCATCGAGGTGTTGAGAAACTGCGTTGCGGCTCAGGGTGCGTATCAGTCCCAGACTTGCAACGACTGGAAATACGACCGCAGTGCCGGCGACGAGTCCGTACACGCCAACCGTTTGCAGGCTAATAAATCGAGCGATGAAAAGCGTGAGCGCAAACTTCGCCACGAGCGAAATCCCGCGCAGGCACATGATCGCGAGCGATATAAATGTACGGCTGCTGACAGCCGGGTAGAACCGGATGGTACGCAAAAATCTAGCCTTCGTGGCGGTTCGCGAGCGGAGATATTCGACTGCGGAAGCGGCCACAGTTGGACCTTATCCGGCGGGTCGCTCTAGGGTATCGAGTTGGCTTCCATTATGGCGGTCTAGGCTGATGGCCGTGGAATGAACAGTTCGATCGGGTATTTGCATGCGACCGCGAGGCGCTGCCACCACTTCTGATTGCAGCCGAGGCCGCTTGACGAGGCGTGCGTACAATTCGACCAGGTCCCGGTTCATACGCTCCGGTTCGAACGTCGTCAGGTAGGTTGCGCGAGCGGCCACGCTCATGGCCGCGAGGTCCGAGTTCTCAAGTGTCGTCAAGGCTTTATCTAACCAGCCTGTTATGGCGACGTCGACCAGCATGCCGTTGACGCCGTCCTCGATGAAATGAGGATATGCGCCGTGATTGCTGCAGATGAGTATGCGCCCGGATCGAAGCGCCTCTATCGCCAGCAACGGCATCCCCTCCCACCGTGACGGCATAACAATGGCATCAAAACCTTCGAACAAAGTGGGTAATGTTTCGCGCGGTACCCAACTGGAGAGATGTACCCCCGGTGGAACGACCAATTGAGAACTATCCACGATCGTTGACCCAACTATTCTCAAGGTTGCATACCCCGGCTTGAGCAGCTCGAAGTCGCGCAATAACAGGTCGACACCTTTCTGCCGATCTAACCGTCCCACAAACAGAAGACGCCATGGACCACACCGCCTGGCCGCGCGGGCCGGAGCGTTGGTGCGGTTGGGAACCAAGTCCTTCATCCCGCTTACGATAAGCTTGGTTTTTCCGAGCGGAAAGCGGGCTCTTCGCAAGAGCTCTTCTTCGTGAGGTGAAATAGTGACGATTGCGTCGGCGCACCGGCTGAGCAAACGTTCGAGGACCATCCAAAGGCGGGTCGCAGAAGTCTGCTGGGGACGATCGAATGACCAGCAATGTGCGCAATAGACGACGTGGGGTTTGCGACGCATTCCGATGATGACCAGGCGACCTACCGCGCCGGCGACGCTGCTATGGAGATGTACGACGTCCGGATCGTGGCGCCGAATGCTTTGCCGGATAGCCAATCCAAGCGCCAATATGGAGCGAAGATTACGGCCGGTTCGATGATATGTCTCGACGGTGCATCCGATTGACGATGCAATGTGTTCGCGTTGGTTCGCGGGTGCCAGTACAACAACGTTGTCTGCACCAAGCTGGCGTGTTTGATACGGTATTGTCTCTTCTAGATAGGAGGCCGGGCCGCCGATCAGACTCTCCGACACATGCAGTATCTTCATCACCAACCCGCGTCACCAGCCAACATACGCGGATCGGTTTCTCGTACCCCGCGAACTCCCTCGTCCGAGGACGAAGGACAGCACACTTACCACATTTAATCAAAGTCGCTTAGATTCCGAAACACTTTGAATATTACAAATGCGAGAATGTCGCCTGGGCGTTTAGCGCGAGCTGGCGACCGGGAGATACTGAACAGAGGCTTTCGGTTCGATCATCAAAACACCGCTGCTATCCGGCTGTGGGACAGATTTTTGCCCGAGGTGATTGATCGCAGGGCCGATTATGCGCCAGCCTGGCACAGCCACTCTGCCCGAGCCTGCGCTACCTTCGGTTGACCAGAATACGAGCTTGCATTGACTGGTTGCTTCGTCGCAGAAGCGCAGGACCGTGGCCCCCTCTGCCGTCGCAGCGTCGAACCGCACGATTGTTTCCCGAAGGGACAATCCGCCGAGCTCGTGGGCCAATGTCTTGAACGCCTGATAGGCCGGGCGTGGCGTTCCGTCGTGTCTCACCAGTCCGAAACGGTGTTCGATTTCATCGTCATCCGGTCCGACGTCCGTGAGGCAGTACCAGTTGGTAAGCCGCACCTGCTCCATCAGATTGATGAGAAACATGCGAGGGAGCCAGAGCGCCTGAGTGTCTTCCGAGATTCCGGACCGGTAGACTGAGTCCCCCCACTCTGTGTCGATGATGGGTTTGCGCTCGATCCCTGTGGGCCACAGGTCGAGATAGTTGGCGCGCAGAACCGCGTAGTCACGTGAGACGGTCTCAGGCGCTTGCTTAAAGCGGTGCGTGTGCAGGCTCACGGCGTCGAGACAGTTTAGCAAGACGCGGTCATCGAGAAGCGCCTGCAGCAGGGGTTTTGTGGGACGCCAAACGGTCGGCATCTGGGCCATGGCGGGGCCGGTTACAATGGCGTTTGGCACATGCTGCTTGATCGACACGCAGGCTTCGCGCGCGAGGACTACGTAGGCCGCTGGGTCTGGCTTCGGAGGCCAGAAGCCATCCTGGTCGGGTTCGTTCCAGAGCTCCCAGATTGGGTTCAGCTGCCGGTATCGATACGCCGCGGCTGTCGCCCATCGGACAAATGCTGCGACTTCCGGCTTAGTTGATGGTGGTTTGATACCATTTCGACGCTTGCCGTCGACAACTCCTTCGTAGGGTTGGCCATGAAGGGGGTTGGGTCTGTTCAGTATGAACAGTGGCCGCAGACCGCGCTTTTTCAATTCCGCAGCGAAGTCGTCATAAAGCGTCCAATCATAGCGACCGGGCTGCTTCTCGATCCATGGCCAGTTGAGATCAATTCGGACGATGGTCGAGCCGAGTGCGGTCAGAATGGCGAGGCGGTCGCGCCAATCCGATCGCTTGAGAAAATTATCCGTGAACTGCACGGAAAGTCCGCTTGATACGGTTTTGCCGGGAAACTGATCCGCGGGATGGGCCGGGGGGCAGTGCACAAGTAGTGCCAGGACAAACGATACGACGCGCAGGCCCATTCGACCGATAAACCCAGAAGGAAACAAGGTGTCGATGCGAAACATCTCAATTCACCAAAACCAGCTTTCTTCAGGTAAGAAACAGCGAAAACTGACATATAGTTTCCTGTGATGTCGAGGGTGGTTTCAACTGACCACGTCGGCGTCCCGGCTGAGATGAGCGAGCAGGCACTGAATCAGCAGAGCAGGCGCGACCACGATGCTGCGATGGAAGGGCCCGGAGGGTTATGGTGCGACGAACCGTGTTTCTACTGCCCGTCTACAACCCGCCGCTTGATGTTCTGGCACGGACTATCGACTCGCTTGTGGGGCAAACGGAAGCTGCCGACATCGTCATCGTTGATGACGGCTCCTTGCAGTCGGTCGGCGAGATGCTCGCACCGCGTGAGGACATCGTCCTGCTACGGCTCGAACGCAATCGGGGAGTCACTGCCGCGCTGAACCACGGCCTCGAATATATCGTCAACCAAGGGTACGAGTACGTGGCCCGGATGGATTGCGGGGATACCTCTGCTCCAGACCGCGTGGCGAAGCAGCGGGCCTACATGGACGCTCATCCCGCTACCGATCTGGTGGGTGCCTTTGCCGAAATTGTGGACGAACAGGGTAGCCATCTGTTTTTCGAGGGCACATCCGGCGGCAGCGCTGCGATCGGGCGCAAGCTTTACGACAATGCTGCGTTCAAGCATCCAACATTCTTCTTTCGCGCCTCTTGCGTGGAGAGGTTTGGATTCTATTCCTCAGAATATCCCCATGCAGAAGATTATGAGTTCATGCGGCGCGTCTTCGAGAAGGGTGAGATCGACTGCCTGCATGATGTGCTTCTGGTTTACGAGAAGAACGCGGATGGCATCAGCAGCAAGAACCGTCGCACTCAATTGCGGTCGCGTTTGCGAGCCCAGCTAAGGTATTTTCAGCTTGCCAAGCCTGCCGCCTATGCGGGCATTGTGCGATCGCTTGTCACGCTGCTCGTGCCGGCTCGGATCTGGACCCGACTTTCGCGGTTGTATTGGGATCGACAGAGGAAGCACATGGCCATCAAGACGCTATCAACGCGATGATGGTCTTGGCAGATTCAGCCGTCGATCCGAGGAAGGGCTCGCCGAGCGTTCTCCTCACTGGCCTGATGTGGCTGGCGATCGCTCTCCTGCCCGTCACGGGCCTGGCAGGCATTGGTGCATTCGGGGAGCTGAAAGGATCTGCCTCGGTCTATGTCTTTGTGCTCTTGATCCTGACCTCGCTTGCGACGGCATCGAGCAAAATCCTGATACCGCGATCACTATTCGTGTTCTTGACCTGCCTGCTCGTTTGGCTCGCCGTGACGACAGCGGTCAACTTCCCGGAGATTGCGGCGGCCGTGTATCACGGCCGGAGCGGGTTGAATAAGCTCGCTACGTCATCCGTTGTTGTCATCTTCGGTATGGCGGTCACGATAAGCTGTCTCGGTTTGTTTCGCCGGGTGAGCGATGTCGAGAACCTGTTTGTGCACCCGCTTGTCATCGCAATGGTCGCATGTGCAGTATTTGCGCTGCCGGAGATCTGGTCGTGGTTTTCCCCCACAGGCGAGCCAATCTATCGATTCTCAACCGGCCTGTTGCATACGGCGGACGATGAGGAAGGACGCGTGGTTGGCCGTCTGGTCAGCCTTGCCTTCGAGGCACCGGATCTATCTTACTTCTGCGGCTTCGCCTGTCCATGGTTGCTGTTCGCCTACCGCCTGCACACAATCAATCAACCATCACCAGCGAGGCGCATTGCCGCCGGGGCACCTTTGGCATTCGGCATTGCCATTCTTCTCCTGAGCAATTCGCGCACCGGTCTGTTGATGTTGGGCGGGCTTATCTTCGCCGAATTGATCTACTGGATCGGACTGCGCGCACTCCACCTCGGCAGGATTGTGCTACTTGCTATCGTCCCAGCGGTTGCCGCAACCGCGCTCGTGCCCTGGTTCGCTTTGGGCAATATCGCTAACGCCATTAACGACGGTGACGTCTCGACGATCTCGCGTCTTGCGCTGTTCAGCGCCCAATTATCGATCTTCAAGGACAATCCGGTATTTGGCGTTGGATTCGGGCAATTCGGCTTCCACGCCGGTTCTGTTCTGCCGTCATGGGCCTGGGAGAGTTACGAGGTCGTCAAATGGTTTGAAACGGTTGGCGATCTGCCGCCGACTTTCAACGTCCCGGGACGGCTTGCGGCGGAACTAGCAATGCCGGGTTTGCTGATCTGGTTTGGTTTCTGGTTCTGGGCGATCGTTCGGATCACGCGGTCGGCGGATCAACTGCCACGCAGGTCGTCGCTTAATTATCTGAATGCGGCCTTGCTCGGCAGCATCATCAGCCTCTTGGTCGGCGGCACGAGCAACGACGCGTTCCGCCGTCCCGAAACCTGGGTTCTCATTGCGATCGTCTCGCTTCATGCCGGGCGGACGGAGAAAATAGCTTGACCAGTCAAGCCTTCCGGCCATCAACAGCCGTATCACGCGCGATGCGGCGGTACCGGCGCAGCATCACCAGCGCCACGCCACATGCCAGTCCGGCCAGCAGTGCAACGATCAGGAGGCCGCTGCGCGGCATCGTTGGCTTGTCCGGCGCAAGCGCCGGCGCGATGATGCGCGTGTTGGCGGTGTCGACATTTTCCTGCTCGGCAAGCTCCTTGGCGCGTACCAGGAAGGCTTGATAGATCGCCCGATTGGCCTCAACCACGCGGTCCAGCTCGCGCATGCGCACCATTGCTTCAGCCGTCGTGGCAG
>Ga0137412_10005414_pt1 | contig 10197 bp, 10 predicted proteins | sample CZODoug2_1_16fun_FD_122160 | JGI IMG/M metagenome (GOLD analysis project Ga0137412, IMG submission 122160) | Vadose zone soil fungal communities from Angelo Coast Range Reserve, California, USA - CZODoug2_1_16fungal (Hybrid Assembly) | ecosystem: Environmental > Terrestrial > Soil > Vadose zone... | reverse complement strand
CCAGAATGCACCCGGAAACCAACCGCAGCTTGCTTCATGGAAGCCTCCGCGGCAGAGGGAAAGGGAGACCCAATCTATATCGTTGCTCTGGAAAAGAGTAGGCCATTCTCTCGCCTTGGCCCACTCACTCCGGCGGCTGGCCTTCCGCCACTTCGCGGACGATTTCGCGGGCGCGCGTGGCATCATCCGGCAAGACATAAAGCTTCGCGCGGGTTCCGTGCTGATCCACGCGGCAGTTGATCCCATTCTCGTGAAGAGCGGCAACCAGGAAATCGCTGGGCTCACCCGCGTCGGTGGACCACACACTCGCGGTCGCATCTTCCTGATACCAATCCGCCTCCTCGCCCGCCGTGGGTGGCCCGGGAATGTCCTCTTCCGGTGCCGGAGTCATCGTTGCAGGAAGTTTCCGAATCGTCTCCTGCGAACTTTGCAACAGCCGCGGAGTATTGAGTGTCTCGCGCTCCTCCGCGTCTTCGGTGCCGAAAGCTTCCTGCACCGCCTTTTCAGCCTTCTCAAACAATGAAAACGGGACGCCTACCTGATACCCGGGAAAGTTGCTCAGATTAAAAAGATGGTCACGGCGGAACACCGTCTTGTGCGGGATTCCGGCTTCCTCCAGCACTTCGCAAAGTTCGGCGTGCACCCGCGCATCCTCTCCCTTCCAGAAGGAACAAAACGGGTCCTCGTTCGGGTCGCCCGGATCAGTTGGCGGCTGGCCGGCCAGCGCATACTGCGGCGGCTCACTAACCAGGTCCACATCGCAATCGGCGCAGCGCGTGAAGCCAGGGCGGTACTCGGCATTGCATTGCGGGCAAAACATTGCGTCCCGCAGTCTACCGCAAGCCCAGGAAAAATGCGTGCAAGGCGGTCCTCGCCTCAGTATTTCGGCGTAACGCCAAGATTGTAAAAAAGGAACGAGTACACATCGGCGGTCATTTCGATGGCCTTCGTGGTGCTGCTGGCGGCGTGCCCGGACTTCGTTTCAATCCGGATCAGTACGGGATTCGCCGGATTCGCTTCCGCCTGCAGCGTCGCAGCGTACTTGAACGAGTGCGCCGGCACCACGCGGTCGTCATGATCGGACGTGGTAATAAACGTCGCCGGATATTTCGCTCCAGCCTTGATGTTATGCAGCGGCGAGTACTTGTAAATGGCCTTGAACTGCTCCGCATCGTCGCTCGAGCCATAGTCCGCCGCCCAGTTCCACCCAATCGTGAATTTCTGGAACCGCAGCATGTCCATCACGCCGACTTGCGGCACGGCAACGTGAAACAACTCCGGCCGCTGATTCATCACAGCGCCTACCAGCAAGCCGCCGTTCGACCCGCCATTGATGGCAAGTTTCTCCCGCGAAGTATATTTGTTGGCGATCAGCCAGTCCGCCGCGGCAATAAAATCGTCGAACACATTCTGCTTCTTCAATTTCGTTCCGGCGTCGTGCCACGTTTCGCCGTATTCCCCGCCGCCGCGCAGATTCGCGGAGGCGTACACAAATCCCTGCTCCAGCAGCGCCAGCCGCAGCGGGCTGAACGCCGGCGCCAGGGTGATGTTGAATCCGCCATAGCCATAGAGCAAAGTTGGATTCGCGCCATCCAGCTTCAACCCCTTTTTATAAACCAGGAACATCGGAATCCGCGCTCCGTCCTTGCTGTTATAGAAAACCTGTTTCGTTTCGTAGTCCTCGGGCCGGAATCCGTGAACTTCGGGCGTCCGGTAGGCGCTGGCTTTCCTGGTCGCCAGATCATAGCGGAACACACTCGGCGGATAGTTGAACGATGTATAAAGGAAAAACGCGTCCTTGTCGCCGCGATTGCCCCGAAATCCTGTGGCCGCGCCCGCTCCGGGAAGCTCAATCTCATTCTCGAGTTGTCCCGAATCGCTGTAGACGTAAACGCGGCTGGCCACATCCTTCAAATAAGTCGCGAAAAGTTTCCCGCCCAGCGACTCCACGTTGTCCAGGGAATCCGCCTTCTCCGGAATAATTTCCTTCCACGGAGCTTTGGGGTTGGCCGGATCGTAAAGCACCAGCTTCCCTTTGGGCGCCTTCTGATCCGTGGCGATCAGGAATTTTTCGCCCAGATTGTCTACCACCACAAAGTTGTCGTCGGTGATTTCCGTAACGATCGGCGCAAACGCCTTCTCTTTCTTTGAGAGGTCGCGGAAATACAGTGCGTTGCCGCGCTTCCCTTTGCCCCGGTCGGAAACCGAAAGAATGGCAAAACGCTGGTCGTTGGTCGTAGTCACCGATTGGAAGCGCTGCGGGTTTTGCTTGTCCTCATAGATCAGTTCGTCAGCCGATTGTTCCGTGCCCAAAACGTGGAAGTACACCTTCTGAAACTCGTTCTTCGAGGAAAGTTCATGCCCCGGCTCCGGCGCGTCGAACCGGCTGTAGAAAAATCCATTCCCCGCCCAGCCAAATCCCGTGAACTTGATCCATTTCAGGTCATCCGTCAAAACTTTCCGCGTCGCGATCTCGATCACGTGCCCTTCCTGCCAGTCCGATCCGCCAACGGAAATTCCATAAGCGGCGTAGCGGCCATCCTCGGAAACATTGAACGCGCCCAGCCTCGACGTTCCGTCCGCCGAAAGCTTGTTGGGATCAAGCAGCACTTCCGGCGCGCCTTCCAGTCCCTTCTGCGCGTAGACCACGTTCTGGTTTTGCAACCCATCATTCTTCGTGAAAAAAAGATAATCGCCCTTGCGGAACGGCGGCGTGTATTTGGGGAAATTAAACAACTGCTCCAGGCGCGCCTTCACTTGGGCGCGATATGGAATCTTGTCGAGATACGCGAACGTGACCTTGTTCTCCGCCTCCACCCACTTGGCGGTCTCCGCCGAATTGTCGTCCTCCAGCCAGCGATAGGGATCCGCCACTTTCGTGCCGTGATAGTCGTCGACCTGCGTGTCTTTGCGCGTCTGCGGATAGTCGAGTCCCTGGGCATACGAGATCGCCGAGAACAACAAGGTGGAAAATACAGGCAAAATGATGCGCAGTTGCAGCGCCAGCTGGCGAATGGTCATGCGAGATTCCCTTTCTCGGAAATTGAGCGGAGAGTGCTTGCCAATCCTTGGAACATAAGACGGATCAAAGCCACAAAAGTATACGGCCATTTCTCGCCTCTATCTATATGCAAAGAATAATGTTAGAAAGCGACCGGTAGGGCCGCGCCAGGATGCGTCTTTTTGTACACACGCCTCGTATACAAGGTAGTATGAGCGCACCGGCTTTTACCCTGACTGCTGCACAAACACCGCTGCTGTTCGCGGCCTTCATGACCGACGACACCCAAGCCCTAGCCATGGGATTGCGCCAGCGCGACCCGGACCTGCTTGACCGCCTGATCGAGCAATACCAGCAGCGCCTCTATCGCTATCTTCTCTTTCTCACGGGCAATCCCTCCTTGGCCGAAGATCTGTTCCAGGAAACATGGATTCGCGTGCTGGAGCGCGGCAGCCAGTACAACGGCAAATCCAAATTCGACTCGTGGCTATTCGCCATCGCGCGCAATCTGGTGATCGACGCCTCCCGCCGCAAAAAAATTTCCAGCCTGGAGGATTTGGGCGGCCCGGACGGCGGCGCGCCCTACGATCCACCGGACGAACGCGCAAGCTCCGTGCTGCAAATGCTGGTGAGCCGCGAAAACGAACAGAGCGTGCAGCTTTCGCTCTTGAAAATCCCCGCCTACTATCGTGAAGTCCTGCTGCTGCGCTTCAGCGAAGAACTGGGCCTCGAGGAAATTGCCACTGTCATGGCAACGCCGATTTCTACCGTCAAGTCGCGCCTCTACCGCGGCTTGGCCGCGCTGAAAACCGCGATGATGGAAGGTGCCGCATGAACGACAACTTGCATATCCGCGCGCAACGCCTCCTGGCCGAATCCGTCGTGGAAGGTTTGCGCCCGGCCGATGAAACCTGGCTCCGCGAACATTTGACGGAATGCCCCGCCTGCGCGCAGGAAGCGAGCGCAACACAAAATGCTTTGCGTGCGTTGCGGGCCGTGCCGGTCAACGTGCCTCGTGATCTGGCGGCACGCACGCAGCTCCGCGTTCGACTCCGCGCGCAGGAAGCTTCAACCGTGGCAAGCGGGAGTTTCTGGCTCTGGGTGGTCACGGCGGCAAGCTGGCTGCTCGGCGTCTTCAGCGCCCCGTTAGTCTGGCGAGGTTTTGCCTGGCTCGGAGGCAACTTTGGCCTGCCAAAGCTCGCTATCGAAATGGGATTTGTCCTTTGGTGGGCCGTGCCGGCGCTGGTCGCGGTGGGAGCGGTCCTGCACCAGCGGGCTTTGAGCACGGGAGCCAAGGGAATTTAATTTTCGGTTTTTGCGCGGTTTGCGCGAAGAGAGGAACACTGTATGTCGGATGCCTGGAACCAACGTTTGCGCATGATTCGCTTTCGCCGGAAGCGCGAACGCTCCACCTTTCGCGAAGAACTCCGCATTCTCCCCAAGTGGCTCGTGTGGACGTGTGTGGGACTTTACATCCTGGCGCTGATCATCGGCACTGGCGTCAATCTCCACAACATGCATACCAGCGATCCCATCTTCCCGGACGATTCCCTGCGCGGTGATCCTGTTCTCTCCTGCCTGGGGCTTGCAGGGGTCATCACCCTCATGGCGACCTTTTTCTCGGTTTTCATTCTTACGCTCGGCTACGTTTATCGCGACGCCAAGCGACGCGGCATGAACGCGGGCCTGTGGACCCTGTTGGTCCTGATCCTTTCTCCGGCCTATCTCTTTATCGGCTTGATCATTTACCTGCTGGTTCGCGAGCCGTTGCCCTACGCTTGCCCGCAATGCGCCGCAACCGTTTCCGCCCGGTTCAATTTCTGCCCCAACTGTAAGTGCAATCTCCATCCCGCTTGCCCGCAGTGCCAGCGCGAAGTCTCCGACACCGACAAGTTTTGCCCCTATTGCGCCACCGAACTCGCGCACCCCAAACCCGCGCCCACGGCATAGCGCGTTTTCCGCTCTTTCAACACTTGTAGATTCTCTCTTTAAACACGATTAGTAGCGTTCAACGGCAAGCGCAACGGCATTGCCGCCGCCGAGGCACAGGGCGGCGATGCCCCGCTTCAAGTTGCGCCGCTGCAATTCATACAGCAAAGTGACCAGAATGCGCGCGCCAGATGCGCCGATGGGATGGCCGAGCGCCACCGCGCCGCCGTTCACATTTACTTTTTCAGGGTTGAGTTTGAGTTGCCGTGTGACGGCAATCGCGGCGACGGCAAACGCTTCGTTTAATTCCACCAGATCCACGTCTTTTTCGCGGTCCCAACCAGTTTTCGCAAGCAATTTTTCCACCGCCTCCACCGGTGCCATCATCACCCACTTGGGTTCCACGCCGCTGACGGCTTGCGCCACGATCCGCGCGATGGGTTGTTTGCCAAGCCGCGAAGCATTGCGCTCGCTCGTGACCACAAGCGCCGCCGCTCCATCGTTCGTCCCCGGCGCGTTGCCCGCGGTCACCGTGCCGTCTTTCTTAAATGCCGGTTTCAACTTGGCGAGCGCTTCCAGCGTCGAGTCTTCGCGCGGCGACTCGTCATACTTGATCACAATGGGCTCGCCCTTTTTCTGCGGCACTTCAATCGGCAGAATCTGCGCCTCAAAGAAGCACGATTTCCGCGCGCGAATCGCTTTCTGGTGGCTCTCGAAAGAAAACTTGTCCTGCTCTTCGCGCGTGATTTTATATTTTTCGGCTACCAGCTCACCGGTATTCCCCATGTGAAAGTCTTCGTAAGCGTCCCACAAACCGTCCCAAATCATGGAGTCAACGAGCTTCCCGTCGCCTAGGCGATACCCGGTTCGCGCCTGCGGCAAAAGATACGGGCAGTTGGACATGGACTCCATCCCGCCGGCAACAACTATCTCGCTTTCGCCAAGCTGCACGGCCTGCGCGGCAAGCGCCACGGCTTTCAGCCCCGAACCGCAAACCTTATTGATCGTCATCGCCGCAACGCGCGGATCGCAACCACCCTTCAGTGCGGCCTGGCGGGCAGGATTCTGGCCAAGCCCGGCCTGCACCACGTTGCCGAGGATCGCTTCGTCCACCTGCTTGCCCTCGAGGCCAGCGCGCCGGACGGCTTCGGCAACAATCTTGCCGCCCAGTTCCGGAGCACTGAAACTGGCAAGCCCACCCTGAAATTTTCCGATTGGCGTGCGAACAGCGGAGAGAATGACTGGGGTTTCCATGGAAACACCTCCCGAATGACAGAATCCCAATTATACCGCGATGGGCGAAAGTCAGCCGAGAGAGGCAGGCCGGAGCGAGACTCTTCGCCCCGGCCTTCAGAAAACCAAACTAATTTGCAGCCGCGTCAGCCGCGGGCTGCGTTTCGTCGGCGCTCGGCCCGTAGAGGCCGGGAACTGGAACGTTGAGCAGCCGGTAGTAAACGGTCAGTTGCGCGCGGTGATGAATCATGTGGTTCAACACCATTCCACGAAGGCAAGCAACGCGAGGCATGGTGAAAATTGTCTGCCCACCAGCCAGCAGCGTCCAATCCTTCAGAATGTCGGGGTCGCTCGCGCCCGCCAGTGCCTTGCGGGCTTCCGTAACACCTTTGTCGAATTCGGCAAGCAGTTGCTGGCGGTTTTCCAATTTCGGCGGCACGTAAGCTGGCCCGTCCACCGGCGCGTAATCCAACTGATCCGTCTGCAGAGTCATCGTGATCCACCCGGGCATGGTGGCGAGGTGGCTGGCAAGCCAGCCTACGGTCCCGGATTTATCGTGAGGCTTCCAATTCCACTGCTGGTCGGGCAGGCGTTCAATCGTTTTGCGAGTCCCGGCCATTTCCTGGTCAAATTCGCTGAGCATGGATTGTCCAATGGTCATAATAGTGGTCTCCTTTGCGGAAGGCGGTATCGAGGCGGCAGAATCATAGGCAAACAAAAAGCGAAAGTCAAGGCCTTTCTGTGCTCTCCTTACTTCCTCGCTCCGTCGCTCTTCCTTCACTTAATACGCCTGTACCGCCAAAATATTTCGCTTCACACACGCGACATGGGGTTGACAGGCCCACCGCAAAGGACAAAATATCTCCATGCCTCACCAACTAACCACCTCATATATAAAAGACTCAACCGAGCTGTTTCGCTATTACAAGAAACTCGTCGAGCGCGCGCTCGTGCAATGTCCCGACGAAGGACTGTTCACCGCGCTCGACGAAGAATCCAATTGCATCGCCATCATCGTGAAACATATGGCCGGCAACATGCGCTCGCGCTGGAAAGATTTTCTGACCAGCGACGGCGAGAAACCCGACCGCAACCGCGACACTGAATTCGAAGAGCCGCCGAAGACTCGCGCGGAGTTGATGGAACTCTGGGAGAGCGGTTGGAAGTATCTATTCGACGCGCTCGAGCCATTGAGCGACGCGGATGTAACGCGCACGATAACCATTCGCACCGAGCCTCATTCAGTCATGCAGGCGATCAATCGCCAGATCGCTCACTACTCCTACCACGTCGGCCAAATTATCTTCCTCGCAAAACATTTCGCCGCCCAGTCCGGCCAGTGGACCGCGGTCACCATCCCCCGCAAAAAGTCCGGCGACTTCAACACCAGAGTCGCCTCCGGCGAAGCCTCGCAGCGCTGATCAAGGCATATTTTTTCCTTCTGTTGCTAAGAAAGAGATGCGTTGCTCGGTTCTCTAGGTTCCCTGTTATTTTCCAAAAATGACCTGAGCGCTACATTGCCACAATCCTGACACAAGCCAGTATCGATAACATATTGGGTTAGACAAACGGGACAAAAACTTCGGGACAGTTTGCTTTCTAAAACAGGCGGAGCAAGCAAAGCGCCCAGGTCGACCTGCTCCAGGGCTAGAAATTCTGTGAGGAATTGCAGAAGCACTTCATCCAAGGTAACGTACTTCATTTTTCGCAATTCCAACCCCGCAAATTCCAAGAATTCTTTTTCCGGCAACGTACGGCGCGCGACCGCAACGGGATGAAATCCGGCCAACAAATCAGCGACCAGAGAATCATTCGCGCGAATTGCGGCGAACGGGGAAAGTGCGATCCCGATCATGTGAGGGAGAGATCCTCCGCGATTCAACGGATAAAGATATCGGTACGAACGACGATACAGCCAGAGGATGAGCCAACAGGAGACCACGATGTAGGTCAATAAAATTGGCCACAGGCGATGAAGTCCACGAAAAAAGACAAGTGAAGGAGCCAGAAGAAACATAAAGACAAAAAGATAGAAACACGTGATGCGAAGCATCTCCGTTCCACGAGAATATTCCCCCAGACGTTTGTCGATCGTCTCGATAGAGAACATGTTGCGATAGTACTTTTCCAGGAGCGCGGAACGTCTCTTTGACGGTGCGGATCCAACCTTTTCGAGAAAAGCAGCCAGCCGCCTCGCCTCTTCTTCCGACCGAACAGAGAAAAAGGGCGATCCGTCGAGAATTACCCTCGATTCTTCGACAGTGAATTTGTGCGGGACGTCAAACGAACACGACTGCCTCCACCCGCCCCTGGCGGGGCAAAACAAAGACTCAATTCCGAGCAATTCACCAGCACGATCGCGGCGAATCATAAAGGGCGGCGGGTGGACGAAGGCCGCGCCCACATAGGGCAAGAAGGGATTGAGAATAAATACATTGTTCTGGGAGCGTCCAACCTGCAACGCATGCCGAAGTCGTTGGCCACGCATGCGACGGCCCAAGAAGAAAACTTCGCCTGTATTCGGTGCGGAAGCAATACACTGAAAAAGGTAGACTAGGAAAAGAACCGGAAAAAGAGGCAGGAGTTCGTTCATCCCTGTTGCGGAGTCTCCTCGGACGCTTTTCCGGACATCAATCTCTTGAGATAATTCCAAGCGCGTTTCAGAAATGCCGCCAGCGCGGCAATCCCGACTGCGATCAGTTTCCAGAGTTTTGCAAGCAGGCCGGTTTTCGCTGCAATAGCAGTTGCTCCGCCAGCAACAAGGGTGGCCAGGCCATATTCTGCGACCTTATCACCCGCCCGGAACTCAGAATACATGCTCCCTGGCAGAAACGAGTAGCCGGGCAAGAGGGCGTTAAACTTAGGGACCACCTCACCGACCTGGTCCGGTCCCAACACGAGATCGACGCTCATGGTACCGCGTCGCCCAAGGATGCGCACCGAGTAGTTTACCGACGACTCTCGTTTGTTGTCCGACTGCGAGTAACCTTGCATTGCCCAGGTCAAATTGTTCGTGGAGGCGTCGTAGAAAGGAGGCTTGTACCAGCTCTCGACGTGGTAGGCCGGCCATCCCCGCTTCGCACGCTCACTATTGGACTCTTCCGTATTTTCCTTAATTGATTTTAAGAGCCCATCAGCATCGAGCTTGTCACGGTCGTCGTCCTTAACGAATCCAACTTCGTTAAATTCCAAAATTACGAACCAGAAGTCGTGGGATTCGCCTCCGCTAGATTCCTTGGTTACTATCGGGATTATCGTTCCCAGTTCGCTCCCGTTAGGGGGATTCTGCGTCAGCTCGAGGAATTTTCTTGTGCCTTCTTTGCCTGTAAACTTGTAACCCTCAGGGATATTGATCTGGGCGACATTGCCCAATCTGGCGGTGACCGGACCATCGATCCAGTCAATTTTCGGCTTCGCGGCCTCATTCGGTTTTGGATCGTCAGCCAGAGTAGGTGACTGAAATCCAGCCGAAAGAGGTAAACATATGCTTAGTGCAAGCTGGAGAGCCGGGCGACGGAGGGTCATGGTGAGCACCTCAATGAGCTGACGGAATCGAAGACGGAAGTGCCACAACCTTGCAGCAAGAGGAGGTCGTTGTCAATATGGAAAGTGCGATAGTCTTAAGCCCTATGAGCTGCAAATCGATCGCCGTCGTACTTTTGAGGCGTCCGGAATCCTGGAGACATGAAAAATACATTATTTGAAATGGGGCAGCCGGAAAGCGCAGGCCTGCTCCTGAACGACGCGCAGCGCCGCGCCATCACGCATGGTGACGGGCCGCTGCTGGTCATCGCCGGCGCTGGCACCGGCAAGACACGCGTCATCACCGAACGCATCCGGCACCTGCTTGAATCCGACGATTCCTTGCTCGGCGAAAACATTCTGGCGCTCACGTACACGAAAAAAGCCATCGCCGAACTGAGAATTCGCGTGGCCAAGGGTACCGGCGAACGGGGCAAAGACGTAGTCATCGCGAATTTCCATTCCTTTTGCGAAAAAATCCTGAAGGAAGTGAATCCCGGGCTGGTGCCGCT
>Ga0137412_10005413_pt1 | contig 10197 bp, 7 predicted proteins | sample CZODoug2_1_16fun_FD_122160 | JGI IMG/M metagenome (GOLD analysis project Ga0137412, IMG submission 122160) | Vadose zone soil fungal communities from Angelo Coast Range Reserve, California, USA - CZODoug2_1_16fungal (Hybrid Assembly) | ecosystem: Environmental > Terrestrial > Soil > Vadose zone... | reverse complement strand
CCAACGAGAAACGCGCCAGAGAGCTCGGCTACGCGTCGTGAGTTGGGGTGACCTGGGAAAAAGAAAGAGAAGAGGGGCCCACCCTTTGCAAACTTCGCAAAGGGTAGGCCACCCAGGAAGGTGCTGTGTCATGGCTGATAGGTTCGGCCTTGCCAGATGCGTTTTCCGTTGTGGTTGATGTAGGCCACGATTCCATCTTTCCAGATGCCGACGTAGGCAAGGCCGTCGTGAAAGGGATTGGCGTCGTCCCATGCGGGCTTTACCGCCCACTTACCGTTCTTGTCCACATAGCCGAACTTTGCAGGAGATTGCGCGTTCGATGTCGCGAGCGAGAGCCCATCGGAAAGCGGCTCGGCAAAAACGACATCCGGCGGAAGTTGCGCTGCCGTAGTTCCGAACTTATCAATGAACATCCAGCGGCCTTCCAGCTGAACTGCCGCAAGTCCTTCAGAAAACTCTCCACCCTGATCGAATCGCGGTTCAATTGTGATGTTTCCGTCAAGGTCCATGTAGCCGAGTTTGCGGTCGCGACGGATGGCGATCAGCCCTTCCGAGAAACGGATACCATCGAGAACGACCGGTGGCTTCGCGATGAAATTTCCGGAAGAATCGATGATCGATTCGCCGTTTTGCGATTTGACGCGTGCACGGCCTTGAGCAAAAGGAAAAGCGAGAGAGTAGGGACCCAAAACGAGCTTCCCGGAGCGATCATAGAAGCTGGGACCTTCTCCTGGTTCCTTCTGTCCAAACAGGAGGCCGTCCGGCCCGTCCGCAGCCGACAAGCTTCGAAACATAGGCTCGGTGACCCAGGCTCCACTCGGATCAATGACGCCGACGGGATGTTCGGGCAAACCTGTATCCACAATCGCGACGCCGCCGTGAAAACTTTGCGCCGTGCGATAGCGAAAAGGAATTACTTCCGCACCGCTTCGATTGATGTAGCCCCATCGGCCCTCATACTTCGCGGCGGCCAAGCCTTCCGAAAATGGCTGAAGGGATTCAAAGTGCGATGGGATTGTGACGTTTCCGCGATTATCGATAAATCCCCAAGTGGCCCCGATCGGTGCCGGAAAGAGTGGTCGTTCTTCGTTCGGCTGATTCGAGCGGCTGCATCCCCCGAGGGTTGCCAGGAATGCCATCAAGACAATCCGGCTAAACTTCGCAGACTGAAAATCACGTAAGCTATGCGCTAAGGTGCTGGTCATGAGAATCCGGTCCAAGGCGGCAATTCTACTCGCACTTGTTCTGCCTGCTATCTCCTGCTCGCGCGGCCCAAAATACGAATTTCCCTTGGTTCAAAAATATACCAGCCAGGCGGGAGATGTCTTTTATTTCCGCCCACGCGATGGACAATTTGTGCTGGTCGAACGTCGCAAGGCATTGGCCGTTGCGATTGCGCCGGAGCCAAACATTGAAGCCTTCTCTTACGACGACCGGATCACAGTGAGCCGTCCGATGTCAGAAGGGGGGCCGCAAGGGGGGCCGCAAGGCGAAATGTTGGAGAACCGGACAATCCTTGAAAAACTGACCGCTCAGCAAATCCTTGCCATTAGCGCAGACGGACGGCTCCTTGCCGGCGGTGACGGCAACGGCGTTGTAAACATTTGGAATGTCCCGAACGCAACGCTCGAAGCCCGGTTGAAGGAAGCGAGCGGCATCCTGAGTCTGGCTTTTTCACCAGACGGCAATTTTTTGGCGATCGGACTGGCCAAGCCGGCTGACGAACCTTCGGACACTGTTTGGATTTATGACATTCGTGGCGAGAGCACGCAACGCAGCTTCGGTCGTAACGCGGCGCTGTCCCTGGCCTGGTCGGTGGACGGTCGCTGGTGTGCGGCAGGATTTGACGACGGATCCGTACTTCTGGCCGAGACGGGGACCTACAGCGAGCCGCAGCGGATCGTATTATCTACTTCTCCGATCGCGGCGCTGGCCTTTCATCCGTCTGGACTATTTCTGGCGTCGGCACACCTCGACAAACGAGTCCGGCTGACCAAATTGCCGAAAGGAGAACCGGTGTTCACATTCGAGCCGGCCCTACCGCCCATTCCGTTCTTCCCCCGAGTAATCGAGCGGGTGGCCTTTGATGGGACTGGCGGCCGCCTGGCAGTCGACTACGCGGACGGTGACATCAGAATTTGGGACAGTTCCGCTCTGGCCAAATCTTTGACCAAATGACCAATCGCGGAATTTCGTTAAGGCGAAAGGGTCGCAACGTCGGAATTACAGCCCGTCGGCGGATGTTTGTGATAACGCCGGGAGAGCAGAAAACCCGTCATGGCGACCCGCCCGCGCCGGTGCTACTGACCGTTGCAGGAGACGGCGTTGTTCCAGTCGACGAATGGGCCGTTGGGGTTGTCGCGCCAAGCCCAAACGTGAAGCTCAAAGATGGAGCCAATGCCGTAGCGATTGGGGCTGGCAACGAACTGAAAGGATTGGCCCTCGAGTACGGGAGGAGCGCCGTTGTTATTTTTCAGCCAGGTCTCCGCGTCCACGATGTATTCGACGCCGAGCAAGTGCAACTGACCGTCTGCCGGTTCGTAGATGAGGGCTTCGGGCTGCGTGGCATCGATCAGGCCGTCGGCAACAAGCGGGCCATTGACGTAGTGGATGCCCATGGCACCGTGGTCAGGACCGCTGACGCAGCCAAGGAAGGGTCCGTAGCCGGCCCCGATGGCGACGTTCACGTCCTGGTATTGCCGGGTGGCGTCGCGGACAATCTTGACGAGTTTGGGAGACACGGCGGCGTGAGTATGTTCCGGCGGACCAGCCTGCATCAGCGGCACGGGAAGAATCAGGCCAGCGGCGAGCGCCAAGCGTGAGATACATTTTGTCGAGCGGTGAAACACGGATGTGATTTGCGGCTTCATAACTTTTCTCCTTTGGGATTTCCTGCAAAATTCTCTTCATGCGGCGAGAGCGGTTGCTTTGTGGCGCGCATTTGCCGAGGAAATTACCCGGCGAGCGGAAAAGCGGCAATGCACCCGGAATGACTTCTTGATAGCCTCGCAAGTTCTTGATATACCTTGACTAACACGGACACCGGGAAGACGTTCCCACCGCAAAAATGATGGAAGCCGCCGGGAGGTAGCTTGGCCGAGGCCCCCAACAGTCAGACGCACCGATTCGGCGTGTTCGAAGTGAACCTGCAAGCACGCGAACTAAGAAAACATGGCGTGCGAGTGCGCTTGCGCGGCCAGCCATTTGCAATTTTGGCGATGTTGCTGGAGCGGGCGGGAGAAGTGATCACGCGCGAGGAGATGCGCAAGAGGCTGTGGTCGAACGGATCGGACGAGACGTTCGTAGATTTCGAGCACAGCATGAACAGCGCAATCAAGAAATTGCGCGCGGTGCTGGGTGATTCCCCGGAGAATTCCCGATATGTAGAGACAATCCCGAAGCTCGGCTACAGATTCATTGCGCCCGTGGAGGAAGTTGCGAAAGAGGCACGAACGCGGCCGGAGCGAAACGGGCAAGGGACCGAAAGGGCGGCGCGCGCCGGTTGGAGCAGACGACTGGCAGTGCTTGTGCCGACGCTGGCGCTGACGATCGGGTTGGTTGTATGGCAGATGCAATCGGTTTCTCGCCGAGCGAGCGCGGGCGCTCCACTCCGTTCCATCGCTGTTTTGCCGCTGGCCAACTTGTCTGGCGATGCTTCGCAGGAATATTTTTCGGATGGGATAACGGATCAGTTGATCACGAACCTCGCCAAGGTGGGTTCGCTGCGGGTGATTTCGCGGACTTCCGTAATGCGCTACAAAGGCACGAGGAAAGGGCTGCCGGAAATTGCAAAAGAATTGAACGTGGACGCGATTGTGGAAGGGTCGGTCGTGAAGTCCGGGCAAAAGATACGAATTACCGCGCAATTGCTGGACGGACCTAGCGACAGGCATCTTTGGGCAGAATCCTACGAGCGCGATTTCGGCGATGTGCTGAAATTGCAGAACGACGTGGCGGAAGCGATCGCGGTGCAAGTACGCGCGGAGTTGAGTCCCGAGCTTAAGGCGCAACTGCGCTCGGCGCGTCCGATAAACCCCGAAGCGTATGAACCTTACCTGCGTGGGCGCTATTACTTCACGAATCAGTTCACATCGGCTGTGGCCCTGAAGACGGCGAAGAGTAACTTCGAAGAAGCCATCCGAAAGGATCCCTCGTTTGCGTTGGCTTATGCCGGGCTTGCCGATACATATTTTTATTTGGCGGATCAAAGCCAGTTGGCGCCGGATCAGGCCTACATGTCCGCAAAACAGGCACTAAACAAAGCGCTAGAGTTGGACGACAGCATTGGCGAAACTTATGACACGCTTGGTGTGGTGAGCTGGCGGGTTGATCGGGATTTTGCTTCGGCCGAGCGTTATTTCAACAAGGCGATTGAACTGGCTCCAAGCTACAGTTGCGCTCATGAAGACCGCGCAATTTATCTTAGTTTTCTAGGCCGGGGCGCTGAAGCTCAGAGCGAGATTGCCAAGAGCAGAATCCTTGACCCCGGTCCAAGCTCCCTTATGACGGAAGTGGCGGCCGATTATCAAATGCGAGATTATGAAGCGCTGCTCAATGCAAGCCGGCGGCAGGTAGCATCCGACCCCAAGGAATGGACTGGACACTTTAATTTGGGCTTGGGTTATCAGGGCACAGGGAAAATGGTAGAAGCAATCGCTGCGTATCAGAAGGCCCTTGAGATATCAGAGGGCAATCCCAATGCCGCAGCCGCCCTGGCGCAGGCGTATGCCAGAGTTGGCAAGAGGGCTCTCGCGGAAAAGATTCTTGCGGACTTGGAAAAATCAAAGAGCGCCCACGTCTCGCCTTATACGCTTGCCACAATCTATGCGAGCCTTGGCGAGAAGGACAAAGCGTTTGAATTCCTGGAAAAAGCCAGCAAAGAACGGTCTTTGGACATCACCTATCACATCAAAGCAGACCCGCGGATCGACAATCTTCGCTCGGATGCGCGTTTTCACGACCTGATGCATCGGATTGGCCTCCCAGAATAACCTTTCGACTCCGCAACGCCTTCCGCAGTGAAACCGGATGCTTCATGGAACTAGTTCCAGACTTTTTTGGGAAAAAGGGGTATCTTGTGGGCGGCGGGCCGAGAAGATGGGCGCCGCATTGGGGGCTGAAATGGTTACACGGCGGGAATTTATTGATGGCGTGGCGGTGAGCGCGGCGAGCTTGGCGCTGGGCCGCACGACTTTGGGAACGAACTTAGAAACAACGGCAGGGACAAATCTGGAAACGACGGCGAAGAGTTATACGCGGATTGTGGGAGCGAATGACCGGCTGAATTTTGCGGTGATTGGGCTGAATTCGCGGGCGTATGCGCACTTGTCTTCGCTGAAGGCGAATGAGAAGGCGGCGCGGATTACGCATGTGTGCGACGTGGACGAAACTATTTTGAATAAGTTTGCGGGTGCGACGCAGAAAGAGATGGGCGAAGCGGCGACTCCGTTGAAGGACTTTCGGAAGGCGCTGGAAAGCAAAGACGTGGACGCGATCACGATTGCGTCGCCGGATCATTGGCACACGCCGATGGCGATTGCAGGACTGCAGGCGGGCAAGCATGTGTATGTGGAGAAGCCGTGCAGCCACAATCCGGCGGAAGGCGCGATGCTGGTGGCGGCGCAGAAGAAGTACGGCAAGGTGGTGCAGATGGGGACGCAGCAGCGGTCTTCGCGGCACACGATTGAAGTGATTGAAAAGATTCGTGCGGGCGAAATTGGGCGGCCATATCTGGCGAAGGCCTGGTACAGCAATACGAGGAAGTCGATTGGCGTGGGCAAAGAAGCGGCGGTACCCACGACGCTGGACTGGGATTTGTGGCAAGGACCGGCGCCGCGGCGGGCGTATCGCGACAACGTACATCCATATAACTGGCATTGGTTCCGGAATTACGGGACCGGCGAATCGCTGAACAACGGGACGCATGAAGTGGATGTGTGCCGGTGGGCGCTGGGCGTGGACTTTCCGAAGCGGGTGACGTCGTCAGGCGGGCGGTATCAGTTTCAGGATGACTGGCAGTTTTACGACACGCTGGTAACGAGTTTTGAGTACGAAGACAAAATGCTGACGTGGGAAGGCAAGAGTTGCCAGGGAATGCGGTACTACGGGCGGGATCGCGGGTCGGCCATTCTGGGAACGACGGGAACGGTGGTGGTGGATCGCGACGGGTATGAAATTTACGACCTGCGCGGCAAGAAGACGAACGAAGTGAAAGCAGGAGGCGGTACGTCGTCGGCGGATTTGGTAGGGCGCGACTCGATGACGGATGCGCACTTTGGGAACTTTATCGCCGGAGTACGGACGGGCGCGAAGTTGAACGCGCCGATTGAAGTGGGAAATGTGGCGGTGACGATGCTGCAGCTTTCGAATATCGCGTGGATTACGCAACGGGAGTTGCACCTGGACGCGAAGGACGGAAAGATTTTGAACGATGCGGAAGCGATGAAGATGTGGGAACGCGAGTATGAGAAGGGATGGGAGCCGCATGTTTAGGGAGAAGGGCGTGAAGCGGCGGGAGTTTTTGAAGGCGGGAGCGGCGGCCGTCGCGGGCATTGCTGTGACCGGAGTAGAAAAGCGCCGACCTAAAGATCGGCCACTACGTGAAGAATCGGCGCCGGCGGATGTGGGACTGGCGATTCGGCTGGGGATTGCGAGTTATACGTTTCGGAATTTCTCGCGGGCGGAGATGATTGGATTTTTGAAGCAAGCGCATGTGTCCGATATGAATTTGAAGGACACGAAGGACCATTTGCCGATGGACGCGGTGGAGGAGATTAAGGCGCTGGGAGATTATGTTTCCGCGGGAATTAAATTGCATGCGGCGGGGACGATTTATTTTCCCAAAGACGAGGATGCGGATATTCGGGCGAAGTTTGAATATGCGAAACGTGCCGGGATTGGCGTGATTGTGGCGGGCGATCCGGCGCCGACGATTCTGCCGCACATTGAAAAGTTCGTGAAGGAGTACGACATCAAGTTCGCGCTGCACAATCACGGGCCCGAGGATAAGTTGTGGCCGTCGCCGCTGGATGTGTTGAAGGCGATGAAGACGATGGACCCTCGGATGGGCTGCTGCATTGACGTGGGGCACACGGTGCGGGCGGGAACGGACGTGGTGGAGGCGATTAAGCAGGTGGGGCCGCGGGTGTTCAACGTGCACATGAAGGATCTAACGAGTTTTACGGAAAAAGAAAGTCAGGTAGAAGTTGGGCAAGGAAAAATGCCGGTGAAGAAAATATTTGAGGCGCTGATGGGGATCGGGTATGCGGGATTTGTGGATTTGGAATATGAGATTAATGAGAAGGAGCCGCTGCCGGGCGTGATCGAGAGTTTGGCGTATATGCGGGGAGTTTTGGCGGGGATGGGGTAGGGGGAAGCGAGTACGACGCCGACAGAATCAAAAGCAGATCCCGAACCCGCCAAAGAACGGCGGGTTCGGGATGACAACTTTCTTAGGTGGCAGCGTGCGGCAGTCGGTTGATTTTGCGCCCGTGGTGGGGAAAGACGCCGGCAGGATGCCGGCGTTACAAGATAAAAGAAAGCGACGGGTCAGCCGGGATGACAAGTCTCTTGCCGGTCTCACAACAAAATTAGCGGCGGGCGCCGGCGGCTTGGGCGGCTTTGCGTTTTTGGTCGGTGAGGAAGTCGGCGTACGGACCCTTGAAATCGTCGATGTGGCCGTGATCGAAGTGCCAGATGCGCGTGGCAACTTCGTCGAGAAGGTCGTGGTCGTGGGTGGCGAGGAAGACGGTGCCTTCGTATTTTTGCAGCGCGATATTGAGCGCGTTGATGGATTCGAGATCGAGGTGGTTGCTCGGCTCGTCGAAGATGAGCACGTTGGGCTTGAGCAACATGAGGCGGCAGAAAAGAATGCGCGCGGTTTCGCCGCCGGAGAGCGCCTTGATGGGCTTGGTGGCGTCGTCGCCGCTGAAAAGCATTTGACCGAGAAGGCCGCGAAGAGTTTGCTGGCCTGCGAGCGGATCGAATTGCGCGAGCCATTCAATGACTGTGGCGCTCGAAGTTTTGTCGAGATCGTGTTCCTGCGCGAAATAGCCGACGCTGGTTTCGTGGCCCCAGCGGACGGTGCCGCCGTCGACGCCGAAGTGGCGATCGGATTCGTCGATGAGACCCGGCGCGTTGCGAACGAGTGAACTAAGCAGCGTGGTCTTCCCTACCCCGTTGCGGCCGAGGAGGCCGATTTTTTCGTTGCGGTCGACGTTGGCGCTGAAGCCGTTGATGACTTTGAGGTCGCCGTAAAACTTTTTTAGCGATTTAAATTCGAGTGGATGACGGCCGGAGGGCTTGGTCAGTTCGAATTTGATGAATGGGCGTTGAATGTTGGATCGGGCGAGTTCGGTGGTTTGCAGGCGTTCGACTTCTTTCTTTCGCGAAGTGGCCTGGGCAGAACGGGTGCCGGCGGAAAAGCGCGCAATGAAATCCTGCAACTGGGCGATTTTCTTTTCGCGCACCTTGTTTTCGGATTCGATGCGCGAGCGGACGGAGGTCTTTGCGAGGACCATGTCGTCGTAGCCGCCAACGTAGGTGATGACGGATTCGTAGTCGATGTCGGCAACGTGGGTGCAGACTTCATTGAGGAAATGGCGGTCGTGCGAGATGACGATGAGAATGCCTTCGTAAGAGGTGAGGTAATCCTGGAGCCAGTGGACGGAATCGAGGTCGAGATAGTTGGTGGGCTCGTCGAGAAGGAGCGCGGTCGGGTTGCCGAAAAGAGCTTGGGCGAGCAGGACGCGAACTTTTTGGCCGCCTTGTAGCTCGCGCATTTTGCGTTCGTGGAGTTCGGAGGGAATGTCGAGCCCGTCGAGGAGGATAGCGGCGTCGGCTTCGGCGGTGTAGCCGCCTTCTTCGCCGATGGTTCCTTCGAGTTCGCCGAGCCGCATTCCGTCAGCGTCAGTGAGCTCCTCGTGGGGCTTTTCGTAAAGGGCGTCGCGCTCCTGCAGTGCCTTCCAGAGCGGGGTATTGCCCATGATCACGGTATCGATCACGCGGAATTCGTCGAACGCGAACTGATCCTGGCGCAAGATTCCGAGGCGCTTGGGGCGCGTAATCGAGCCTTTTGTCGGCTCGAGTTCACCCGTCAGGATCTTCATTAGGGTTGATTTCCCGGCGCCGTTTTTACCAAGCAATCCGTAGATGTGGCCATTGCCTAAAGAAAGATCGAGATCCTTAAAAAGCAGCGGTTTGCGCGGGTAAGCAAAACTTAAGTTTTTGATTTCTACCATTGTCCTATAGTGTATTAGTATAATAGTACACTACAAATGTACGTACCTTTTTCACATTTCAAAATATTCTGCAAAATATTTTTTATGCTGATTTATTGCGATTAATTTTGAATCCTGTCTACAATATCGGAGCATGCAAGCTGTTTATTATAAAAGCCCTATCGGCATTCTGCAAATTACCGAAGAAGATGATTTCATCCGCCGCGGTATCGGCCTGATTGGACCAGAATCCGACGAGTGCCGCGGTGATCGCGACCGGGAACATCTTCGCCGCAAAGGAGGCGCCCGAAGCACCGCTGTGGGCGAGAGTTGCACCAAATGTAATCGGTCAGGGCTTATGGACCTATATGTGGTGGGTCGGTTACAAACATAATCACGTTACCCGCAGCACGCTCGCCTTTGTCATCGTACTCGGAGTAGTTAATTCATCGTATGGAATTGGACGCAGCTGGTTTGATTACGACGTTAATTCCAGTAATGGCGCACAGTCGATGTTCATGGCTGGTGGCATTTGCCTGGAGAGAAAAATCTTGCGGACTGGTTCAAACGGATATCTGCTTTACAGCCCAGCAATTAAGCAGGTTGAATTCCGTCCAAAAGATGAGATCAGGGTCGTTTATCAAGACCAATGTGGCACCGGACACTGATCGAACGTGGCTAATAATCCTCCCGCCTCGCCACGATCCTATCCCGCAAGGCTTCCCCAATTCGACGGTCAGCTTTTATCCTCTGCCGGCTCGGCTCCAAACAGCTGCCCAGTCTTGGTGTTGACGATGTGTGTCCCACCGCAAGCAATACATTGGACCGACTGATACTCTGCTGTGACGTCCTCAGCGTATGGCTGGTCAGGGAACCAAGCCTGCACCTGAAACCCCACAGTTGGACATTTGAAGACAGCTGTTGGCATGAAGAAAATCTATTGGCGGGGAGCTTCGCCGCCCGAAACTTCACACCCACC
>Ga0137412_10005411_pt1 | contig 10198 bp, 10 predicted proteins | sample CZODoug2_1_16fun_FD_122160 | JGI IMG/M metagenome (GOLD analysis project Ga0137412, IMG submission 122160) | Vadose zone soil fungal communities from Angelo Coast Range Reserve, California, USA - CZODoug2_1_16fungal (Hybrid Assembly) | ecosystem: Environmental > Terrestrial > Soil > Vadose zone... | reverse complement strand
CTGAAGGCGGAAAGCGGCGGCAAGAATATCTGCGCGCTTTATGCCGATAACGACGACATGGCCGGCGGCGCGATTCAGGCGATCAAGGAGGCAGGCCTCAAGCCCGGCAAGGACATCCTCGTCGTTTCGATTGACGCGGTGCCCGATATCTTCAAGGCGTTCATCACCGGCGAGGCGAACGCGACGGTCGAATTGACACCGAATATGGCGGGGCCTGCCTTCGACGCGTTGATTGCGTACAAGGAAAAGGGAACGGTGCCGCCGAAATGGATCCAGACGGAATCGAAACTCTATACGCCGACCGACGATCCGCAGAAGATTTATGACAGCAAGAAGGGTCTTGGCTACTGATTGAGCCATGGACCGGCGCGGCCGGGCCTTGCCCGGCCGTTCTCACTGCGTCCTGTTGGAAAGTGTCGACGATGGCTTCGTGTCCGGAACTTGCTCGCCCCCTGCTCGAAGTCACGGGCTTGACCAAGAGCTTCCTGAGACAACGTGTTCTTAATGGCGTGAATCTGACGCTGCATTCCGGCGAAATTCACGCTTTGCTGGGTGAGAACGGCGCCGGCAAGTCGACGCTGATCAAGGCGGTCACCGGGGTTGTCCAGCGCGACGCCGGGACGGTGAAGCTTGATGGCATCGAAATCATGCCGCGCGATGCCGAGGAGGCGGTGAAGCTCGGCATCGCCACCGTCTATCAGGAGGTCAATCTCCTGCCCAATCTGACGGTTGCCGAGAACCTGTTTCTGGGCCGGCAGCCGACACGGTTCGGGCTGGTGCGCGATGGCGAAATGCGCCGCAACGCGGTTATTCTCTTGCGCGGCTTCGGGCTCGCCATCGACGTCGGCGCCCCGCTCGGCGACTATTCGGTCGCTGTGCAACATCTTGTTGCGATCGCCCGGGCTGTCGACATGTCCGCGCGCGTGCTGATCCTGGACGAGCCCACCGCGAGTCTTGATGCGCATGAGGTCGACATTCTGTTTGGCATCATGCGTCAGCTCGCCGCTCGCGGCATCGGCATTCTGTTCGTCACGCACTTCCTCGATCAGGTTTACGCCATCAGTGATGGCATCACCGTGCTGCGGAACGGCCAGCTGGTCGGTCAGCGTGAAACGGCGGCACTTCCGCGGCTCGACCTTGTCCACATGATGCTGGGCAGAGAGCTGTCGGAGGTGACCGCCGACCGGGAACACAGGCCGATCGACGAGTCCAAGCCGCCATACGCGCTTTTCCAGCATTTCGGCAAGCGGCGCTATCTGGCGCCGTTCGATCTGGCGTTGAGAGACGGCCAGGTCGTGGCGCTCGCCGGTCTGCTCGGTTCGGGTCGAACCGAGACGGCGCGGATGGTGTTCGGCGTTGAACGTGCCGACACCGGTACGGTGCAGGTTGCCGGCGAGAAAGTCCGCGTCGGCTCGCCGCGCGATGCCGTCGGCCTTGGGTTCGGCTATTGTCCGGAAGAGCGCAAGACGGAGGGCATCATTGCCGAACTTTCCGTGCGGGAGAACATCGTGCTCGCCCTTCAGGCGCGGCGTGGCTGGATGAAGCCGCTCTCCAGGCGGGAACAGGACGAGATCGCGCGGCACTTCATCACGCTGCTGGACATCCGACCCGCAGATCCGGAACGGCCGATCGGCCTGCTATCGGGCGGCAACCAGCAGAAGGCCCTGCTTGCACGCTGGTTAGCCACCAAGCCGCGGTTGCTGATCCTCGACGAGCCGACCCGTGGCATCGACGTCGGCGCGCATGCCGAGATCATACGCCTGATCCGCCAGCTTTGCGCCGACGGGCTTGCCCTTCTCGTCATCTCCTCGGAGATCGAGGAGGTCGTGACTTATGCCGACGAGGTCATCGTGCTGCGGGACCGCGCCCACGTTATGACCTTGAGCGGGGACGCCATCACGGTGCCGGCGGTGCTGGCGACGATCGCCGCCGAAACGCCCCACGTGGCCTGAGGAAAGATGATCGTGAAGTCGTTTCGCCTGCCAAGGATAGGCACTCCGCAAATCCTGGCCTTTCTGACCATCCTGATGGCGGACCGGCTGGTCTCGCCGCAGTTTTTCGACATCCGCCTGCAGGACGGGCGACTGTTTGGCAGTCTGGTCGATGTTTTCAACCGCGGCGCGCCGGTGGCGCTTCTGTCGCTCGGCATGGTGCTGGTGATCGCGACGCGCGGCATCGATCTGTCGGTCGGCGCGGTTATGGCCATCGCGGGTGCCATCGCCGCCAGTCTGGTCGACGGCCACTCCGTGCCGGTTGCGCTCGGCGCGGCCCTCGGTGTCGGGTTGCTGTGCGGCCTGTGGAACGGCTTTCTGGTGGCGGTGCTCCGGATCCAGCCGATCGTCGCGACCTTGATCCTGATGGTCGCCGGACGAGGCATCGCCCAGCTCATCACCGAGGGCAGGATCGTGACCTTCTCCTCGCCGTCGCTTGCCTGGTTCGGCAACGGATCGGTTCTTGGCATTCCCGCGCCGATCGCCATCAGCCTGGGGATGCTGCTTCTGACCTTGTTGCTGGTTCGAGGCACGGCGCTCGGCGTGCTGATCGAGGCGGTCGGCGCCAATGCCCGCGCCAGCGAACTTGCCGGCATCGGCACGCAGGCGATAACCATCGCCGCCTATGTCTGGTGCGGTCTTTGCTCGGCGGTCGCCGGTGTCATTTCCGCCGCCGACATTCTTGGCGCCGATGCCAACAATTCCGGTCTGTGGCTTGAGCTCGATGCCATCCTCGCCGTGGTGGTCGGCGGCACCTCCTTGTTCGGCGGGCGTTTCAGCCTGATACTCGCCGTGTTCGGCGCGTTGATCATCCAGGCCATGAACACCGGTATCCTGCTCAGCGGCTATCGTCCGGAGCTCAATTTGGTGGTGAAGGCTGTCGTTGTGATCGCGGTTCTGCTGCTACAGTCGCCGCGTCTCGCCGGTTTCGGTTATTGGTTCAACAGCAAGGGGACGACCTGATGCGCCGTCTGCTTCCCGTTCTGGTCACCACGGCTGTCTTCATCGTCGGGTTCATTCTCTGCTCGCTGCAGTTCCCGAACTTCGCGTCCACGCGGGTCGTCGCCAATCTTCTCACCGACAATGCCTTTCTCGGCATTGTTGCCGTCGGCATGACCTTCGTCATCATTTCCGGTGGTATCGACCTTTCGGTCGGGTCGGTCATCGGCTTCACCACCGTGTTTCTCGCCATCGCGATCGAACACTTGGGCATTCCGCCCTTCGTTGCCTTCGCCATCGTCCTTGTCATCTGCCTGCTGTTCGGCGCGGCGATGGGCGCGGTGATTCACTACTTCGAAATGCCGGCCTTCATCGTCACCCTGGCTGGCATGTTCCTGGCGCGCGGCGCAGCCTTTTTGATGTCAACGGAGTCGATCCCGATCAATGCACCGCTCTACAGCGATATCGGCTTGCTCACGATCTATCTGCCGGGCGGCGGCCGGCTGCCCCTGATTGCGATGATCATGCTCGTCGTGTTTGCGGTGGGCGCCGTGCTGCTGCATTTCACCCGCTTCGGTACCAACGTCTACGCGCTCGGCGGAAGCCGGTATTCGACCGCGCTGATGGGCGTTCGTGTGGCGCCGACGATCGTTCGGGTCTACATGCTGTCTAGCGTGTTGGCCGGCCTGTCGGGTATTGTGTTTTCCTTCTACACCGCCGCCGGTTACGCGCTGGCTGCCGTCGGCGTGGAACTCGACACCATTGCCGCCGTCGTCATCGGCGGCACGCTGTTGACCGGTGGCGCGGGCTTCATGTTCGGCACCCTGATGGGGCTTCTGATCCAGGGCCTGATCCAGACCTACATCACCTTCGATGGCAATCTGTCGAGCTGGTGGACCAAGATCGTGACGGGCCTTTTGCTGTTTGCCTTCATCGCTTTCCAGCAGACCCTGGTGGGCCTCGCCAAACGGCCTGCCGCACTAGCCGCGGGAGGAACGTCATGACCACCCATCTGGTGATTCCGGCAGGCCGTGGCCATTCCAGTCAGCTGGAAGTAACCCGGACGATCGGGATCGACATTATCGTAGGCCGCTATCCGGAAGGAACCGGTCTGCCACGCGATGCGGAACTGACCTCGATGTTTGATGTGTCGCGAACCGTCCTGCGTGAAAGCGTCAAGACGCTGTCGGCCAAGGGGCTGCTCAGTTCGAAGGCGGGTGTCGGCACCTGGGTCAGGGAGCGCTCGGCCTGGAACATGTTCGACCCGGACGTGCTCGGCTGGCATCTCGAGGCCGGGATCGACAAACGGTTTCTTCGCGACCTCGCCGATATTCGCCTCGCGGTGGAGCCACGTGCCGCCGCGCTCGCTGCCGAACGGTGGACGGGCGATGCCGTCGCGATTCTGCGCGACAGCGTCACCAGGATGCGAAGTTTCGCTTCGGACAGCATCGAATTCGCCGACGCCGATCTTCGCCTGCATCTTGATGTCGCAACGATCTCGGCCAATCCTTTCATGCGATCGATCGGTGCCGTGATTGAAGCGGCGTTGCGGGCATCGTTTCGGCTCAGCGCCCCCACCGAGGAATCCGAGCGTGAAATCACCCTTGCTGCCCACGAGCACATCGTCGATGCGATCGCCGACCGCGATGCAGAAGCAGCCTCCGCGGCGATGGTGAATGTTATTTTCAACGGCCTGCGCCGGCATGGTGCCGCCGGCTGAAAGCTGTGGGGCAGGGCGCAATCCGTCGTACGGCGAGAAGCCGGCAAGAGCTGGAACGAAAACAGGGGATGTTATGGCAAGCTCCAGAGTGCGGCGGCCCTACAAGGGTGTATTTCCGGTGGTGCCGACGGTATTCGACGGCGACGGCCGGCTCGATCTCGAAGGGCAGAAGCGCGCCGTCGACTTTATGATCGACGCCGGCTCGCACGGACTCTGCATCCTCGCCAACTTCTCCGAGCAGTTCGTGCTCACCGACGCGGAGCGCGACCTTGTACTCGACACGGTCTTGAGCCATGTCGCGGGCCGCGTACCGGTGATCGTCACGACCACGCATTTCGCTTCCCAGATCTGCGCCGAGCGTTCAAGGCGCGCACAGGAGGCCGGCGCTGCCATGGTGATGGTGATGCCGCCCTATCACGGAGCGACGATCAGGGTTCGGGAACCCGCGATTTACGAGTTCTACCGAACCGTTTCGGATACGATCTCGATTCCCATCATGATCCAGGACGCGCCGGTCGCCGGTACGCCGCTGTCGGCGGCCTTCCTCGCCCGCATGGCACGCGAGCTGGAAAACGTCGGCTACTTCAAGATCGAGGTGCCCCAGACCGCCGCCAAGCTGCGCGAGTTGATTGCCCTTGGCGGCGAGGCGATCGAAGGCCCGTGGGACGGCGAGGAGGCCATCACGTTGATGGCCGACCTCGATGCCGGTGCGACCGGGGCGATGACGGGCGGAGGTTATCCCGACGGCATTCGCCAGATCATCGATCCGTATGTCGCCGGCCGCCGCGACGAAGCCGCCGCGGCCTACGAGCGATGGCTGCCGCTGATCAACTACGAGAACCGCCAGTGCGGCCTTATCGCTTGCAAGGCGCTAATGAAGGAGGGGGGCGTGACCAAACACGAGACCGTCCGTCTTCCCCTTCAGCCGTTACATCCGGCGGTTCGGGCCGGGTTGATCGAAATCGCCAGCCGCCTCGGTCCGCTGGTACTGCGATGGGGCAAATAAACCGACGACGCGCCGATACCGCATCGGCGCCTAAAGCAAACCGCGACAACGCGGCGACTTAGGCTCAACACTTTGGGAGTGAAACATGAATCTGCTCAAATCGACTCTATCCGCCATCGCACTCGGTTCCATCGCACTTGCGGGACCCGCGCTGGCGCAGGACAAGCCTACAGTCGGCATCGCCATGCCGACCAAATCCTCGGCGCGCTGGATCGATGATGGCAACAACATCGTGAGGGTGCTGAAGGAACGCGGTTACAACACCGACCTGCAATACGCCGAAGATGATATTCCGAACCAGCTCTCTCAGATCGAGAACATGGTGACGAAGGGCGCCAAGGTGCTGGTCATCGCTTCGATCGACGGCACCACGCTGTCCGATGTGCTCAAGCAGGCCAAGGACAAGGGCATTACCGTGATCGCCTACGACCGATTGATCCGCGACACACCCAACGTCGATTACTATGCGACCTTCGACAACTTCCAGGTTGGCGTGCTGCAGGCGCAGTCGATCGAGCAGGGGCTGAAGCTGAAGGAAGGCAAGGGCCCGTTCAACATCGAGCTGTTCGGCGGCTCACCCGACGACAATAACGCCTACTTCTTCTACAACGGCGCGATGTCGGTGCTGCAGCCCTACATCGACAGCGGCAAGCTCGTGATCGCCAGCCGCCAGACCGGCATGGACAAGGTCTCGACGCTGCGCTGGGATGGCGCCACGGCGCAAGCCCGCATGGATAATCTGTTGAGCGCGTTCTACACCACCAAGCGGGTTGACGCCGTGCTTTCGCCCTATGATGGGCTTTCGATCGGCATCCTGTCGTCGCTCAAGGGCGTCGGCTATGGCGGCGGCAACATGCCGATGCCGATCGTCAGCGGTCAGGATGCGGAAGTGCCTTCCATCAAATCGATGCTGCGCGGCGAGCAGTATTCGACGATCTTCAAGGACACCCGCGACCTCGCCAAGGTCACCGCCGACATGGTGGACGCGGCACTGAGCGGCAAGACCGTGACGGTGAACGACACCACCACTTACAAGAATGGCGTGAAGGTGGTGCCGTCCTATCTACTCAAGCCGGTGGTCGTCGATAAGACCAACTGGGAGAAAGTCCTGATCGACGGCGGTTACTACAAGAAAGCGCAGATCAACTGAGGCGGGCGGTAACTGAGCGTGGAGGCGATCGTTTCGCCATGGCTCGGCAAAAAGCGCGAAGCGCGTCTTCGCGCTGGATGCCCGGCCATCCACGCCCCTCTTGAGGCAAGTCTGCGGGGATGTGGATGCCGTAGCAAGAGCAACAAGTGTGGGCATGGCGACGGTGGCTGGTCCTGCCCAAAGTCACACCATGTCTCCAGGGAGTTGGAATGACAACACTGCTCGACATGCGCGGTATCAGCAAAGCCTTCGTCGGGGTGAAGGCGCTGAGCGACGTCAATTTCACCGTCAGGCAGGGCGAGATCCATGCCCTGGTGGGCGAGAACGGCGCCGGCAAGTCGACGCTGATGAAGGTGTTGAGCGGCGTCTATCCGCACGGCGACTATGAAGGCAGCATCATCTTTGAGGGGCAGGAGCGGCACTTCCGCGACATCAATGATTCCGAGGCGCTCGGCATCATCATCATTCACCAGGAACTCGCGCTGATCCCGCTGCTCTCGATCGCGGAGAATATTTTTATCGCCAACCCACCGTCGCGGTTCGGCATCGTCGACCGCGACGCGGTTTACAAACGGTCGCAGCAGCTGCTGGCCAAGGTGGGACTGAACGAAGCGCCGGATACGCTGGTGACCAATATCGGCGTCGGCAAGCAGCAACTGGTGGAGATCGCCAAGGCGCTGTCCAAACAGGTGCGCCTCCTGATCCTCGACGAGCCGACCGCGAGCCTGAACGAAAGCGACAGCGCCGCGCTGCTCGATCTCTTGCTCGAGTCGGGTGATCGATTGCCCAAGCGCTTGGAATTCTTCGTTCTTTCGAGTTTGCGATTGTTGGATCTTGTATTTGGTGATGGTGTCACGCCGGCTATTCGCATCGAGTTCCAATTTTTTCCGATGTACCTCGATTTCTTTCCCTCGCAGTTTGATTTGATCGAAAGCGTCGATCTTGTTTTTTAGCGTTTGTTCAACTCGTTGCCTTTCCAGCGGTACAGAATTGAGTTCGATCTGGTGAGCCTTGATTTTTTGGTCTCGGTCTTGAATAACCAGCAGCTGTTCGATCTCGGGCAGCATCGTATGCTCAGTCTAGAACAGGAAATCGGAAACGGAAAAGCAGATTTCGGATTGCGGATTACGGAATGTACGGGGTTTCATTCCACAATCCGCAACCCCTAGTGTGCCGTCTCACCTATAGTAATGACGTCGCCATTATAGGTGAGACGGCACACTAGTATACTTCCACTGGCGATCGTTTCCCATCGTCCGGACTTCGGTGCTTGGCCAACTCAGGCCCAAGCACCGCAACTCGGAGATGCCAGACCTGATCATCCAAGGATCGAAAAGCTTCCTCGGAAAAGGAGGTCGGCGGAGCAAGATGACGTTTGATCTCGGCGATTGCTGACAATGCTGGATCAAGCAGCTTGCTCGGAAAACGGCGGAGCGTGTCATATGCTTCGCGTACCATCGCGATGCGATGGCAAATCATCGCAAGATGATTTCCGGCGGTAACTGCTCCAGAGATGGCTTCCGCAAATCCGACCTCATTGATAATTGCACCCATGTCGAGGTCATCCGTCATAACTAGTCCATTGAAACCAAGTTCCACTTTCAGTAGATCGGTAACCACGCGCTGGGAGAGGCTCGCCGGAATTTTTTCTGGATCTAGCGCCGGATACCAGGCGTGCCCGATCATCATGCTGGAAACTCGATCGACAAATGCTCGAAAAATCGTGAGTTCACATTCCTCGAGTTCGGTTCGCGAGCGCTCAATGGTAGGAAGATCGTGATGGGGATCCAGGCTGGCCGCTGCGTAACCAGGGAAATGCTTTCCGCAACTCAGAACGCCAGTCGAAAGTAGTCCATCATGAAAGGCTCCGGCAAATCGGATCACCCGAGGCACCGAAATGCCCCAGCAGCGGCCGCGCAACGAATTGTCCGCCTCATCGTCAAACGAGATGTCCAAAACTGGGCAAAGATCGAGGTTGAACCCAAACAGTCGGAGTAAGTTGCCGGTGAGTTCTCCGTGCGCTCGAATGAGATTCTCGTCACCTTTTTGCCGAAGCTGCTGGGCGTTGGGCGGTTCATTGCCGATCAGCTTTAGACGTGAAACGCGGCCGCCTTCCTGATCAATGGCGACAATTGGCTCGATGACGCAAAGGTCGCGCAGATCGTCCACCAATTTTCGTAGCTGACTCGGGGTGCGAATGTTTCGACCAAACAAAACAAAACTCCCAGGCTGAATTTGCCGAAATGCATTCGCCGTCTCGGGGTCCAATTCGGGACCAGGAACTCCGACCAGCAAAAGTTGACCCGAATCACTTCGTTCCATAGGCTGAGCCCAATGATACGGGAGAGTTGTGAGATGGCGATGATAACTTTTCGCTTTCAGCATTAGTTGGCCAGAATTTGATGAAGATCGCGATTTACGGCGGCACATTTGATCCGATTCATCACGGACACCTGATTCTGGCTCGACAAGCTTTAGAAGAACTGAATTTAGACTTGGTAACGTTTGTTCCGGCAGCTGAGTCGCCCTTTAAAGCCAATCACCAAAGCGCTCCGGCTGAGCACCGACTGCAAATGGTAAAGCTGGCCATCGAGAATGAACCGGGCTTCGTCGTGGACTCCCTGGAGATCGATCGCGGCGGAACCTCCTTCTCAATTGATACCGTGCTGGCCATCCGAAAGAAGTTTCCCGATTCCGAGCTCTTTTTTCTCATAGGTGAAGATAACGCCGATCTCTTGGCCCGATGGCATCGATATGGAGAACTGGAGAAGTTGGTTCGGTTCATTGTTTTGAGTCGAACCAGTAAACGTCTAGCAAAACGCTATCCTGTCATTCGTCGGCATTTCGGTTGCCGGCGACACCCCGACCTGGGGAGGGATGATCGCCGAGGGACGCCAGATCGTCTACCAGTCGCCCTGGATCATGGCGCTTGCCATCGGCTGCGTCATTGTCAGCGTTGTCGGATTCAATCTTTTGGGAGACGGTCTGCGCACAGCCCTCGATCCGGTGCAGCGCCGATGACCGCGGTGCTGTCGATCCAGGACCTGCATGTCACGATCGGCCGCGGCGCCCGCGCGACCAACGTGCTGCGCGGCGTCAGCCTTGAAGTCCAGCCCGGCGAGGTCAGGGGTCTGGTCGGCGAGTCCGGCGCGGGCAAGTCGATGCTGGGGCGCGCGGTGCTTGGATTGCTGCCGGCCGATGCCCGCATCGGCAAGGGCGGAATCTCATTCGCGGGCCGCGATTTCCTCAAGTTACCGGAAGCTGAGCGGCGAGATCTGCTGGGACGTCAAATTGCGTTGATCCCGCAGGATCCGATGACGTCGCTCAATCCAGTGAAGCGGGTCGGCGATCAGATCGCGAGGGTGTTGCAGCGCCACCTCGCGCTGTCCCGG
>Ga0137412_10005410_pt1 | contig 10198 bp, 10 predicted proteins | sample CZODoug2_1_16fun_FD_122160 | JGI IMG/M metagenome (GOLD analysis project Ga0137412, IMG submission 122160) | Vadose zone soil fungal communities from Angelo Coast Range Reserve, California, USA - CZODoug2_1_16fungal (Hybrid Assembly) | ecosystem: Environmental > Terrestrial > Soil > Vadose zone... | reverse complement strand
TCACAGGAAGGGAGTGTGTCCGTAGCAAATGCAGCAGAAGCGAAGAGTAGAATTGGCGAAAGGATTATGAAACGCAATCAACACGCTCCGGGACCGTATTAGCGAGTTCGCAATACGGATTCGAGCAAAGACAGGCCAGAGTCTACACCCGAACGGTCGGATAGTCCTGTATCCGCTGGGGTATTCGAAGCCACCGGCAGCGGTCCAGCGAGTTTGGTGTGGTCTCACCCAGTGGGAACATGCACCTAAATACAATCGCCCAATCTTTGTTTGTCGATTCCGCAGCATATCGCATGAGAAATTCTTCTGTCAGAACCGAAAGCGCGGCGTGCCAGAAGGCCCGGTCGTCTTCCGCCACAAGTTTCGAGTCCACGACTTCAAGCGAAATGATTGATTGTTCGCTGTTCTTCATGGGGGAATCACACATCATCTTATGACAGGCGAGGTCAAAAATAAAACTGAGGATCGGACTCTAGGTCAAGTCCCGATTAACACCACCGAAACCGGAAACTGACCCACTACCGATTGGTGGGGCTGCTTGTCGGGATTGCAGGGGGGCGCCTATAATTGAGTGTTATCGAATCAGGTTGAAAGCAGGGGAAATGCTTTCTTCAGGGGCTTCCGCCAGAAAGGCGGCGGACGCAAAGAACGCGAAAACCCGGTTTGAGTTGGGGGCTTTACGCCGGGGCCCTTCGAAGCTCAGGGTTAGCTGAAGCCCCGGCTTCCTAAAGAATGGCGAAGAGCACAGTCCCTTCGGCCTTGCTCAGGGCAGGCAGGAGTGACTGTGCCACTTGTGAGAACGCAAGAGCACGGCCAGGAATGGCTGTGCCACGAAGGAGATAGTTATGGCGACTGCTGAAGCGAAATTGCATGTGGCGGAGTTTACGAACGAGCCGTTCATTGATTTTTCGAATGCGGAGAACCGCAAAAAGATGGAAGCGGCGCTGGCTAAGGTGAAGGCGGAGTTTGGGCACGAGTACCCGATGTGGATTGCCGGGCAGAAGGTGATTACGACGGGGAAGAAGAAGTCGACGAACCCGTCGCGGCCGTCGGAAGTGATTGGGGTGTTCCAAGATGCGTCGAAGGAGCAGGCGGCGCAGGCAGTGGAGGCGGCGAACAAGTATTTTGACGTCTGGAAGAAGGTGCCGGCGGAGACGCGGGCGAAGTATCTGTTCAAGGCTGCGCAGATTGTGCGGGAACGGAAGTTCGAGTTGGGAGCGCTGGTCTGTTACGAAGTGGGGAAGAGCTGGATTGAGGCGGACGCGGACGTTGCCGAGACGATTGATTTTTGCGAGTTTTACGGGCGCGAGATGCTACGCCTGGCCGAGCCGCAGAAGCTGACGCCGATGCGCGGCGAGCGGAACTACATGGTGTATATCCCGCTGGGCGTGGGCGCGGTGATTCCTCCCTGGAATTTCCCAATGGCGATTATGGCCGGGCTGGTGGTGGCGTCGCTGGTGACGGGCAATACAGTGGTGTTGAAGCCGGCAGCGGATTCGCCGACGATTGCGGCGAAGTTTGTGGACATTTTGCATGAAGCGGGCGTGCCGAAGGAAGCGGTGCAGTTTTTGACCGGATCCGGGGCGGTGATTGGCGATGTGATCGTGCAGCATCCGAAGACGCGATACATCGGGTTCACCGGATCGAAGGAAGTGGGCTTGCGGATCGCGGAACTGGCGAACAAGCCGACGCCGGGGCAGATCTGGATCAAGCGCACGGTGCTGGAGATGGGCGGCAAGGACGGTATCGTGGTGGATGAAGAGGCTGATGTTGACTCAGCCGTAGAGGGAACGGTGCAGGCGGCGTTCGGGTACCAGGGGCAGAAGTGCTCGGCGTGTTCGCGCGTGATTGTGAGCGAGAAGATTTACGACACGTTCCTGAACAAGCTGGTGGAACGGACGAAGAAGATCAAGGTGGGGCCGAGCGACGATCCGAACAATTACATGGGGCCGGTGGTGAGCGAAACGGCGATGAAGGGAATTTTGAATTACATCGAGGTGGGAAAGAAGGAAGGGCGGCTTTTGACCGGCGGCGGGCGCGCGGCGGGCGACGGCTACTTTGTGGAGCCGACGATTATCGCTGATGTGGACCCGAAGGCGCGGCTGGCGCAGGAGGAGGTGTTCGGCCCGGTGCTGGCGGTGATCAAGGCGAAGAATTTTGATCACGCGATGGAGATTGCGAACAACACCGAGTTTGGGTTGACGGGCGCGGTGTATTCGAAGAATCCGGAGAAGATCCGGCGGGCGGAAGAAGAGTTTTACGTGGGGAACCTTTATCTGAACCGGAAGTGCACGGGAGCGATGGTAGGCGCGCATCCGTTCGGCGGGTTCAATATGAGCGGGACGGATTCGAAGACCGGCGGGAAGGATTATTTGCTGTTGTTTTTGCAGGCTAAGGCGGTGGCGGAGAAGGTGAGTTAAGAGACGAAGAGAAAGACTTAACACAGAGGGCGCTGAGGTAAGAGCGCAGAGATCGCTGAGAAGAGTTGAGAGGGCGGATGAGAATCCGCCCTCTTTATTTTTGTTTTCGGGTTTTGATGCTGGTTCGTTTTTGCGTGCGAATTCTCTTTGCTTTAGCAGGAAGCTCATCACCGGAGACCGCGGGATTGCCGCTTCCCGCTTTTTCCAGAATTCGCATGGTTTCGGAACGATCGGCATGCCGGGCGCGTTCCCGGAAGTAGTCTTCGGTACGCAGCGCGGAAAGCTTTTCGGCAATCGCGACGTTTATGAGCTGGTTTAATGCGACTCCCTCGGAGGCCGCGATTGTTCGCAATTCCTCCAGCAAGCTGGGCTGTAAACGCAATGCAAAGTTGCTTTTTCTCATCGCATGGAACTCCTGATGTTTCGTAACGCTACTCCCGGGGACCAAATCGCGCAAGCGAACCTCTTATGGCTTTTCAAGGGGCCAGTTTTACCTTGTCTTGGATGAGCCAGATTAGCTCAGCAGGTGTGAATGCGCGGGGCTGTCCACCTGAAGGTGGACGCTACGCGGGGTCGGATGGCTGGCGGCTGGAGACTGCTTTGAGGATGCGGAAGACGGGATAGCTGCAGGCTAGGGCGACGAGGGTGAGGAAGCTGTTGGCACGGTCTTCGCGGACGGCTTCGATTAAGAAGCCGATGGAGCCGAGGAGGGCGAGGGCGGTGGTCCAGGGATAGCCCCAGGCGCGGTACGGGCGTTCGGCGTGGGGATCGCGAGCGCGGAGGATGAAGAGAGAGATGAAGGAGAGCATGTAGTTGGTGACGAAGAAGAAGGCGAGCATGGCGATGACGCGTTCGAATCTGCCGATGGCGAAGATGACGCCGACGAGCGCGCTGAGAAAAAGCGCAACTGTGGGCGTGCCGCCCTTGTTGACGCGGGTAACCTGGTGGAAGAAGAGGCGATCGCGGCTCATGGCATAGATGACGCGGGTGCCCATCAGGTGCAGGGCGTTGATGGAGCTAAAGAGGGCGATGACCATGATGGAGCGAAAGACGAAATCGCCGTAGCGGCCGAAGACGCGCTGGGCGGCCAGGCCGAGGGAAAAATCGTTGCCGGCGATCTGGTTCATCGGAAGAACATAGAGGACGGCGGCGTTGATGAGCAGGTAGATGACGAAGAGCGAGCCGAGGCTGGCGAAGATGGCGCGAGGGATGAAATACCCGGGATTTTTCATTTCGTCGCCGAAGTAGATGGCGCCGTCCCAGCCGTCGTAGGTGAAGATGGTGGCCTGCATGCCGAGAAGCATCGCGGTGACGAGTGCTGCTCCTGCCGGGATGGCAACTGCCGGCGCTGTGAGAATTTCCGCGTGGGCGCCGCGGCCCAGGGTGAAGCACGCGACGACCATGACGAAGAAAACCAATCCTTTCAAGATGGTGGTGAAGTTCTGGACTTTGCTGCCCATGGTTACACTTTTCCATTGCAGCAGCGCGAAAATTACGATTACAGAGACGCCGGTGATTTTGATGCGCAGCATGCCGTCGAGCACCGGGAAGAGATGCGCCAGATATTCGCCGAGGACGATGCCGACGGCGCCGGTAGTACCGCAGGTGGAGATCCAGTCGCTCCAGCCGACGATGAAGCCGGCGTATTCGCCGAGAGCGCGGCGAGAGAAATTATACTGGCCGCCGCTGGAAGGAATCAGGGTGCCGAGTTCCGCGAGTTGGAAGGCGCTGAGGAGGGCGTAGAAGGCGCCGCCGATCCAGACAGCGATGAAGAGCCATGCGTTGGGAAGGATTGCGGCGATGCTGCCGGGAGTGCGAACGATGCCGACCGAGATGGAATTGCCGACGGCGACCGCGATGCCGAAGCCGACGCCGAGGACTTGCAGGAGTTTCCCTTTGTCTTTGCGATAGGGAGGGTGGGATGGGGGCTCGGCGATGTCAGGAGCTGAGGTTGTGGGCAAAGTGAGGTCTCAATCCGGGAACGAACGATGGGCCATCATACGTTTGTGGGTGGGAAAAGAGAAGAGCGGAGAGGTGTGAGTGGTGAAGATAGGGAGTTGGGCGTGGTGCCGTGTGAGTCTGGTGGCGAGGTTTAGTGCGTAAAAGCGGGAGCTTCGCTCCCGCACTCAAAATCGGAATAAAGGCGGCCGCCAGTTGGGCTGGCCTACGAAGTGAGTTCGAGTTCGGTTTCGCGCTTGGCGGACTTGGGCTTTTCCTGGCCGTCGAGGAAATCGGCGAGTTCGAGGCGCAGGTTGCCGGGGTTGGTGGCGTAGGTGAAGCCGGTTTCAAAATCGATGGCGCCAGAGCGGATTAGCTTTTCAATTTCGCCGTCGAAATACTGCATGCCTTCGGTATTGCCGTCACGCATGGCGTCGAGAAGCGTCTTGCCTTCGCCCTCGCCCTTTTCGACATATTCGCGGGTGCGAAGAGTGGACTTGAGAATTTCGATGACGGCGAGTCGGCCGTTGCCGTCGCCCCGCGGAAGCAGACGCTGAGAAATGATGTAACGGAACGACTTGGCGAGGCGATTGCGCATGCCCTGCTGATCTTCCATCGGGAAGGCGCCGATGATGCGCTCGACGGTTTTGGCGGCGTCGATAGTGTGGAGCGTCGAAAGAACCAGGTGGCCGGTTTCGGAGGCTTCGAGGGCGATTTCGATGGTTTCGCGATCGCGCATTTCGCCGACAAGGATGACTTTGGGAGCCTGACGGAGCGCGCCGCGAAGCGCAGCCGAAAACGTAGGCGTATCGCTGTGGAGTTCGCGCTGGTGAATGGTCGCTTTTTTGTGGCGATGGAGAAATTCGATGGGGTCTTCAATGGTGAGGATGTGGAAGGCTTTTTCCTCGTTCATTCTGTCGATGATGGCGGCAAGAGTGGAGGATTTGCCGGAGCCGGTGGGGCCGGTGACGAGGACGATGCCGTTGCGCAGGCCGCAGATTTCCTGGAGCTGGGTAGGCAATTTCAGGTCGTCGAAGTTGGGAATGCGATCAGGAATCACGCGCATGACGATGGCGCAGGTACCGCGCTGGCGGAAGATGTTGACGCGGAAGCGCCCGATATTCTCGAGGCCGTAAGAGAGGTCGGCGGAGCCGCCTTCCTCGAACTTTTGGGCTGCGTGTTGATTTTTGCCGAGGAGAACTTTGGCGATCTGATCGGTGTCGCCGGGGACCAGGCATTCGAGGCCTTTGAATTTCAGCTCGACGAGCTGGCCGCTGACTTCGACCTGCGGCGCGCGGCCGGGGGAAAAGATAAGGTCGCTCACGTGCTCGCGGGCTTTCAGCATGGCTCCGATGAGTTGCGGCACGTTGAAGCTGCGCTGAATGAGTGCGGTGGTCGGCGAATTTGTGGACATGGCTCCCCTGAAAAAATGATTGCGATGGAGCAGGGTACGGCGTCTGGCGCACGTGAGGCCTGGCCGGTTGCTGCCCTCTGGGTACTTCCTGATTTTACGGGGAGGGGGAGGGAGTCAAGCGGTTGGCGGGGTACAGGTAGGCCCATTTGGTTACTGGCGAGTTGTAAACAGGGGCGGGGGGCAAAAGGAAAGAGGAAGAAAACCTAACGCAGAGACGCGGAGAGCGCAGAGGAGGAGCAGAGAAGAGAAGAAAGAGGGCGGCGTAAAGCCGCCCCTACACAGACTTGGTGGTTATTGGGGTTTGGAGGCGGAGTCGAGGAAAGTGGCGACGTTGGATTTTAGCTTGGAGAGGTCTTCGTCGCGGAGATACATCATGTGTCCGGCCTCGTAGGTTTTGTGGTGAATGTTTTTCTGGATATTGGGGGGAAGGCCGAGGTGCTCGGTGGCGTATTCGGCTTCGGCGAATGGAGTGGCCAAGTCGTAAAGACCGTCTTCCACTTCGACCTGAAGCTTGGTGTTGGTGATCATGACGTTGGCGAGGTCGAGCATGACGTTGGGAGAGCCGGGAAAGAAGTCGTGCTCACCTGTGGAATGCTTCCAGTCCCAGTGGTTTTCGCCGAAGTGGGCGAAGACGTGGTATTCGCGCTCGGGATTGTATTTGAGTTCTTCACGGACGTATTGATTGAAGGCCGCGACAAATGCGCCGCTGATGGCGGCTTCCTGCGGATCGTAGTCGGCGGAGTCGCTGATGAGATTGTAGGTGGGGCCGGAGAAGCGGGCGTCGAGACGCCCAGTGGTGAGGCCGCGGCTGCGCTGGAGTTCTTGCATGAATTGCGCGAGTTTGACGCGGAGGTTGGACTTAACGAGATAGTCTTCGCTGAGGCCGGTGAAGCGGGCGAGTTTTTTGGCGACGGCGGATTTTTCGGCGTCGGTCAGCGTGCTTCCTTTCAGCAGCGCGTCGGCGTATTCGCCGTAGGCAAATTTGCGGACGTCATCGAGGAAGGCGTTGAGATTGTCAGGCCGGTCGGTGAGGACTTTGTGATACCAGGCGGTGGCGGCGTAGCTCGGGAGATAGAGAATGTAGGAAAGATCATAGCCCGGGTAGAAGGAGAGGGTGCCGAGGTCCCATACGGAGGAGATCATCACCATTCCGTTGAGGTAAAGGTTGTAGCGGTTTTGCAGGACGTTGGAGAGGACGGCGTTGCGGAACGTGCCGTAGCTTTCGCCGATGAGAAATTTGGGAGAGTTCCAGCGATTGTTGCGGCTGATGTAGGACTGGACAAAATTGGCGAGGGAACGCGCGTCCTGGTCAACGCCCCAGAAATCCTTGTCCTGGGATTTGCCGACAGCGTGGCTGAAGCCGGTGCCGATGGGATCGATGAAGACGAGATCGGTTTTGTCGAGCAGGCAGTGGGGATTGTCTTCGAGCTTGTAGGGAGCGGGCGGAGTGACGCCGGCGTTGACTGTGGCGACGCGCTTGGGGCCGAAGGAGCCCATGTGCAACCAGAGAGAGGCTGAGCCGGGACCGCCGTTATAGACGAAGGAAATGGGGCGCTGGGAAAGATCTTTGACGTCGGAGCGGATGTAGGAGGTGAAGAAGAGGAGGGCTTCGGGCTCGTCCTTTTCGTTCTTGAGGAGCAGGCTGCCGACCGTGGCTTTGTAGGGAATCGATTGCCCTGCGATTTTGATGGAGTGGTCGGTGACGGAGGATTCTTCCTTGGGAGGGGCTGCGGCGGGTTCCGCGGATTTTTCAGCGGGCTTCGCTTCTTTTTCCTGGCCGAAAGAATTTGCGGGGGCGACGGCAAAAAGAGAAGCGGCGGCGCACAGCAGGGTCAGGCGAGTGGCTAGGCTCATTCTTCAATTTCTCCTTGAAACAGGAAACGCGGCTTACTGAGATTCGACGCATTCTAGCTCATTTTGGGTAGCCGCGGGATTTCGTTGTCGGGGAATTCGATGGTGAGTTGATCGCTGCCGGGAATGAGAGTGCAGCGGAGGGAAGCGCAGTCGTTGGCGATCCAATCGGCGCCGGCGGCGAGGAGTTCCGCGTCGGTGCTGGTGGTGCGGATGGCGAGGACCCGGGCGCCGGCAGCTTTGCCTGCACGCGTGCCGGAGGCGGCGTCTTCGATGACCACGCAATCGGCGGGCGGGAGCTGCAGGGTTGCGGCGCCTTTCAGATAGGGCTCAGGATGCGGCTTGCCGTTTTGGATGTCGCTGGAGGTGACGAGGTGATGCACGAGGTCCCAGACACCAGCGGCGCGGAGGCGGACTTCGGCGAGATTGCGGGCGGCGGAAGTGACGACGGCGCGCTGGGCGGACGGCACAGCGGAGAGGAGTTCGCGGGCGCCGGGCAATGCGACGACATCCGCAACATCTTCGATCTCGGCGCGAAGCATCCAGAGGTCTTCCTCGAGATGCACTTCGGGGCTTTCGTGGGGAAGAAGATCCTTGATTGAGGCGCGGCTGGTGCGGCCGTGGGCAAAGGCGGTGACGTAGATGGGATCCATGTTGTAGCGCGCGGCCCAGCGGGCCCATACGCGAGCGATGGCGGCGGTGGAATCGACGAGGACGCCGTCCATGTCAATCAGCAAGCCGCGGCAGATGATGCGGGGCATAAGGGAAAAATTGTAGCGTAGAGATGGTCCAGGAAAGAAAGAAAACTGAAATGCAGCTTGTATTTGCGGCTTTGGTCGACGCTTAGGTTGAGATCCTTCAGGGCGCAAACGACGCGCCCTTCCCTTCGATTTCGCTCAGGGCAAGCAGGATGACAAGTCGCTTTTTCGTTTTGCGCAATATTGCAATTGAAGCGGCAGGAGAGGCCGAAGCTATTCCTTCCACATGCGGAAGCCGCCGACGAAGGCGTTTTCATTTTTGCCGAGGCGGGCGCCGTCGGGCAGGGTGTCGAGTTTCTTGCTGTTGCCGCCGCCGAGGACGACGTAATCGGCGGCGAGCGCTTCCTTGAGAAGTTCCACGACTTTGGCGACGTGGCGGCGCCACTTTTTCTTGCCGAGGCGTTCGAGGCCGCGAAGGCCGAGATAATCTTCGTAGGTTTTCCCTTTTTTGTAGAGCAGATGGGCGAGTTCCATGGGTTGAAGAAAACCGTCGACGATCATGGCGGAGCCGAGGCCGGTGCCGAGACCGAGGAAGAGCATGTGGCCGCCTTCGTAGCTGCCAAGGGCTTGCATGGAGGCATCGTTGATGATTTTCACCGGGAGGCCAAAGGCTTTGGCGAAGTTGAACGCCATCCAGCCGCTGCCAAGATTGTGGGGTTCGCGGAGCGGGCGGTTGTTGATGATGGGGCCGGGATAGCCGATGGAGATGCGGTCGTACTCCCAATCCTTGGTGGCTTCCTTGATTTGTTTCACCATGCTGCCAGGAGTCATGGTGGGGCCGGAAGGGAAGCGGCGCGGCTCTTTCTGGCCGGTGGCGAGCATTTTGACGTTGGTGCCGCCGACGTCGATAACGAGGATTTTGGGGGACTTGGCGGCTGGCTTCACCTTCATTGCGGCTCCTTGAGATTTCGGCGCCGCCCGCAGCGGGAGCGGGGAGAGGGCGCGCGGGTAAGAATGTGGCGTGTCCGCGGGGGAATGTCAACCGCAGGCAGAAAGTACTGGTGAAGAGGATGTTTAGGCTTCGGTGAGGAGCAATAGAAACTAGACTTAGTCCACTGACTTAGTCTATACTGACACCATGAAGAACGCCGTGAATACACATGAGGCCAAAACACAGTTTTCGCGATTGCTGCGGCGGGTTGCGGCTGGTGAGGAGATCACCATTGCCAATCGCGGCGTGCCGGTGGCGCGATTAGTGCCGGTGGAAGCGCAAATGGCCAAGCGGCAGCTTGGTTTCTATGAGGGAAAATTCGTTGTGCCGGACGACTTTGACGCGCCCCTCCCCGACGAGATTCTTGACGCGTTTGAGGGCAAAGTGAAGCCGCGCCGGAAGAAAGCATGAAATTTCTCCTCGACACTAGCGTGCTGTTATGGAGCGTTGCGGAAAGACCGAAGCTGAATCCCCGGACAATTCGAATCCTGGCGTTAGCCGGCTCGAATTTGTATCTGTCGGCGGCATCGGTGTGGGAAATCGCCATTAAGTATGCAATCGGAAGGCTTCCGCTCCACGTGGAGCCGGAGCGCTTTGTCTCCGAGGTCCAGCGCAAAATGGGAATGCGGGCTTTGGATATTGACCAGCTTCACGCTATTGAGGCGGGACGCCTGCCACGGCATCATGGCGACCCATTCGACCGGATGCTGATTGCCCAGGCGCGCACGGAAAGAATGGTGCTGCTGACCGCGGATCGGATTTTCCAAAGTTATGATGTAGAGCAGGAATACTGCGGGCTGTAAGAGGATGTTTGGGGTGGGAGACGGGGATTGAACCCGCGACATTCGGTGCCACAGACCGACGCTCTACCAGCTGAGCTACTCCC
>Ga0137412_10005409_pt1 | contig 10198 bp, 9 predicted proteins | sample CZODoug2_1_16fun_FD_122160 | JGI IMG/M metagenome (GOLD analysis project Ga0137412, IMG submission 122160) | Vadose zone soil fungal communities from Angelo Coast Range Reserve, California, USA - CZODoug2_1_16fungal (Hybrid Assembly) | ecosystem: Environmental > Terrestrial > Soil > Vadose zone... | reverse complement strand
GAGCGGCTGCTCGAGATTGGCGCGTGCACCTTTTTTCAGCTCGCCACCCTTTGCGCCGAACGAAGTCTTACGGATGGTTTCACCAGATAGGTCGGCGGAAAACCGATAGTCGTGGAGAGCGACTACGGTCAGGCAGCAGCCGTTCACGGCGATGCTGTTCGAAACAGCGAGCGACGGCGCGACGCTCGGCGCGTGGATCGTGACGCGCCCGCCGTCGACTTCGAGGTCGAGCGCTTCAATCGCGCCGGTGTGCTCAATGATTCCGGTGAACATTGTGATTCCGATCGCTCTCGAATCCGAGTGTACAGTATTTCGCGTCCCAGGCAGAAAGCACTAGACTGGTCCGCATCGGAAGGGCAGAAATAACGCCGAGGTCTCACGATGAAAGCATGCTTGATGCGCGCGCCGGCTGCGATGGAAACGAATCCGCTGAAATTTGCGGAAGTCGCGGCGCCGCAGCCAAAGAGCGGTGAAGTGCTGGTGCGTGTGCGGGCATGCGGCGTGTGCAGAACCGACTTGCATGTGATCGAAGGAGAATTACCGCCACGCAAATCGCCGGTGATTCCGGGCCACCAGGTTGTAGGCATCGTCGATAGGCAAGGCGAGAACACACGGCGCTTCGGAATCGGCGACCGCGTCGGCATCGCCTGGCTTCATCGGACGGATGGAACCTGCGAATATTGCAAGGCAAACGCGGAAAATCTTTGCGACAACCCGACGTTCACGGGCTACAGCGTGGACGGCGGTTATGCGGAATACATCGTTGCGCCGGAAGATTTCATCTACCCCATTCCAACAGGATTCCCCGATGAGCAGGCCGCTCCGCTGCTCTGCGCGGGAATCATCGGATTCCGGTCGCTGCGGCTCTCCGGGATCAAAGCGGGCGGGCGTCTGGGCTTTTACGGCTTCGGCGCCGCGGCACATGTGGCGATTCAGGTGGCACGGCACTGGAACGTGGAAGTATTTGCTTCCACGCGGGACGTTCGTCACCAGAAACTCGCGCTGGAGTTGGGCGCGGCGTGGGCCGGAGGCACCTATGATGAACCTCCGAAGAAGCTGGACGGGGCGATCGTATTCGCACCTGCCGGAGAAATCGTTCCGGCAGCGCTAAAGGCCCTCAAGAAAGGCGGCGCGCTCATTCTCGGCGGAATCCATATGAGCTCCATTCCATCGTTTAGTTACGACCTGTTGTATCAGGAGCGCGTGATTCGCAGCGTGGCGAACAATACGCGGCAAGACGGCGAGGACTTCCTGCGCGTTGCCGCTGAAATTCCGATTCGAACGCACGTACAAATCTTTCCCCTCGCGGATGCCAACCGTGCCCTCAATGCCCTTAAGAATGATGCCATCCCCGGCGCCGCGGTCCTTCGTATCGGCGCGTAGCCCGGTCTATTTCTTGTATACCTCTTGCAAATAAGCTTCGATGGCGAAATCGGGGCCGAACTGCTGCGTGCGAACGATGGTTAGCCGCGGAAGACTGAGCTTCGGAGCGAGTGCGAAGGGGACGCCACTCTCACCGGCGATCTTCGGCGCGTAGAAGAGAAAAAGTTTGTGGACGATGCCGGCAGCGAGCGTCGCGCCATTCAAGAGCGGACCGGCTTCTAGCAAAACACTGAGAATTTCGCGGCGGCCGAGTTCAGCGAGCACTGAAGATAGATCGATGCGCCCATTCTTTGTCTTTGCGTGGATAACTTCGACGCCTCCGTCCTGCAATTTACGCGCTTTCGGTGAATCGACTGGTAAAGAGGTGAATACCAGGAGATCGTCGTCCGAGGTCTTCACAATGCGGGATTCTGCCGAAAGGCGCAGCTTCGAATCGAGAACAGCACGGTGGAGGCGTTTGCGGCGCGGGAGGCCGCTGCGATCGGTCAGCAGCGGATCGTCCGTCAGGATCGTTCCGATTCCCGTGAGCAGCGCGTCCGCAGCGTGGCGCATGCGATGAACTTCCGCGCGGGATTCTTCCGAGGTGATCCAGTGATCACGCTTTCCGGAGTCCTTCCCCTTCTTTTTTCCGGATTGCGGCAGCGCGAGCTGCCCATCAAGCGTCATTGCCGATTTCAGCGTCACGAATGGCTTCTTCGTTCGAATCCAGTACACGAAGGGCTCATTGAGACGGCTCGCCTCTTCTTCGCAAACACCCGTGAAAACATCGATGCCCGCCGCGCGGAGGCGCTCAAAGCCACGGCCGGAATTGACGGGATTCGGATCGTCCATGGCCGCGACGACGCGTTGAACGCCCGCGGCGATGATCGCTTCGGTGCAGGGCCCCGTGCGCCCGGTGTGATTGCAAGGTTCGAGCGTGACGTAAAGCGTCGCGCCGCGCGCCTTATCGCCGGCGGACTTCAGCGCGACGATTTCCGCGTGGTCGCGCCATTCGTATTGATGAAATCCTTCGCCGACGATCTGCCCTTCGCGCACGATAACGCAACCCACCATGGGATTGGGGCTGGCGAGGCCGATCCCTTTGCGGGCCAGCGCCAGCGCGTGTTCCATGAAGCGGATGGCGTGCGCGTCCACGGTTCAGTCGAAGAGGGAGTTGGCGTAGGTTTCCGCGTCGAACGGGACCATGTCGTTGATCTGCTCGCCGATGCCAACGAAGCGGATGGGCAGGCCAAGCTCGCGTGAGATGGCGACAACGATGCCGCCCTTGGCGGTGCCATCAAGTTTTGTCAGGATGATGCCGGTGACAGCAACGGTGGAAGTGAATTCACGGGCCTGGGCAAGCCCGTTCTGCCCGGTGGTGGCGTCGAGAACTAGCAGAACATCGTGCGGAGCGCCGGGAATCACTTTTGCGGCGGTGCGCTTCATTTTCTCGAGCTCGGCCATGAGGTTTGATTTAGTATGCAGGCGTCCCGCCGTATCGACGATGACGACATCAGCCGAGCGCGCCTTGGCGGCGGCCACGGCGTCGTATACCACAGCGGCCGGATCGGCGCCGGATTTCTGTTTGATGACTTCGATGCCGTTGCGCTGCGCCCAGATTTCCAGTTGCTCGACTGCGGCGGCGCGAAACGTGTCCGCAGCGCAAAGCACGACGCTGCGTCCTTCCTGGCGAAGCCGGTTAGCCAGCTTCCCAATGCTGGTGGTTTTGCCCGCGCCGTTGACGCCGACAATGAAAATCACGCGCGTGCCGCTGCCATTCTGTGACGTGGAAATGCCGCTACCAGCCGCCACATCCGGCCGAACCGGAGCCTTCAGAATGCGAACGATGTGCGACTTGATCTCGCGCTTGAGCTGCGCGGCGTCCGAGAGCGCGTTGCGGTCCATTTTTTCGCGCACCGCGTCTAGAATCTCGCGCGTCGGCTTCACGCCCAGGTCGGCGGAGAGAAGCGCTGTCTCCAAATCCTTCAGGATCGAAGGATCGATCTTGCGCTCGCCGAGAAAAATCGTATCGACGGTCTCGGAGCGCGCCGCCTTGGTTTTGCTGACGGAAGCCTTCAGGCGTTCCGCAAGACTTGGTTCGGGCTTGCCGAAAAGAGAAATCATACGGTCGCGCGCTACTCCAATCGCAACCTAAAATTGTAGCAGATGCCGTCTCTTGGACTGTTAGCAGACACGCGGAAGCTCACTAGACTGCGCCAAAACACACTGAGAGCACAGAGGGCGAGACGAGCCGAGAAGATTACCGCTAAACGTGCACTTCGACGGCGCTGAGGCGGAGCTTGCCGGCGTTGACGGCGGATTCGAGAGCAGTCACCACCACGTCATCGAATTTGGAGCCGGTCAGGGCGCGGATGCGGTTCATTGCGTAGTCCAGTTCCATCGCCGTCTGGTAAGGGCGGTTGGTGGTCATGGCATCGAGAGTATCGGCCACGCCGATGATGCGCGCCATCAGCGGGATCTGTTGGCCCTGCAAGCCGTAAGGATAACCGCGGCCGTCCATATGTTCGTGATGCAGCTCGATGCCCGGAAGCATTTCCTTTAACTGCGAAACCGGGCGCATGATGTTCGCGCCCTTCACGGTGTGCTGTTTCATCAGCCCGAATTCTTCGGGCGTGAGCGAGCCGGGCTTTTTTAACACGCGGTCTTCGACGCCGATTTTTCCAACGTCGTGCAGTAAAGCCGCAATGCGCAGCTTGTCCAGCTCTTCCTTGGTGAGACCAAGTTCCTGGCCGATCAGCGTCGAATACTTCGCCACGCGGCCGGAGTGACCGCGCGTATACGGATCTTTTTCGTCGATGGCCGCGGCGAGCATGCGGATCGAACCGATAAACAGCTCGCGGTTTTCCTCGGCCGCTTCTTTCAGGCGCTCGATGTATTCCTCGATGTCGCCGGCCATCTTGTTGAAGTTTTCAGCGAGCTCGCTGATCTCCGAAGCCCCGCGCACGGGTGAGCGTTGGTGAAATTCGCCGCGGCTGATCGCGCGTGTGGAGGCGGCCAGCCCGCGGATGGGCCCGCTGATGCCCACCGCAAAGAAATAACCGACGAGAATGGCGGACAGAATGACCACGCTGACGAACGCCAGCGCCTGCCGGTTCAGTTCGGTGACGCCGGTGTCACTCTGCGCCTGATCGAGGCTCCGTTGCGCAATGACCGCCCAATTCACTTCAGGAAAAGTGCTGTACGTTCCGATCATCTCGACCGGGTGTTTCTTGTCCGTTTCGGTAAAACGCACCGTTTCCGTGTTGCGGAGCTCCTGAGGCAGCGCCTTCACTTTTGCCACAAGTGAATTGCTGCTGACGTCCGCGCCAGGAACGAAGTTTTTCGTCTCCGGGTGGGCCACGAGGCGGCCGTTGTGATCCACTAGAAAAACGGTGCGTCCCCGCACGCTGGCTTCCTGCAAACGATGAAGGATGGGTTCCAGGGAAACGACCGCGGCCAGCATTCCCGTAAAGTTGTCGTTCACGTCTTTCAAGGGCACGGCCACGACGAAGGCCGGCCGGTTTTGGGGAGCCAATGCCAGAGGATCGCTGCGAAACTTGACCACCTGCAGTTGCTTCGATTGCAGGCAGGTGATGAAGGCCCTCTGCAGCGCTCTCGCCACGAACGGATCCTGCTCGGCCCGGAAATTTCCCTGCGACGCGCTCGTGCCTTTTCCGGACTTCCCCACCGCGGTCAGGTAAATGAACGTATCGCGATTGCTTTCGACAAAATTTTCTAGCAGGCGGGTGACCTTAGGTTCCGCCGCGGAATCTTCCACGTTGTCGATGAGGCCGGTTAGCGCTAGAATCTGGCGCTCGCTCAGGAGCTGTTGCGTCAGGTTGGATTCGAATAACTCGATTTCCTGCGCTACCGACCTGGTCAGATCGGTCTGCTGGACGCGCTCGGTATCCACCAGCTTGTCCTGGCTAAGCTGCAAGACCTGGCGGTGGTAGAGGCCAATGGGAAGCGTGCTGACCAGCAAAAATGCGCCCAGAAAGAGCCAAAGGATTCGCACGCGCCCGGCGCGCACACGTCCCCAACGAGATTTGGCATCCACTGACATCTGCACTATTCATTCTAGGAGAACTTGAGGTACTTAGGCGGTCCGGCAGCGCTCCGAGTCGCGCATGTGCAACTGGAACTTTGGTACTAGAGGTCAAAAAAGCGGACAATTATCAGTTGTCAGCATGCAGTGGGTCAAATCGGGTACAACGGTCTCAGTCCATTGCCAACTGGCAACCAAAACCTGAAAACGTATTGCCGATTTTCGAGGAACGTCCGGCAGCAGAGACGATTCAGCAGACCGTGTTCATAGGTACCGTCAAACCCAATTCCTGCACTTCGCACTAACAATTTAGGACTGAAAACTGACGACTGAAAGCGACGCCCCGCGCTTATTCCCGCTTCAAAGGCCGCTCCATGATGTCCCGAATAGCGTCCTTGGGAGACTTGCCCGCATGCAGAATAGCGTCAACTTGTTCCGTAATCGGCATTTCGATCCGATGTTCGCGGGCCAGCGTCAGCAACGGCGCAGCCGTATTCACGCCTTCGGCAACCATGCGCATATTCGCGAGGATTTCACTCAGAGTGCGTCCTTTGCCCAGTTCGCTTCCAACGAATCGATTGCGGCTGAGCGAGCCCGTGCAGGTAAGAACCAAATCGCCCAATCCCGCCAGACCACTGAGCGTCTCCGGCCGCGCTCCCAGGGCCACCGCCAAGCGGGCCATTTCCGCGAGGCCGCGCGTGACGAGCGCCGCCAGCGCATTCGAACCGAGGCCGAGACCCTGGCACGCGCCCGCGGCGATAGCCATCACATTTTTCACTGCGCCCGCGAGCTCGACGCCCAGAACGTCGTCGTTGGTATACAGACGGAACCCTGGCCCGGCAAACTCTTCCTGCAGCTCGGCGGCGAGCGCGGCGTCCCGCGAGGCCAGAACGACAGCCGTCGGTTCGCCGCGAGCGGCCTCCACGGCGAACGATGGTCCGGAAATCACCGCGATGCGCGGCGCAAATTTCGGCGAGACGACCTGCCCGATCACCTCGCTCATCCGCAGGTGCGTTGATGGCTCGAGGCCCTTGCTGGCGCTGACGAAACTTGCGCTGGCGGCGACAAAGGGCAGCGCAGAAGCGTAAACGGCGCGAGCATGGCCGGAGGGCATGGCACCGAGGATGACCTGCGCGCCAGAGAGCGCGGCTTCCAAGTGAGGATGAACGCGAACCTTCTCAGATAATTTTGACCCGGGAAGATACGTTTTATTTTCACGGTCGCGGCGGATCGCTTCGGCTAGTCCGGCGTTGTGCACCCAAAGCGAGATTTCGTGGGTTTTGCGGCTGCGCGAAAGAACGATCGCCAGCGCCGTACCCCAGCCGCCCGCGCCGAGAATGGCGATCTTCGTCATTCCGTTTCTTTCTTCTTGCTGAAAGAAAAGCGCGGCTCGGTGCCTTCCACGAGACGCTGAAGGTTGCCGTCATGCTTGTAAATCACCAGCAGAGCGATGGCCAGCGTTCCCACGTTGACGATGATCGGCGGCGCATGACGCGGCGCCCACAGAAAATAGATGAGCAGCGGCATGGCCGCGGCCCCTGCCACGGAACCGAGAGAAATGTAACGCCAATAGGCCACGCAAAGAAGGAAGAGCAACAGAGCGCTGACCGCTGCAAGCGGACAGAGGGCAAGAAACACGCCGAGAGCCGTGGCCACGCCTTTGCCGCCCTTGAACTTTAGCCATGCCGGGAAGCAGTGTCCAAGCAGCACCGTGAAAGCGGCGATCATCATCCAGGTAGCGCTTTCGTTGGTGACACGGCCGGCGAGCCAGACAGCTGCCGCGCCCTTCCCGGTGTCGAAGGCCAGCGTGAGGATTCCAGCCAGCGGCCCCACGACGCGAGCGACGTTGGTTGCGCCAATGTTGCCGCTGCCGGATTTGCGCAAGTCCACGCCTCCAAACAATTTCGCGAGGAGCAGCCCGAAGGGAATCGAGCCAAGAAGATACGCGGCAAAAGGGATCAGAAAGACTGTGATCGAAATCTCAGGCATGCGTTAGGCCTCCGCCGCCACGAACGGGAAGCTTTCGAGCGTAGTGTACTCCGCGCCAGACGGTTTCAGCTTGCTTTCGATCAGATGGCATTGGTTGGTGCGGAACGAACCAAACTCGCGTGCCGCGCTTTCCTGGATCGCGGAGCGAAGTTTTTCCGGCAGCCCGGGAGGCTCGAACCGCGCGAGCGTCAGGTGCGGCGAAAAAGGCCGCTGTTCGCGCGGGATGCCAAGTTTTTCCATCGCACGCTCGATATCGGCCGCCAGAGTTTTCAAATTCGGCGAAGCCTCGATGCCGGCCCAGAAAACGCGAGAGTTTTTTTCGTTGGGGAAAAAGCCGAGCCCGCGAAACTCGAGTGTGACAGGTTGATCGGAGCGCGCGGCGCGGAGAGCGTTTCGAATGACTGCGAATTCTGTTTCCGGCACTTCACCAATGAACTTGAGCGTCACGTGAAGATTCTTCGGAAGCACCCAGCGAGTTTGCGGCGAAACCGCGCGAAGCGCCTTGAGCAGGGCCGCGAGATTTTCTCTCACCGTGGCCGGAATCTCCAGCGCGACGAACAGACGCATGGGGGGTCAAGACCTTTTGGCGCTGCGTGCCGGCGGCTCCCCGCCGTTGTAGAGGAAATGGATGCGCACCAGATCGAGCGCCAGTTGCGATGCATGCCAGCGGATAGCTTCGCGATCTCCGGGGAAGAGCACGCCGCGCTCTTTCACGCCACCGGCATGCGACAGCGCGATATGCACGGTGCCCACGGGCTTTTCGTCGCTGCCGCCCCCCGGGCCCGCAATGCCGGTGATCCCCACGCCCAGCGTGCTGCCGACGTGGCGGCGGATACCGTCGGCAAGGGCGATCGCCACTTCACTGCTGACCGCGCCTTTGGACTGGATCAGTTCCGGCGGAACATCCGCCCACGCCGTCTTCCGCTCGTTGCTGTAGCTCACCACTCCACCTAGGAAATACGATGAGCTGCCGGCGATGCTCGTCAGCCGCTGCGCGAGCAAGCCGCCCGTGCAGCTTTCCGCGGCGGAGATGGTGGAGTTGTTCCTCGTCAGCAGGCCCGCCACCACTTCTTCCATCGAAGAACCGTCCTGAGAGAAAATGCGGTCGGCCAGCGCGATCTCGAATCCTTGCACGATTTCGTCCAGCGTTTTTTGCGCGTGCGCCGCGTCATCGGTCCACACTCTCAAATGGATCTGAATTTCGCCCGGCGCAGCGAGAATCGTGGTGTTCAGGTCGGCATACCGCATGTAAATGGGCCTGATGCGCTGCTCGACGCTCGATTCACCCATGCCCGCAACGCGCAATTCCCGGTGAAACATCCGAATGTTCGAGCTGCGCCGCTGCAGCCGCGGCAAAACCTGCTCCTGGTACATGGGCTTCAATTCGCGCGGAGGGCCGGGTAACAGCGCGACGCAGCGCCCCGCGTCTTCGAGCCACAGCCCCGGGGCCGAGCCGCGCGGATTCTCGAGCACTTCCGCGCCTTCCGGCACCATCGCCTGCCGCACATTCACCGCGGGCATCTCTCGGCCGAGCTGCCGGAATCGGCCTTCGATGTATCGGAGAATCTCGTTGTCAAGGTGCAGCTTACGGCCCAGAAGCTCCGCGACGGTTTCGCGCGTCAGGTCGTCTTCCGTAGGACCCAGCCCGCCCGACGCGATGACCAGCTCGACGCGCTCCAGCGCCTCCTTGAATGCGGCGCTCAAATAGTCGCGATTGTCCCCGACGATCGATTTGCGCACCACCTCGATGCCGAGCTTGTTCAGCTCTTCGGTTAGGAAGAGCGAGTTGGTGTCGATGTGATCCGGAGTCAAAAGTTCCGAACCAACTGCGATGATCTCCGCTTTCATTCTAAGGAAGTCTCGCGATTCCGGTGATTTTCTTCCGCTCTTCCGCAGCAATCACGCAGCGCGCAAACTCTTCGAAGTTTCCATTCAGAAAGCCAGATGCGAAATTCTCCAGATCGAAAGCAAGCCTCCTAAACGGATCGAGAGGGTCCCCTGAAAAGCCCGGATATCTGTTGCCGCCGTTCGCGCCCAGTAATGCGTACATATAGAATTCATGGTCGAGAGATTTCTTTCCGAAGTGATAGGTAACTGACCCCAACGAATGGCGGAAATGGATCTCCAGTTTCCGGTTTCCATTCACGTACGCCCCACTAGAGTAAGGGCCTCCGCTGCTTGGGCCGGCCGGTCCATCTTCGAACGAGAAACCGTGCCGATGCATCACCGGATCAAGTATGCCGCGTCCCTCACGCAGAATTTCGATGGATGGCACATTCATGCTTCACCCAATGAGTGGCAAGCCGCGGACGTCCCAATCGAGCATGAAGAGGGCGTCCGTGGTGGCAAGAATCGCGCGGCCGGAAGGCTGGAGCGCCAGGCCCACAATGCCGGAGCCGCTGAGCACGATATCGGCCTGAGCTTGCGGCGTGATCCTCACGATGCCGCGACGCCCAGCGTAAGAGGCTGCCACATAGAGATTTCCGTCGCGATCCAAAGCCAGGCCCTGCGGCCGCCCGAGGCCACGGAAGAAAACGCTCACATCGCCGCCCTGCGTGATTCGGTGGATGCGGTCAAAGCTGGAGGTCGTCGGCCCGGAAACGTATAGATCGCCGCTGGGATGAAACGCCAGGTGATACGCGGCGATGGAGGGCTCGAGCGTGGCAAAAACGAAAATCTCGCGGCTCGGGCTGATCTTGAAAACCGTGCCGCTGCGGTCTCCAACGTACAGATTGCCGTTGGGATCAAACGCAATTCCCGTGGCGACGCCCATGCCTTCGATCCACTCCTCGGCGCGGCCAT
>Ga0137412_10005408_pt1 | contig 10199 bp, 8 predicted proteins | sample CZODoug2_1_16fun_FD_122160 | JGI IMG/M metagenome (GOLD analysis project Ga0137412, IMG submission 122160) | Vadose zone soil fungal communities from Angelo Coast Range Reserve, California, USA - CZODoug2_1_16fungal (Hybrid Assembly) | ecosystem: Environmental > Terrestrial > Soil > Vadose zone... | reverse complement strand
CTCATCGCGCAAATGAAGGTGCCGATCACCATTTGCTGCTTGCGGCCCCAGGCATCGGCGCACGCGCCGAAGACCACCGCCCCGACGATCGCGCCGACACCTCCGCTGTAAAGGATCACCGCGGACTGGCCGTAAGTCAGTTGCCACTCCCGCGCGACCGCGGCCAGGAGGTAGCCAACCACGAGGAAATCAAAAAAATCGAAAACGAAAACAGCCGACATCAGGATGAAGATGGTCCAGTAACGACGATTGAGCGGGGCGTTATCGAACAACGCGAGAAGGTCATCGGATGTCTGGTTCATTCGCTCCTCCCGGGAGTTCCGCGGCATGGTCGCGCGGAGCTCCATTTTGGCGGACGGTCAGGTGCGGCGGACGCGGAAGAGTTTTTGGCGGGCGTCGATTCCCTTGAGGTGGCGCTCGCCGGCGAACGAGTAGGCAAAGTCGTCCTCGCCCGCCGCCCCGCGGGTCGCGGTGTCGACGAGGACGCTGCCGGGCCGGGCGATGCCGGTGACGCGGCTCGCCAGATTCACCGAGCGGCCGTAGTAGTCGCCGGATTGGGGCAGGGTCGGGCCGGTCGCGATGCCGGCGCGCAGGACCGGGAACTGGTCGCCTTCGGCGGCCGCGGCGGCGACCAGCTCGAGCGCCGCGCTGACCAGCGGCTTGGCTTCGGGCGAGACCAGCATCACCGCGTCGCCGATCGTCTTCACCAGTCGCACCGGGGCGGCGACCACACCGGTCGCCAGTTCCTCGAAGCGGCCGACCACCTCGCCCAGTTCCTCCGGTGCGATCTCCTCGCCGAGGCTGGTGAACTCGACCAGGTCGGCGAAGCAGATCGTCCGCTCGACCGCCCCGCCGATCTCCCCCGACTCGAGGTCGGCGGCGCCGATCACGTCGCGTTTCACCTGCTCCAGCAGGTTGGTCTGGAAGGCGTAGACGAGCGTGTCGCCGACCATCGGCAGGAGCGCCTGGGCGGCGACGGCGAGTTTGTTGGCCAGGTCGTGTTCGTTTTCACCCGGCCCGACCAGGGTGCGGATCACCAGCGCCCGGTTGGCCTCGGCGGCCCGCGCCATCCCCATCCCGATCGTCCGCGCCGACTGCACGAGGCCCTCGGCCGGCAGGCCGGCATCGATCAGCGTCCGCGTCTGGCGGGCCGCTTTCAGGTCGAGCTCGGTGCCGATCTTCTCGTCGGGGTCGCCGTACGGCACGCCGAGCGCGGCGCGGAGGCGCTGCAACAGGTCGAGGTCGACGCCGGCGATCTCGGCCGCTTCGCGGGCCGAGTAGCGCGGCCCGTCGCCGGCGATCGCCCGCTCGACCGGCAGCAGGGCGAGATGGCCCGCGGTGACCGCGTCGCGGAGCTCCTGCAGCGAGACTCCTTCGCCGCTCAGCTGCTCGAGCAGTCCCAACCGCGCCCGGCGCGCATCGCCCTCGAGGTCGTCGAGAAGACCCTCAGCGACGAAGTCGATCTGCGTCCCGCCCGCCATCGAGCTCGCATTCTTGCGCAGCGCGCTCGGTATTTCCTAACCGGTGTGGATAACGCAGGTCAGGCGTAGGCGACGGCACCGCCGCGACGCGGATCGCCGCCGCCGCTGAGCTCACCGGTCTCGGGGTCGCGGGCGACCGCCTGGACGCCGCCGAAGAAGAGGTTGACCTCGGGACGACGGGCGACGGCAATCCCGCGAGCCTCCAGCCGCGCCAGCGCCGCGGCGTCGATCCCCGGCTCCGCCTGCACCACGCCACCCTCGAAGTGGAGGCGCGGGGCGGCGATCGCCTCCGCCGGGCCCATCCCCTGCTCGACCACCCTCACCACCGTCTGCAGGATCGCCGAGCGGATCCGGTTGGAGCCGGCGCTGCCGACCGCGAGGATCACCTCGCCGTCGCGGAGGACCACGGTCGGGGCCATCATCGAGGTCACCCGCGAGCCCGGCTCGCCTTGGTGGAAGCCGAACGGGTTCAGATCCTCCTCGCCCAGCATGTTGTTGAGGATCACCCCCGTCCCCGGCACCAGCACGCCGGAGCCGGAGCCGTTCGAGCAGGTCACCGCCGCGCACATCCCCTCCGCGTCGATCACCGAGATGTGGGTGGTCGAGCCGAGCAGGTCGGCGCGATGCCGGTTGGCGGCATCCATCGCCTCGACCAGCTGCTCGGGACCGCTGCTCGGGCCGAGCCGCTCGAGCACGTCGAGCGAGTAGGCGATCAGCGTGCCACCCGAGGACGGCTGCGGATTGGTCAGCACCTCGGTGCCGCGGAACTCGGCCCGCACCGGGGTGCGCTCGATCGCCGCGTAGGAGGCGAGGTCGCCGCGGCCGAGGGTGCCGCCGTTCGCCACCACGTGGTCGCTCAGCGTCGCCGCCAGCTCGCCGCGGTAGAACGGCGCGACGCCCTCGGCGGCGAAGCGTTCGAGCGCCGTCGCGAGCTCCTCGGAACGGAACGTCTCCCCCTCGCGCAGCGTCCGCCCCTGCGGGGCGTAGAGCTCCCGCGTCCCCGGCAGCCGCTCCTGGATCGGCGCCAGGATCTTCAGGATGTAGGCCTGCTCGTGGTTGACCGGGGCGCCCTCGCGGGCGAGCCGGATCGCCGGCTTCGCCAGCTCGTCGAGCGGCATCGAGCCGAAGCGGCGCAGCGCCTCGACCAGCCCGGCGGGGGTCCCCGGCACCCCGCAGGAGACCGGCCCGACGAAGAACGTCTGCGTCGTCTCGGCGTCGAAGACGACCTCGATCGGCTCCAGGTCCCCCGCCCGCGGGGTCCCGTCCAGCCCCGGCACGGCGACGAAGAAGTCGAGCAGGGTCGTCTCCCCGCGGTGGTGGATAGCCATGAAGCCGCCCGCGCCGAACCCGGTCAGCGGGCTCTCGACCGCGAACGAGGCGAGCACCGCCCCGACCGCGGCATCGACCGCGTTGCCACCGGCCCGCAGCGCCGCGGCCCCCGCCTCGGCGCTCTCCGGGTGCCCCGCCGCGATAACACCAGACATCTATGACCACCTACCCGCGTCCGACTTCCGGCGGCAAGGGTCGGAACTACGTCTATTAGCCCGGAAGGAACTCGGGGACGTCGATCCCCAAGGTGTCGCCGCTGCCGCGCTGGGTCTGCGGCGGCCGGCCGCGGCCCATGTCTTTGGTGCGGCGGATCGTCGGTTCCGCTTCCACCTGGGCAGAGCGGCGCGGGGCACCGCGACCGTCGAAGCGGGTGGCGACGACGGTGACCCAGATCTGGTCGGAGAGCTCCTCGTCGACGTTGGCGCCGAAGATGATGTTGGCGTCCGGATTGGCCGCCTCGCCGACCACCTTGGCCGCCTCGGAGACCTCGACCAGCGAGAGGTCGGCGCCACCGGTGATCGACAGGAGGATCGAGCGGGCGCCGTCCATCGAGGTCTCGAGCAGCGGCGAGGAGATCGCTTTTTCGGCGGCGAGGATCGCCCGGCCTTCGCCGTGCGCCATGCCGATCCCGAGCAGCGCCCGGCCCGCGTCGGACATGATCGTCCGCACGTCGGCGAAGTCGAGGTTGATCACCGCGGGGAGCGTGACCAGGTCGGAGATCCCCTGGACCCCCTGGCGCAGCACGTCGTCGGCGACCTGGAAGGCCTCGACCATCGAGGTCTGCTGGTCGAGCACCTCGAGCAGCCGGTCGTTCGGCACGACGATCAGCGTGTCGACCTCGGCGGCGAGTTCCTCGATGCCTTTGGCGGCCTGCGAGCCGCGCTTGTTGCCCTCGAAGGTGAACGGCTTGGTGACGATGCCGACGGTCAGCGCGCCGACCTCGCGGGCGAGGCGGGCGACCACCGGGGCGGCGCCGGTTCCCGTGCCGCCGCCCGCGCCGGCGGCGACGAAGACCATGTCGGAGCCCTTCAGCAGGCGCTTGATCTTGTCCTGCTCCTCGAAGGCGGAGCGGTGGCCGACCGCGGCGTCGGCGCCGGCGCCGAGCCCCCGCGTCTGCTCGTCGCCGATGTGCACGGTGACGTCGGCGACACAGAGCTGCAGCGACTGAAGATCGGTGTTGACCGCCATGAACTCGACCCCGGGGATGCGGGCGTCGACCATCCGGTTGACCGCGTTGACGCCGGCCCCGCCGACGCCGACGACCTTGATCACCGGTTGGTGGGGCTCGCCCGAGCCGGGCGGCTCGTAGGCCGGCTCCTCGCGCCCGTAGCGCGGCGACCCGGGCAGGTAGTCCTCGCGGTCGACCCGCGGCCGCGGCTCCTCGGAGAAGACCTTTTTCAAACGCTCCGGAGCGCTCGCGGCTCCCTCGCCGGGCCCCTCGACCTCCTGGTCGTAGAACTGCTCTCCGACCGGCTCGGGCTCCGCTGCGGCCGGCTCCTCGGCCACCGGCTCGGGCTCGCGCACCGGCGTCTTTTCGCTCGGCCGGGGATCCTCGGCGGCTTTCTTCGCCTCGGCCGGGTCCTCGCGGCCATACCGCGGAGTGTCCATCTCCGGTGGGTTGACCGGCCGGTCGTCGGCGGTCGAACGGAATAGGTCCGCGAGGGGGCCCTCGCGCATGCTCGCTCGCTTGTTACGCCGAGCCATTCGCCAGGACCTCCTTAGCCAGCTCTCGGTAGTAGTTCGCGGCGCTAGAGCCGGAATCGTACTTGAGCACGCTGGACCCCTTCACCGGCGCCTCGGCGAATTTGATCGCCTTGCGGATGCGGGAGCGGAAGACGAGGTCGCCGAAGTTTTCCTCGAGGATCTCGACCGCCTCCTTGGCGTGGATCGTCCGCGTGTCGAGCATCGTCGGAAGGATGCCCTCGATGCGGACTTCGGGGTTGAGGTTCTCCTGGATCATCCGAAGCGTGTTCTGGAGCTGCACGAGCCCACGCATCGACAGATACTCGCACTGGACGGGGACGATCACCTTGTTGGCCGCGGTCAGGGCGTTGATCGTCAGCAGCCCGAGGCTCGGCGGGGTGTCGATGCAGACGAAGTCGTAATCGGCGATCACCTCTTTGAGCGCTTTTTCCAGGGTGCGCTCGCGGCCGATCTTGGTGCTCATCGCGATCTCGGCGCCGGCCAGGTCGATCGAGGCGACGGCGATGTCGATCTCGCGCTTAATGATGATCTCGGAGAGCGGCAGGTCGTTGACGAGCACGTCGTAGAGGCTCTTCTCGACCTTGTCGGGGTCGATCCCCTGGCTCATCGTCAGGTTGCCCTGCGGGTCGAGGTCGATGCAGAGGACGCGGTAGCCGGACTCGGCGAAGGCAACCGCGAGGTTCAGGGTGGTCGTCGTCTTGGCGACGCCGCCCTTCTGGTTGGCGAAGGCGATCACCTCCGCGTGGGAGGTCGGCTCCTCCTCGGGCGCCTCCTCCTCGCGCTTGATGAAGTCGAGGCGGGTCGGGGCGATCAGGTCGATGGCCTTCATCCGTCCGTCGTCCTCCTCGGGCTCCTCGGCCTCGTCCTCTTCGCGCTCGGCGTTGACCGCCCGCTCGACCTCGGACTCCTCGTCGAAGCTCTCGTCCTCGCGCTCGAAGCTCTGGCCCTCGACCTGATGATCCTCGACCTGCCCGTCCTCGCTGGAGTCATCCTCGAAGCGGCGCTCGGGGACCGCCTGCTCCATCTGCTGCAGCTCCTCGACGATCGGGTGCGGCTCCTCGGCGACGGCGTTGGCGCGCTCGACCGGGGCGTGGGCGGCGGGCTCGCGCTCGAAGCGCTCAGACTCGGCGGACTCGGGCTTGTTCTTCTTGCGACTTAGGAATCCCATTGCGCGGATATTCGAATGGAGGCCCCTTTTTCCTGCCGGAAGCCGAAATTGCTAGGAATTGCCCGATACCCGATCTCCTCGACAAGCGGCTCGTGATCGTCACCGGCAAGGGCGGAGTCGGCAAGACGACGGTCGCCGTGGCGCTGGGGATGCGAGCGGCGGCCGCAGGAAAGCGGACGATCGTCTGCGAGGTCTCAGCCCAGGAGAACACCTCGCGGATGTTCGACCACGCCGAAGTCGGCTTCCACGAGGTCGAGATGGAGGAGAGGCTCTGGTCGATCTCGATCGACCCCGACGAGTCGATGCGCGAGTACGTGCTGCTGCAGCTGAAGGTGCGGGCGATGCGCGACATGCTGTTCCGCAGTCGCATCTTCAACTACCTCGCCGCGGCGACGCCCGGGCTGAAGGAGCTGGTCACGATCGGCAAAATCTGGGAGCTCGCCCGGCTCGACCGCAAGACGAAGGCGGGGCGCATGTACGACACGGTGATCGTCGACGCGCCCGCCACCGGCCACGGGGTCGGCTTCCTGCAGACGCCGCGCACCTTCGCCAACATCGCCCGGGTCGGGCCGATCCACTCGCAGGCCCAGACGCTCGACCGCTTCATCACCGACCACGACAACACCGGGGTCGCGATCGTCGCCCTGCCGGAGGAGATGCCGGTCAACGAGACGGCGGCGCTGGAGCACGACCTGGTCGAGGAGGTCGGCGTCGCGGTCGACCGCGTCTACCTCAACGGGCTCTACCCGGAGCGCTTCTCGAAAGAGGAGGCAGAGAGCTTGAGCGCGCTGGCGGCGGGCGAGGACGGGGCGCCGAAGGCGGCGGCGCGGGCGGCGCTGTCGGAGTTCGGCCGGGCGCGCAGCCAGCGGGCGCAGTTGGCGCGGCTGCGCCGCCGCGTCCAGGCGCCCGTCAAAACGCTTCCCTTCCTGTTCGAGCCCGACCTCGGGCCAGAGGCGGCGCGACGGCTCTCGAAGAGGCTCGCGTGAGCACGAAGAGCCCGCGGCTGAGCGATGCCCTCGAGGGCAAAGAAGTGGTGATCTGCGCCGGCTCCGGCGGGGTCGGCAAGACGACCACCTCGGCGGCGATCGCGACCGGCCTGGCGGCGCGCGGGATGAAGGTCTGCGTGCTCACCATCGACCCGGCGAAACGGCTGGCCGACTCGCTCGGGCTGGAGGAGCTCGGCAACGACGCCCGCCGGGTCGACCCGAAGCTCTTCGAGGAGCAGGAGATCGAGATGAAGGGCGAACTGTGGGCGATGATGCTCGATCCGAAGGCGACCTTCGACGAGCTGATCGCCCGCCAGGCCCCCGACGAGGAGTCGCGCGACCGGGTCCTCGAAAACCCGATCTACCAGCAGATCTCCGGCGCGCTGGCGGGCTCGCAGGAGTACATGGCGATGGAGAAGCTGTTCGAGCTCCACACCGAAGGCGACTACGACGTGCTGGTCCTCGACACGCCGCCGAGCCGCAACGCACTCGACTTCCTCGAAGCGCCGCGGCGCCTCACCCAGTTCATCGAAGGCAAATCGCTGAGGGTCTTCATGAAGCCGACCGGATTCGCGGCGAAGGTCGCCGGACGCGGGGCGACGGTGGCGCTGAGCGTGATGAAGCGGATCGTCGGCTTCGACCTGATCGCCGACCTGGCCGAGTTCTTCAACGCCTTCAGCGGCATGGTCGACGGCTTCCAGGCGCGCGCCAAACGGGTCAACAAGCTGCTCGCCGCGCCGACCACCACCTTTCTCGTCGTCTGCGGCCCGCAGGGCGAGCCGATCGACGAGGCCGTCTACTTCCACCGCAAACTGGTCGAGGCGAAACTCCCCTTCGGCGGGGTGATCGTGAACAAGGTCCACTACCCGGCCGAGAAGCTGCGCGGCGAGGTCGAGGACCTACCGGCGGCGCTGACCGAGAAGCTCGGCGACGAGGATCTCGGCCGGCGGGTGGCGGCGAACTTCTCCGACTACCAGGCGCTGGCCGAGCGCGACGCGCGCAACATCGAGCACCTGGCCCGGGAGATGCGGGCGACCGGCGTGATCCGCGTCCCCTATCTCGACGAGGACGTCCACGACCTGGCCGGCCTGGCGCAGATCAATCGTTACCTGTTTGCCACGGGTGAGGAGCGCGTCGCGATGGCCGCCGGCAGAGCCTAAGAAGCGTCGCTGCGCCCGAAGTGCTGGAACTCGAGGTGCGAGACTTCCCAGTCGGAGTCCGGCACCGGGAAGAGGTGACGCACGCGCGGGGTGTCGATCCGCTCGCGGTGCTGCAGGTCGCGCTCTTCGGCGGCGGGCCACTCGAGTGACTGGCCGCGTTCCTCGTCGACCTCGTCGAGCCAGTGGGTCGCGGTGACCTTGATCTCGCCAGGGGCCGGGATCGGCTCAAGGATGCGGGTGTCCATGTGGTCGTCCTCCTCTTCGACCTCGACGGGCTCTTCGTCGTCGAGGTACTCCTCGGCTTCACGGATGTCGGCAGCCGGACCGTCGACCACGGCCTCGTCCACCGCGGCGGGCTCCGGCGCCTCGACGACCCGGAACTCGTCAACTGGCACGTCCTCTTCGGTGTCGAAATCTTCTTCGGCGTACACGGTGATCTCCGCGTCGCCGGCTTCGAGGCCGGTCGCGATCAGGGTCTCGTCGGCGGTCGCCGAAAGGTCGCTGCCCAGCTCGCCCAGCGCCGCCTGGCGCAGGAGGCGGCGGACGCCGTCCTCGATCCAGGTCGCCAGCTCGATCGCCCCGTCGAGGATGCGGCCGTTCATCAGCGCGCGCTCCAGCTCGGGCACCTGCTCGACCGGCTCGCGGGCCTCGATCCGGTCGAAGTTCTCATCGGCGATCAGGGCCGAGGCGCGCAGCGGCAGCGAGGCGCCGACCGGGCCGTGGCCCTCGAGCACCGCGCGCAGCGCCAGCAGGTGATCGCTGAGGCCTTCCATCGCGCTCTCGCGCTCGCCGCCCATCTCGAAGCGGCCGACCGCCCAGCTGAGGGCGCTGTCGGGATCGGGGCGCTGCTCCAGCTGCGCCGCGAAGTCGGCAAGTTCGGTGCCCTCCTCCTCGGAGAGGCGGTAGCCGCCGGGGCGGGTCGCCGGCGCGCCGGTGGTGATCCGCCGCCAGGTGTCCTCCCCGGTCGGGGCGAAGGCAAAGGGGCCGAGGCCGACCCCGCCGACCTTGAACATCCGCATCACGCTGATCAGCTCGCGCAGCTGGTGCAGGGCCTCGTCGGCGCCGTGGTCGCCTCCCTGCTCGGCGACGGCGAGGAACTGCGGCTCCCAGGCGGCGCGGCCCATGCCTTCGCTGCGCATCGCCTCGACCGGGGCGGCGATCGAGTCGGCGCGTACGATCCGCACCCCGTTCGGCAGTTGCAGCCGGTTCATCGACATCCGCAGGCCGACGATCGGCACGATCAGGACATCGGCGTCGTCGGCGCTGCGTGCTTCCGCGTCCAAGGTCGCAATCTGTTCCTCCAGCCGCTCCCGATCAAGGGCGAACCCCGTGCTTCCCTCCCAAAGTCCGATGAAGAAGACCTCCAACATCCGTTCCGCCCTGGTTCCCGGTTCGGCCGGAACCACCTCGCCGCGCGCCTCCAGGTAAGTGGAGGCGACGCCGGCCTCGACCACGGCCTCGCGCGCCGCGTTCCAGCCGGGCAGCGTGTGCAGCTCGCCGGTCCGCTCGGCCACGTAGCGGCCGGTCTGCGGGACGTAGCTGTAGAAGGGCGAGTCCTCGGCGGTGTCGGTGGCGACGTCGAAGGGGATCTGCTCGCCTTCGGCCACCATCGCGTTGAAACGGGTCGCGGCCTCGGTGGAGAGGCGGCGAAGGCTTTCGTTCAGCAGGAAGTCACGCACGCGGCCATCTTTCGCCCGCCGGCCTCGCCTCCTGCGCCTGCACGACGCCTTGCAATCGCCGGCGTCGCGGCCGTTATCTAGACGGGCGCTTAGACGGCAGCGGGCTCGGCAGCCTCGCCGAGCAGCCAACGGGTGCCGTATGTACGCATGTCGTCGATCAGCGGCGCCAGCGCCTCACCTTTGTCGGTGAGCGCGTACTCGACCCGCGGCGGCACCTCGGGGTACGTGTGCCGCTCGACGATCCCCTCCTCCTCCAGCGCCCGCAGCCGCAACGACAGGGTGCGAGGGCTGATCCCCTCGAGCGAACGTTCGAGTTCGCAAAAGCGCTGGTTCCCTTCCGCGAGGTCGCGGATCACGAGAAGCGTCCACTTGCCGCAGACGACCTCCGCGGTCTTGCAGACGGGGCATTCCGAGTTGGTGATGGCGCTCATCGCATGAAGGGGTTGGAAGAAGCAGAAATCCTTTGCTTCAGAAAGTGTAGCCACATAGCTTCATCTACTGAAGCATTGGCTTTGGATCAGGAAACCTAACCGCTCTCTACCCAACTTTTGCGAACACCCGCCGAGATCGGGGCGTCTGAGACCGCTCCCCCCTAAAGAAGGGCCCCGGAGTACCGATACGTCTGCGGCATGGGCTCACGCGCGCGCAAAAACGGCTCGGACGAGGACGGCTTCATCATCATCGAGGTTATG
>Ga0137412_10005407_pt1 | contig 10200 bp, 12 predicted proteins | sample CZODoug2_1_16fun_FD_122160 | JGI IMG/M metagenome (GOLD analysis project Ga0137412, IMG submission 122160) | Vadose zone soil fungal communities from Angelo Coast Range Reserve, California, USA - CZODoug2_1_16fungal (Hybrid Assembly) | ecosystem: Environmental > Terrestrial > Soil > Vadose zone... | reverse complement strand
TGCTGAGCGACATCGTGATCGGATGCAGGCGGGTGCCGGCGCCGCCTGCCAAAATGATGCCCTTGCGTTGTTTCACCTCGAACTCGCCTCTTAGACTCGATGGGCGATTATAGAGTAACGGGGTGTGTGCATGGTTTCAGTTTGGAAACAATGAGACTTCGCGCAGGAAATCGCGCGAAATACCCGGAACCCGCGCTAATTTTCGCGCTCTCGTTCGGACCATCGTCACCGATGCTTCGCCACGTACCCGATCAGCGACGCCAAGCCCGCCGCGCCATGCCCCGCGGGCGCCTTCGCGCCGCTCATGTCGATGGCCACGGCGAGTTTCTTGCCCAGCTCGACGCCGAACTGATCGAAGGAATTCACGCCCCACACGGTTCCCTGCACGAACACGCTGTGCTCGTACAGAGCCAGCAGCTCGCCCAAGGTTCGCGCGCTGGTTTGAGGGTATAAGAGCAGCGAACTCGGACGGTTGCCTTCATGCACCCGGTGCGGTCCGATCCGCTCGATGTCCTTAGGGTGGGCACCCGCCTTGCGCATCTCGGCCTCGACGTCCTGCAGCGCATGACCGAAGGCGAATGCCTGCGACTGGGCGAAGCAATTCTGCAGGGCGAGGTCCTGCGCCTCGGTGCCCCCCCACGAACCGCGCAGCGGCGCGATGAAATCCAACGCCTGGGTCAGGGTCCCCTGATGCAGCATCTGAAAGAACGAGTGCTGGGCATTGGAACCCGGCTCACCCCAGACGATGGGCGCAGTGGCGAAATCCACGCGTTGACCCCCCAGGCTCACGCTCTTGCCGTTGCTGTCCATTTCGAGTTGCTGCAGGTACGCGGGCAGCCGGGCGAGCCGTTGATCGTACGGCAGCACCGCGAGAGTCGGCAATTTCAGGAACGTCCGGTTCCATACGCCGAGCAGTCCCATGAGCACCGGCAAATTTCGCTCGAACGGCGCCTCCGTGAAGTGCTTGTCGATGTCGCTCGCGCCCTTCAAGAATTCCTGAAATCGCTCGCTGCCGATGGCGAGTTCCGCAACCAGGCCGATCGCCGACCACACCGAATAGCGGCCGCCCACCCAATCCCACATGGTGAAGCGGTGGTCGGTGGCAATGCCGAAGGCATCCATGGCCGCGGCATTGGTCGACACCGCGACGAAGTGATTCGCGGGAGATCTCTCGCCGAGCGCGCCGACGATCCACGCGCGCGCCGCATTGGCATTCGCCTGCGTTTCCTGCGTGACGAACGTCTTCGAGCACACGATGACCAGGGTTTCCGCCGGATCGATGCTGCGGATCAAATCCTCGAGCTGAGTGCGGTCCACATTCGATACGAAGTGCGGCGTGATGCCGCCGCTCCACTCGTGCCTAAGCGCATCGCACACCAGCAGCGGCCCCAAATCCGAGCCGCCGATGCCGATATTCACGACATGTTTGAATTTTTTGCCCGTCACCCCGAGTTTCCGGCCCGCACGTACCGCGGCGACGAATTCGACGAGCTTCTTGCGCGAGTCGCGCACCTCCGCCTGAATGGCCGCTGAACCGGCAAAATCCGAGCGCAGCGCCGTGTGCAGAACCGCGCGCTGCTCGGTGGTGTTGATCGGGTCGCCGCGAAACATCGCCGCGGTGCGCGCCGGCAAGTCCGCCGCGCGCGCCAGATCGAATAACAATGGTAGGGTCTTGACGGTGATGCGCTGGCGGGAAATATCGAGCAGCCAGGCGTCGTACTCGACGTGAAAGGTCTGCCAGCGCTTCGGATCGGCGGCGGTCAGATCGCGCAAATGCGCCTCTTTCAGTTCCTCGGCATGCGCGGCAACGGCAAGCCATTCCTTGAGCGACGAATTCAACTGTGTCATGGCGAGTGAACAACTCTGAGATTGCGGGTGGTTGATCCAAGATACCATTCGACGAATCGCCGCTCAATTCGACGAAGTGCCCTTAACTCGACGATCGCCGCTCAATTCAACGAAGCGCCCTCAATTCGAAGATCGCCGCTCAATTCGACGATCGCCGCTCAATTCGACAATCGCCGCTCTATTGGACGAATCGCCGGCGGCCGGCAGCTCCAACCGTCGCCACACCGTCTTGCCGCCCGACGCCTTGTCGAGCAGTGCAAGCACATGCTCGTGCGCCGCGATCTCATTCTCGTTGGGCCTGATCACGATGATGCGCGCGCCTTCTGCATAGCGCGGCGGCGCGTCGTGGCGCGCGCGGCCGCGTGCCGTGTCCGATTCGGCGCTCAAGGTGAGCAGCGCCTGCCCGCCGGTCATGGCGAGATACACTTCGGCGAGGATGCGCGCATCCAGCAGCGCGCCGTGGTAGTCACGATGCGAATTGTCCACCGCATAGCGCTTGCACAAGGCGTCGAGGCTGTTGCGCTGTCCGGGGTGCATCTGCCGCGCGAGCGCCAGGGTGTCGAGCACCCGGCACAGACCGTCGACCTTGTGCGCCAGCGCGGCGCGCGCGAGTTCGGCGTTCAGGAAGGCGACGTCGAAGGGCGCGTTGTGAATGATCAATTCGGCATCGCGGATGAACTCCACGAACTCCGGATGCACTTGCACGAAGGTCGGCTCCTTCGCCAATCTGGCGCGCGTCAGGCCATGCACCTGCTGCGCACCCTCGTCGATGTCCCGCTCGGGATTGAGATACTGGTGATAAGTGCGGCCGGTGAGGCGGCGATTGAAGAGTTCCACGCAGCCGATCTCGATCACCCGGTGGTGCTGTTCGACTTCCAGGCCCGTGGTCTCGGTATCGAGGACGACTTGACGCATTTAAATGCTACCGCGCCGCCAACAGGCGGTCGATCGCGACGTTGGCGAGCTGATCCACGTATTCATTGCCTTCATGTCCCGAATGCCCCTTGACCCAGTGCCACTCGATGTCCTGTCCCGACACGGCGGCGTCCATCAGTTCCCACAAATCCTGATTCTTGACGGGCGTACGCGCGGCGGTGCGCCAGCCGCGCGCCTTCCAATTCGGCAGCCATTCGGTGGCGCCTTGCAGCACGTATTTGGAATCGGTGTAGAGCTTCACCGCGCAGCGCCGCTTGAGCGCGCCCAACCCGGCGATGGCCGCCATGAGTTCCATGCGGTTGTTGGTGGTCAAGGGTTCGGCGCCCGAGACTTCCTTGCGCTCCTTGCCGGCGACCAGCAGCGCCGCCCAGCCGCCGGGGCCGGGATTGCCGCGGCACGCGCCATCGGTGAATAGTTCGACTTGGGTCATGGCTCGACTCGAGTCATCGGCCCACTTTGGACGTGGGCTCCGCCGCGCCGACCAGCACCCGCTGACGGGCCCGCCACCGCGGCCGCACCAGAGTCATGGTTTTGACGCGCTTGCGTGCCTTGAGCAAGTAGGCGCCGGCCATCCACGCCGCCCGCGGCCGAGCAACGACGCTGCGCGCCAGCCGGCCCTTGGTGGGCAACGGGCCGAGATAGCCATAGACGCTGTCGACATCGAAGCCCAGCAAAGCCACCCAATCACGCAGCCGCCGTTCGGACAGCATGCGCTGCGTTTGCGGCGGGAACGCCGGGCTCCCCACGTAGCGTGCGAAGGCGCGCCTCGCGCCCCAGCCGCTGAAGGGGTTGAAGCCGCAAATCATCAAGCAGCCTTCCGCGCACAGCACGCGCTCGGCCTCGCGCAGCACGGCGTAAGGATCCTCCACCAGCTCGAGCGAGTGTGGTAAAAAAATCGCATCGATGGAATCGGAGCGGAAGGGCAGCGAGTCGAGCGGCGCGCACAGCGTGACTCCCGAACTCGGCTCCGGCGCCAAGAGGGTCGTGTGTTGCGTGCGCGCGCCATCGAGCAAGTGCCGCGCGGGCCCCCAGGCGCCCACCTGCAGCAGTTCGAAACCGAACACGTCGTCCAGCGCGAGCGACGCCAGCGCCGCCTCCTCGCGCAGCACGCGGGCCCCCAGCGGGCCCTCGAACCAATCGGCCGAAGGTGTTTCGCGCGCTGATTCCAACCACGGCTCCTTCATGAAAATACTAGCGAAGTTCGAATGTTACAGGTTAAATACGACTGCAAAATGCCAATTCACAGCAAGCATCTATACGTGCGTCCCGTGGGCGCCTTCTCCGATAACTACATCTGGCTCATCGACTCGCCTAGTGCACCCGGCCGCATCGTGGCCGTCGACCCGGGCGATGCCGCACCCGTGATCGCCGAATTGCGGCGCAGCGGTGCAACCTTGGCCGCCATTTTACTGACTCACCATCACCCCGATCATGTGGGCGGCGTCCCGGAACTGCTGCGCCATGCGGCGGTGCCGGTGATCGGTCCGGACGATACCCGAATTGCGCAGCGCACACGCACTGTTCATGACGGCGGGCGCTGCGAGTTGCCGGAGTTGGGACTTTCATTCGAGATTTTGCAGATCCCCGGGCATACGTTAAGCCATATCGCCTTTTGGGGGCATGGGGCGCTGTTTTGCGGCGACACGCTGTTCAGCGCCGGCTGTGGCCGAATGTTCGAGGGTACGCCTACGCAGATGAATGCTTCGTTGAACAAGTTGCGCAGCCTCCCGCGGGAGACTCAGGTGTTCTGCGGCCACGAATACACCGCGGCCAATCTGCGCTTCGCCCTGACCGTCGACCCGGCCAACGAGGTGGCGCGCGAGTACCAGGGCCGTGTTGAAAGGGTGCGCGCCCAGGGCAACCCCACGCTGCCATCGACTTTGGACTTGGAGATTCAGGTCAATCCCTTCCTGCGCTGCGATGACCCGGCCGTCGTCAGGGCCGCCGAGATGCACGCCGGTAAATCGCTCGAGGAAACGGCCGAGGTGTTCGGAGTCTTGCGTGCCTGGAAGGATCAGTTCCGCTAGCGGGCCCTCACGTATGGTACTCGTCACTCGACAGTATTTATTCGCCGGCGCCTTGCTGGTGCTCGGGGGCTGCGCGCATCAGCCGGCCAAACCCCCGGAGCGCGAACCCATCGTGATGCCGGCGGCAACGACTCCTCCAGACACGATAGTCGCACCTCCCGATTCGGTGGGCGCGGGCGCAACGCCCTCGCTCACCATGCCGCGCGAATGGCAGCACCACAACGGCGAGGACTATGACGATTTGTTCGACCGCATGCGCGCGGGCTTCGCGCTCGATGAGGTGCAGGAGCCGGCGATCGATCAGCAGCTCGCCTGGTTCGAACACAACCCGGATTATCTGGAGCGCGTATTCCAGCGCGGCCAGCGCTACTTGTATCACGTCGTCACTGAAGTGGAGGCGCGCGGCATGCCGTTGGAGTTCGCGCTCCTGCCCGTGGTGGAAAGCGCCTACGAACCGTTCGCGTACTCGGTGAGCCGCGCCGCGGGATTGTGGCAGTTCATTCCCGATACCGGCAGGCGCTTCGGCCTGAAACAGAATTGGTGGTTCGACGGCCGCCGCGACGTCATCGAATCGACCCGCGCGGCGCTCGACTATCTGCAGGCGTTGCACGATCAGTTCGACGGCGACTGGCTGCTCGCGATCGCCGCCTACAATGTCGGCGAGAATACGGTGCAGCGAGAACTGGATTACAACCGCGCTCACGGCAAGCCCACCGATTTTTGGCACCTCAAGCTGCCCGGCGAAACGCGCGCCTATGTGCCGAAGCTGCTCGCGATGAAAAGGCTCATGGCGGAGCCCGAACGCTACGGCCTGGAATTCGCGGCGATTCCGAATGAGCCCTACTTCGCCGTGATCGACACCAATTCGCAAATCGACCTGAAAATCGCCGCCAAGCTGGCGGGCGCCAGTTACGACGAGCTGGTCGCTCTCAATCCGGGCTACAACCGGTGGGCAACCGACCCCGACGGTCCGCACCGCATGCTGGTGCCCATCGACAACGCCGACGGCTTCGAGGCGGGCCTGCAGACCCTGTCGCCCGACGACCGCGTGCGCTACGCGGTTCACGAGGTCACGCGCCGCGAAACGCTGGCATCGATCGCCAAGCAATACGGCACTTCGTCCACTGTCATTGTCAAGATCAACGATCTGAAGGGCGGCAAGGTGAGCGCCGGAGAATCGCTGCGGATTCCCGAGATCAGCGGACAATTGCCGGACAAGGTATTGCTCGCCGCGTCGCGGGTGGACCGCCCGCAGTCCGATCTCGGCGGCCGCAGACAGCGTCAAATCGTCTATCGCGTTCACGCAGGCGAGACGTTGAGCAGCATCGCGCGCCGCCACGGCATGCCGGTGAGCACGCTCGCCCGGCTGAACAACATGGACACCACAGACACCTTGGTGAAGGGTCAGCGCCTGGTCCTCAAAGCGAGCACACGGCGTTATCGCGACGAGGGAGTGAGATCCGGCCGCCGCGTGCTCTACACCGTGCGCAACGGCGACACCGTCTACAGCATTTCGCGCCAGTTTCAGGTCTCAATCCCGCAGCTCAAAACCTGGAACGGCCTGAACAAGCATCATCAAATCAGAGCCGGACAACATCTCGTCATGTACGTCGACTCGAACCGCCAGCAAGGTTAACTATAATATCGGACGGGGTCGCCTCGACCCCGTAGAATTCGGCGCGTGAGCGCCTGGAAATGGCGTAAGCGCCTGGAGAGAATCACCATGAGTTTCTTGAGCGGCAAACGCGCGCTGATCGTAGGCCTCGCCACGGACCGCTCCATAGCCTGGGGTATCGCACAGGCCATGCACGCCCAAGGCGCCCAGCTGGCATTTGCGCATATCGAACGCATGACCGACCGCGTAGTGCCCTTGGCCAAGCAATTGGGCTCGGACATCACCTTTGTGATGGACGTCGGGTCCGACGAGGAGATTTCGCAGGGATTCACGCAGCTGAAAACCCGCTGGGATGGATTCGATATTCTGGTGCACGCCGTGGCATTCGCTCCGCGCGAGGCGCTCACCGGCAACTTCATCGACGCCACCACCCGCGACGGGTTTCGCGTCGCCCACGATATCTCGAGCTACAGCCTCACGGCGCTGGCGCGCGCCTCGCTGCCCTTCATGCAGGGGCGCGCGGGCTCGATCGTCTCCCTGAGCTACCTGGGCGCGCTGCGCTCCATCCCGGGCTACAACGTCATGGGTCTGGCCAAAGCCAGCCTGGAAGCCAATGTTCGTTTTCTCGCCGCCGATTTGGGCCCGCGCGGCATCCGCGTGAACGCCATTTCGGCAGGCCCCATCAAGACTCTCTCGGCAGCGGGAATTCCGGGCCTGCGCAAGATGCTCTCTCATGTCGCAGCCACCGCGCCCATTCAGCGCAACGTGACCATCGACGACGTGGGCAATGCGGCGGCGTTCCTGTGTTCGGACCTCGCCGCCGGCATCAGCGGCGAAGTGTTGTACGTTGATGGCGGCTACCACACCGTGGGCATGAGCTTCCCTTCCGACAGTGACGGCGGTTGAAACCAGTCAACCGATTTTGGGATCTAACGTTTGGGGTAATGTGCGTAAAAGCACGGCAATTGGCTGACCCGAGGGTATTCATTATGTTAAATCGTCATCTCGTTCACGCTGTGGCCGCCGGCGCCTTAGGACTAGGCCTCGGCGCTTGTACATCCCTGCCGGTCACCACCGATGCGAATCCCAACATGTCGGTATCGAGCTGCCGTACCTACGCCTTTGCACAGGAACATGTGGCCAATGCCGATCAGCCGGCCGCCTACGGCAACCCGTTGAACGCCGAGCGGCTGCGGGTCGCCATTGAAGCCAATCTCGCGGCCAGAGGCATCCAACGCGTGGACCGCGCCGCTGCCGACTGCGTGGTCGGCTACGCCATGGGTTCCCGCCAGGTGTTCAACGATTATTACGCCGGCTTCGGCGCGGGCTGGGGCTACGGCTGGGGCCGCCGCGGCGGACTCTATGGCGGCTGGGGCTGGGATGGTCCCTATGTGAGCGATGAGACCCGAATCGCAGTGGATCTTTTCGACGCCCGATCGCGCACGCCGATTTGGCACGCGTCCGTCAACCAAAGTGTTGGCGATCTGACGGGCCCGAACGCCGAGGCTAAAATCAGTGCGGGCACCGCGGCGATATTCGCCAAGTTCCCGATCGCGGCGCCGGCGCCGGCGGGCGCGCAGAAGACCTAATCGTCACGGTAATTGGCACAAACTGCACGCCTCCTAAACACCAAAGAACAGGTAGTCGATTGCCGCGAGCAATTCGCTGCGAGACGCCGCAACTGAGCAATATCGCTCCGTCAAATCGCGGGACCGCATGCCGGTCAGAGCGGGCACGAGGACCATGTGCTCGGTTCCGTCGATTGCAACGATCGGGGTGATCCGGCTGATGACCTTCGGCATCAACCGAAGCGGTATCAGCGGTGCAACAATGGGGTCTCGGGCAGTAGGCGTGAGATCGGATTGCAATGTGACGACGAAGGGATACGTGCGACGGGCTCGGACGATGGGATTAACAAATACGTCAAACTGAGCCATCGTCGTCGCGGTCATAGTGTTCACGGACGAGTTCGGAAAAGGACCCATGCTGTTCAGCGTAACGATCCACGGCGGCTAAGCCCCGTCGGAGGTCAGCGAGAAGTTCCTCGGAACGCAGCTCGGCATACTTGGCGGCGAGCGCTTCCTCGGCAACCTTGGACGCATTGATGCCGACACTTTTCGCTTTCGCGTAGAGATCAGAATTGACGGTAATGCTGACCGTCTGTTTGGCGGCCTTGGGCTCGAAAAGTGGGTCTCGCATGACACCTCCGAATGCGACCCGTGTATTTTATACGTGTCATTCACCCGTGTCTATCGACCCACCGACGCCCCCCGCACGAACACGTGGTACAACAGTCCCAAAATCCCCGCCACGGCCAGCACCAGCGCAAAGAACCGGTGCAGCGAACCCGCCAGAAGCTCCGGGTGCCGCCCAATCGTCATACCGAGCCAGGCGAGCACCGAACACCAGATGAGCGACCCCAGCAGCGTCGCGAGCGCGTACCAGCGGAAGTCCATGCGGAGGATGCCGGTGGGGATGCCGATCAAGTGGCGGATCACCGGCAGCAGCCGGGAAAAAAACACGCCGGGTGGGCCATAGTGAGTGCACCAGTGCTCCGCCAGTTCGAGTTTCGCCTGCCCCACCCCGACATAGCGTCCAAAGCGCACGATGATCGGACGGCCCAAAAAACGCGCCGCCCAATACATCACCGAGGCCCCCAGCCACGATCCCGCGGTCGCCGCAATCACGACGCCCGCGAAGGACAATTGGCCCTGGGTGTGGGCGAGGTACGCGGCCGGCGGAACGATCACTTCGCTCGGGATGGGTACGATGGTGCTTTCCAGCGCCATCAAACCCGCAATCAGCCAGTAGCCGCCTTCGGCGAGGGTGAGCTTATAGACGGTGGCAGCGGAGATAGTATTGACGGTGTTGGTGATGCCATGGTCCGGCGAGAAACAGAAGCGGAGCACAGGGAAGCCGACCTGCGTGGCGCCATACATCTCGATGCCAGGCGCGTTGAGCTGGGCCTCGAAGTAGGTCATGAAGGAGGGTGCCCAAGCCAGGTGAGGATTCATCAACAGCATGGCATGCCCGTCGACAGCGACTACGAATTGTCCGCGATCGGATACGTGCAGCCGACCGACTATTTCTTGGTCAGCGCAGGCGGCATCGCCTACAAGGGGCGCGCCGAGCCGACCGGTTCGATGGCAAGCCTCGGCACCAACTGGGCACAGCTCGATCTTGGCTACCGCGATCATTGGTTTTCGCCGATGACCGACAGCAGCTCCGCGGCCCACAGCGCGCGGAACTCACGCACAGCGAGGACACTGCGGAAACCTGCCTGACTCCTCATTCCGACTGCCCTCGCTCCTGACACCAACAGGCCGTGCGCCGAGACCGCCCGACCCGCCGGAATACGACCCTATGGCGAACCCATCGGTAGATCCTGGTCACCGCCGTTATCCACTCGAATGGCCCAGCGTGATCACCGACAGTGATCCTGGGGGAAACCTGACAGCCGTTGGCAAGTTTGCCAGGGAAGGTGACGGGCATGAGTGAGAACGCATTGCGGGGGAAGGTGGCCCTCGTCGCAGGCGGCAGCCGGGCGGCGGGCCGAGGGATCGCCGTCGAGCTGGGCCGTGCCGGGGCGACCGTGTACGTGACCGGGCGAACCACGCGTGAGAAGCAGTCGGAGATGAAGCGCCAGGAGACCATCGAGGAGACGGCCGAACTGGTCACGGCGGCCGGTGGCGCCGGCATCCCCGTGCGGGTCGATCACCTGGAACCCGACCAGGTCAGGGCCCTCGTCGAGCGGATCGACGCCGAGCAGGGCCG
>Ga0137412_10005405_pt1 | contig 10202 bp, 8 predicted proteins | sample CZODoug2_1_16fun_FD_122160 | JGI IMG/M metagenome (GOLD analysis project Ga0137412, IMG submission 122160) | Vadose zone soil fungal communities from Angelo Coast Range Reserve, California, USA - CZODoug2_1_16fungal (Hybrid Assembly) | ecosystem: Environmental > Terrestrial > Soil > Vadose zone... | reverse complement strand
CAGTTGGGGACTCGAGCACCTGGCGTTCTCATATTCCACGCTGGGCGCTTTGTTGGCGCAGTATGGTTACTTGAAATCCCAAGGCATCGCGCCCTTCTGGACCATCAATCACGGTCCGACCATTTCATTCTATTACCGCGATCCTGACGGCAATAAAGTCGAAATGGACTACGATGTGTTCCCAACCGTTGCGGAAGTCGATGCGTTTTTTGCCGCGGGCAATTACGAAGAGAACTTCATGGGCATCATCGTCGATCCCGAAGAGTTGATTGCGAAGTACGAAGCCGGAGTGCCTCTCAGCGAGTTGGTGCATCGTCCGCGGTTGCCGCCCGGCAAAACTCCCTGGGACATGAACCGGTCGTAGCCGCAGCCTTACAAGCGGCCTTCGGCCCGCAAGCCAGACTCACCGGGGTCGCCGGCATACGGCGGCCCGCCTTGGGCTTGGGTCATTTGCGTCCGAGCCGACCAGTTCAAAGTCGTCTGGGACGAGGGAAGTTGAGCAGTGACGGAACTCCGAATCGACGCCTCAAAGGCTGGCAATGCCGCCGCCGTCAATCACGAAATCGGCCCCTGTCACCCAGCGCGCCTCGTCTGAGGCTAAATAAAGAGCGCAATAGGCGACGTCTTCGCATTCTCCCCACCGCCCCAGCGGAATCACTGCCTCGATGCGTTTTACCATCGCCGGCGGCATCAGTGCAGTCGCCGGCGTCTTAATGGGGCCGGGAGAGATCGTGTTGACCCGGACTTTATGCTTAGCGCCTTCGGCCGCGAGCTGTCGAGTGAGCGCCATTATTCCGCCCTTTGCGCTAGCGTGTGCCGCAAAGCCCATGGTGGGGCTGCCGCGCACTGCGACGGCCGATCCGGTGTTGAGCACTGAGCCGCCCCCGCGGGCAATGAGGTGCGGCCATGCGGCCTGGGTCGCGTAGAAAACCAAATCGAGTTCGTTGCGCAAGGTAAAGGACCAGTCCTCCTGACGGAGCTCCTCGAACGGGCTGAAGCGCGCGCCACCCGCGTTATTGTAGAGAATGTCGATACCACCCGTTTCAGCAAGACCATCGGAAATCCATTTCTGAGCTTCGGCAGCCGAACTCAAATCCACGGGACCGAAGGTGACCATCTGGCCTCCGGCATCGCGTACCTCGGAGACGGTTTGATCGGCCGCCGATTGGCTTACGTCGCATCCCACGACTCTCGCTCCCTCCGCCGCAAAGAGTTTAGCAGCGGCGCGCCCCATGCCGCTGGCGACACCGCTAATGAAGGCTACTTTTCCAGTGAGTCTGCCCATGTGTTTCTCCGCAATGCGTGCTTTTGTAACGTAATTAACTTAGACAAGATCGTCAATTTAAACAAATTAGTCAATACGAAATTGACGGATAAATTCAACAAGAAAGACGGCGCTCGATCGCGCGTGCAGGTCGCCGCTTTGTGGTGCCGATGCCTGGGCACGGGCCGCCCGCAAACTCACCGCGACCGAAGATTCAACATTTCGCGCGCCTCTGAAGGCGAGGCCGGCTCGAGCTGCAATTCCGACATGATCCGCAGCGTGCGCTCGACGAGTTGCAAGTTGGTCGCGAGCTGCCCAGACCGGTAATAGTTGTTGTCTTCAAGCCCGACCCGAACATGGCCGCCCATGAGCAAGGCCTGGGCGGTCGCCGGCAGCTGCGCGGGCCCAATGGCCGAGACGCAGAAGACGCTGTGCGGCGGCAATTGACGGATCATGAAGTTGAGAGTGTCGCTGTTGTAAGGCATGGCACCCTGAAAGCCCCTCTCGCCCCCGAGCACCATGTTGATGAAATAGGGCGGCTTGTCGTAACCCTTCGCGATCAAACGCGATACGTCTTGGATGATGTGCTCAGGACTGAATACCTCCCATTCTGGCTTGATGCCCTTTTCCATGAGCAGCTTTGCCATTTCTTCGCAGCGCCGCGGCGTGGTCGACACGAGGATCTCGCGACCGCCGAAGCTTGCGACGGTCGTTTCGGCGTCGAGGGTTGCCATCTCGGGGTCGGCTTCCATGCCTTTCAGACGCTCCTCGTAAATGATCTCCCAAAGACCGTTCGGCAGCTCGCGGATCATGTCGCCGCTGACGCCGCCGCCGGTCGAATTATTGATGATGATGTCGCTCCGGCCGCGGATGAGTGCGTTGATGCGGCCATAGATCGCGGGGTCGCACGTTGCGAGGTCGTCCGGCCGCCGTGCGTGCAATGCAACCACGGCCGCGCCGGCCTTCGCGCAACGCGCGACATCATCCGCGATCTCATCTGGCTGCGTCGGTAGGTTCGGATTTTGCGCCTTGCTCGCCATGCCGCCGGTAGGCGCTACGGTAACGATAACTTTTCGCGACATTTCAAGCCCCCGTTGCAAGGTGGTGGAAATAGAAGATCAACGCGATCACGACGGCACCGATTCTTCGGAGCCGACACTTGCCAAGTCGAGGATGATGTCGTCCGTCGGAATCGCTCCTTTCTCATGCACATCGACGGACAGTAGTTCGCCGGAAACCGGGCAGTAGAAGGAGGACATTTCCAATCCCTCATGCAGCCGCAGCACGCGAGACGGCCCGAACGGCGCACGAATTGCGCCTGCACGCCAGCGTGTAGAGCCACGCGCAAGAGTCGCGCCCGAACGGGAGACGATGCGGATCTCACCGCCGACCCGAACCAGTCTCAATGCGGTTCCAATCCCGCCGATCGTTTCGGCATCGGGTGGGCAGTCCGCATCTCGACTCCTGCCGCGGATGCGCTCGGCCCGCAGCGACGCGCGACGTGCTCGAGTGGCCTCCGCGTCGACTTCTGCATCGTTGAGGATGACGCCATAAATATCAGCCGCCGCTTGTCGCGAAACCATGTCATTCTGGCAGTCGCGCTGCACCGCGACGGGATCTCGATCGAGCGGGTCGCCCCAACCGCCGCCGCCCTGCCAACTCGCGGCGAACACATCGCCAATGCGCATCTTGCGTAGACCGGGCTTCGGTCCGAAGGTGATCCAGTCGGGTTCGGCCGAGCACACGCCGTTCTTGGCAGCTCCGTTCGCCCATTTCTGAATGACGGTGGCGCCAGGATGCCCGCCAAAGAGACCGCATGCATTCGGGACTTCGGCGCCGTGGGTCATGATGAGGGCCTCGGCTTCCTCGATGCCCGCCAAGGTCAGGGCCACTTCCGCCGCCGCGCCGCCCCGATAGCGGCCGGCTCCGCCGGTGTCGCGTGCCAAACGCCGGTAGAGATAAAAAAGCGGAGCTGCCAGTTCGTTGCGCTCCACGTCGGCGATGGCCGGAGCGGGTGAGTTGATCGGACCGCCCGCCTCATAGCCGTCTTTGCCTGCGAAAGCGGCATAGCCGCCCGCGAGCGGATCCATGAGATGCAGCCCGAAGGGCTCGCCATACTGATTGCGGCCCCCTAAATTGAACGTCGCCATCGTCCCATCGCTAACCGCCTGAGCGCGGTCGCGATACTTTGGCGCGCAGGAGAGCAGCCGATTCAGCGCCTGCGAACAGACATTCGAGACGACCCAAATCGTTTCCACCGTCGCGGCGCCGACGGGAGCTGGGAACTGTGCCGTACAAATGAGACCGTCGGGCGCGATGATGTCAGCCGTCTGCAGCACCCCTTGATTCCAGGGGATGTCATAGGCCAGCATGGGCAGTAGCGCTCCCGTCACGCCTCCCACTAAACCGGAGCGTGTCGCGTTGATGAAACCGGGCGCCTGTGAACTCGATCCGCTGAAGTCGAAGCTCAGGCGTGCGCCTCGCTTGACCATCCGGAGGTCGACCTTGTAGAGGCGGTTCGCCTCTCCATCATGTTCAAGGAAATCGACGGCGCGGAATTCGCCGTCCGGCAACTCACGCAGCCGTTCCTCGACCCGCTGTTGCGACACCTCGATCATTCGCCGCATCACCGCCGACAGGGTGGGCGCGCCATACCGGGCGACGAGTTCCGTGACACGCTCGCGCGCCACGTTGATGGTCGCCACGAAGGCGCGGAAATCAAGGTTCAATTGCGCCGGTAGGCGAGTTGCCGTCAGGATCATCTCGAGGATGTCCTCGCGCATGCGGCCGCCCTCGACCAGCCTGACGCATGGAATGCGCAGCCCCTCTTGGCGCACGTCGCGCGCATTCGGCGACCAGCTGGCAAAGTCCATGCCGCCGATGTCGGTGACATGCGCCTCGACCCCAGCCCAGGCGAAAATCTTTCCGTCGGCATAGATCGGACCCGCCAGTTGGATGTCGTTCTGGTGGAGCGCTCCGACAAACGGATCATTGCCGCAGAACATGTCGCCGTCGCGCGCTTCCAGTGTGGGTCTCGCGCGAACGGCTCGAATCAGATTTCCGACCACCGGGGCCTGGAACGACACTTGAAAGCCCATCGATGCGAACGAACCGTCCGGCAGAAAAAGTCCCGTGAAAAAATCCGAAGCCTCCGTGACGGTGGGCGAACCGGAAACGCTCTGCAACGCGATGCGCATTTCCTCGGTGATCGCCAGGAGCCGCGATCTGATCACTTCGAAAGCTACTGGATGGACGGCCGTGCTGCCGGGACCGCTCATTGTTCGATGCTCACGTGAAGGTTGCCGAATTCGTCCGCCGTGGCGGATCCGCGGGGTGGCACCACCACGCTTTGTCCGGGAAACTCGATAATCGCCGGGCCATCGATTTTAACGTCGGGCGCCGGATAGCGCGTTTTGTAGATGGCGGTCTCCAAAGAAGCTGCGGGATCGTCGAAGACGACGCGACGGGTGCCTGAGGATTCCAGCGGCGCACCTTGCGCCCGCGCTGCTGGCGGTTGCAGCACACCCCGCGCAATGGCGCGCGCGCTGACGATCTCATGCCCCGCGCCCCCGTAGCTCGCGCCTCGCCCGAACAATGCCTCGTAGATGCCTTCAAACCTTTTGGTGAGATCGGCGTAGGCGCCTGCATCGAACCGGGACGCATCGAGAGCCACGTCAATCACATTCGACTGTCCGCGAAACCTGACGGCCAGCAGCCGTTCGCCCGCGATTTCACCTTGCGCCCCGGCGCGAACCAACTCAACCTTGGCTTCCTCCGTAAGTCTCCACAGTGTCGTATCGATTGCCGCGATCGCACGCGCATCCGGTTCTGCACCAGGACCGACGCGCAGATAAACCGCGCATTCCTTCGTGACGCCGAGGTCGGCGTTTCCACAGCCGTAGGCCGACTGAGCAGTGGCCGCCGCCGGAACAACGAAGCCGCGCAACCCGAGGTCCCGCGCGAAGGCCCACGCATGCGATGGACCTGCTCCCCCGTTGGCGAAAAGCGTGAACTCACGCGGATCGTAGCCGCGCTGAATCGTCATACGGCGCAAAAGATCAGCCATTTTGCTGTCGATAACTTCCCGCACGCCCCAAGCCGCCTCGAGCGTCCCGATGCCGAGGGGCTGCGCAATTTTCTCGTGCATCGCACGTGCCGCAGCGTCGACATTGAGCCGAATACGGCCGCCGATAAAATTGTCAGCGTCCAGGATGCCGAGCAAAAGATCCGCATCCGTCACGGTCGGTTCGACACCACCGTGCCCATAGCAAACGGGACCCGGATTGGCGCCGGCGCTCATGGGCCCGACCGTGAGCTGACCGAAACGCACGGCTGCGATGCTGCCGCCGCCTGCCCCGATCGATTCGACATCGATCGACGGCACCCGGATGTCCGCGCCGCCTACCGATACCTCGCGCCGTAAAATCGGCTTGCCGCGGGCGATGATCCCGACGTCGAAGCTCGTACCGCCGATGTCCGATGTCAGCACATTGTCCAGGCCCAACTTTCGAGCCATGACGGCTGATCCGACGACACCGGCCGCCGGTCCCGAGAAGAGGGTGAAGGCTGGGCGGTCGCCGATCGCCGTGGTGGGGAGGACTCCGCCGGCGTTCGTCATCATGAGAAGCGGCACGCGCATTCCAGCGCTGCGCAGCGTCTCTTCGAGCGTCTCGAGATAACGTCCGGCGATTGGGCCGAGCGCTGCATTCGCCGCAGTCGTCGACATGCGGCCGTATTCCCCCACGAGCGGACTAAGTTCATGCGAGAGGCAGATGAAGGCCTTCGGCAGCATTGCCGTAACGAGGTTGCGAAGGGCGAGTTCATGCACCGGATTCGCAGTCGACCAAAGCAAACAGATCGCCACGGCCTCGACGTTAGCCTGTACCAAATCTTTCAGGTCAACGCGGGCCTGCATCTCGTCAAGCGGCTTGACGACGATACCTTTGGAATCAACACGCTCGTCGATTTCGAAGACCAGCCGCCGCGGCACGAGCGGCCCATTGCGATTGCGGAGCGCGAAATCGGTGAGTTCAACCTCACTCTGCCCCGACGTCTGGCGGCGCATGCGACCAATCTCGAGCGTGTCGCCGAAACCTGTCGTCGTGAGCACTGCCGTTCGGGCCGCTCGGCCCGTCAAAAGCGCATTCAGCCCCACCGTAGTGCCATGTCCGAATCGGACGATGTCCCCGCAGAAGGCCTCAAAGCTAATATTCCGGTCTTCGGCGGCGATCTTGAGGACGTCGATGACACCAGTTTTGACATCGGCGGTGGTCGGACTCTTGAACACGCGGATTTCTCCGCGCTCGTCCGAAACCCAGAGGTCGGTGAAGGTACCTCCAACATCCGTTCCTACATAGAGCCCCATCCGTCCCCACAACTCGTAGCGGCCCGCCGACGGGCATTTGGATCAGCCGCTTTCAATAGCGGAATCTTGTCGTCAATCAGAATTTTTATCGACAACAATTAATTTTACCGCTAAAAATCATCGCCTGTCGAGGTCGAATTCGTACGAGTACCTGCTGCGGAGCGGGAGCTACTGGTTTTCCATCCAGTCAACCAGCGCCTTGACCGGCACCGGCTGCGGTTTACCTGGCTTGCTCAGCGTGTATTCGACGCGGGGCGGTATAGCGCCGAACATTCATTTTTAGGGCCAAGTCGAGAGACACAACAGAGTTGTATAAGGGTGGGGCGGGGGATTCCGCTAGCGTTGCTTTGCCGAGGCATAGGCATGCAATAAGGGAAGGGGCATTGCGGCCACCCGCCGCGCCTCCTTGGCGTCGATTCCCAGGCTGCGCATGAACATGGCGACGGCGGTGCGCGAATAGTCTGCCGGCACATGCTTGGCGAGAATACTGCGGATGACCATCGCTGCCATGCCGAGGCCCAAGTCCAATGCCGCAGGGATCGAGTCGATTTGAAAGCGCCCCCTGTCGACGCCTTTCTTGATCTCGTTGCGTGCATGCCGTCGCATATGATCGTTCAGCGGGCCGCCAACCACCGGGATCATACGCACTAGGATCCAGCCGCGGGTTTGATCGGCGGCGGCAATGCCGATAAAGCATAGAAGGGACGCGCAGATTCGCTCCGCTGGGTCCGTCAACGGCTTGAGCACCGGTAGGATGCGGGCATTGATTTCCCGCGCCAGTTCATCCGCCACCGCCTTCAAAATCTCTTCCCTGGTTTTGAAGTAATTATAGAACGTGCCCCGCGACAAGCCGCTTGCGATGATAAAATCATCGATCACGGGCGCCTCGAACCCCTTGTCGGCAAACACCCGGAAAGCCGCCGCGATGAGTTCCACGCGCGTTCGTTTGCGCTTTTCTAAGCCGATCTCAGCGCGACGCATATTGCGGGCGCGCGATCGCGATTCGTTGCTAGGCACGGTGTATTCCCTATTGAGTAATATACAGAAAGGTCAGAATGACGAAACACGTATATCCGATTTAGCCCGTTTCCGCACTAACTCGCCGCCCGCCGCAAAAAAATCGCCTTCGCCTGCATGTCCATGATGAGATCAGCACCCGCATCATAGAGCTCAAACACCAAATCGATCCGTCCGCGATCGGGCTTCGACGTTGACGGTGCTTTGTCCGCGATCCGCAGCTTCACCGTGACCTGTTCCTCGGGCCGCAGCGGCTTCAAGAAGCGGATCCGGTCGATTCCCGGCGAGCCTGTGTTCGACGAGTCATTGAGGCACCTGTCGACCGCCATACGCATCGCGAGGGCGCAGGAATGGAGACCGCTGCCAATGATCCCGCCATAGCGACCTTTCGCCGCGGCCGCCTCATCGACATGAAAAGGCTGCGGGTCGAAGTCGCGGGCGAAGGCGAGGATCTCCGCCTTCGTCACTACCCGCCCGCCGCAATCGATGATTTCACCGACCACAAAATCCTCGAAATAACGCATCTTCGCACTCCCTATTTACACCGCCGCTCGCAGATGCAAGCTGCACAACAATCGAATTGAAAACGGATCGCAGCAAGTTGGATAGTCGTCTTGATGCTTCAGCCTGGCAAGCTGATCGTGGCTGACTCCTGGCTTTCCAGAGAGTACAGTCATGCAGATGGCCGCAAAAAAACCGGGCGCTAAGAAGGACAAACAAGCCGCAATGCTGTGCGGTCTTTCGGCCGTTTTCGTGGAGCATCAATCCTCGCTGAAACGGTTCATTGCGAAATTTTTTTCACGTTCGCAAGACATTGAAGACGTTGCTCAGGAGGCTTATCTGCGGGCATTCGGCGCCGAAAAGGCCGGCGAAGAACTACGTTCCCCCAAAGCGTTCCTGTTTCGCATTGCAAAAAACGTAGCGTTGAACGAATTAGCGCGAAAGTCGAGATTGTTGACGCATTACATAGAGGATTCCATCGCCCCGGATGTCATAGAGGAGGGCGGTTCGGCCGAAGACCGAGTCCTGGCTGAGGAGAAGCTGTCGATGTTTTGCAGCGCAGTGGCGACCCTGCCGCTGCAGTGTCGTCGCGCGTTTCTCATGCGCAAGGTCTACGGGTTCTCGCACAAGGAAATTTCCGAGCAGTTGGGCATCTCAGTGAGCACAGTGGAAAAACACGTCGCCAGCGGATTGCTCAGATGCAGCACGTTCTTGCGGGAGCGAGGTCATCCGGTGGACCTCGTTGCGCCTTTGGATAAGGAACGAGAGAAGTTCCGGGGCGGCGAATGATATGAGCAAAGTCGCCCAATTTCCGAACCCTCGGCAGATCGAGGTCGAAGCCTGCGCCTGGATTGCGCAGCTCGACGGGCATGCGCCTTCGCGGGAAGACTTGACGGCGTTTCGTGAATGGATCAACAGAAGTCCGCAACACCGCCGGGAAATCAGGCGCTTGTCCGCGCTATGGGGCGATCTGAACCAGCTGACGGAACTTGCACTTCCGTCAAAAAAGAACCAGCGGCCTACGATCAATAATGTTCTGCTGCGCGCCGCGGTCTTCGCCGGGGTTGCGGTGCTGATTGCGGCCGCAATGGTGTTTTATATGCACCCCCCCACCGCTGAGCCGAATCTTCTGTACTCGACCAATGTCGGCGAGCAAAAGCCGATCACCCTGGCCGACGGCACCAAAGTTCTGCTGAACACCGATAGCCGCATACAAGTCGCTTATAGGCCGCGGCAGCGGGTAGTGCGTCTGCTTCAGGGGGAGGCGTATTTCGAAGTGGCCCACAACGCCATTCGACCCTTCCTCGTGTATGCGGGCGCAAACGTCGTTCGCGCCCTGGGAACGGCTTTTACGGTTCATTTGAAGAAGCAAGACGTCGAAGTCGTCGTGACCGAAGGCGCCGTCGAGCTGTCCGCAATGACCAATGCCAACGACGGCGCTGCCGCCAAAACCCTGAGCAAACCGGTGACCAAATTAGCCGACATCAAGGCGGGCCAGAGCGCCGCCTTCAACCAGCAAGTCGAGTCGATCGAGACCATCAAGCCACTCGAGATCAAGCGCAAGCTATCCTGGCGCGAGGGCGTCCTATCGTTTTCCGGAGAGCCGTTGGAACAAGTGGTGGACGAAGTCACGCGGTATACGCCCATCACCATCGTAATTTCCGATCCCGCCATTCGCCATGTACGGATCGGCGGCTACTTCAAGGTCGGCGAAACCGAGGCGATGCTCGAGGCGCTCGAAACCAGCTTCGGCGTGCGTGTCAATCGCGTCAACGACCGACTGGTCTACCTTGCCGCGAAATAATCCCCGACCTCACTCCCGCCATATCATGCAATTTCAGCTCGGAGTCCGCCGATGCCGGCCCGCACCTGTGCGGCGGTGAATGCCAAGCAATCGATTTAAGATCGGATTTGTAAAGAAAAGAAGCCTTTTGACAACCCGGACCCGCTTCGGCGTCCGCGCAGAGCAATGGGCATATCGTGCGTCAAAATAATGATGCCGGAGTCTGTGCAGGGGGACCTTCGTTATGCTTTCTTCCCATCCGCCCAAAAATT
>Ga0137412_10005404_pt1 | contig 10202 bp, 11 predicted proteins | sample CZODoug2_1_16fun_FD_122160 | JGI IMG/M metagenome (GOLD analysis project Ga0137412, IMG submission 122160) | Vadose zone soil fungal communities from Angelo Coast Range Reserve, California, USA - CZODoug2_1_16fungal (Hybrid Assembly) | ecosystem: Environmental > Terrestrial > Soil > Vadose zone... | reverse complement strand
ATCCTCGACTGGTATCTCTCCGTAGGGCCGAAACCGCCGTAAAGATCAGGGATGAGCATCTTTCAACTCCTCAACGGATTGACCTTCGCAGCACTGCTGTTTGTGGTGGCGAGCGGCTTTACGTTGATCTTCGGGTTGCTGCGCATCGTCAATCTGGCCCATGGCGCGCTGTATCTGTTCGGCGGTTACATCGGCTTTACCGTCGCGGTAAAGACCGGCAGTTTTACGCTCGGCGGTATTGGTGCCATGGCTGCCATTGCCGCAATCGGTTTCGTGCTCGACCAGGGCTTGCTGCGCTTTGTACGTGGCAACGAGCTGCGGCAGGTTCTGCTGACGCTTGGCTTTGCATTCGTGCTCAATGATCTGGCGCTGGTGATCTGGGGTGGCGACAGTTTTACGGTGCCGATCCCGCAAATGCTGCGCGGCGGGCTCCGCGTATTCGGCGTGTTTTATCCGACCTATCGTCTGTTCGTGCTGGTCACCGGGATCCTGGTGTTCGCAGCACTTTGGCTGCTGCTCAATCATACGCGGCTCGGCGCGTTGATCCGCGCCGGAGTCGATGACGCCGAGATGGTGGAAGCATCGGGGGTCAACATCCGCCGCGTGTTTCTTGTCACCTTCCTGCTCGGCTCGGCTTTGGCCGGCCTCGGCGGCTTGATGGGCGGCGCCTTTCTCTCGCTGTATCCGTCAGCCGACGCCGAGATCCTGGTGTTCAGCCTCGCGGTGGTGATCATCGGCGGGCGCGGCAGCCTGATCGGTGTTGGGGTCGGTAGCCTGCTGGTCGGCCTGCTCAACACGCTGGGCCAGGTGATGTTTCCGGAACTGGCCTATTTCGTGATTTTTGGTCCCATGGCGGTGCTGCTGGCATTCCGTCCGCTCGGCCTGTTCGGACGGGCCGCATGACGACGCCGCTCGCACCGAGGGATTTTCGTATTGCCGGCATGACCGGGCGCGCAGCGCTGATCGCCGCCATCATTGTTGTGGCTGCCGCCGCCTTGCCAATGGTGCTGTCGAACTATCAGGTCGGCCTCGCCACCGAAGTGCTGATCTTCGGTATTCTGGCGCTGTCGATCGATATCCTGGCCGGGTTTGCCGGGCGCACCTCACTTGGCCACGGCGCGATCTTCGGTGTCTCCACCTATGTCGTCGTTTATGCCACCGCCCATGCCGGACTACCGCCGGCAACAGCCTTCGCAGCCGGCGTGTTGGCCGCCACCCTGGTTGCGGCGATCTTCGGGCTGCTCGCGGTGCGCACCTCCGGTGTCTACTTCCTGCTGCTGACGCTGGCGCTCGGCATGATCATCTGGGGCATCTGCCTGCGCTGGACCCAGGTGACCGGTGGTGAAAACGGCATGCGCGGCGACGTCCGTCCGGCGGTGCTGCTGACCAACAGCGCGTTTTATTGGGCCGTGCTCGCCAGTGCCGCGGTGGTGGCGTTTGCGACGTGGCGGTTCGTGCGCTCGCCGTTCGGGCTGACGTTGCGCGGCATCCGCGACAGCGAAAGCCGCATGCGCAGCCTCGGCTACAACGTGCCGCTACATTTGTTTGTCGGTTTCACGTTCTCTGGATTCTTTGCCGGCATCGCGGGCGCACTGTACGCAATGTTCAACAACTTCGTCAGCCCGTCCACCGTGGCGCTGGCGCAGTCGGTCGAGGGCGTATTGATGATGACTGCCGGCGGCGTCGGCACGCTGTTCGGCGCGTTCGTTGGCGCAGCCGCGATCATCGCGCTGGAGAACGTGGTCAGCGCCTATACAGAGCGTTGGCAGATGGTGCTCGGCATCACCTTTATCCTCATCATGATCTTCGCCCCTGAAGGTATCACCGGCAAGCTGCGCGCCATTCTAACGCGCAAGGTGCGTTAATCGAATACTTTGTGAAAGGATATCGAAATGGACCGCAGGCAATTTCTGAAGAACACAACGGCTGCACTAACCGTCGCAGGTGCAGGCGTCGGGCCTTGGCGCAGTGCCCAAGCGCAGGCCGGCCCGATCAAGATCGGTCTGCTCGCGCCGCTCACCGGCGTTGTCGCATCGGGCGGCAAGGAGATGGTCGAGGGCGTGCAGTTCTATCTCGATCAGGTCAAGGGCGAGATGGGTGGCCGCAAGGTCGAACTGGTGATCGAGGACGACGCCTCCAACCCGGACACCGCTTTGCAGAAAGCACGCCGTCTGGTTGAGCAGGGCAATTGCCACATGCTGATCGGTAATTTGCTCGCCAACACCGGGTTGGCAGTTGCCAACTACGTCAAGGGCACCGGTACGCCGTACTTCATTCCGATCATCGCGGCCGACGATTTAACCCAGCGCCAGCGCATCAAGAATGTGATCCGCGTCGCCGGTTACAGCGCCAGTGAATTCACCCATCCGCTCGGCGATTGGGCGCTGAAGCAGGGTTACAAGAAGATCGCCACCATCAGCCAGGACTACACCTTCGGCCACGAACAGTGCGGCGGGCTCGCCCAGGTGTTCACCGAAGGTGGTGGCGAGATTGTGCAGCAGTTCTGGCATCCGCTCAACACGGCGGACTTCAGCCCCTATCTCGGCCAGCTCGCCGACCTCAAGATCGATGCGGTCTTCGCGATGGAGACCGGTGCGGATTCCACCCGCTTCATCCAGCAATATGCCAGCTTCGGCCTGAAGGCGAAGACACCGCTGCTCGCCGCGATGAACGGCACCGACCAGTCGGTGATTCGGACGCTTGGCGAGGAATGCGAAGGTATCTTCTCGCCGGCGCATTTTGCGGAGGGTTCCGACAATCCGGTGACGCAGAAGTTCGCCAAGGAGTATGAGGCGAAGTACGGCAAGATCCCGTCGCTCTACGGTTTCTCCATGTATTCCGGCGTAATGTGGATCGACGCCGCGCTCAAGAGGATGGGTGGCAAGGTGGAAGACCGCGAGGTCTTCGTCGACACCGTGCTGAAGACCGAACTCGATGGCTCGCCGCTCGGCAAGGCTGTCAAGCTCGATGCCTATGGCAACCCGGTCTACGACGTTTATATCCGCAAGGTCGTGAAGCGCGCCGACGGCAAATTCTGGAACGTGCCGGCCGCGACCTACCCGAACGTCTCACAGTTCTGGAAATACGATCCGGAGACCTACATGAAGCAGCCGCCCTATTCGCGCACCTTCCAGGGCATCAAAAAGGGCTGATCGATCGCTGATGTCGAGATGCGGTCCAATGGCCGCGTCTCGACAATACTCAATCGCATTGTCGGACGGCGAACCGGTGTCAACTTCGCCCGACGATGCTTCACCGGAAAATATTTGTGCCCGAGCCGATCCTGACACTGACAGATGCTGTTGTCGCCTTCGATGCGCTGCGTGCGGTCGACGGTGTCAGCCTGTCCGTACCGCGTGGCCAACGTCGCGCCATCATCGGTCCCAACGGTGCCGGCAAGACGACGCTGTTCAACGCCATCGCCGGAATGGTGCCGCCGACCAGCGGTCGGATTATGTTCGACGGTCACGATATCACGAAACTGCCGCCGCACCGCCGCGCGCAGCTCGGCATCTCCCGCACGTTCCAGATCACCAATCTGTTTCCGACGCTGAACGTGCAGGACAACATGGTGCTGGCCCTGCGCGGGCTGTCGTCGCGCAAATTTTCACTGTTCGGGAGGCCGGACACGGATTCGGTCGAAGCGCCCCGGATCGCCGCCGCGCTCAGCGCGGCCCGCATTGCGGAACGTGCCGATGTCACAGTCAAGGAACTGTCCTATGGCGAACAGCGCCAGCTCGAGATTGCGCTCTCGCTCGTTACCACCCCGACAATGCTGCTGCTCGATGAGCCGGCCGCCGGCCTGTCGCCATCGGAGCGCTCAATGGTCGCGCAGATCATCCGCTCGCTGGATCGCGATGTCACCGTGGTGCTGATCGAGCACGATATGGATCTCGCGCTTGGTCTCGTCGATTTCGTGACCTGCATGTTTGAAGGACGTATTCTGGCGGAGGAAGCGCCGGAGGGAATCCGTCGCAACAAGAAGGTTCAGGAAGTGTATCTCGGAAAGCCGCGTCATGCTTGAGGTTCGCGATCTGCACAGCGGCTACGGCGAGGCGGTTGTGGTCCGTGGTGTTGCGCTCGACGTCGGCGCCGGCGAGATTGTCGCGCTACTCGGCCGCAATGGCATGGGCAAGACCACCTTCATCCGCTCCATCATGGGGCTGACGCCACCGCAGATTCGCTCAGGCTCGATCACATGGCGCGGCGAAAGTCTGGTCGGCCTGCGCCCGCACGACATCGCCGACCGCAAGATCGCGATCGTGCCGCAGGGCAGGCGGCTGTTTTCGTCACTGACCGTGACCGAACATCTCACCATGCTGAAGAGCGCACGCGCCAGGGGCGGCTGGACGGTCGATCGTGTGTTCGGGATTTTTCCACGTCTTGCGGAGCGGCGACACCACCGCGGCGGGCAATTGTCCGGCGGCGAGCGCGGCATGCTAGCGGTCGGCCGCGCGCTGATGATCGATCCGCAGCTGATCCTGATGGACGAGCCGTCCGAAGGCCTGGCGCCCGTCATGGTGCAGCATCTCGAAGGGATCATTCTTGATCTGAAGCGCGAGGGGTTGTCGATCCTGCTGGTTGAACAGAATCTCTACAGCGCATTGGCAGTCGCCGACCGGGTGTACGTCCTCGAGACCGGGCGCATCGTGCATCAGGGTGATGCGACAGAACTGAGCCAGCATACCGATGTGCTGTTCCAACGCCTCGGCGTGCAGTGAGCATGTGAAGGCCAGCCCCGCCGTCCGAACTGAATTGAGGAAAGTGAATCGCATGCCGATCATCGATATGCACACCCATACCGTCAGCAAGCGGGTCGAGCCGGTGGTAACTGGCCAATACGATCCGATGGAAGATCCCTATCGTCGCGACATGTCTCGGGAGAGCCGGACCACCGACGCCGAGCAAGGCAAGCTGTTGCCGAGACTGATGCTCGACGTCGCCGTGCGCCGCGAGGCGATGCAGCGGATGGGGGTCGATTTTCAGGTCATTGCCCCGGCGCCGGCGCAGCAGCATTACTGGGCCGGTGAAGAATTGCAGGTGGCTTTGTCTCGGATAAAGAACGAGGACGTAACTGATGATCAGGCGCGCGAGAAGATTGCGCGCAGCGAACCAGAAAGCTGCGAGAGCGCCTGGAGCGGCACGGGTGTGGACTGACTGAGTAGGGCTAGGATGATTGTGCACCACAACTACTGAGCTACAAAGAATGAACGCTCATTTCGTAATGATCTCAATGGACCAAAATCACCGAAAATGTCAGAACGGCCTTTGAAAACACGACAGTTTTTCGAGACTTCCAAGCTGTTTCATTTTGCGGCGTCTCATAACTCTGCGGGCACGCGGCGCGTCAATGACCCGCACCAGACCGACGCCAGATTTTCTATAAAGTGCAGCGGGCGCACACAGACGTCGTCAGTTGCCATTTTTTTGCGCGACTGGTGTCGTGGCCAATGCGTGTTCGAGGTGTAAGCGCATTCTCGCGGAGGCCTGGTTCAGATCGCCCGCGGCGATCGCCTCGATGATCGCGACGTGCTCGCGGCACCAGTCCTGGACGCGGCGACTATTCGCGTAGCTGCCGAATTCCAACAGCCGCCTCAGCCGGTTCTGGTGCTGAACCGCCTGAACGAAGAAAGCATTGCCGCAGAATTCAGCGCACATTTCGTGAAACGCCGCGTCGGTCTCGAACAATTGTGCACTGCCGATGGCGGCTATGTCGGGATGCGAGATAAGATACAAATGCTGCAGGCGCATCCGCTCGATTGCGGCGGGATCGGGCTTGAATGTCGGCAGCAGGAAGCAGGCGGGTTCGAGCGTGAGACGAAATTCGTAGCTGCCTTTCAGCGAGACCAGGGAATCGAACGTCTGAAGGAAGGTCCATCCGTGACCCCTGTTCTTCGCGATCAATCCGTCCTCGGCGAGCCGCGACAAGGTCCGCGTCAGCGCGACTCTGTCGACATCGTAGCGGCGCGCGATTTCGCTCTGGGTCATGGAATTCGGAACGACATTGTCAAGGCGGTCGCGAACCAGCTTCTGATAGAGCTTCTCATCGGCCGTCGAAGGAACCTCGATCTCGATGCGATGCAGTGAATCGAATGGCTTTCGCAGGAAGTATCCATGGTTCTTCCGCGTCTCCACGATGCCGCGCTTGGCAAGAAGATTCAGTGCCGAGCGGATCGGCGTGCGCGAGACGCCGACAAGATCAGCGAGCTGCTGCTCGCGCAGGTGATGGCCTGGCTCCAGCTTGGCGTCACGGATGACGTCCAGAAGCTGATTGGCCAAGTGGAAACTGCTCGGACGGGAGGAATGCGCCATGATCAGCGGGGGTTTCGAAGACTTATCAAGATCGTATAATAAATTCTCATTAGTACAATCATTCTCTGACCCGATCCATATAAGAATAGCGCTGCTGAAAGCTTAAGCACGTAATGCCTGTCAATAATGCTTGACGAAAAGGGGTGCAATAATTGTACATTAAGCAGCAATAAAACAATTTTGGACAAAGGTCTTGCCATGTCCCAATCGCGTATCGCCTGTGGAATGCTGTCGCTCTGCCTGTCCGGACTGATCATCACGCAGGCTGCGGCCGCCGATCTCTCCTCCGCGACCATCGTTGAAAAGGGGGCGCTGACCTATGGCGTCGCCGCCACCTTCTCGCCCTTCGAATATCAAAAGGACGGTAAGCTGACGGGCTTCGACATCGACATGATCGGCGCATTGAGCAAAAAGCTCGCAGCCGAGGCGAAGCCAATGAACATGGAATTCAAGGGTCTTATCCCCGCGCTCCAGGGAGGACGCATCGATCTCATCAACTCGGCCATGTATGTCAATGAGCAACGCGCCGCTCAGGTCGACTTTATTCCCTATCTGCGGATCGGCAGCCTCGTCGTGGTGCAGGCGGCAAATCCGTCGAAGATCACCGGCCGCGACAACTCCCTGTGTGGCAAGACGATCGCCGTCACGCTCGGCGGGATCCAGGAGACCTATGCGCGGCAGGACGACAAGCGGTGCCGGGATGGCGGGCTCGCCGGCGTGACCGTGATGACGCTGCCGACCGCGCAGGATTCCGCGTTGACGCTGCGGCAAGGGCGCGCCGATGCCCTGTTTAACTCCACGCCGGGCGCAGTCGAATTGATGGACAAGGTGCCGGGGGTTTACGCCACGGTTGGCCCCGAATTCGAGGCGAATACCCAAGTCGGCATGGCGGTGCGCAAAAGCGATGCGGCGATGAAGGCGGCGGTCGAGGCTGCGCTCAAGGAGATCGTTGCCGACGGCACCTACAAGGCGCTGATCGAGACCTGGAAATTTCCCGCGTCGGTGTCGCTGCTCAACTGAGAGGGCCTTGCCGTGTCCGTTGAGCTCGTCCTGCAATATCTCGTTTCACCGAGCTTCGTCCGCGGCGCTGGGATGACCCTGTTGTTGACGGTGACGTCGCTGTTCTTCGGTATCGTGATCGGCCTCGCGCTGGCGCTGATCCAGGAGAGCCGGACGCGCACAGGGCAGATCGTGACGCTCGCTTACCTGTGGCTGTTTCGCGGCACGCCGGTGCTGTTCCAGGTCATCTTCATCTACAACGTGCTGCCCTCGTTTGGCATCAAGCTGTCGGCCTTCGTTTGCGCGGTGCTGGCGCTTTCCTTGAACGAGGGCGCCTATATGGCGGAAATCCTGCGCTCGGGCCTGCAGGCGGTGAAGAAGGGTCAACGCACGGCCGGCCTTGCGCTCGGCATGACCGGCGGCCAGATGATGCGCCATGTCGTCATTCCGCAGGCGGCACGAATCGTGCTGCCTCCGATCGGCAACCAGATGATCGGCATGCTGAAGCTCAGCGCGCTCGTCTCGGTGATCGCGGTCGAGGAGTTGCTGCTGGTCGCCAATCAGACCGCGAGCGCCGACTTCCGCTATTTCGAGGCCCTGACCGCGGCTGGCATCTACTATCTCGCGATGACGACAGCCTTCATGGGTCTGCAGATCATCATCGAAACGGTGTTCGATCCCAAGAGGCGTCAGCGAATGCGGCGCGTTTCGCTGGTCGAGCGGATGCTGCGGACCTCGCAGTCGTTCGCGATTCGATAGGTCCAGCGAACGGTCATGCAGCACCTTCTGGAAATCGTCGGGATTAACAAGAGTTTCGGATCGGTGCAGGTTCTAAAGACCTGCAGCATGACCGTGGCCGCTAAGGAGACCGTCGTCGTCATCGGCCCGTCCGGTTCCGGGAAGTCGACGCTGCTGCGTTCCATCAACCTGCTGGAACCGGTCGACAGCGGCGATATCTTCTTTGCGGGCGAGAACATCACGCGCGAGCGCAAGAGGGCTCATCTGCTGCGTCGGCAGATCGGCATGGTGTTCCAGAACTTCGAGCTTTTCGCTCACCTCTCCGCCGCCGCGAACGTGATGCTCGCGCCGGTGAAGATTCTCGGCATGAGCCGGGCCGATGCTCACGACGTCGCTGTCGAGCTGTTGCGCAAGGTCCAGATTCCGGAGAAGGCGGATGCCTTTCCCGACGAATTATCCGGCGGGCAGCAGCAACGCGTCGCGATTGCCCGCGCGCTCGCCATGCGGCCCAAGCTGATGCTTTACGATGAGCCGACGTCCGCGCTCGATCCCGAGATGATTCGTGAGGTGCTCGACGTCATGGCCAACCTGAGCGCGGAAGGCATGACGAGCATTGTCGTAACCCACGAGATGGGATTTGCACGTCGCGCCGCCGACAGGATCGTCTTTATGGAAAGCGGCGAAATCATCGAGAGCGCGCCGAGCGAACAGTTCTTCGCCGGCACCGTCAACGAGCGCAGCCGTCGCTTCCTCGACCAGATCCTTCACTGACATGCTGCCGGGAGCCTGTTGAATGTCCATGTCACCCGACGTCGCGCGCATGAAGCACGAACTGGCGGACCTTGTCGCGATCGACACCCAAAACCCGCCGGGCCGGGAGGCCCCCGCGGCACAATTCCTGCGCGGTCTGCTGATGACCGAGGGCTTCGAAGTCACGCTGCAGGAGTACAAGCTGGAGCGCATCAATGTTGTCGCGCGGCTCGAGAACGGCGCGGGCCCGGTGTTCGCCTTCAATACCCACATGGACGTGGTGCCGGTGGGGGAGGGATGGTCGTCCGATCCCTTCGTGCTGAAGGAAACCGACGGACGGCTCTACGGGCGCGGCGCCTGCGATTGCAAGGGGCCGCTCGCGGCGATGCTGGAGGCGATGCGGATGCTGGCGGCGGAGCGCGCCGCGTGGTCGGGGACACTGCTCGGCGTCTTCGTCGCCGATGAGGAGATCGCCAGCGAGGGCGCTAAGTTCTACGCCGGTAGCGGTCCGAAGATCCACGCCGCCGTCGTCGGCGAGCCGACCTCCAACGCGACCTTCACCGCGCACAAGGGAAGTCTGCGTCCGATGGTGCGGGTGTACGGCGTGTCTGCACATTCCGGTACGCCGCATCTCGGGGAGAACGCGATCTATCGCGCCGGAGAGCTTCTTGGCCTTGTTGCCGAGCATCACGAAAATGTCGTGCGTCATCGCACACATCCACTTGTCGGCGCGGCAAGCCTGACAGTCACCCGCATAAACGGCGGCCACGCCGACAACGTGCTGCCCGGCGCATGTGATCTTCTGCTCGATCGCCGGATGGTTCCCGGCGAGGACGAGGAGGCGGTCAAGCGCGAAATTGGCGATCTGCTCGCGCTTGTCGGCAAGCGATTCGGCGTCCGCGCCGAGATCATCGGCTACAAGGCGACGACCGGTGGTGCCACGGAGACGGCCGCTGATGCGCCGATCGTGCAGGCGAGCCTCGCTGCGAGCCGCGCCCATGGTGTTGCCAAGCCAGGGCCCTTCGGCTTCCAGGGTGGTTGCGACCTCGTGCATTTTCGCAAGCTCGGCGCGCAGGGAACGGTGATCGGCCCGGGCGATCTCGCCGTGGCCCACAAGCCCGACGAGTTCGTGCCGGTGGACGAGTTTGTCGCCTGTAGCCTGATTTATCGCGATGTGGCCAAAGCCATGCTGCGGAATGGGGCTTGAGCCGTTGCGCGTCTCCTTGCACTCAGCCGATCTGCATTATGGTGGCGGCCTTGTGCTGCATACGGCCTCATCGGGCAGCATTGCGCGTCTGACGGAGATCTATCTGCGGCTCGACGACGGCGAAACCACCGGTGTCGGCGAAGTGCGGGCGAACGTCGCCTACCTCAACGGCTTGTCTGTCAGCACCGTGGTGGAA
>Ga0137412_10005403_pt1 | contig 10204 bp, 7 predicted proteins | sample CZODoug2_1_16fun_FD_122160 | JGI IMG/M metagenome (GOLD analysis project Ga0137412, IMG submission 122160) | Vadose zone soil fungal communities from Angelo Coast Range Reserve, California, USA - CZODoug2_1_16fungal (Hybrid Assembly) | ecosystem: Environmental > Terrestrial > Soil > Vadose zone... | reverse complement strand
GTCATCGCCGAGAAGGCAGCCGATGGATCCGACGCGCACTACGCGCAGATGGCCGCCTACTCGACGGTCAACCAGCTGCGCACCGCGATCAAACTGGAACCGCGACCCGAGCCCGAGCCCGAGCTGCGGCCGGAACCTGCGCGGTCGATCAGCAAGACCGCCGACGAGGAATCCGCGACCTGGCGGATCATGCTGCCGCACGACGAGGCCGCGACGTTCGACGCCGCGCTCGCCTCTCATCGCGACGCGCTGGTCGCCGACTGGAAACGCGACCACCCCGACGGCGCATCCGGGCAGGCGCCGCCGTTGCCGAACACCGTCGATGCGTTCATGAGCCTGATCGAAACCGGGTGGGACGCCGACGTCGCCCTGCGCCCGCACGCACAGCGCACCACCGTGGTCGTGCACGTCGACCTCGAGAGCCGTGTCGCTGCACTGCATCTGGGTCCGCTGCTCACCGGTGACGACCGCCGCTACCTGAGCTGTGATGCCACCTGCGAAGTCTGGTTCGAACGCTCAGGGCAGGTGATCGGCTCCGGACGCGCGACCCGCACCGTCAACCGACGGCTGCGCCGCGTCCTCGAGCACCGCGACCGCTGCTGTGTGGTGCCCGGATGCGGGGCGACCCGCGGTTTGCACGCTCATCATATTCGCCACTGGGAAGACGGCGGGCTCACCGAACTGGACAACCTCGTCCTGGTCTGCCCCTATCACCACCGGGCCCACCATCGTGGCGTCATCACCATCACCGGACCCGCCCAACGCCTCGTCGTGACCGACCAAGAAAACAGACCGCTCAACGCGGGATCACTAGCGCGTCCCCCGACCACACCCCCACCCGCGGTCAAACCCTGTTCCGGACCTACCGGCGAACGCGCCGACTGGTGGTGGTACCAACCCTTCCAACCCCAACCACCACCCTCGACCAACTAGTCGCTACCAGGTGTCGACGAAACGTGCTCGCGGGGAATCGACTTCGTGGTATGCGGCGGCGGCCAGGGTGGATGCGATCAACGCGCGGGTATCCGCAGGATCGATGACGTCGTCGATCTCGAAGAGCTGGGCGGCGTTGAGCGCCTTGGCATTCTCCTGCGCGGACGCGGTGGCCTGACGTACCCGCTCCTCGCGCTCGTCGTCGTCGGCGATCGCCTCGAGCTCCTTGCGAAGGCCAAGCCGGACGGCGCCCTCCAGCCCCATCGGCCCGAGGTGGGCACCCGGCCACGCCACGGTCAGCAACGGTTCGTGCAGCCCGCCACCGCACATCGCTTGTGCGCCAAGCCCATACCCGCGACGCAGGATCACCGCGACGAGCGGCACGCGCAGCGACGCGCCTGCGACCAGCATGCGCGAGCCACGACGGACCAGCGCTTCGGCCTCAGCGGCTGGGCCGACCATGTACCCGGGGCAGTCGATCAGCGAGACGATGGGAAGCCCGAACGCATCGCACAGCTGCAGGAAGCGGGCGGCCTTGTCCGAGGCGCCTGCGGTGATCGCCCCTGCCATGACCATCGTGTTGTTGGCGACGACACCGACGGCCCGGCCGTCGATCCGGGCCAGCGCGGTCACCATCTCCGGTGCGAACCGCTCCCGCAGGAACGTGACGGACCCCGCGTCGGCGATGGTCTCGATGATCGGCCCGACGGAGTATGCCCGACGAGCACGCTCGGGAACCATGGTGCGCAAGGCAGTTTGGTCGGCGACAACACCAGGAGGCCCAGAAGATACTGGACCCTGGAAGTAGCCGATGAGCTTCTTGGTCACGGTGACGGCTTGCGCCTCGTCGCCGACCACGACGTCGACCACCCCGTTCGGCGCCTGCACCGAGATCGGTCCGACCTCGTCGGGGTGCACGTCGCCCAGCCCGCCGCCCGCGATCATCGCAGGGCCGCCCATCCCGATGGAGGCGTTTTCGGTGGCGACGATGAGGTCGGCGCAGCCTGCGATGACCGCATTGCCCGCGAAGCACCGTCCGTTGACCACCGCGATCCGCGGCACCAGACCGGACAATGCAGCCCACAGCTTGAACGCGCGGACGTCGAGCGACGAGACCACGGGATAGTCGGTGTCACCCGGCCTGCCCCCGCCGCCCTCGGCGAAGAACACGGTGGGCAGCCGCATCCGCTCGATCACGTCGAACAGCCGGTCCTTCTTGCGGTGGCCGAGCGCGCCCTGCGTGCCTGCGAGCACCGTGTAGTCGTAGGCCAAGACGGCGCATGGGTTGCCGTCGATGCGGGCGGTGCCCGCCACCAGACCGTCGGCCGGCGTGCGCGCGATGAGATCGTCGACGTCACGGCGGAACCGCTGCGCGGCAATGGCGAAACGGCCGTACTCGACGAACGAATCGGGATCGACGAGGTCGGCGACGTTCTCGCGCGCCGTACGCCCGTTGGCCGCATGTCTGCGCTCGACCGCGTCGGGTCGCGCCGCATCCTCGGTCAGCGCCCGGCGCCGCAGCAGCTCCGCATGGTCGTCGCGCAGGGGTTCGTCGGCGGAAGGAGTCATCGGGGGATTTCGGCGGCGATGGCGTCCAGCAGCGCCGGATACCGCTTGGCCTCCCTGTGTCCGCCTGGCTTGCCGCTGCTGACCACTCCTGCGGCGAGCTTGCGAGCCGGGTCGGCCCATATCGCGATGTCGACAAGGCCGGTATGCCCGAACGCGGCAGGCGCGTTGCGGCCGAACGGACCGAATCGCTTGGAGCCCAACATGTATCCGGTTCCCCAGCGCAGTGGTGCGAGTCCCATGGCGAGGTCAGGACGCAGCCGCCTTGCCTCCGTCGTGGCGGCTTGCAAGGTCTCCGGTTTCATGACCCGAACGCCGTCGAGTTCACCACCGCGACGGAGCAATTCGGCGAACCGGGACAGCTCGTCAGCGGTGGAGACGGTGCTGGACGACGGCACCACGCTGGTGAGGAACTGTGGGGTGTTGGTGAACGGGATGATCTGGTGTGTCGTACCGCCCACCGCCAACTTGAAGGCCGCCGCGATCGGGGCAGGCAACGGCTTGCCGGTGGCGTGACTCGGCGCGACCAGCGGAACGTCTTGCGGTGCAACGCCGTAGTTCGTCCAGCGAAACCCCAGCGGGTCGAGGATCTCGGTGGCGAGGACGTCGCGGATGTCTCTGCCCGCGGCGGCCGCGACGATCTCGCGGACGAGCGGCCCCCACGTCAACGCGTGATAGATGTGCACCAGCCCCGGCCGGTAGATCGGCTTGAGGTTGCCGAGCATCTCGCGGGCGTACTCGCTGTCGTTCATCCGCTTGAGGTCCGGCTTCGGGCCCGTGGCGAACGGCACGCCAGCGCTGTGGGTCATCACGTGCCGGATCGTGGTGCGGTCCTTGCCGTGGCTGGTGTAGGTGGGCAGGTATTCGCAGACCCGATCGTCGAGCGAGAACACCCCGCGTTCGGCGAGCATGTGTACCACGGTCGTCGACATCGCCTTGGCCGCGGAGTACACGCAGAACGGCGTCTCCGTGGTCACCGGAACCTTCTCGGTGTCTGGTGAGTCCGCGGGACCGTTGCCCCAGCCGTGCCCGATTGCCCGGTTCAGCACGACCTTGCCGTCGTGCCGAAGGCAGACCTGGATGGCCGGGTGCATGCCCGCCCGATACCAGTGGCGTGCGGCCTGCCAGATCCGGTCGACGGCCGCAGGATCGATCCCGGAGTGGTCCTCGTCGCCGACCGACGTGACCGCATCGATGTCGGAGGGGACCCGAATCCGCCCATCGCCGGTCATGCCGGCTTCCTGTGCAACGTCGCACCCAGGTGGTGTTGCAGCGGCTGGCCCACCGCGCGGAGGCGCAGCGCGTAGGTCAGCTCGTCACCGTCGATGCGGAACGAACGGCCAAGGGCCGTAACGTCCTTCGCCGAGGCGGTCAGCCCGACCGTCGTGGTGGTCAGCTCCATCACGATCGTCGTCCCGTCGATCGTCAGCGTGCCTTCCTCGATCTCGGTGATCCCGTTCGGATGCGCGAGTATCCATTCGACTCGACCCGGTGACGGCGCCCGCACGAATCCGACTTCGGCGTGCAACGGCCTGCCCGTCTCGTCGTCGGACTTCGTCTTTTGGCCGTAGGTCAGAAACGGCTTGCCGACGTGGCCGAAGGTGATCTCCTCGAGGTAGCCGAACGTCTCGATCGTCGGGTATTCACCGACGCCGCGCCCGACCCACGTGCCGAGTAGGGGAGCGAGCACGGCGATGTCGGGATGCAGGTCGACCACCTCCGTAGGTTACTCACCTACGCGGTGATCACCATGTCGGCCGCAGGCGTGCGGAACCGGAGGTTGAAGTCGGTGACCTCGTCGGCGTGCAGCAGTTTGACGTCGTCGGCATAGTTCATCGAGGTCAGCCACGGCGCACCGTCACCCTGGCGGGGCAACGCGTGCACCGAGCGCTGCACGTAGCCCGCCGAGAAGTCGAGAAGCGGCCGCGTCGGCATGGCCGGGCTGGGCGCCTCGGGGTAGCAGACGGTGTAGCCGTTCGCGTCCATGTGTGACAGCACCGCGCAGAAGTGTTGGCACAGAAGGCCGATCTTCAGCGTCCACGACGACGTGGTGTAGCCGATCGCGAAGGCCAAGTTCGGCACACCGCTGAGCATGAGGCCCTTGTACGCGGTGGTTTCGGCGGGGTTCACGGGCGTGCCGTCGACGCTCAGCGCGATGCCGCCGAGCAACTGCAGGTTCAGGCCCGTCGCCGTGACGATGACGTCGGCCTCGAGCTCGCGGCCGGATTCCAGCCGGATGCCGCCTTCGGTGAACTCCGCGATCCGGTCGGTGACCACCGACGCGCTCCCGTCGCTCAAGGCCTTGAACAGGTCACCGTCCGGCACGGCGCACAGGCGCTGATCCCACGGGGCGTAGGTCGGGTTGAAGTGCTCGTCGACGGGATAGTTCGCGGGGAGCTGCTTGGCGTTGAGGAAGCGGATCAGTCGCCGTGCCGCTTCGGGATACCGCTTGCAGAACCCGACGATGGCCCGCTGCTGAGCGATGTTCTTGCGGCGGGTGATCGCATACGCCCGTTCCTTGCCGAGCAGCTTGCGCAGTGCATTGGCGATCGCGTCCTCCGACGGCACCGGCATGATGTAGCTGGGCGAGCGCTGCAACATCGTCACGTGGGCGGCGTCGCCGGCCAGCGCAGGCACCAGGGTCACCGCGGTGGCGCCGCTGCCGATCACCACGACCCGCTTGCCGCGGTAGTCCAGGTCGGCGGGCCAGTGCTGCGGATGAACGATCTCGCCTGCGAACCGGTCACGCCCCTCGAACGTCGGGGTGAACCCTTCGTCGTAGCGGTAGTAGCCGGTGGCACCGAAGATCCAGCCGGCGCTGATCGTCAGCCGCTCGCCGGTATCCGCGCGCTGCACCTCGACCAGCCACCGCGCCTCCTGCGTCGACCACGAAGCGCTGATCACACTGTGCTGGAACCGAATCCGGCCGTCGATCCCGTTCTCGGCGACCGTCTCGCGCAGGTAGTCGAGGATCTTGTCGGCTCCCGCGATGGCCTTGTCGTCCTCCCACGGCTTGAACTCGTAGCCGAAGGTGTGCAGATCGGAGTCCGAACGGATCCCCGGATAACGGAACAGGTCCCACGTGCCGCCGATGGACTCGCGGGCCTCAAGGATCGCGTAGCTCTTGCCAGGATGGTCGCGCTGCAGGTAGTAGGCGGCTCCGATTCCGGAGATGCCTGCCCCGACGATAAGAACGTCGACGTGCTCGATGTTTCCTGGATGCGGTGATGTGGACATCGGGCGGGCTCCTCGAATAGCGGGACGGTCGGATGTGTACATCCATCGTGGGGCCGACGGCCACCGCAAAACAGGGACAAACTGCACTAGATCGATCGATGAGTGGTGCAATATGCACATGGAGTGGCCGTCCCCGTCCGACCGGACCCGCGAGCTGATGCGCCAGGGCGCGGAGATCGTGCTCAACTTCCGCGCCGAATGGCTCAAGGAACTCCAAGAGGCCACACTCTCCGCCGACACCACCCAAGCCGTCGCCGCCGACCCGGTGCTACGCGCTGCCAACCTTCGCACCAACCGATCGAACCTGCTGCACTGGGCGGCCGCCAACGTACGCGAACCTGGTGAGCCCGTCCCGGCCAACCTCGGTACCGAGCCGCTCGGCATCGCCCGCGACATGGTGCGCCGAGGTCTCGACGACTCGGCGTTGAACTCCTACCGAATCGGCCAGAACGTGGCGTGGCGACGGTGGATGGAGATCGCGTTCGAGCTGACCTCCGATCCCGACGAGCTACGTGAGCTGCTCGACGTCTCGTCGCTGTCCATCTCGTCGTTCATCGACGCCACCATCGACGGCATCGCGGCACGGATGAAGGCCGAACGCGAGGAGCTCACCCGCGGAACTCACGCCGAGCGCCGCGAAACCGTCGCCCTGATCCTGGATGGCGCACCCATCACCCGCGAGCGCGCCGAGACGCGACTTGGCTACCGGCTCAACGACACCCACACCGCGGCGATCGTCTGGACCGAACAGCCCGAATCCGATCTCAGCCAGCTCGAGCGGGTCACCGAAGCCCTTGGGCGGCACACCGCACACCGGCCCCTGAGCGTGCTCGCGAGCGCCGCAACCCGATGGGTGTGGCTGCCGGGCGCGACGGCGCCGGAGCCTTCCGAGCTCGCCGCCGCGATCGCGAACCATCCGGGGGTGCGAATCGCGCTGGGCTCCACTGCTGCTGGGATCGAGGGGTTCCGGCGAAGCCACCTCGACGCCCTCACCACCCAGCGCATGATGGGTCGGCTCAACTCGACTCAGCGAATCGCAGGCTTCGATGACGTCGAACTCGTTTCATTGATCACCCAAAACCCCGAGCAGGCAGACGAATTCATCAAGCGCACCCTCGGCGGCCTCGAGTCGGCCGACGCCGAACTGCGGGACACCGTGCTGTGCTTCGTCACCGAGCAGTGCAATGCGTCCCGTGCCGCCGCCGCGTTGTTCATCCACCGAAACACCCTGCTGCGGCGGATAGCCCGCGCCGATCAGCTGCTGCCACAGCCGCTGGGACGCAACGGCGTTCACGTCGCCGTGGCTCTGGAGGCAATGCGCTGGCGCGGCTCTGGTTAGGCCTTGCCCCCGAAGGTGACCAGGTCGGGGACGAGCTTCGTCCAGAGCGGCCGGTCGACGCGATGCTGATCGAGGATGGTGAACCCGGCGCCTTCGAACAACGCCCGCATCTGTGTCGGCGACGGACTGTGGGCGGGAGTGAACCGGCTATCGGAGAGCCACTGCAATGCCTGCGGCGGCGCCGGGCTGATCGTCGCGACCGCCACCAGACCGCCTGGGGCGAGCACCCGGTGGAACTCGGCTAACGCCGCCGGCTGGTCGAAGAAGTGGAACGCCGACGTCGTCACCACGGCGTCGAGCGCGCCGTCGTCGAAGGGGAGTTTCTCGGCGGGACCCTTCAACCAGTGCACCTGCGACGATCGCGCCTTCGCCTGAGCGAGCATGCCGTCGGACATGTCGACTCCGTAAACCTCGTCGAGATGCAGTTCGCGCTCGATGCGATCGGCGAGAATGCCCGTACCACAGGCGATGTCGGCAACCCTGCGAGATCCAGCCGACCTCAGCCGCGCGACTACCTCGTCCTGCGCAGGACGATATACCCAGCGCTGCAGAAACTGCGCGTCGTATGCGGGCGCGGCGAAACTCCAGAACCGTGTGATGGCTTCGTTGAAGCCCCTGCGCCGTACTTCCGTGCCCGAACCATCGAAAGTCATGTCACCACGCTACGCGCGGCTTCGAACCCGGCCTGGAGGCAAACTAGAACGTGTTACATTCTGCAAAATGGGGGCTACAGCCCTGAATAGGGCCACGAGTGAGCAGGACCATGAGTAATCGCATCGTCATCGCGGGCCTCGGCGACAGCGGCGTGCTCACCGCGATCCGGCTCGCCAAGCACGCCCCCGACGTTCACGTGGTGGGCATCTCGGCCAAGCCTGCGTTGGTGAGCGGTCAGGAACTCGGATGGCGGATCAGCCGCCCCGACCACTGGGCCCGGCACAATTGGATCTCCTTCGACCAGTTCCGGGGACTGGATCGGGTGCGCACCGTCCACGGCACGCTGACGGGGGTCGACCTGGCGAACCGGACCGTTGCCGTTCGGGGCGACGACGGCGCGACGACGGACGAGGGCTACGACGTCCTGATCATCTCGACGGGTGTCACCAACGGGTTCTGGCGTCAGCCGACGTTTCAGTCCACCGACGAGATCGGCGCGGACCTGCGCGCCGCACGCGATCGGCTGGCCGCCGCCACGTCGGTGATCGTGGTCGGCGGCGGCGCCGCGGCCGTCAGCGGCGCCGCGAACATCGCGAGGACATGGCCCGGCACACGGGTCGACCTCTACTTTCCTGGCGACCGCGCATTGATCCAGCACCACACCCGAGCATGGGACCGGGTGCACCGTCGGCTCGACGAGGCAGGCGTCGTGCTCCATCCCGGCCACCGCGCCGTCTTGCCCGACGGCTTCACCGGCGATGAGATCACCACCGACCCGGTCGAGTGGAGCACCGGGCAGCCGTCGTCGTCCGCCGATGCCGTCCTCTGGACGATCGGCCGGGTGCGGCCCAACACCGGATGGTTGCCCAAGGATCTACTCGACGAGCATGGGTTCGTCCGCGTCACCCCGGAGCTGCGAGTGCCCGATCACCCAGGCGTGTTCGCGGTCGGAGACGTCGCCGCCACCGATCCGCTTCGAAGCTCTGCCCGCAACGGAGGCGACGGGCTGCTCGCGCACAACGTCCTCGCCGAATTCGAGGGCAAGCCAATGCGCTCGTATCGGCCACCGAAGCGGCGTTGGGGTTCGGTGATCGGCATCCAGCGGGATGGCCTCGAGGTGTTCACCCCGAATGGGCGCGCTGTGCGCTTTCCCGCGTGGTCGTTCGAACACGTCTTGATGCGGTGGATCGTGCGGTGGGGAATCTATCGCGGTGTGCGCGATGCCGAGCCTCGTGTGTGACGTAGCTGGGTATTGTCGACCCATTGTCACTAGCTGCATCACCACATCCCCCCGAACCGATGTCCATGGTCGGCCCAGGCACTGACCGCGATCCGACCCAGGAGCCGTTGTCACTGCTGTTGGTCGAGGACGACCGTGGTGACGCCCTGCTGGTCGAAGAGCTGATCGCCGACGCCAACGCGGACATTCGCGTGGTGTGGGTCCGGTCGATGGCGGACGCCGAACGCGAGCTGGCGAACGTTCGCCCGGACTGCGTGCTGCTCGACCTCAAGCTGCCGGACGCCACCGGAATCAGCGCGCTGGACCGGATCGCGAAGCGGGCGGACGACGTGCCGGTCGTCGTGCTGACCGGATTCAACGACGAACACTTCGGTGTCTCGGCGGTGGCGTCCGGCGCCCAGGACTATCTGGTCAAGGGACGCGTCGACCCCGAGACGCTGCGCCGCGCCCTGCTCTACGCGATCGAACGCAAGCGCGCTCAGCTCATCGCCGCCGAACTGCATGCGAGTCAGTTGATGGCCCAGGAGAACACGCGCCTTGCGCGGGGGCTGCAACCCACGCCGCTGCTGCTGGAGAACCCTGGCGTCGACATCGTCGCTCAGTACCGGCCCCGCCACCAGAACGCCACGCTCGGTGGAGACTTCTACGACTTCGTCCAGACTCCTGACCGGACGGTCCATGTCATGGTCGGTGACGTGGCCGGACACGGTCCCGACGCAGCCGCGCTTGGAGTGGCGTTGCGGATCGGTTGGCGGGCGCTCACCTTCGCCGGTCTTCGCGGCAATGAGCGGATGCGGCAGCTCGAGCGGATACTTCTGGCCGAGAGCCCGGCCACTGGCATCTTCGCGACGGTGCTCAGCGTGGATCTTGCGCCCGACAGCCGGCGCTTCAATGCGGTCCGCGCCGGTCACCCCGGCATGTTGAAGCACGGGCCCAACACGGTCGAGTGGCTGGAACCGCCTGCCGGGCCAGCCCTTGGCCTCGGCGGCACCGAATGGCCGCTCAGCGAGTTGGAGCTCCCCGAGGGGCACGGGCTGGTGCTGCTCACCGACGGCATGTTCGAGGGGCATTCCGGTGAGGGCAACGAGCGCCTCGGCGAAGCCGGCCTGCTCGACCTGGCGCGCTCGCTGACCGCGCTGCCCGGCCCTGAGTTCGTCACCGCCCTGATCGACGGAGCCGAGAAGCGTGCCGAGGCACACGGCGGACTCAGCGACGACATTGCGGTGGTCCGGGTG
>Ga0137412_10005402_pt1 | contig 10205 bp, 16 predicted proteins | sample CZODoug2_1_16fun_FD_122160 | JGI IMG/M metagenome (GOLD analysis project Ga0137412, IMG submission 122160) | Vadose zone soil fungal communities from Angelo Coast Range Reserve, California, USA - CZODoug2_1_16fungal (Hybrid Assembly) | ecosystem: Environmental > Terrestrial > Soil > Vadose zone... | reverse complement strand
TCGAAATGTTCGACACGCTGACCGCTGCGGAGGTGTCTCAATATCTCCGCTTCCTCCTGCAGACGGTCCTCCGGAATCAGGATCGTGATCGGCTTGCCGATGGCGTCTTCGGCCGTGTAGCCGAACAGCCGCTGCGCGCTTTCGTTCCAACTCGTGATGATGCCGTTGAGGTCCTTACCGACGATGGCATCCTCGCTCGACTGCACGATCGCGGCCAATCGTTGCGCGACTTCCTCGCCGCGACGGCGCTGCGTCTTGTCGTTTTCATGTTCGATCGCAAGCGCGGCTATCCTCGTCAGCAGCGCGACGATCTGCTTATCCTCCTCGTTCGGCTCGCGTTTCTCCCGGTGATAGACCGCGAACGTGCCCAATACAGTGTCGTCTTTCGACATGATCGGCACGGACCAGCAGGATACCAGGCCATGCTGTAGGGCCGCCTGCCTGTAGTCCGCCCAGAGAGGATCTGTCTCGATGTCGGTCACGTAGACCGGCAGCTTTCGGTACGCGGCCGTGCCGCAGGAGGCGGCGGCGGGCCCGATTTTCTTGCCATCTATTGCCGCGCTGAATGCTTCGGGAAGCCGTGGCGCCGCGCCTACGCGAAGGCGGCCAGCGACGGGGTCGAGAATCATCACCGAAGCTACCGTACGGCCTTCGCAATAGCGCTCTATGGTTTGAGTCAGCTTTCCCAGGATCTGAGACAGGCTGACGTCTGAAGCGATCTGTGCGAGTGCGTCGTTCTCTTCTTGGATCAGAGATAACTGCCGGCGGAAGGCGGTCTCCTTCGATTCCAGGCGGCGCACCAACGTTCGGTACCGTTCGGCGACAATGATGACCGCGATTGTCGAGAATGCGTAGAGCCCGATGCCCGCGAGACTGAATGTACCGGGCGAGGCGGAAGAAAAGACGAGCCATGAGAGAAGAAATCCCAGAGCTGCCGCAAACGTTCCTGCCGGTATTCCGGCCCAAGCCGCCGCTACAAGTGTCGATGCCAGGAATATCGGAAACGGCGAGACCCCCGGCTCTACGTAGCCGATTGCCCATCGCATGGCCCAAGCTACGCCCGTACATCCAACAGCGACCAGAAACGCCTTCCATGATCGCGGCTCTACGGCGAAGATCGCCGGCCTGGCTAGGGCCTCTGATTCAGGTTTCAGCATCGCGAAACTGCCCCAACGAAGGGTCAATCATATGTTCCGAACGCGAGCGGCGCCAGAGTTTGGCCGACTGGAAGGCGGGTCATTTCGTCAGCTTTGTAAGCTATTGGCATGCTTGCCGAAGAGACGAAAGCGGATCGAAGCCGGCCTGCCTGCTTCGGCTTTGGCCGCCGGCGACTCCGAAGCGGCGTTCGACAGGGAGAACGCAGCGGCGGCCTGATCGCAGCGCAAACCGGCGCTTCATTTGTTTCTCGACCTCCCCCTGCCCGATTGCTGGACCGATGTGATTCGTCGATAGCGGAACGGGTGTTCCGGGAATAATAGGAAACATCTGAGGATCGCGTGAGTTATCGATATAGCGATCGTTTTTAGTGGATCCGAAAAATGGTCGATGAAGTTCCCGTACGAAAAGCGGTCGGGCCGTCTACCTAGCTACGCATCGTGACGTCGACGCCGCGGATAGCCGACGATGTCTACTTGAGCGCCACCTGCAAGGGAGGTTCGAGGCCACTTAAGGGACTGAAGAACTCACGTGTTCGGGGCTCGCTTATCTCGACCGGATTCCCGAGGACCAATGGTGAAGCGGACAGGAATCACAATCGGACAGATAGCTGCAGGAAGCGCGAGGCCGAATTGGACGTTGTTCGCTCTTTCGTGCTTGTTTTCCGCGACTCTGGTCTTGGCAATGCAGTCCCTCTGATGACCAAGTCACCCGATCGGACAGGCTAACGTAAGAGACGTGCCAATCCGCCTTGCCGTGCTTCCATCAAACTTCTCGCAGACGGGAGACAGCGCGGAACTATCCTTAAGTCGCCAGCATTATGCCCTCGCTATTAACCTGTGACACGCGCGTGAAAGTATCGCGACGATGCCAAATCTGATGAAGCTTATGACGTGGGCCGATAAGACGCACGTCAACGCTGTGGTAGAGACGCCCCGGGGAAGCCATTGCAAATTAGAGTTTGACGCGAAATATCGGGTTTTCACGCTTGCAAAGCCGTTGCTCGCCGGCCTGACCTACCCCTACGACTGGGGATTTATCCCTTCGACAAAGGCTGAAGATGGCGACCCTCTCGATGTGCTCGTGATCCACGATGCCGCGACCTACCCCGGGTTGGTTTTGCGTTGCAAACCGATTGGAGTGCTCGAGATCCTTCAGGCTACCAAGGATGGAAAGGAAAGAAACGACCGCATATTCGCGGTACCTGACCGCTCCCCTTTTGAGGGCGATCTGCAAGATATACGACGCCTTCCTTCTCGCGCGGTCGAAGAACTAGAGAAATTCTTCGAAGCGACCAATGCCCTGGAAGATAAGAAACTGGAATTTCTGGGGTGGCACGGCCCAACGCGCGCGACGAAGACGATCAAACGGCTATCGCAGTAAGCAGATGAGAATCGCGCAGATAGCCCCCTTAGCGGAAAGTGTGCCCCCTAAGCTTTACGGAGGCACCGAGCGGGTCGTCGCGTGGTTGGTCGATGAGCTGGTCAGCTTGGGCCATGAAGTAACGCTGTTCGCAAGCGGCGATTCGGTGACCAAGGCTGAACTCAATGCGGTATGTCCCCGAGCTCTTCGCCTCGGGCGACCCCGCACTGACCCTATGGCTCTTCAAGCTGCGCTGTTGGAGGAAGTGGCCGACAAGGCAAAAAATTTCGACTTAATCCACTCCCACATCGATTGGCTGCACCTGCCCTTGCTGAGCAGGCTTGGCGTTCCCTTTCTGACCACGTGTCATGGGCGCATGGATTTGCCGCTTTTCCCGGAGGTAATCCGTCGCTTTCCAAATGCGGCTTTTGTCTCGATCTCAGAAAATCAGCGGATGCCGCTATCCGAAGCAAATTGGGTCGGCACGGTCTATCACGGACTGCCGCATGAACTATTTCAACCTGTCTACGAATCAGGCCGCTATCTGGCCTTCCTTGGCCGATTGACGGCCGAGAAGGGACCAGAGTCGGCGATACGCATCGCACGAGCCGTCGGCATGCCACTTCACATTGCTGCCAAGGTGCCTCGGGGCGAAACGACCTACTTCAAGGAAGTAATAGAGCCCCAAGTTGATGGGAAGCAGGTCCGGCTCATCGGGGAAGTCAACGATCGCGCCAAGCAGGGATTTCTTGCTAACGCCGCTGCTCTGCTTTTTCCGATCGACTGGCCTGAGCCGTTCGGTTTAGTGATGATTGAGGCAATGGCTTGTGGCACGCCCGTTATCGCTTTCAGGTCGGGATCCGTACCGGAAGTCGTCGACGACGGGATAACAGGCTTCGTTGTTTCAGATGAGCAGGAAGCCATCCATGCTTTAGGACGCCTCGGCAAACTCAACCGTCCTCGCGTACGGGCTCAGTTTAAAAAGCGTTTTTCCTCTCGACGGATGACGGAAGACTATCTCAGTCACTACAGAGCGCTGACGGTACAAGCGCGGAAGGCAGAAGCATTAGCTCGAACCGACCGATCCAGCTACCTGCCGCCGCCATTTGGAACATGAGTGGTTACACCTCGTAACGACGCAACGAACACCACGGCAGAGGCGATAACTTCCGCCGACGGCTTGGAACGTTTGCTTGTCGAATTATTTTCTTCTGAACTGCCGGGTGCGTTATCCCCCATAGCTGCAACTACTCGAGATCGTCCGCTAACTGTGGTTGGCTCGATCCCATGCGATGCGCGCTGCTACGTGAGCCTCGAAAACAAAACGACCAGCCTCACGGTTAGCATCCGGATTTGACTCGATGCGCGACCCGTGAAGCGAGAACAGTACCATCGGCCAAGATTGGAAATCTGTAGACGTGGCCCTGACTCGTATGAGTTACCACCACCTCATGTTTGGAGACCGTTGACTTGAAGTCAGTCTCGGGCATTTCCTGTCGGGGCGCGCCCAATTTCAGCTGAAAACAACTGATGGTAAGAGTCCTCTGCATTACGCAGCTGACAATCCCTCCTAAGGGTTTCTATCTGGTTCTGCCCTGGCTGCGAACCCTCGGTGGCCACTACCAACTCGACGGCGCTTGCATCTAATTCCTGACCCACTCGTGTTTTCTTGGTCACTGGCGTAACTCCAACGAACCACCACAAAGCGATATAAGCGCGGGGAGCAACAAAGTTCCAACCGCGGCCCGTTTTCGTGGAACTTTCCGCTTTTTCCCGGCTTTTAGAGTCAAATTGCGAATGAGAAAAGGATCATGGGCCGACGCTGGACCGATCAGGACATTGAGGACCTGAAACGCATGGCGCCGCTACACCCGGCGCCAAAGATCGCGGAGATGATCGATCGAACCGTGGGCGGGGTCGTTTTCAAGGCTCACCAGCTAAAAGTTTCTCTTCAATCGCGCCGCCAAATGGATTTTCAGGAGGGATCGGCATGACAGGGTCTATTCGGCGCTGGTCTGGCGACGACATCTCAACGCTGAGAATGCTCGCTCAGAAGTACCCGGCTGCAACCATCGCCGAAAAACTTGGACGAAGCCCCGCAGCGCTCGCGGTAAAGGCTCATGAATTGAAGTTGTCTTTAAAGCTGAAACGACCCACTTCTGACCATCAACTCTCCCATGAAGAATCAGGGCCCGGCGATTTTGATTTGAAGCAATAGCTGCGTCTTCGGGTTGATGGGAAAACAAAGCCGGCGCTGACGGAGGGATGATCGAGCCTCAATCGATTTGTTCTCGGGATATCCATTGCTGGCGTTTTGAAGGGCGCATTATCGGTGGCGTGGTAAGAACCGCCTGCGGAGCGGTTGTCAGCTATCGCCAGGAGGCTAGGATTTTGCTGGGGAATGAAGAGATCCACGTCCATGAGCGAGCAAACCAGCCGATCATCATCAGTTTGGGCTTAACCACTCTGAACAGCCGCTCGATGATTAAAATACTAACAGCATAGGCCCCGACGATTATTGTCATCCCGGAAAACCAGTGCCCGGTACCAGCCACAAATAACGCGACGACCTTAAGCGGCTCAGCTAAGCCAACTGGCACCATCAGCAGAACCAAGGATTGATAAGGCCCGAGCTGTTGAATCCGGCGACGGATCCAGGCTGTCGCCGTCATCCCTCGCTGGGCCCGAGCGCGTGCAAACAGCGTCATGTGCGACCTTTAAACGCTGCTATTTGGTCTGACCAGTCGTTTGCGGTGCGGCCTTCGAGGCGTCCGCCTTGTTCGCTTCATGGTGACCCACAACACAGCCCGCAGTGGCACCTAGCTTGCCGTGCCCTACGACTGAACCGGCAACCCCACCAACGATTGCACCCTTGATGCAGCCCTTGGCAACGGCGGATGAAGACATCGGAAGCGAGAGAAGAGCTGCGGCGACAATAATATACTTCATACTGACCTCCTGTTCAGGCGACAATCTGTATCAAGCTTCGAAGTTCCGTATTCATCCTCTAGGCTGAGGACGATTGCCAAACGCGGGACGATTTGGAACGTTGCTCGACGTTGAACCAGCGGTTTGCAACTCAAATAAAAGAACCAACTTGATCACGGCCGGGCGCGGAACTCATCTAGCGCGAATTGGTTTTGAGTTCAGGCAGGCTGTTATGGAGGCCACAATGGGCTTTGGTCGAGGCGCACTACTCTGGTTGATCGGAATTCCACTTCCCATCATCCTTCTTCTCGCAATTTTCATGCACCACTAAAGACGTCGCATTGTTAGCGAATAAAATCCCGGTGCTCCCAAGCATCGGGATTTTTTCGTGGGAACGAGCGATGAATCGTGCTTGGGATTAAATTGAGCAATTGAGCCGAATAGTGCCGCAACTATCTGCACCTACTCAGCTGAGAGGACGTTTGTCGACTGGTGCCTTTTTCGCCGATGGCGGCACGATTTGAGATCAAGAACGGCTTCTGCAAAACTAAACTGTTCGGAAATGACCTCGGCCTTCCGGCCGGGCCCAGCTTCAGATCTGGGACTATCAAAAACCCTTCTTTCTGCTCTTATCGAAACTCCAGGTCCAATACGGACGGTCTGGGTAGCGCTTCTTCCGGGGCAGCTTAACGATCGGCGTCCGCTCCTCCGTGCCGTCGGCAAAGGTCTTAACCAAAAAGCGGCCCTCGCCTTCCTGAATGATCTCGATTTTGGTCCGGTCTCTAGACATTCCAAAAATCATCCAGCTGTCCGGGATTTGCGAGACGAGGACGAATCTTCTCCACTGCGCGCACCAACCTAAAACGAAAACTGGCGCGCTATCGTCGCTTCATCGAATGCCTTTTTTAAGAAACCCCACTGCCGGTGGAAGGGCAATGGGGTTCTTCGTAGTCGCTTGTCCGCAGCTAATTAAGGGTTGATTCGGTTGATGGTTCCTCAACTTTCGATGCAGGTAGGATCCTCTCAAAGCTTCTTGTTCGCCGCGTCGGCTACTTTATTGACGCCATCCTTGATTGCGTTCTTCGCATCGCCCTTCAGCTGCTGCGCATCACCCTTGGCTTCCTGTCCGGCGCCTTCACTTTGAAGCTTGTCCGACCCTACGGCTTTGCCGACGCCCTGCTTGACTTTACCCGCGGCTTCGTTGGCCATTCCCGTCGCTTTGTCAGTATTGCCACTCATGACGAATCCCTTTCATCAGGTCTTCCTGACCCGATCAACAACCTTGCCTCAGATTGTATGTTCCTCCGGCCCTCTCGTGGACGAGTAACCGTTTCGGCATCGGAACTTAAGCTGATTGCAAAGGTTACGAGCACTCTGAAACTTATGGAGGAGGAAACAAGATGAAACGCTCGCTTCTGATTTTATGCGCCGGTCTAATGTTGACCGGTGCTGCGTCTGCACAAAACCCGCCTGCGCAACCTGGCCCGAATAACAACGCGGTCAACAGTTCGGGACAAAACAATTCGAACGCGCCTGTGGCCGGCCGCAACAGCTTTACTGAAGGCCAGGCCAAATCAAAGATCGAGGAAGCCGGTTACACCGGCGTCACCGATCTGAAGAAAGACGACAACGGCGTGTGGCGCGGGATGGCCAGCAAAGGCGGTTCTTCCACCAACGTCAGCCTCGATTTCCAGGGCAACGTCAACACTGCGAAGTAAAAAGGAATTCCAAATGACGGTTACCATTTCGCGTCTTTATGACAATTACTCCGATGCTCAAAAGGCCGTTCAGGGCCTTGAGGCGGCCGGCGTTCCGCATTCAGATATCAGCATCGTCGCCAACAACTCTGACAACTGGTACAGCCCCAACAAAAAGGTCGATCGCGATGGCGACGGCGTCGATGATCGGGCGGAAGGCGCCGGAAAAGGCGCTGGAATCGGAGCGGGGCTTGGCGGCGCTGCAGGTTTGCTGGCTGGCCTTGGCTTGCTCGCTATTCCAGGTCTTGGCCCGGTAGTAGCAGCCGGATGGCTTGCGGCAACGGCGGTCGGCGCGGCGGCGGGAGCCGCAACCGGCGGCATCGTCGGTGCTTTGACGGAAGCTGGCGTCTCGAAGGAAGAGGCTCCTCTTTACGCGGAAGGCGTTCGCCGGGGCGGGACTCTTGTATCGGCGCGGGTGCCGGACGCGGATCGCACCCGGCTCGATGCAATCCTGAACACTTCCGCCGTCAACCTGCGCGACCGCAGTGCGGCCTGGCAGAAGACCGGCTGGAAAACCTTCGATCCCGCCAGCCAGCCTTATGGGCCTGACGAGGTTCGCAGAGAGCGACAGCTTTATGGCAACAACGCCGGAATGCGCTAGGTAATATAAAACGGCCCGCTTCGGCGGGCCTTTTTTCGCCGATGAAGCGTCTGGAGTCTACGAGGAACAATCGTCTCCGAGGGGGTTTGTCTATCATCACCGGCCGAGGCACTGTCCGTAGGCGTCGTTGACTGAGAGATCATTGCGCTCCCGCCTGCTAACCAGGAGCGCGCGGAAATGTCCGGTAGCGATCCAGTATCTCAGAAAGCCCTTCAACGGGAAATCGACGAACTCCGTGAGCAGGCAATGCTGTTGCCGCCCGGCAGAAAGCGCAATCAAGTTCTCGCCCGAGCTGATGCGCTGGAAGTTACAATGAAGACGTTTTCGCGTGCTTCATCACAAACTCTTCAGCCTCCGCGCCTCGATACCGACTAAGTCGGAACTGTCGTTAATCCATATGAACGGATGTTCAACGAGTTATCGCCGATTTAACTTCCCATAGGGGGAACGCTGAACTCTAAGGCGGATTATTGCTTCATACATAATCAGTGGAGTGAGGAAATGAAACAATTAGCTATCGTACTTGCCATCGGCGCTACTGCGCTGCTCGGTGGCTCTGCCGCGAGCGCTTCCGATAATGCGGTCAAGGTAAAAGCCGCAGCCGGTGTGTCGCAACAGCCTACAGACATCAGCTCGCGCGGTCGGCACTATGGTCACTACCGCCATTATGGCTATCGCAATTACCGTCCGTACTACGGCAACAGTTATGGGTATGCTCCTCGTCCGTACTATGGTGGTGGCTACGGCGGCGGATATGGCCAGCCCTATTATGGTGGCGGTGGCTACGGTTATGGTGGTCCGAGTATAAGTTTCGGCTTCGGCGGTGGCCGCGGCTGGTAATCAAAACAAAGCCCGCAGCAATGCGGGCTTTTTCTCTTTGACGCAGATGCATCGGTGTGCAGAGATTCTCGCTTAGGAAGCGTCCGGAGTTCGGATGGGACCGACAATCAAACGATAGGTCGGCACCCATGCCGTGTTCCAGGCTTCCATTGTATCGCCGCACACCAGACATTCGAAGCAGTTCACTTCGCGTCGTGGCGCCATAGCGTGCGTACGATGATAGACCGCCCCACACTGGCATTTTCGATGTTGCTCGCTCATGGGCGCGCTAATTTAATTACTACTCTTTCCCAGATTCGAAAAGGGATGGCGGCGAATTTTATTTCGATTTGTTTAGGCACCCTTTGGGCTTCTGGCACTGAGAATGTGAATCGGCGTGGGGTCTTGGCGCCGATTTGCACGCCAAGGCATTGATTCACTTGGTAGTAGCGGGGTCAATGTTGGACGCTTATTCACACCCAATGCGCTCGCGCGCATGCGGATCGGCGCCGTCCTTCGCCCAGCCGTGCTCCTCGCATTCATGGATGGCGCCCGCCTCCTGCAGCGCGTGGATGGCCCAGCCGCGCAGCGTCCGGATCGCCTTTGGTCTTCCCTTCGTCATCAGCATCGAGATCACTCCTGCCGAGACGAATCCTTGGGGCCGCCGGCTCGTTTCTGGCGGTTAGCACGGGTCAGGGATTCCGAAATGCAGAGGCTCCGGCTTGTCCACCTCTTCCGCAGGGTACCTGCGGTTGCTTAGGCTCTGCTCAAAAGGTAGGCGCCCGAGCTTAGGCGCGTCTGATGTCTAAGCTCTCAAGATAGGGAACCGTAAGGTAACGGAAGCTCGCCTAAGGGCCACCTTACCGAAGTCTCAGCGCCCCGAATCAGGCTCCGGAAGTTAGACCTGCGCGTAACAAAGCTTCACACATCTTCTCGCGATATGACGGTGCAAAGCACCACATCTTGTAGTAGGCGTCGGCCTCGCGGATCGTGAACCCGGGCCTCATCCTCAGCAGAGTTGCTACGTGCGCCTTCGCCTCTTTTACGCGGTCGAGGTAAGGCAACGTGTAGGCCATGTGCAGATGGCTGATCCAGAGTTGCTCGACATAGGATTGGCGGAACGCATTAAAGACGTTCGCATAGTCATCGTGCGCGAAGGCACGTTTTGCGCTCGCCCACCACCACCAGCGCGGCGTACTAGGCGCGGTCAGCGCAATTCCGCGTTCAGCGAGCGCAACACCCTCTTCCCAGAAGCCCGCGTAGGCCATGAGATTGCCGAGCGGGCCTAGGTTTTGCGGATCATTGGGATTGAGTTCGATCGCGCGCATCGTCTCGATGCGAAGCAGGTCCGGCTGGCACGCCATCCAGGCAGCACGTGCGACTAGTCCGCGAACGAAGGCATCGTTCGGCGCGATCTCGACGGCGCGGTTTGCTGCTTCGACCGCCTTGTCCGCGAGGTCGAGGCGATCTTCGACGCTGCCGACTTCGCCGGCCGGGGAAGGAAAGCCCCAGGTCCTCTGACTGTTGAACACCAGAACTAGCGCCGCCCAGGCTGCGGCGTTTCTTGGCTCCGCGCGCGTCAA
>Ga0137412_10005401_pt1 | contig 10205 bp, 9 predicted proteins | sample CZODoug2_1_16fun_FD_122160 | JGI IMG/M metagenome (GOLD analysis project Ga0137412, IMG submission 122160) | Vadose zone soil fungal communities from Angelo Coast Range Reserve, California, USA - CZODoug2_1_16fungal (Hybrid Assembly) | ecosystem: Environmental > Terrestrial > Soil > Vadose zone... | reverse complement strand
TTTAGAACATGCGCTTCCGCAAATCGCCGAGACGCGCCGGGTCCTGCTGAAAACGAATTGTTTTCCGGATCCGACACGATTTCCGGAGTGGATTCCAGTCCTCAATTCCGAGGCGATCACCTGGTTGCGCGAGCTGCGCGTCGTCTTGCTCGGCGTCGATGTTCCTTCAGTTGATCCGATCGAGGCAAAAGTTTTGGCGAATCATCACGCTCTCGCAGTCGGAAAGATTGCCATCATTGAGTCACTCGATCTGAGCGAGATCGAAGCGGGAGTTTACCAATTTGCCGCGCTGCCACTAAAGATTGTTGGTGGCGATGCTGCCCCGGTGCGCGCACTGCTTTGGCGAGACTAGGCGATGAGCCAGATCGCGTCGGCTAAGACAGGTCAAAATCGGCGAATGCTGCTAATCGTTAGTGTACTAACGGTCTGTTTTTTTGCGGTCTCGAACCTGCCCTGGAACCTCGACGATTACGACCAGGCGAAACAGGCCTTTGTCTCCTTCCAAATGGTCGGTCAACAACGCTGGCTCTATCAAACGACGCCGGACGAAGGAACGAAAGCGAGCGGGGGCCGACACTCCCCGCACCATATTAATAGTAAACCGCCCGCGGTCGCGTGGGTTTCCGCCGCGCTCTATCAAATAACGCGCTCTTGGGATTTTGCCTGGCGATTTCCTTCTTTCGCTGCTGCGCTCGCCCTTGCGGTTTTGGTTTTTCGCAGTGCGCGAACCTTTGGTAATTTGCCCGCGCTGTGCGCCCTGGCGGCATTTGGTCTGAATTTGTTGAGTGTGCGATTGGCAACGCTGGTGCGAACGGATATGCCCCTCGCGCTTGTTACTTTTGCGGTCGGATTATTGATGTTTGAAAAAATCCGGACGCGAACGTCGTGGACGACACACGATCGAGTCGTGCTTTTCGTAGTGCTGACCGCGGCGATGTTCGTCAAGGGGCCAATTGTTTGGGCATTCGTTCTCCCACCACTTGTTCTTTATCAATTGCTCCGAAACTGGCGTCCCGATTTTCCAAATGCATGGAGCGGATGGGTTCCCTGGATTGCTTCTTTCGCCTTGTTTTGTCTTTGGGTGATTTTCGGGATCCGTTTTATCGATGGATTTTACGAAGACGTTATTCTGAACGAATTCGGCGCTCGCTTTCATGAGGGCATTCATCGTTCGCAGCCGCTACTCTTTTACATTCCGCATCTGCTGCAAAAATTCGCGCCCTGGAGTTTGCTCATCATCGGATTGCTCGTGGTCGCTTTGCGCAAAACGAAAGCGGCAACCGGAAAGTGGCTGGGGAATCTCTCTCCGGAGATGTTCTGGCTGATCACGTGGGCGCTTGGCGGCATCGTAGTGATGTCGTTAATTCCTTCGAAGCGAGTGGACCGAATCTTCCCCGCCATTCCTCCGCTTTGCCTGCTCCTGGCAGCGCAAATTAAAGTGGTCATGGCAGATAATGTTATTCGCGTCCCCCGGATCGCTGCGTTTGCCATCATCTTCGCTGCAATTTTCACCGGCGCGTATGCCGCGATGCGAGTGGCCGACGGTTATCGCAACCATCGCGATGTGCTGGTGAAATTTGGTGGCGAAGTTCGCCGGATCGCGACGGCAGAACATTTGCGCTACGAAATCCTTCCGGGTCGCGACGAAAGTCTTCTTTTGTATTTACAGCGGCCGCGTTTCTACACCCGCATAACCGAGCCGACAGCGGCGCCACCAGGTTTGGACGCGCTCGTTGTTCCACTCGATGAAGAGCCTTGGCGTTCAGGCAAATTTCCGTATCGCGTCACCGCGGAAAAAAAAAGCGAGCATCCATCGAGTTATGGGTTCCTGACACTACCACGCAGATAGACTCGACTTTCTCTCACAACCTCTTACTCTCGTTAGTTGGTGGAGTTTCCCAAAGCCGAACTCGAAACTTTGTGGGCGCCGTGGCGCTTTGAGTACTTTGAAAAATCGGGCACGCCCGATTTCCTGTCCGAAGCCGCACGTGCCAGCGATGATGCGGCCCATCTCGTCCTGGTGCGCCGGAAGAATTCGTTTCTGATGATGAACCGCTACCCCTACACCGTCGGCCACCTCATGGCGGTGCCATATCGAAAAGTGGGCGAACTGCGCGATCTCGGCGAAAATGAAGTGGCCGAGCTTTTTTCGCTAGTCGTGCGTGGTCAGGAACTGCTGCGGAAGGTCACGAAAGCGCAGGGGTTCAACATCGGGATTAACGTCGGCGAATGCGCTGGAGCGGGTGTGCCCGACCATCTACATATTCACATTGTCCCGCGCTGGAGTGGCGACACGAATTTCATGCCGATGCTTTCAGGGACGCGCGTGCTCTCGCAGGGGCTGCACGATCTCTACCAAAAGTTGAAGGCGGCGCAGACGGCGTCGGATGGAGCGAAATGAACACCTGGATCGAAGGTCCATCGCCGCGAGAGAAGCGTCCGATGGGATGCGTGGGCAAAGGTTGCTTGATTCTGGCTTGCTTCATCGTCTTTCTGATGATCGCCGGCGCAATCGGCCTATATTTTGGAACGCGAACGTATTCCGCTCTGGTCCACGGTGTCTCTTGGGCGAATAAAGCGCACGTGCTCGCGCAGGAACCCTCACCGGTGCCGCAATTCGAAACTACCGACGAAAATATGGCGGCGGCAGAACGGAAGTGGAAAGATTTTAGAAACGCTCGCGATCAGCCTGCGCTTATCGAACTCACCGCAGACGACTTGAACAATCTGATTGCGGAAAACCGACACGCTCGCGGCAAGGCATTCGCCGCGATCGAGGGCAATCGTTTGCGCATTCAAGCGAGCGTGCCGTTGGGCGAATTCGTCGGGCGTGGCCGCTACTATTTGAATGGTGACATCGTAGTTGAAAGCAACGGTCCGGAATCCCTGGAGAATCCGCGCCTGAGCAGCATTACTATCAACAACGAGCCGGTGCCCCCAGACGTTCTCGATTGGAAATATCACGCCCGCCCGCTGCGAGACTATCTTCGCGAATACCGCACCACCTCCGGCAGCGGATCGTTTGAAATTCGCGATGGCAAATTGATTATCGACCGACGTGGCGGCGATTGACCGAAGCAATTGAGAATAGTGGAGCTGATATCTAGGTATCGCACCCTGCAACGTTCAATTGCTAACTCGATCGCGGCGGCATGACTACGGTTGCATGATCTCCCGCGCGAAGACGTTCAGCTGACCATCTTCCTGCTTTCGCACTTCCGTCACCTCGAGTGGACGAACCTCGTCGCGGCTGACGACTGAGCCTGGCTTGGGGGGAACGTAACCAGTCGGATACTCGACAATGATACGAACGGAATTCCCACCGGTGAGAAACATTACGGAGTCGGGCACGCGCGAGCGTGGCCGCAGGACTGCTTTATTAGCATCGGCAAAATTGACCACGAATTGTCCCTTCAGGTAGGTCCGTTCTCCAGTGAGACCGCGGTCGGCGACTTCACCGAGATCAGCTGGAGCGACGAGACGGCCAATTGGCATTTTGCCCGGTGCATAGGTTTTCCAATTTCCGCCGCCAGCGGTCGAGGCCAGCGCAGCGCCATCGGCGGGAAGGGCCGCGGGTGCACTGGAATTTGGGGCCGGACTTGATTCCGTGAACTTTTGCAACGGCGGTGTCGATAACGTCCGAGCCGGACTGTTCATTTTTGCGACTTGAATCGGCGTCACGCTCGGCCCCGCTGTCGGCTTTTGATTTTTCGCGATTTTTCCGGCTTTCCCGGCGGGCGTCGGCTTTGTTCCTTTCAACGGGAGCGGCGGCGGCGTACTTGCTGGCGGTTCAATTGGTAAGGCCTGTTCTACCCGAACGAGTAGATTCTCGCTTGGTGGTGGCGTGCCGCTGGGCGTGATTCCGGGAATAGCGATCGTTCCAGGCGAAGCTGGCTCAGTTTGACGCAACTGTGCGAATCGATCTTCGGCTGCCCGCAATTCCTCGCGTTTAAACAGGGGCCAGCCGGCAGCTAGGTTCAAATCCAGTGGGGGCTCCAGAGTAAAGGTCCCGGTGCCGCGCGTGACAGCGTAGGTTCCGTAAAGCAAAGGCATCGCTGTGATCAGGACACGGCCGTCGGCGCTGCGATCGGCGTGAATCACTGCCGAAATATCGTGTGTTCGTTCGAGCTTAACTTCCAGACCAGGCGCAAGTGTCTGGCGCATGAGCGGAATGTCTCGCCGATCGGCCGGATAAACGTGCTCGAGCAGGACTTCCCCGTTATCGATGGCGGCAGCGAGCGCCACAATACCGGAAGTGAAAACGTCTGCCGCGCCAAGTTGGTGAACGTCGATAATACGGAAGCGACCGACAACGTAGGGGACAAGCCCGTGGACTTGCTGGAAATTGCGAATGTAATTGCGCGCCAGTTCGCTGTTGGCCTTGGATAATTCCGCGTCGCCCAACGGCGCGTAGCGATCATGCAACTGTTTGGGATTGAGAAATTCGCCGGCGGGTGCGACGGTCAATTCAAATCGCCGCGGCGGGTCAATTCGATGTAGTTTTTTTAATAACCGATAACTGTCCGGCCGTTCCGGTTGCCAAAAAACATAAAAACTTCCCAACCAGGCGGCAAAGGCGAAGGCGGTGAGCAGAAGAATTGCCAGCGTCCAGGCGAAGTAATTCGTCCGCTGCCGGGGACGGCCATAAGGCGTTTCGTAGCGAAAAAATTCCTGTGCCATCAGCGAAGTTCGCTCACTTTAGAGTGGGCGCGCCGGTTCGAAGGAGGAGCCGCAGCCGCAGGTGCGCGCGGCATTCGGATTAACGATCTGAAACCCAGCGCCAGTGAGCGCGTCGCGATAATCCAGGGTCGATCCGCGCAGTAACTGCGCGCTCTCTTCATCGACAAAAAATTTCACGCCGTCGCGCTCGATCACGGCATCACCGGGGCGACCAGCTCCGAGCGTCATCTCGTATTGCAGACCGGAACAGCCGCCCTTAGCAATCCCGATGCGCAATCCTTTCTCAGCGGCCTCCACGCCCACCAGTGTTCGCAGTTGCCGCACCGCGCTTTCGGTAATCTCAATCATTCACTGAAGGAAACGTACGATCCACCCCTCTTAAGTCAATGAGCAGGCGCCTTGCCTTATCTGGACGAAAAGTGTCGCGAATAGCCTGACTGACAAATTCTTCGCAATCAGAAAGCGAAAACTTGTCCTGAGCGAGCGAAGCGAGTCGAATGGATCTAAGGTCAGAAGTCCAATGAGCAGGATCAAACTTCTTCCCGAAACTCTCGCCAGCCAGGTGGCCGCGGGCGAAGTGGTGGAGCGGCCTGCCTCGGTCGTGAAGGAACTGGTCGAGAATAGCATTGATGCTGGTGCGCGCGCGATCGAGGTCGGGATTCAGCGTGGCGGAATGTCGCGCATTCGGGTGGTCGATGACGGCTGCGGAATGGATCGGGATGACGCCCTGCTTTCGCTCGAACGGCACGCCACGAGCAAAATCGCTTCCGCGGCTGATCTCGCAGCCATTAGCACACTTGGTTTTCGGGGCGAAGCGTTGCCGAGCATCGCCAGCGTTTCACGCCTGCGGCTGAGCACTCGCGAGCCCGGTGCGGTCGCCGGCACGGAAATTCTGGTAAACGGCGGACGGATCGAGACGGTGCGCGACGGCGGCGAAGCGCCTGGGACGCAGATCGAAGTGCGTTCGTTGTTTTACAATGTGCCGGCGCGCCGAAAATTTCTGCGCTCCGAAACGACGGAAGCGCGAAATATCGAGCATCAATTTTTTCTGCAAGCGTTGGCCCATCCCGAAATTGGCTTCACCCTGGTGCGGGAAGATAACATTGCGTCGCAATTGCCGATAACGACCTCGCTGCGAGACCGGATCCGCGATCTCTATGGTGCCAAGCTCCTCGACGACTTGCTCGAAATTTCCCTGCGTGATCGGCGTGGTATTCAGGTTCAAGGCTGGATCGGTCGCGCTGGGGTGAGCCGGCAGACGCGAGCACAACAATTCGTTTTCGTAAACGGACGCGCGATTGACAGCGGAATCCTCTCTACCGCCTTGCGCGAAGGTTATCACACCGCTCTCATGCGCGGACAATTTCCGGTTACGTTTCTGTTCGTTGATCTGGATCCACGTGAAGTAGACGTCAACGTCCATCCGGCGAAACGCGAAGTTCGTTTTCGCGATCCGGCCAGCGTTCGCGAGGCAATTGTCGAGGCGGTGCAACGCACGCTCGAGAGTGGTCGCGTAGAGTGGCAGCGAAAATTTAATGCACCGGCTGCACCCGCAGCGGTATTGCCGCCGGGACCTGCTGCAACTCGGCCAGATGGAGGGACGACCTCCGTGTCGTCCCAAATAGTGGGACGGGACAGCGCCCGTCCCTCCAACTTTGCACCGCTCGATCAAGCGAGTAGGGCCGATTCACTGAATCTTTCGCGACCGATTGATGGCAATCGTCCTGAACCGCAAATCGAACCGCGGCGTGATCAGCAATTTCAGATTATCGGCGTGCTCAACCGTCTTTACGTGCTGATGGAAAATTCCGACGGGCTCGTTTTGGTGGATCAACACGCCGCGCACGAGCGAATTTTGTTCGAGGAATTGCGCCGGCGGATGGAAGAGCAGGGAGTGCCGTCGCAGCGCATGCTATTGCCGCAGATCTTTTCGTTGCCGCCGCGCGATGCGGAATGGGTCGAACGTAATGTCGCAACGTTGCAGAAAATGGGAATTGGAGTTGAAAACTTCGGCGCCAACAGTTTTCGGGTCGATACCCTGCCAGCCTTTCTCGAAATCGCGGACGCTGCGGGATTCTTGCGCAAAGTGATCGACGAATTAATAACGACCAGCCGCAGCAGTTCACCTCTGCGTCTGGGCGAAGACATGATCGCGAAAACCGTTTGCCGTCACGCCGTCAAAGCCAACGATCCGTTGCGTTATCCCGAAATCGAGAAACTAATTCACGATTTGCTGGCCTGCGATCTGCCCTACTGCTGTCCCCATGGCCGGCCCACCATGATCCAAATTTCGCACGCCGAATTGGAAAAGAAATTCGGGCGAAAAGTCTAGAATGACCGTGCCGAGAATTGGAGTTGCTTCCAATCCGCGCTTTGCTATCCGGGCCGTTCTGCAACTCGCGAAAGGCGTTTTACAGCCCCCTTTCCCCTCATAGATTTCCGAATGTCAGAGCGACTCCTTGTTACCGGAGCGGGCGGCTTTATCGGGGGCCATCTCGTCGCCAATTTACTGCGCGAGGGTAACGAGGTGCGCGCGGTCGATATCAAGCCGTTGCAGGAATGGTATCAGCTTTTTCCGGAAGCCGAAAACTTGCAGTTGGATCTTTGTGGCAAGGATGCGTGTGAGCGCGCGGTCCGGGATGTCTCATTAATCTATAGCCTTGCCGCCGATATGGGCGGAATGGGTTTCATCGAGAATAACAAGGCGCTTTGCATGTTGAGTGTGCTGGTGAACACCCACATGCTGATGATGGCAAAAGAAGCGGGAGTTTCGCGTTTCTTCTACTCCTCTTCGGCTTGTGTTTACGCAGCCGAGAAACAAACCAATCCGAACGTCACCGCTCTGAAAGAAGAAGATGCCTATCCGGCGATGCCCGAGGACGGCTACGGTTGGGAAAAATTATTTTCCGAACGAATGTGCCGCCACTTTCGCGAAGACTTCGGGTTGGAAACCCGCGTTGCGCGTTATCACAACGTCTATGGGCCACAGGGGACCTATGCTGGTGGCCGGGAGAAGGCACCGGCAGCGATCTGCCGCAAAGTAATTGAGGCAAAGCTTAGCGGAAATCATGAGATTGAGATCTGGGGCGACGGCCATCAGACGCGCAGCTTCATGTGGATTGATGACTGCGTGAAGGGGACACGAATGATCATGGACAGCGATTTCGTCGAGCCGCTAAACCTCGGCAGTAGTGAACTCGTTAGTATCAATCAGCTAGTCGACATGGTGGAGGAAATCGGGGGCGTAAAACTAAAACGGAACTACAATCTGAGAGCGCCCAAAGGAGTAAACGGTCGTAACAGCGATAACACGCTAATCCAGAAAATTTCTAATTGGGAGCCGGCGACAAAGCTACGCAATGGGTTGGAACCCACCTATCGCTGGATCTATGATGAGATGAAAAAGGGTTCGCCGGCGGAGAGAAAAAAGGCGAACGCCAAGAACTGCCCCAGCATTTCGGCATGAATGCCTGTCTGTAGAATAGTTTCAAGGGGCAAAGACAAAGAGCAAGTTTGTTCAAGGGTTTCCTCGAAATCGACGGTTGAGGGGCATGGTATTACAACGCGTCCACTAACCAGGATCAGCGAAACCAGGGATCAAACTTCGACGGCTTTACTCGATTTCTTTTGATAGTCGCCTTTGCTAAAGTATTTTTCGAGCCAGACGTAGAGGCAGATGAAGAGGTAACGGCTGCCCATTTCGTTGATCTTGAGTTTGGCGGTGCCGGCGCGACGATTGCGCCAGGTAACCGGGATCATGGTCCAGGTATAACCGCGCACGATTGCTTTTAACGGGATTTCGACCGTCAAATTGAAATGTGGTGACAGGAATGGGCGGCAACCTGCAATGACTTCGCGGCGATAGGCTTTAAAGGCATTCGTAATATCATTAGGTTTGATGCGAAAAAGAACTCGAATGAATAAATTGGCGCAGCGATTGATCCAAAGTTTGAGCCAGGGATAATCTATCACGCCGCCCCCTTTGATAAAACGACTGCCGAATACGCACTCGTAGCCAGAGTTAAGGACCTGCCAGTAACGTACGACGTCGCGGCAATCATCGGATTCATCAGCCATCATGATGACAAGGCCGTCGCCTTTGGCATGATCGAAGCCGAGGACAACGGCGCGGCCAAATCCGTGCGCTTCCCGATTTTGAATCGGGCGCAAAGTCTCAATTCGTTTTTGCGTTTGTTGCAAAACATCCCAGGTGTTGTCGGTGCTTCCGTCATCAATGACGATGATTTCATGGGGAATGCGGTTGAGGCGCAACTCGACGTGCAGGTGTTCCACCGTTGCGGCGATGCATCCGGCTTCATCGCGCGCCGGGATAACGACACTAAGGAGTTGGAGGGGCGATTGCTCTCGCGGCCGGCTTGTCACGGCGCAGAGGATAGGTCGAGCCAGTGCGGATTGCGTTGCGCATGGTTGGCAATTTCATCGAGAATCGAGGGAAGGTCGCGCTTCGGTCGCCAGTTAAGCTGGGTCGTAATTTGGTGATTATCCATGACCAGCCAGGGAACATCGAAAGGGCGCGGGGCGAGGTCCGATTCGATCGAATGTTCTCCGAAACGCTCAGTGCACCAGTTTGTGAGCTGGGCCAGAGACATGGCATTACTCGCGCCGCCTCCGACGTTGAATGTCGTGAATTGCGGTTTCTGCGAGTAATCCATTTGAGCTGCGATCAGTTCAGCCAGGTCCTCGGGATGAAGCCCGTCTCTAACTTGCCGGCCAGATCCGTCAAAACCAATGTATTTTAGCGGGCGCTTTTGTGCGTAGGCATGTATCCAGTAAGAGAAAATACCTTGCTCGGCGGTTCCAAATTGCCCTGCTCCCGCGATGACGCCGCAACGATTGACCCATAATGGAAGAGAGAAACTGTGTTTATATTCCAAAGCTAGGAACTCCGACGCCACCTTGGTGCTGCCATAGAGCGAGATGGGAGACGAGGTTGGAAATTCTGTACTCAGTCCGTCAGCTGACGCACCCTGAACTGGCGCGGCGCCTTTGTCCCATTTGAAGCTGTGTTCACCTTTTATTAATGGCAGCTCTGTCAGCGCTGGGATGGAATAGACCCGGCTTGTACTCAGAAGAACGAGACCAGCTTGAGCCCGTCTGCAATACTCCAGGAGATTTGCGGTTCCGAAAAGGTTATGTTCGATCAGTTGTCGCGAACTGCTTCGATTATCTACTCCGGCGAGCACGCTTGGGTTGGCAGCCGCGTCGATTACCCAATCAACTGCGGGAAGGCTCTCGAAGTCTGAGGCGTTCCGAATATCGCCATGCTGGACGGTGATTCCTCGTGCGCGGAGGTTCGAACGGTTGATCTCGCTCCCGGGTCTGACGAAGTTATCGATCCCGCTAATTTTGAAAGAAGGCCGGTGTTCATGAAACCAGCTGGCGAGTGAATTACCAACAAAGCCGCAGATTCCGGTAATGAAAAGCTTCATCGCGACAGCCGACAATGAGGGTCGGGTGCGGACCAGGCAACATTAATTTTGACCATGGACACGCTGACGATGACG
>Ga0137412_10005400_pt1 | contig 10207 bp, 4 predicted proteins | sample CZODoug2_1_16fun_FD_122160 | JGI IMG/M metagenome (GOLD analysis project Ga0137412, IMG submission 122160) | Vadose zone soil fungal communities from Angelo Coast Range Reserve, California, USA - CZODoug2_1_16fungal (Hybrid Assembly) | ecosystem: Environmental > Terrestrial > Soil > Vadose zone... | reverse complement strand
AGCTCGTGGCTGCATCCGGAAGACGCGTCGCGGGCGTTTTTGCGCCTCCCCTCGCTTCTTCGAGTAGATGAGTTTGGAGGCAGGAAACGGAGAGACTTCGAGAGAGAGCTGAGCAACCATGAGGCCTTTCATACTTTAAGGTGCATCATGAACTCCTTTAGATTGGTTGGTCTGCCAATTGAGCCCTTTTCTCACTTGTTTGCGCTTTCCGATACGGAGCTTTCGGCGTGCAACGCCCGCCGGGTTTTCGCGACAACGAAACCGGGATATCCATGTCGCGTTAGCCTCGCCGATGCGGATATCGGCGACGAGCTGGTGTTGTTGCCCTTCGAGCATCAAGCGGCGAATTCGCCGTATAGGTCGTCCGGTCCGATCTTTGTCCGCAAAGCCGCGGTGCCGGCGCATCTCGACGCTGGCGTGGTCCCGGATTATGTTCGGACGCGTCTCATCTCGGTACGCGCGTACGATCAGGCGCATCTGATGACTGACGCATTGGTGTGTGACGGTACAAGTGCGGGGGGCGCGGTTCAGGCGATGTTTGCTCGTGAAGAGGTCGCGTATATCCATTTGCACAATGCCAATCGAGGGTGTTTTTCCTGCGCGGCGGTGCGCGCTTGATGCTCGCCCAGAACCAATGCTGCACAAAGGATTTAGTTTGATGGCGACTTTTGGGACTGGAGAATATTTAGCGAAGAAGGGCGTGGAAGCCGGGAGATATGATCGCGTCAGGGGTTGACGTGCCGGAGTTCGAGAAGCGATGGAACCGCCGTTTTCCGTCAATTGCCGAGAGCGTTGCGTGCGGGTGCCACCCACTTCAACATCTGACCGCCGAGCTCTGGAAACGCGACCGCGAAGAGAGTAATCAAAAACACCACTAAATAACTCAGCATTCGCCAAGTCAGTCCCCCAAACAATGTAATTTTACCCGGTGCGGTGCTCCACAGTGCGCTCAGCACCGGATCTCGCTCGAGTATCATGAGATACCTGACTGCAACCGCCGTGGATACCGTTACCGTTACGGCGTCGAATGAAAGCCAGAACACTCTTCCCTGAAACGTATACAAGAGATGCGCAGCCACCACTAATAACAAACCACCGATCACCAGGGTAAACCCCGAGACCAACCGCGTGAGCAAATCGCGAATGACGAGAGACGCGTGAAACAAAACGATGTACTCCATCTCATCAAGCACTACGCCAAGCTCCGCCGGAGCAGCCGGGGCGGCGGCCACTTGGCTACGCCATAGGGTGGCCTTGAGAAATCGCGCACTGGATCTACACAGCCGATCCAGTGCCCGCCAGTCGCCTTGCTCCAGCGGTGAGTTGACCGAAATTCCAGAGCCGTCTGAGACCGCATAGCTGTTCGACGTATCCGGCTTGGTGGGGCTTACGCTCTTTATCGCTAAGCGACACTGCCTGCCAAGCGTATCGATCCACCGTCTCGCTCGACTTCCCTGTTGCCGGGTCAAGGCGTCAAGCGCCGAATCAAGCTTCTTCATATGGCGCACAAGCAGTTCAAGATCGGATCGGTTAGTTTCGCGATACGTAATACGCCACGAAAATGGCTCGCCACCCAAGACCTTGAACTTCGGCATTGCCGGATGCCTGCCTATGGCAATCAACAATCGAACTACCGCCCTCGCCAAATTAATCGAGTGAGCGAGCGAGTGAAGCATGATCGCCACGACCGCCGCTGTGCCGAGCAGCAGAAAGGCACTAAAATATCGACCATCGATGGATCCGACGTACTGACGGCCGTACCACAGCGCAATCACCGTAGCGACGGTAGGAATCGCGAGATAACTCCCCAGCGTCAAAGTCGGCTCACAAAAATAGTCCTGCGGACTTAAGCCCGCTGAACGCGCTCGATGCTCTAGGTATCTACCAATACCTACCTGGTTCTCCGGTAGTCGAAGAAGCTCGAGCCTTCTAATATTCCAGATGCCCCACCAAAATACCGCGCCGGAGAGCAGAAAAATGGTTGACGCCGGGGAAACCAAGCCGCCCAGGCTCGCCGTCCTGTCCGCATAAACGAGTGCTGCCACCGGCTCCCAGTGCGTAAGGCTCAAATCAAGTACGAGCGATACGAATGCACCAAGCCCGAGCAGCACCGGCAGACGCCTCCAGCGCACCTGGGGTCGAGCAGCCTTCTTGTTTTTCCCTTTTGGTTGTAACGATATCGCGAACAAGGCAAGAATGAACTCTCCAATATTGAACTCCAGTTGTCGGCTTGCCGGCTGCGGACGATTCTCCGCAATCATGCTCCACGCCATTGAGCTGGCCACCAATAGCACGACCGCCAGGGCGCCCGCCCAACCACGCCATTCACTGAGATCAACGCGCCAGAATGCGTCAATCACTTGCCACACCACATACAGGAGCGCGGCGCCGGCCACCCAGAAGTATATGTATTGGACTTCGGCGGACGACCAGTCATTTTGATCTGCCAAGTAGATACTCGTTAGCTTCACCAGCCAGAGAAATATTGCGACGCTGGCGCCGCGAAGTCCCGCCAACGATGCCGTTAATTCGCGGCCTGCGGCGTCCCGAATTTTGAAAGGCAGCCAAAGGGATTTGATCCATGCCCATATGGCCAGTACAAACTGTGGACCATTGAGTTGCGCCGCCGGCGTGGCTGACGAAGGCAGCGCTTCAATCCGCCTTTGTACCCAGACTTGGTATCCCAGCATAGCCAGCCACAGAATCGATGCTTCTACCAAAAACAGCCGATTGGCTGTGAAATACGGTACGTGTTCGTCTTTGCAAGCGCCTAGATCCCGCTCCCGACACTTTTTGTCGTCATTCGCCTGTGGACTTGTGGGCTCTCCAGACACTAGATTTCCACACAGGGTGTACCCGCTCTTATTGGTTGGTCCTCGACACGCGCCTTTGGGATCGGCGTCTAAGGGAAATAACCCGTTGCGCCCCACGACATTGATCCATACCGGCGGGAGGCATATGTGATCATCGCCAGGGGCAGTTCCATAGGCACACGATCCTCGCATCGGTTCAGTGGCGGCATGTCCGCCGAGTCCTAGCGGCATGTTGTAGTCGAGTAGCTGGTCCGGGTGATGCATTAGAACAGCAAGCGCATTGAATGCCCCGTGGGCGGGAGATGATGCAAACTGTTGGGGTAGGCGCTGTCCAAGAGCCGGGCGTGTTAGGCGCTGCGTGCGATCCGTCAGCGAATACGCTGACGCAATAACCGTGCCGCGCACGTATCCCGAAACGTCCGGATGCAGATAAATCAGGTTGCTTTCAATTGTGAATGGTAAGACGTTCGGCTGACGACGCGCAATTTCCTCGGCAAGATAGATGTGATCCCGTTTGTCAGTGGCCAGAACGCCGATTGCCGTAATCTGCCGATCCTCCATGGCACGAAACATTCCATCGACCATTATTTCAACTGTGGCGGCGGTCAGTTGGGGCGTTTCTGGTGGCACTCGGTCCACGGGGGGAAGTTTCTCTCCCAAGTCCAGTGATATCGCCGCCGCGGCGGGGAGCTTGGCGGTTTCGCCAACGGTCATGGACGTCGCGCCGCGTACTCGGGAAATATGCAGCGGAAACGGCACGACCGCCGCGCAGGGAAACAAGCTCTTCTCGGACGGGTCCGATTCCCGGCACGATTGGCAAGACCCGCCTTTGATTGATTCCGCTACATTCCTTCCCCACGTGGTGTTGGCCTCTACCAACAACGCCACGTGATCACCGCATTGCCATCCCCGATCGCTATGACCTAGGAAACTCGAGAGTGCGGAGAGTACGTCAGTGTCTGATCGGGTGGCTGATCGGAATGTAGCAATATTGAGCTTTTCGAAGGCCGCATGATTGTTGGGACTGGATGCACTCCCGGTCACTACGTCGAAGGATGCTGCACTCGTATCTAGCTTGTGGCGCCTCGCGGCCTCCTCCAGTCCCAGCTCCATCGAAAACGTCGAGCCGGAAAAGGTGGGGCCTAGAATTTGAATGGCGTTTACATGCCGCGCAAAGGGACCATCCAGCGGTTCAGTGCCATCCTCCGGGCGCTGCCAAAGCAGCGCCAGGTCGAGGGCTGCAGCAAAAGCCGCGGAGTGGACGCCCGCGGTGGCCGTTTCTCCGACCAGCAAGATCAACAGGAACTCTGATTCATTTGGAGCTTCATCAACATTCGCCTTGCGAAACAGAAGACTACCGGGCGTTAGTTCATGAACGCGGGCATAAGGCCACACTGACCCTTGGGGTTGGATCGTCGCCGGGTCCGGATCTGAATCGGCAAGATCAAACCCGGTCAACACATATCCCATTTGCGCTGCCGACATCTGAATCGCATCGAGCATCGGATCGAACATCCATTGCAAGCTGGAATCCACCCAGTCCGGGAGTGTTGCAATCAGAATGTGAGTCTTGTGTTTGCCTGCCTTCGCACGCACCGCGGCAATTACACCGCATGCGTCCGGCGAGACTCCATCTGCACACGGCTCAGATTCCGCTACGCGGAAGCTTGGTGATAGATCCGGCTCCCCGGGAGCTCGTAGCACGAAAAGCGGCTCCGGTCCGATCGCAGCCGCGAGTTGCACCAGGGGACGAAGAATGGGCAATGGTGCCAGCGCTTTTTGCTCCGAAGATTTCCCGGTTGGCGCCAAAGTGCCCTTCTCTCGAGCAACGCTTTGTTGTACGGGCGGCCGCTGGTCAGATCCATGCCTCACCCAAGTCGACGATGAGGCTGTGATCGCGATGACCACAAGGACAAGCATCTGAGCGCTGAATGTATTGGTTTCACGCGCCATCTAGTGCCTCCCTATCTCTTCTCCCTCAAACCGTCGAGCTTCGCTTCTGCCGCCGCTACCGACAGGCCTGCGGCCTTGGAAGAGAGTTTCGCTCGCTTTGTTGTCACCCGCCTACCTTTGACCGCAATGGCCTGCCCCGTGGGAGACCCTCCGGGCAGCTGATCGATAAACATCAACAGCGCCTCGCGCGAGCCCTCGATGGGCGGCTCGACTGCAGACATCGCAGCCTTGAGCGCAGGAGCGGGCAATTTCGCGGGCGTGTCAAGGCGAGGCGTCTTGCGCTTCAACAGTTCCGGACCGAAGGTATTTGCGCGCCGTGGGCCGGCCGCCTCCTGCATGCGCTGACCAAGCGGCGGCATATTCCACTTCTCACACAGATAGCGCAGCAACGATGTGTGATCGAAGACTGTCGAGATCACGCCGGGATCGATCCACGGGGAGACCAAGATAGCGGGCACTCGCACGCCAAGACGATCGAATGTCCATTCTGTCGTGTATCCGTCAGGGGGAACGGTGGCCGGTGGCGGCACATGATCGTAGAAGCCGCCGTGCTCATCGTACGTCACGACAAGAAGCGTCGACTCCCAGAGTTTCGGGTTGGCCCGTATGACGTTGTACACGTCGGCAATGAGCTTTTCGCCACGGCGGATGTCGGCCGGCGGGTGCTGATCGTTTTCGGCCGCGCCGAAGAAGCAAGGTTCAATAAAAGCATATTCGGGGAAGTCGTCCGCATTGCCAGCGGCCTGTTGAAAGAAGTTCTCCATGCTGTCATAGCCGCGAAAGGTCAGATAACGCGTGAGTAAGCGGGTCAGAACGATGCTCTGCGGAATTCCGTCGTGGAAGATCTTCCAGTTGATATTGGCATCGGAGAGGCGGTCGAATATGGTCTCTTGATAATAAATGTGCGTGTCTTGCGGAGTCTTCTGCGTCGGCATCAACAGGTGGCCGAGACAGGTTCCACTATGTGCAAAAAACCTGTTCTGCCAGGTGGGGCCGGGCATAGACGAGAACCAGTGGTCGCAAACACCAAAGCTGCGCGCCAAAGCATGCAGCGCGGGCAAGGTGTCATTCGCGGCTGTGTCGCCGCAATCAAAATACGCCATTACCTGATCCAGTTCGGCCTGCGTCGCGTCGGGGTAGCGCAATCTAAAGCTCTCGGCGAAGCCCGACATGGGATTCGCGGCGCTGCCCAGCTGCAGCATCGCGCCATCATGTTCGTGATTGACGTCGCGCTTGTTGGCAAGCGTCGAGGCCGCGCCTGGCCCCTGCTTTACCGTTTTGCCATCGCTGGTCCGATTGCTATTCGGTGTGCCCTTTTGCTTGACGCCTTCCGCACTCGGGTTGAAACGTGTGATACCCCCCAGCATGTGATCAAACGAGCGGTTTTCAAGCATTAGAACTATGACGTGCTTGATGGGGTCTGCGGCCGCCGTTGCACTCGCCTTAACCTTGGTTGCGCCCTGGATGACGCGCATGTGAGCGTCTTCATGATCCGTCGAGGCTTCGCTGCGCAACCGTAAGTAGCCGCGGCCGAACGCGTTCTTGGTCTTGATGGAGATCCGCTTGGCGGCGACCTTGTCTTCCGGTGCCGAGTAGGTGTCATGAGCGCGTTTGCGCGGATCATAAAAGCCGATGTAGCCGCCGGGGGCCACCCCAAACGATGCTAGGACCTTGCCGCGCTTGCCTTTGTTGCCGAGAAAGTCGTTTCGTCCGCCCAGCTGTTCTTCCAGCGTGAAGTACAGCGGGAGCACAAAATTAGAGAGTGTGATCCCATCAATCTCGTAGGTTTGCGACTGCACCGCGTCGCACATTTCAAACCAGTGAAATACCTCGACTGTCGGATCGGTCGGATGCACGCCCTGGATCAGCAGGTTCCCCTGAGAGTCGCCGACCATTTCCAGCGCTTCGTGCGATAGCGTAACTGTCCAATTCTCGCCCAGTTGTTTCGAGAGCTCCGTAAATACGAACCCATACGGAATTCCCGACGCATTGGCCTCGTGGTAGCCGAGCGCGCCCTCCATGTCTGTTTCATCCCAAATATAGATGACTGCATCGCCGCGCAATTCGAGGAGCTTATCCTTGTCCGGCTCTTTTCCGATCGAGCCTTCCAGGCGAAGCATCGCGCCAAAACTCCAGTAAGGCTCAAAATCCTCGGCAATCTGTCGATTGATCGCGCGAATTACCCCCTGCACCGTGGCATCGGCTATCGACTTGCTGCGATTGACAATTGAAATGATCACGTGCGAGACCTCGCGCTTGACTTGGGATCGACGGCGCTCGGCGGCTTTTGTCCGACCATTCGAATATTGATGAATTTATTCACCAAATCGAACCAAAACGGTGCCCCCAAAGATATCGCCACCGCCGTCAATAGCCACCCGCCCAAATTGAACATCCATTCCTTGATAGGGACCCCCCGGCCGCCTTTTGCGACGGTTGACCAATACTCGAAGAGGTCTAGCGTCTCGTATCCCAAAGGAAGTACTTTCAGGTTTTTCTCTATGTCGGACCGCGCCTCGACATACTTGTCCGCACTGCAATTTGCGTCGTCTTTACACCCGTACATTTGTGCCACCGCGTTCACTTCATCTCGGGCCGCTGCGGACGTCCATAGCGTACTCGCCACCCGAAGCAGGTTGGCGTTGCACGCGATGGCAAGAATCAAACCAAGGAAAAGCAAGACAATCTGGGTGTTGCGCTTGTAGAGACCGTTGATGCGGTCCATGGTGCCGTCATACCATTTTTCGATGGCGTCGTTGCAGGCGCGCGCGTCATTCTCGAGACCCAAGGTTAGCGTCTTCATGCGATGTTTGACCGTGGAATCGGGTAGCGCGCCGATGATCGCGGGCAATTCGATTACCGTAAGGCTGTGCGTCGTTGTCAGCACCGATTGGAGCACCTTGCTGAAAATATCGGATGAAATATAGCTGGGCCTTCGCGCGACCGGCGTCTTGCCACGGAATATGGCGCTTCTGGTTGAAGGAAAAGAAATACTCTGGATCAACGGATGGTCGAAAAATGCTTTCGACAAATTCGCGTCGCTGAGCATATTCCCGATAGCGATTTCGAGCGCCGCCGCGCGCCGAGCGCTGAATGACGCCCACAGCTCCTGCAAGTGCGAAGCCAAAATACTGAAAATCAAGCAGACGGTTGCAATGCCGATCGCTACGCCGAGAATCCTGTCCATGGCCTCCCCTTGCTCTTGCGTTTGCGTTGGTCCATTGCGCAGCCGAAACGCCACACGACGTCCGCAACTTCCGGGCGATCTTTCCCGGGCGCCTGACCATACCGCCAGGAGCAATTCACGTCAATAAGATCGGCGGATACCCAGGGAACCCTCAGCGCGCCATGTTGGTACCCGACGGTCACGAGTGTGATTTGGTTGCTCTGCTCTCACCCAGGCGGCACGTGCTCGGCATAGTGCTGCGCTATCACGCCTGGCCGGGTGATCCATAGTGTCGAGGCGTGCTTTGAAATATGCTCGACGGCGCGGCGCAGCGCCCTTAGTCGAAAGGGCTGTCCGGATATGAAAGAGTGCAGTATGACGCTCATGACGAGCGGCTCGTCACCGGGCGTCTCGCGCATCTCATCGAACTGGTCGATGATCATTGCGGCAAAATCCGTGGCGCTTGACCGGCGCCCGACAATGGTCGAGCTGTCATTGATCTCCTGAGAATAGGGGATTGAAAGGATAGGACGGTCGCGTGTTTTCAACCATACCGGCTGATCATCCATGCACCAATCGAGCACGTACGAGTAGCCGTTTTCACTCAAGATGTCCGGAGTCCGCAGGGTCTCCGCGATCCACGGGCTTGCCCAGCCAAGCGGGCGGGTACCGATGGCCGCCGCCATTTGCAGGGCAACGCTCTGCACGTAAACAGACTCGGTCGCCTCGGACATCCCGGCCAGCGTATCGGAATTGGAATAGCCATGCGCAATGAACTCGCATCCCGCCAAGCGTGCAGCGTCGACCAGATCCGGTGCATGCTCACACACTGCGCTATTGAGGAGGATACTGAGCGGCATCCCGACCTCTGCGAAGTACTGCAAGATGCGCCACGCGCCCACTCGATTGCCATATTCGCGCCAGGACGTGTTGAGGACATCCGGGTGCGGCATGTCAGAGACCAGATTTTCGGTCATGCCTTCGCCGAAGGCATAGTGCTCCAGCCCCAAGGCAAAATAGACGGCCAACCGGGACTGATTCGGCCATTGAAAGTGCGCCCGATTGGTAATGGCGGAATGTTCATAGCGACCGTGGGTCGGCAGCGTTTTCATCATATCGGAGTTCCTATCCAGCGTTGCATGCCCACATCCCGGGTCGCCGCCTTCATGTACATTTCGCGGTAAAAGGGCAGCCAGCGCGCGGCGCTGTCGGCCTCTGAGGCGTCGGCCGCCGCGCGCTTTGCCGCGAGTTCCCGTGCCTCGGCGCGCAGCGCCGGCTCGTCGAGACCGATGACCGCACCGTTTTCATAGACTATCCGCCCGGCCACCATCGTCATTCGCACCGAAGTGCCCTGCTCGCAGTACACGAGTTGACGACGGAGGTCGTTCAGCGGCGTGAACGGCAGCGTGTCCAAGTCCACCAGGATCAGGTCGGCCTGATGGCCTACCGCCACCTGACCAATGGGTTTCGGCAGCCGCATGGCGCGTGCACCGCCTTGGATGAGGCAATGCAGGATCTCGGCGGCCTTGGGCCACTGCTCGTAATCGCCTCCGTTGAGGTTGTGAATCAAGCCTGCGAGCTTGGCGACATTCCACATGTTGATTGAATCATCGGTGATGGCCTCGTCGGTCCCGAGACAAATGGGGATGCCGCGTTTCATTAATTCACGAAACGGCATCACGCCGCTGCCCAACCGGAGGTTGCTGATGGGGTTGTGCGCAATCACGGCGCCCGACGCGGCAATGAGATCCATATCATGTTCATCCACCCAGATCGCGTGGATGATGTTCATTCGATCGCTGAGCAGGCCAAGGTCCTTCACGTAGCGCACCAGGGAGCAGCCGTACTTTTCTTCGCCGAGTACCCGTTGCACCTTGGTCTCGAGCACGTGCACGAAGAATGGTAGGTCGTGCTGCCGACTGAGCGCATCGAGTTCGCGGAAATACTTTTCCGTGACACGTTGCGGTGCCGAACAGGAGACGGCGGCGCGCAGGCGGCCGCAGGCGGCGCCGTGCCATCGCTCGAGCAAGTGACGATAGCAATCCAACAACCCCTCGGCATCCATCGCCGCGGGCGCGCGGGCGCGCGCGAGCAAATCGGGCGGCAATAGATCCTCGAGGAAGGGAAGCTTTGCGATATCCGGTACATTGGGTTGATCGAGCGCGAGGCTTGCGCGCATCCCGCTGTCGAGGTAGGCCTGCATGATGGCGTCGATGGCGGACGTTGAGGGTGCCGGCACGAAGAAAGCATCATCCAGTACGGTCGTGACGCCGCA
>Ga0137412_10005399_pt1 | contig 10207 bp, 9 predicted proteins | sample CZODoug2_1_16fun_FD_122160 | JGI IMG/M metagenome (GOLD analysis project Ga0137412, IMG submission 122160) | Vadose zone soil fungal communities from Angelo Coast Range Reserve, California, USA - CZODoug2_1_16fungal (Hybrid Assembly) | ecosystem: Environmental > Terrestrial > Soil > Vadose zone... | reverse complement strand
GTCAGCGTCATGCCCAGCGCGGCGACGGCGGCCACCGCCTGGGTCTGCAGGATGGACACCGCGTTGTCCAGCGTGGCGAAGCCGGGGATCACGAAGGAGAACACGATTGCCACCGTCACGCCGACCAGCACCACGCCGTAGCGCACTACGAAGTCGGTGACCGAGAACGCGGTGCGCTCCCCGACCGCTACCTCAGCCGTCATCGGTGGCTCCTCCTCGGATCGGCGCGGCCGTGTGTTCGGGTTCGAGCACGGGTTCGGGTTCGGGTTCGGGTTCGGGTTCGGGTTCGAGCAGGGTGGACGGGCGGGTGCTCATCGCCTCGATCACCCGGGGCCGGTTGGCGGCCGAACGCGGAAGGTCGGCGACCAGCTCGCCGTGGTTGAGCACCACGATCCGGTCACCCACCTCCAGTGCCTCGTCCAGGTCCGAGGTGGCCACCAGCACGGCGGCGGACTTCGTCAGCTCCCGCACGGTGGCGCCGATGTCGTGCCGGGCGTTGATGTCCACGCCCCGGAACGGCTCGTCCAGCAGCAGCACCCTCGGTTTGCCCAGCAGCCAGCGCCCGATGACCACCTTCTGCTGATTGCCGCCGGAGAGTGTGTTGATCAGGCTGGACGGGTCCCGCGCCATGACCCCGATCTCGGACATCATCGCCCGAGCGGCGCGCCGCTCGGCCGGCGTGCGCATCAACGTGCCCACCGAGAACCGCTTCAGGAACGGCAGCGTCATCTGGGAGAACACCGGCCAGCCGGGGATGATCGCCTGCTCGTGTCGGGACTCCGGGAGCAGGTAGACCCCGGCCCGGACCGCCTCGGCCGGGTGGCGGGGCGCGAAGTCGGCGCCGTCCAACTGGCGACCGCCGGCCAGGATCGGTCGCGCCCCGAACGCCCACTCCAGCAGCTCCGTCTTGCCGCTGCCCAGCAGCCCGAGCAGCACGGTGACCTGGCCCTGGCGCAGGTCCAGGTCGAACGGGTCGGAGCCGGGGAACAGCTGGACCCCGCGCAGCCCCAGCACGCTCGCCCCGCCGGGCAGCTCCTGGTGGCCCAGCTCGGCCGGGGTGCGGTCGAACAGCGCCTTCAACGCCGCCGGCCAGTCGAAGCCCCGGCCCGGCTCCCGGTCGAACTCGCCGGTCATCGCGCCGTCCCGGAGCACCCCGACGTGGTCGCAGAGCTGATCGAACTCGGCCAGCTTGTGCGTCACGAACAGCACGGTCATGCCGCCCGAGACCAGCGAGCGGACCAGCTCGAACAGCCGGGCGGTCTCCTCGGTGGACAGCGCCGAGGTGGGCTCGTCCAGCACCAGGATCTCCGGCTTGCGGGACAGCGCCCTGGCCAGCACCAGCAGCTGGCGCTCGGACACGCCCAGGGTGCGCACCGGGGCGCGCAGCACCGAGCGGCTCAACCGCATGCCCAGGGTGGCGGCCACCTCGCACGCGTACCGCTCGGTCGCCGCGCGGCTGAACCGGAACGGCGACGAACCGTCGGTGAGGGCATCCAGGGCCAGGTTCTCCGCCACCGTCATGTCCAGCACCACGCCGTCGTTCGGGTTCTGGTGCACGGTGCCGACGCCTTGGCGGTGCGCCGCGGTCGGGTCGGCGAAGGCCACCGGGCGACCACCCAGCAGGACCTGCCCACCGTCCGGCTGCTCGGCCCCGGAGAGGATCTTGATCAAGGTGGACTTGCCGGCCCCGTTGGCGCCCATCAGGCCGTAGATCGTGCCCTTGGCCACGCCGAAGCTGACCCCGCGCAGCACCCGGTTCGGCCCGAAGCTCTTCGAGATGTCCCGCACCTCGAGTACCGCCTGCACGCCACCTCCCCCTCACCCCGTGAGTGGTTAGCGTTGCTCAAACGCTAACCACTCACGGGTTCTAGGCACCTGGTTTGATCGTGGGGATCCACCCGGCGCCGATGATGTTCGGCGTGTTCAGGTCGGGCAGTGCGGCGCGCAGGTCGTCCATGTTCGTCACGCTGCGCTGCCGCAGCATGTCCTGGGTGATCAGGGCGGCCGGGATGGTCAGCTTCTCCGGCATGGCCACGCCGTTTGCGCCGGCCACGGCGGCGCGAGCCACGATGGCGCCGACGTTGGCGGGGTCGGTCGCGGCGGTGGCCCGCCAGGGGCTGGCGGGTTCGGTCATCAGTTGGATGTCGGCGGTGGAGATGTCCACCCCGTACACCTTGACCTTGCCGGACATGTTGTTCTGCCGCAGCGCGATCAGGGTGCCCTTGGCCAGCTCGTCGTAGGCGGCGAAGGACACCGTGGTGGTCGGCGCGGCCTTGAGCGCGGCGGCGCCTTCGGTCGCGGTGTCAGAGGCGACCGACTCGGAGTACTTGCCGAACCGGGCGACCTGGCTGAAGGACGGGTTGGCCTTGAGGAACTGCTGGTAGACCGCGTCCCGGGAGTCCAGCGGGGCGATCCCGGAGACGTTCACGTAGGCGACCTTGCCGCCGCTCGGGTTGTCCTGCTTGAGGTAGTCGAGGATCTTGGTGGCGATCGACTCGTCGTCCTGGGAGATGTACATCGCCTTGCAGTTGGCGATGTTCACGTCGTAGACGACCACCGGGATGCCCTTGCTGATCGCCTCGTCGATCTTCGGGTTCACCGAGTCGGCCAGGCCGTGATCGACGATGATCACGTCGGGCTTGGCGGTGATCGCGTCGTTGAACTGCGCCACCTGCTTGGCGTTGTCCCCGCGCGCGTCGAACACGTCGAGCGACCCGCCGGCCGCCTTGATCTGAGCGGCGGCACCGTTGCCCCACTGCTCGAAGTAGTCACCCACCCCGGATTGGCGAACCATGGCGACCCGGAAGCTCGCCTTTGCCGCGGCCGGCTTCTCCCCGGGCAGCGCGAAGTCGTTCTGCACCTTCCGCTCGCAGGGCTGCCCGGCGGCCGGTGCGCCGGACTGCCCACCGCCGGCCGAACCGCCCCCACCGGGATTCTGCGAGCAACCCACCAGGGCAGTCGCGAGGGCAGCAGCGACGGCCGCGAACCGCAGTGCCTTGGTTCTCATGCTTCCTCCTCGTTGAGGGACATCCGGAGCGGGCTGGACGACCGGGCGGCCGGCCCGGGTTCGACCACTCGCCGGTCGGTGACGATGGCGGTGATCAGGGCGGCCGGGGTGACGTCGAACGCCGGGTTGCGGGCCGGGGCGTCGGCCGGAGCGGTCGGCACCCCGTGGAAGGCGCGTACCTCGTCAGCGCCCCGGTCCTCGATGTGGATGTCCGCGCCGCTGGCCGTGCCGGTGTCCACGGTGGTTTCCGGGGCCACCACCAGGAACGGCACGTTGGCGTGCGCGGCGGCCAGGGCCAGCGCGAAGGTGCCGATCTTGTTCGCGGTGTCCCCGTTCTCGGCGATCCGGTCGGCGCCCACCAGCACCGCGTCGACGCCGCCGCCGGCCAGCACGCTGGCGGCCGCCGAGTCCACGATGAGGTCGTAGCGGGCGCCCATCCGGCCCAGCTCCCAGGCGGTCAGCCGGGCGCCCTGCAGCAGCGGCCGGGTCTCGCAGACCACCGCGCGGTCCAGCCGGCCGTCGGTGTGCAGCCGCTCGATCACGCCCAGCGCGGTGCCGTGCTCCACCGCGGCCAGCGCCCCGGTGTTGCAGATGGTCAGCACGGTCAGCTTCTCCCGGTCGGGCAGCAGCCGCCGCAGCAGCGCGCTGCCCCGGCCGGCCATCGCGCGGCAGCCGGCGATGTCGTCGTCGCGCAGGGCGAGCGCGGCGGCCAACGCCGCCTCGGGGCCAGCTGCCCGAGCCGCCGCCCAGGCGGTGTCCACGCCGAGGGCCAGGTTCACGGCGGTGGGTCGGGCCGCGCGCAGCCGGGCCACGGCGGGTTCGACCTCGCCGGTGGGCAGGGTCTGCACGGCCAGCGCCACACCCAGCGCGCCGGCCACGCCCAGCGCCGGCGCACCCCGCACGGCCAGCCGCCCGATCGCCGCCACCAGCGCATCCACCGTGTGAATGTCGAGCTCGCGCAGCTCGCCGGGCAGCCGGGTCTGGTCGACCAGCCGGATGTGCCCGGGGCGTGCGCCCTCCGCCGGCACCCAGTCGATCGTGCGCATCCGCCGCCCTCCGCTCGCGCCACGCCAAGGGCTCGTCGTCGACGCCCCCGATGGTGTGACTCGGACTACAACGGAGGTTGTCGGACAACTGCCCGCCAAGTCAAGATGGTTCTATGGCGACCACGACGCGGCGGACCCTCGCCGACGACATCGTGCGGACGCTGAAGGCGGAGATTCGAGCGGGCGTCTACCCGCCGGGGGCGCGGCTGCCCACCGAGGCGGCCCTGTGCCAGCGGTTCGCGGTATCGCGGGCCACCGTGCGCGGCGCGGTCAAGGAGCTCGACGTGCTCGGCCTGGTGCGCACCCAGCACGGCGTGGGCACCTTCGTGCGGCCCCGGCCGGCGGTGCGCGACGGGCTGGAGCGGATGGGCTCGATCAGCGAGTCGATCAGCGCCAGCGGGAAGACGCCGGGCCACGAGTACGCCCGGCGCACCCTGCGCGAGGTGCTGCCGGACGAGGCCGAGCGGATGGCCGTGCCGCCCGATACCGAGGTGCTTGAGCTGCGCAGACGGATCACCGCGGACGGCGACGTGGTGGCCTACTCCTACGATCTGATTCCCCGGGGGCTGCTGCCGGAGCGGTTCGACCCGGAGGAGCTGAACGGCTCGGTGTTCGCCTACTTCGAGCACCGGCTGGGGATCCACCCCACCCTCGGCCTGGCCAAGGTGCACGCGGTCGAGTCCGGGCACATCGCCTGGGGCCCCGGCGCCGCCAAGCACCGCCTGTTCGTCCTGCTCGATCAGCTGCACTACGACGCCGCGCACCAGCTGCTGGCCTACTCGCGCACCTACTTCGTCGAAGGCGCCTACGAATTCCAACTGACCCGCACCAGCACCTGACCAGTCATCAGACAACTGCCCGCGAGTCGGCGCTCTCAGCGCACTGAGTCGCGGATTTCAGCACACCCCATTGGAGTGACCCCGGTCCTCTGCCAGGCTCGACGAATGCGGGTGGTCTTTCGCGACTTCAACCACTGGGAGCAGGAGCATGAGCTGGACACCTGGCCGGACCGGGACATGGTGGTCGAGCTGAAGGTCGGCGGGGAGAACCGCTTCTACAAGGTCGCCGGGGTCAAATGGGTGCTGACCGAGGACGGCGGCCCCCCGTCCGTGGTGGTGGACCTGGTCCACGCGCGGTACGGCCGCAGCATCTGACCGGCTACGAGTGCGAGACGGCCGGGCCGGCGCTGGGCAGCTCGAAAGCCAGCCCGTCGGCGTAGCACCAGAACCACTCCTCGCCGGGCTCGAACGAGCGCACGACGGGGTGCTCTGTGCCCTGGGCATGGGCGGTGGCGTGCCGGGCGGGCGAGCTGTCACAGCAGCCGACGTGGCCACAGGACTGACACATCCGCAGATGCACCCAGCTCCCGCCGGCCAGCAGGCAGTCGTGGCACCCGTCGTCGCTGGGGCTCACGGCGGCGATGCTGTCCAGGTGGCCGCAGGTCTCGCTCACGGGAACTCCCATCTGGTCGCGGACTCGGCCGACCACGCTACCGAGGACCGGAGCGAACCCATAGCGAACCGAAGGCCAGGGCGCGCGAGCCCTACGTCAACGGGGTCTAACGCTTGGGTTTTGGCAGGAAATGGGATCGGGTCTGCTTCTTCTCACCGAAGATCATTTCAGTGAGCGCCTCGTAGACCTCGTCCGGCTTGGGCATGTACTCGATCCGGTTCAGCCCTTGGATCTGCCCGGCTGACTCGACCACCATCGTCCCGTAGCCCAGGGCGCGCCCCAGGACGCTCTGCTGGAAGGTCAGGTCGGTGACCTTGCGCAGCGGCATCATCGCCAACCGCTGGGTGATGATCCCGGTGGACATCATCACCCGCCGGTCGGTTATCACGATGCGCTCCACCCACCAGTCGATCACCAGGATGGTCAGCCGGGCGACCACCACCACGCCGCCGTACCAGGTCAACGTGTTGACCACGCCGCTGGACGGCAGGTAGCTCTGCAGCAGGATCAGCGCCACCATCGCGAGCGCCGACTCGGCGATGTCGCGGAGCAGCAGGAACCAGTGGGCGCGCACCCTGAGGATCCGTCGCTCGGTGGGCAGGATGTACTCGTCGATCTCCAGGCCGAGCATCGATCAGCGCCTCACCGCCGTGACCATCAGGGGTGGCCCCGCCACGCCGCCGGACAGCCACGGTGGCCGCTCGGTGCGCTGGAACCTGATCAAGGCTAACTCCGATCTTGGGCGGTGACCCCTGTCCGGCCCACCACGATCGGGTTGAGCTCAGCGAATGCCCGGACGAACTCGACAATCGCGAGGCCGATCTACCACCGGGGCCGTTCTCGGGGACAAAGCGCCAGTCGGCGTCGGCAAAAGAGCTTGACTCCTCGGACCGATCAAATAGCAGGCGAATCCAGCTGCCCGTGAGGTTGGGCGTTAGGCCGCAAATTAGGACGATGTCGGATTTGCTGCGGGAAACGATCGCCGTACATCATTTCCTGGCCTTTGGCAATTCTCTGGAGTAGCGCTACCTCGGCGCGGTGTCAGCGTGCTCCGGCGGCAGAAAGGCAGGCGTCGCGTCCGGGTCCGGCGCGTCGTAGTAGCGGTGGTACACCGGCGTCAGCGCGCCGGAGATGGGCGGCACAATCCAGCTCCAGTCGGCGGGGCAGGTTCGGCCGGCCTTGGCCTCATTGTCCACGTGCGCCAGGAACCGCTCAGACTCGCTGTGGTGGTCGGCCATCTTCACCCCGGACGCGTCGAACGAGTACTGGACGGCGCGCACCAGTTCCAGCAGCGCGCGGTCGCGCCACATGGTGCGTGGCGAGCTGGTGTCCAGCTCGAGATGGTCCGCGATGATCGGGAGTTGGTCGTAGCGATCCGCGTCGGCCAAGTTCCGAGCGCCGATCTCGGTGTTCAGGTACCACCCGTTGAACGGCGCCGCCGGATACCGCACGCCACCGATCTGCAGCGGCATGTTGCTGATCGCGGGCACCGCATGCCAACGTAACCGCAGGTCAGCGAACCATGAGTAGTCCGGATGCCGCAGCGGTACCTCAAGCACAGCGTCCCGAGGGACCTCGAACAACGCGGGCCGGGAGTTCCGGCCGGAGATCATCAGCGGCAGCAGGTCGAACCGGCCGGCAGGCATCGGGGGCCGCCAGCCGAGCGACACCGCCCGGTTGGTGAAGTCAACATAGCGGGGGTCGCCGCACACCGAACCGTCCACGTTTCGGTACCCCGCGTAGCGGATCAGTTGCTCATTGTGGATGCGGGGGCCACGACGGCCGGGCCGATCCGGGGCGAACACGGTGACCGTGGAGCGGATCTGACCGCCCCGGGTGGTCAGCCGCAGGTGCTCCACGCACTCCGCGGCCACCTCGGCGGGGTCGCTGAGGTCGCGGCGGTCGCGCACCCGAAGACCCTGCCAGTAGAGCCGGCCGATGCAGCGCGCGGAGTTGCGCCAGGCGACCCGGGCGCCGAAGGTCAGCTCCTGCGGGGTGTGCGCATACGTCCCGGTGGTTTCGATCTCGTGGCGCACCTGCCGGAGCCGCTCGTGGTGGGGCGGGAACACCTCCATCTCCGCGTAGAACTGCTCCAGAAACGCCTCCGCCTCGGCCAGATCGACCGGCTTCGCGTCGGGCGGAGAGCTGCGTTGGGCGGGGGCACCGTGACCGTTGACGGGACAGACAGAGCTAGGGGGATGCTGCGTGTGCGTATCCACCAGGCTCTTCATGAATGCGGTCAACAAGCGCCCCTCCACTTTCGAGCACTCGATGGGGAATGCACGGCCGCACCTTTCTACCTGGTCACGTTAAGTGCCTTCCCGGAACCCTGTCAGTAACTAAACCGAGATAGGCTAAATGGCCTATCCGATTAGTCCGGGGCGCGGGAAATTGGCTGGTGACGCAGTCTTGTGAGCCTCGGCCGCTCGGCGACGGACCGGGCTCGCGGCAACGGCGAGTGTTGCCAACGTACGTAGGCAAACGTACGTTGGCCCACAGGTGGTGGGCTAGGTCAACCCGGTGGCCAGGTCCAGCACCAGCCGGCCCCGGATGCCGCCGGCGGCCAGCAGCCGGTGCGCCTCGGCGGCGTCGGACGCGGGCAGCACCCGGGCCACGCGCAGGGTCAGCGTGCCGTCCTCGGCCTGCCGGGCCAACCGGTCCAGCGCGGCGGTGTCGGCGGCGGAGGGGGCCACCGTCACCGGGTGGACGGTGATGCCCCGGGAGGCCGGCCCGGTCCACCCTCGGACCACCGCCAGCCGCCCACCGTCGGCGATCGCCGGCAGCGCCAGGTGGTCCAGCACCGCACCGTCGGCCAGCCCGTCGACGCCGCCCGGGGCCAGCTCCCGGATGCGGTCGGCGACGTCGTCGCCCCGGGCAACGACCTCGTCGGCCCCGAGCGCGCGGACCAGTTCCTCGTCGGCCGGCGCCGCGTCGGCGATCACCCGCAGCCCGTCTGCCTTGGCCAGTTGGACGGCGTAGCCGCCGAACGCGCCGGCCGCGCCGGTAACGGCCACGGTCTGACCGGGGCGCAGCGCGAGCAGGTCCAGCGCCACTCGGGCGGTCATCGCGTTCATCAGCAGGGTGGCGGCGGCCGGGAAGTCCGCACCCTCAGGAGCGGGCACCACGGACGCGGCGGGTACCACGATGCGCTCCGCGTAGGCGCCGCCGCGCGGCCCGTACGGCACCACCAGCGCGATCACCCGCTGGCCCACCCGGAGCCGGTCGTCCACTCCGGGGCCGAGCCGCTCCACCACGCCGGCGGCGTCCATCCCGGGCACGTACGGTGGCTGCCGGCCGTTGAACCGAGCCACCGCGGCGCCGGTCCGCAACACCGTGTCGGTCGGGTTGACCGCCGCCGCGTGCACCCGGATCAGCACCTCGTCCTCGGCCGGTTCCGGATCGGGCAGCTCCAGCACCCGCAGTACCTCTGGCCCACCGAACTCCCGCACGCCCACAGCCTTCATATCTCGGCCGAACTCACGATCACGCCGAGTTATTCCGATCCGCCGGCCAGCGCGACCCGGGCCGGTTCGACCAGCGCGGCATCCTGGGCCAGCGCCTCGATCTCCTCGTCGGCGTAGCCGAGTTCCTTGAGCAGCTCCGCGTTGTGCTCCCCCTGCAGTGCCGGCACCTGCGGCGCAAGCGTCCCGTCATGCGCGCTGAAGTGCCACGGCGGGGCCGGGATGGTGATCGACCCGCCGGCCCGGTCCGACACATCGCGGGTCACCCCCCACGCGGTCGCCCACTCGCTCGCGGCGAACTCCCGGACATCCCGCAGCTGGCCGGTAGCGATCTTCGCCTCATCCAGCTGCGCGTCCAGCGAGGCCATGTCCTCGAAGGTGTTGATCCAGGTCTGCACGATGGCGTGCAGCTCGGCAAGGTGGCGGCGGCGCAGCTGCGGGGTGCGGAACCGAGGGTCGTCGGCCAGGTCCGGGCGGCGCATGGCGCTGAGGTAGAACGGGAACGACAAGCTGCCGACCAAGCTCATCGGCACCACGAACTCCCCGCCGTCCGGGCTGGTGAAGAACGGGCAGTCGGTCGCCCCGAGTACCGGACGCTCGTCGCCCAACTCGATCTCGGACAGGTCGTAGTGCACCCGCTCGTTCATCGACGTGATCACCGCCGCCATGGCCACGTCCACGTACTGGCCCTCGCCAGTCGCCGCCCGGTGCCGCAGCGCGGCCAACACCGCGATGGTCGCGTGCAGCCCGGAGTAGACGTCCGCGTGCGAGAGCGAGTCGGTGCGCCGCTCGACGCCCTCGACGCCGAACTGGCGGAGCGTGTTTTTGGTGAACCCGGCCTCGGCCTGCACCGTCGGTGCGTAGGCCATCCGGCCGCTCCACGGACCGCGCTGCCCGTAGCCGCTGACCGACACGTAGACCACGGCGGGATTGCGTTGCGCGACCGAGGCGTAGTCCAGGCCGAAGGAACCCAGCGCGCCGGGGCGGAAGTTCTCCACGATGACGTCGGCGGTGTCGCACAGCCGCAGCGCCACCTCGCGCGCCGCCGCGACGTTCAGGTCGATGCTCAGGTTCCGCTTGCCGGCGTTCTGCTGGGCGTAGTAACCGCTCACCGCGCCCTGGCGGGGGAAGGCGAGCCGGGACAGGTCACCCCTCGGTGGCTCGACCTTGATCACCTCGGCGCCCAGGTCGAGCAGGTGCTTGGCGCAGTGCGGGCCGGCCAGCACGCGGGAGAAGTCCAC
>Ga0137412_10005398_pt1 | contig 10209 bp, 8 predicted proteins | sample CZODoug2_1_16fun_FD_122160 | JGI IMG/M metagenome (GOLD analysis project Ga0137412, IMG submission 122160) | Vadose zone soil fungal communities from Angelo Coast Range Reserve, California, USA - CZODoug2_1_16fungal (Hybrid Assembly) | ecosystem: Environmental > Terrestrial > Soil > Vadose zone... | reverse complement strand
CACGATGGTATATTGCCATTCAAATCCACCATTAAGAAGACTGAATTTTATGAACGGTGTGTTGTTTTATTTCTTCATCTGCTGTTTGTCGAGGTTTTTTGTGTTAATCTATGTTCACTTTTTAGATGGCTCAAGTCCCCTGCTTTTGGGACATGGATAGCTCAACAAGAACAGATTGTTCAGACTGTTTTGAATGATCCTCTGCCATCTGCTGTGCCTAATTTTGTTTCTGGCACCACCACTGTTACTTAGTCGGACTAGCTATGATAAATCATCTACTTATTCTTTCATCTGAGATCACTTTTGTTAAAATTTTTGAGCTGGATGTTGTAAACTCGTATTTCAATATGGAAGGTCTGTCATTCTTTAGGCATTATTCCTGCCCATTGTCGCGATTCGTTTGGAGTTAAGGCCATTCGCAAATTCAATGATTTTGCGCTGGTTCTCGTGAAGTAGACACGGCTGGCTCAGGTGCGCGCATGAAAGTTGTCAGGCTGAAGAAGATGCTGTCTCGTTGTTTTCGCGGTGCGTTCTCGTGCCGCCGCTGTATACTTCGTTCTATGGAATCTCGCACGTCTCGAATGATCATCGCAGTGATTTTGCTCACTTGCCTCGTGTGCCCGCTCGTCGAGATGTTCGACCGCTGGGATCACACGGTTCAGACCGGGAGCGATACCGAGTACGCCTTGGTTGTTCTTGCATTGAGCGTGGGAGTGGCGTATTCGTTTCCCCGATTCATCTTCAAATCCGCGCTGCTTGCTTTTGTTCCAAAGAGTGTATTCGCTTACTGCCCCCAGAAATCTTTCTTTTCCGCCCCACGCAGTTTCACTTTACTGCTTTTTGATGCGACGAGTCCCCCTTCTCTCTCACTCCGTATCTAGAAATCTGCGATTGCTGACCCAAAAACGCGTTCAGGCGTAGCTCCGTCTGTTGACGGCGCCGTGATGGGCCGTCCTTGCAGTTCAACCAAGACATATTTCTTTGTTCTTCCAACATTTATTGGACTGGGTGACTCAAGATGATTCTTGCTTGCCGTTCGTTTTCCGTGCGTCATGTTGCCATCGGGATTGCCGTATCGTTTGCCTTGTTGCTTTGCGCGGCTGACGCTGCCGCTCAAGCGTCGCGAGTTGGAGCAACTCTTGAGGGCACTGTGCACGACACTAGCGGCGCTGTCATTCCCAACTCGAAAGTTACGCTGCACAGCCCTTTGACCAATCAATCTCGTACTGTAACAACGGATGAGCAGGGTTTCTTTCGCGCAGAGCAGCTTGCAGTCGGCACTTATGAAGTGCGAGTGGAAGAAACAGGCTTTGCACCTTATCGACAAACGGGCGTTGGAGCGAGTCTCGGACAAACCGTTCACCTCGACATCGTGCTCGCTCCGGCGTCGACGTCTGAACAAGTGACCGTCAACGCCCAACCCTCGTCACTTGATCCCTCACAGTCGTCAGTCGTTTCATCTGTAGATCAAGACAGAATAGAAGAACTGCCTGTGCGGAGCCGAAATTACCTGGACTTCGTTCTTCTTGCACCAGGCGTTTCGAGTTCACCGATAGCCTCCGGCGCGAGCGGTTCGACCCCACTCACTGGCAGTGGCTTCACTTTCGGCGGGCTGAGATCGCGAAGCAACAATCTCTCCATCGATGGTCTGGACAACAACGACGAGTACAACGGTTCGAGTCGTACCGAGCTTTCACCGGAAATCGTGCGGGAATTTCAAGTGGTCAACAATGGCCTTTCAGCAGAGTCGGGCGGAGCCTCGGGAGGTTCGATTAACGTAATCACTCGCTCTGGGACAAACACAGTTCACGGCGACGCGTTCCTATTTGCACAGGACGCCGCATTCAATGCGCGCGACTCGTTCGAAAATGAAACCGGCAAGCCGTCGTTTCGACGGTTCCGCGCCGGCTTCGCTCTGGGCGGACCGGTCATCAAGGATAAAACTTTCTACTACGCCGCCATCGAACAAGAACACAACCGAGGGCAAATCGGCTCGGATATTGACCCTACCGCGGCATCAACGATAAATGCAGTCCTCGCGACCGGAGCATTTCCAGGACTAGCAACGCGCCAGATCATGACAGCTTTCTCTCCGATCGCGCGTGCGGAGACGGAAGCTGCGGGCAAGCTCGATCACCAGCTCACGAAAAATACTGCGCTGATGCTGCGCTACACCTTCACAAACAGCAAGGAATCGGGCGATGCGTTTAACACCAGCGGCCTCGTAGACACAAGTGCGCGCGGCAGCAGCTTCACGAGCGACAACGTTCTTTCGGGATCACTCACAACGGTCTTGAGTTCGGAAGCCGTTAGCGATTTGCGCTTTCAGGCTGCAACGCGCCATGCCGTCTTGCGGACGAACGAACCGTTCGGCCCGGAGATTGACATCGCGGGATTGGTCACCTTCGGGCGTCCCTACGCGGGAAACAGCGAACGTCGCGAAAATCATTATCAAGCCGGCTATACGTACTCTCGCACGCGAGGCAAGCACCTTTGGAAGGTCGGCGGAACGGTGAATCGCATCAGACTGCGAGCCGACGTACGGGACGGCTTTGATGGCGTATATCTCTTTGGCTCTCTCCGGGATTTCCTTGCGGGAAATCCTAATCAGTTTCGTCAGGCGTTCGGGAATTCGACCGTGGATTTTCCGGTGACGAGTTTTGGCGGATTCGTCCAGGACCATTGGTCCCTCGTCCGCCGACTGACAGTTGACCTGGGCGTACGCTACGATTTTGAGCGCCTGCCTTCTGGATTCAATCGAGACACGAATAACGTCAGCCCGCGAATTGGTCTTGCTTGGAGTCCGTCTCTTAAATGGGTTTTTCGTGCCGGGTATGGAGTTTTCTTCGACCGCTACGTTCTCGCCAATTTGACGCGAGCCATCGAGAAAAACGGTTCACAGGCATTCGATCAAGTAGTGGATGGAAACGCAGCAGCCAGCCTTTTCGCGACAGCGCAAGGCGGACCACTCGTTGCGCCTGAACCTGGGATTGCTCCATCGATCTTCCGACCTGATGCGCGCATAGCGACTCCCTACAGCCAACAGGCCAGTGCCGGTGCGGAATACTTGCTCGCGAAGAATCTTACGCTGCGCGCTGACTATTTGACTGTTCATGGAGTTAAGCTGCCTCGAACGCTTAACGTCAATTTGTTACCGCCGGTTGTCCTCACTCTTGCGAACGCCTCCAGCCTTGGAGTTCCAAATCCAACCCCACAGCAGCTCGGGCGAGAAGTCTTTTCACCGGGTCGGCTCAACACTCAGTTTCGCGACATTTATCAACTCCAGAATTCCGCGAGTTCTACCTATAACGGCGTTTCATTCACGCTTAACCGGCGAATGAGCGATGAGCTGGCGTTCTCGGCGAGCTACACCCTGTCGAAGACATTCGACGATGCTTCAGACTTCGACGAGCAACCTCAGAATCCATTCAATCTGAGAGTGGAGAATGCAGTGTCCCGCCAACATCAGCAACAACGCTTTGTTTTCAACGCGCTGTGGGAGTTGCCTATCGGTGACGAAGAGGAGCAGGACGGGAAGTCAGAAGAAAACACCGGATGGCTCACGCAAGCGTTCAGTCATATTGAAGTGGCACCGATTCTGACACTGGAGAGTGGCCGGCCTGTGAACCCGTTGACGGGTCTGGACTCGAATCAGAGTCATGCGTTTCCTCTCTCGGCCAGACCGGTCGATCTCGGCAGAAATTTTCTGACCACACCTGCACTTGCCACGATGGACTTCCGCGTTCTGAAGTACTTCACGTTCGGCGGTGTGAAACGGCTCGACGTGGTAGCGGAATTCTTCAACCTGTCCAACAGTGCGAACGTGTCTCAGATCAATCCTGTGTTCGGCTCAAACCTGACGCCGATGCCGGGATTTAGGCAACCGATTGCCGGAACTGGTGCTCGCCAAATTCAGTTCTCTTTGGATTTCGAGTTTTGAGAAATAGCCAGGAAAAACGGTGTGATGCATCCGAGTCTCGAAGGAGCTTCAAAGATCATGTCGATTGCTCGAATTACAAACATCTTTCCGCGTTTTGCGCTTTTCGTCCTAATCTGCGCAGTCCCAATTTATAGTCCACAGCCAGCGTTTGCTCAGACGACCGACTCATCTGGTGAACAAACAAAGAGGGCGCAATCGGTTTCCGATTCATCCCCAGCATCGAATCAGCCCTCGGAAGCCCAGCAACAGCCATCCACGCACTCCGCAACCTGCGGCATGGTAATGGTCATGTTATTTAGTAAGTTATCGTGAGCCCGAGCCTTTCCGAGCCTGCCTTCGACGAACTTCTCGAACAACTGAAGAGCGAACTGCCCGAGCCGCTGTTTGCCACGGTGAGCAAAAAGTTCCTGGCGCTGCGATATGCGGAACTGAAGATCCAGGTACTGGAAGAGCGCCTGCGGCTGAAGCGCATCCAGCAACGATGCCAGATCGTCCGCAAGCGTGTCGTAAAAATGGAGCTGCAATGGACGAATTTGAGGCGTCCATCAGGGCTGAGCCCTGAGAATGCCTGGTCTACCACAATCGAGGCCAAGTTTGTGAACTTGCTGGCGACCAGGAGAATGCGATCGCCGACTACCAGAAAGTGCTCCAAAAGAAAAATCTGGCCTTAGCTCCCAAACGCAAAGCGCACGCGCAGGCACGTATCCGTGAGCTATCCAATCACTCTTGACTCTCTATGTGCTTCGAACGGTGTGTTCGGAGGAGCTTGGAACCTGGAGACAAAGTCCGCGACAGCAGAGCAAAATCGCGCCGGACATGCCAAGCCGTTGCAAACGAGCCGTACGTCCTCCTCGCTAAGGCCGCTGCAGAGAGGGTTGGTTCCTCTTCGAGGGCAGCCCACATATCAGCCCGGTAACTGGGTCCCACCATCACCCGGCAGCGATAGGCATGATGACGCCGCGCCAGGTCCACAGGCTGTAACACATCGGCGACTCGATCTCGAAGTACATTCGCGGCTACGCGGATCGCACTTCCTTCAAAACGAGAATCTTCACCATGACGCTTCACTTGAAATTCTGTGCCCCTTTCAATTAAGTCTAACCGCGGTTCGACATACAAGCTGGCAAGACGAGCGAAACGTCGCTCTCTCTTCTGCCAGCGGGCGACAGCGGACCAGAACGCTCTAACCCGCGGCAAGCCTTGCGCAGCAACTAATTTCGTTAGCCGGTCAGCATTAACCCAAGCTGCGTGTATGCCAAACCAGGTAAGCAGCACTGCTAGAACCCGAAGGTCATATTTTTCGATGCCCTCTATGCTTGCGAACAGGATTGTGTCCTCGATATTCGGCTCGGGAACGGGGGGCGCCGCGAAGTTCATGCCGATTCCAACCATGCGGGAGGTGAGTTCGTCCGGCTGAATAAGTGGAGAGGGGGCAAAAGCCCTGCTAAATGCCATGACCGAGCCTCCTCCGAAGATCAGCAAACGTCGCGCGAACATGATCTGGCCAGTCAGGGCCAGCATCCTGTCGCTCCAGCCATGGAAGCACATTCTCCAGTTCGTTGATGTTCGGCGCGAGAGCGAGGCAGTCTCCCAGATCTATACCGCGATCGCAAAGGGCGAAAAGTTTTGCGCAGAGCAGATCCTCTCGGCGGAGACAACGGAGATGAATGGCCGTGCCGGCAAAAACAGTTTGGAGACGCTCCTCCCATCGTGGCAGAAGGTGACTCGCAAGCGAACTCGGTCCATTTGTTCAGGCAGTTGTCTTGAAGCGTGCCTCCCTTGGCCCGGACCTCAATGGCAAAGCAACGCGAGACCTTGGCAATCTCGTTCGGAATTTCCGGATGCAGAATGTCGCAATCCTTCGTCAAGCGGGACACAACGCCTAGCAAATTAAGCGCGGCGCCACCAATCACCACCGCATCGAACTGAAGCCGTCTCTCGGCCAGATACTGATCAAATGCGAGTAGCATTGTATGTGCCTCGTGCATGGTATCATTATAACAGATACCTAGTAAAAACGAGAAAAGAATTTGGAGGGTGACGGCTCGTGCCTCGCTGTTCGCCACGACTTTAGGTGACCTATACGGAGGCAGAAATCCTTGATCGACGAGATTTAACAGCCGGGATGATTTCTAGGTGCGGAGGCTACGACCTCAATACTGATAAGGGCGAGGTCGGTGGTTCAAGTCCACCCAGGCCCACCATCAAAATCACCAGTAAATACGCGTCTAAAGGCCGATTTGCCAACTATTTGCCAACTTTAGGATTGGCCGGATGGCCCTACACACAGGACGTTCCGAGGCGGCGCGGCCATTGTAACCCGCCAGGGTGAGCTTGATTCTCCAAAATGACTCAACGAGAACAAAAGGCTAGAGAGGCTCGGTAGCGCTGAGCGCTGCTGATCTCTGTATCCTTTTATTGACTCAAGCGTCCAATCCGCCTAGAGTCGAACTAGGGCAATGAGCAAGAAACTACTCCTCTCCGTGGCGCTAGTCGCCTTGTTAGGTCTGCAATTTGCGGACTGCATGTCCGCGATGACGCAGGATAAACAGAGTATGCAATGCTGCGGTTCCATGCCCTGCGATCCATCTAATCAGAGTCACGATTGCTGCAAGAGAATGGTTTCGTCGCAATCCCCAAGTGTGTTGCCGGTCGCTCACGTGACGCTCCATGCGCCGGTGATGGTTGTGACTGATATTCTCGTTTCACCCCAGGCGGCACCGTACCCCGAAGTTTCTCGCTTGGATTTCGAGGCTCCTCAGCATTCACCTCCAGAGCTGTACGCTCTTCATTCTTCCCTCCTGATCTGATCCGCTGCTCCCCGGTGCGGCAACGTACCGCCCTGTCTCTTTTTCCGTCTCCGCTGTCCCTCTGACCCGCCGACGTGTTTCGGTTGAGACCCTGTTGGGTCACTCGCCGATGGTCCGCGGATTCGTTACGCACACTCAGGAGAAAAAGATGTTTTCTATAGCGAGAAAGAATCCCGTTGCGCGATTGTGTTGCGCAGCTCATATTCGAAGTCTTTGTGTGATTTTCCTTTCCGTTGTTTTGGGAGGAAATGTTTTCGCGCAGGATTCCGTATCGTCGCACGCTGGAGCGGTCACTCCGCTTTCCGATTTGCTGGCGGAAGCGGAGAAGAGCAATCCACAGATCGAAGCGGCGCGCCAAGGCTGGCAAGCGGCCAAGCAAGTTCCAACGCAGGTCTCGACTCTGCCCGACCCGCAATTCAATTTGCAGCATGTGAGTGTAGGTAGTCCTCGCCCCTTCGCCGGCTACACCAACAGCGACTTTGCCTACATTGGCCTCGGTGTTTCGCAAGACATTCCGTATCCGGGCAAGTTGCGCTTGAAGGGTGAGATTGCGAAACGCGACGCGGATGTTTCGCAGCAACAGATCGAGTCTGTGCGCCGCGCCGTCCTCGCCGAACTGAAGGCGGCGTATTTCCAACTGGCCTACCTGTCCAAAACATTGACGATCCTCGAACAGGACGGAGAGTTGCTCAAGCAAGTGGAACAGGCTGCCGACGCCCGCTACCGTTCCGGCATGGGAACACAGCAGGATGTCCTCCAGGCGCAATTGCAAAAAACGAAGCTGCTTCGCGAAATCGCCATGCATCATCTTCAGGTCGGCAAGCTCGAAGCCCACCTCAAGCAACTCCTCAACCGCTCACAGGGGTCATCGGACATCGAGACAGCCGATCTCACCGAGACACCTCTCGCGCAGAACTACGAAGGTCTTTTGGCTGCCGCCCAGGCACAAAATCCCGAGCTTGCCGGGGCACAGAAGATGATCGAAAAGCAGTCCCTGCAAGTGGACCTCGCCCGCAAAAACTTTTATCCCGACTTCAACGTGCAGTATATGTGGCAACGCACCGACCCGACCCAGTTCCGGGCGTACTACATGCTGTCCTTCGGTTTGCGCGTACCCATCTACCGCGGACGGAAACAGCGCCCCGAACTGGCCCAGGCCGAAGCGGAACAGCTTCGCGCACGAAGCGAATTCCAGATGCAATCGCAGCAAGTCGCTTCCGAACTTCGTTCGCAATACGTGATCGCGCAGCAGACCTCCGAAGTGCTCAAGATTCACCGCGAAGGACTGTCTCCGCAGGCGCGGTCCGAATTTCAAGCGGGTCTCGCGGCCTACCAATCGAACAAACAGGAGTTTCAGGCACTGTTCACGGCGTTTCTCGATGTGTTGCATCTCGACGAGGACTACTGGCAGAACATCGCCGAATACGAGACCGCCATCGCGCGGCTCGAACAACTCACTGGACTGTCCTTGCGCGGGGAAGGGGCGAGGTGATGAAAACCTATCGCACAGGGTTTTTGCTGGCAGTCGTTGGAAACATCGTGCTCGCGGTCGTCCTCGTGGGGTTGTGGTTCCACTATCGGACTTCGAAACCAATGGCGGATGCGGAAACCACAAAGGCGAATTCCACCGCGCAAGATTCTATGGCCAGCTCGATGGCTACACCGCCTCCATCGGCAGAAGCACCGCTGGTTCCGGTGCAAATCTCGCCGCAACGGTTGCAGAGCATCGGTGTGAAGACCGGCGAGGTCGAACGAAAATTGGTCGAAGACGAGATCCATGCCACCGGTAACGTCGGGGTCGATGAAACGCGGCTCTCTACCGTGCAGGTGCGCTATTCCGGGTACATTCAGAAAGTCTTCGCCGACGCCACGTACCAATATCTACGCAAAGGGCAGCCGCTCTTCACCATCTACAGTCCGGACCTCGTCGCCACAGAGCGTGAGTATCTGGTAGCCAGGAAAAACCAGCAGCGTGTGGCGCAAAGTACCGTCCCGGGTGTGACCGAGGGAGCCGCTTCGCTCTTGGAGGCGGCGAGCGAGCGGTTAAAACAATGGGGCGTCTCACAGCGCGAAATCGAGCGACTTGAATCCACGGGCCAGGTGCAGAAGGAACTGGAAGTCGAATCACCGGTCTCGGGATACATCACCGAGCGCAACGCCTTGCCAAATCTCACCGTTCAGCCGGAGACGCGGCTTTATTCCGTCGCCGATCTCTCTACCGTTTGGGTTCTCGCCGAGGTGTTTCAAAACGATTTGGGAAGAATCAAGGTTGGCGACCGGGCGACGCTCACGGTGGATTCCTATCCTGGCAGTGTCTTCGAAGGCCGCGTCAATTTCATCTACCCCCAGGTGGATATGATGACGCGGACCGCGCGGGCGCGGCTGATCTTTTCCAACTCCGGATTGAAGCTGTCCCCGGGCATGTTCGTCAACATCACACTGAAGGTCTCACTGGGAAAACAATTGGTGATTCCCGCGACAGGCGTGCTGCAATCCGGTACGCGCCAGATTGTTTTTGTCAGCCGCGGCGACGGCTACATCGAACCACGAGAAGTGCAGCTCGGCTCGCGTGCAGGCGACGATTTCATCGTGCTGAAAGGAGTGAAGGCGGGCGAAGAAATCGTCACGTCCGCCAATTTCCTGATCGACTCGGAGAGCCAGCTTCAGGCGGCACTCGGTTCGTTTGTTCCTCCACCGCCCGGCGCGGGCGCGGCAGGAGCGATCAATGCTCCACAGGCAAAGGCGGAACTCACAACCGATCCATCTCCTCCCCATAAAGGCGCCAACACCCTCCGCGTAAGACTCGCGGATGCGAGCGGAGGACCCATTTCTGGTGCGGAAGTCTCCGTCACCTTTTCCATGCCCGCCATGCCGGCGATGGGCATGGCCGCCATGCGCACACAGGTTCCTCTCACTGAAAAAGGAAATGGGCTCTATGAAGGATCTGGTCAATTAGGCAGCGGGGGAACGTGGCAGGTCACGATCCTCGCCAAGAAAAATGGACAAGTCGTCGCCAGCAAACAACTCAGCGCGAACGCCACGGGAGGAATGTAACGTGATCTCCCGATGGATTGATTGGTGCGCCAGAAATCGTTTCCTCGTTTTCATGGGAACACTCCTGCTTGTGCTCTCGGGAATCTGGGCCTTGCGTCGCATTCCGCTCGACGCATTGCCAGACATTTCCGATGTGGAAGTGATTATCCACACCCCTTGGGCGGGTCAACCTCCTAGCATCATCGAAGACCAGGTTACTTATCCCATCGTCACTACGCTTCTCGCGGCACCGCATGTAAAGGCCGTGCGGGCACAAACCATGTTTGGCGACTCCTATGTCTTCGTCGTCTTTGAAGACACTACAGACTTGTACTGGGCGCGGTCGCGCGTCTTGGAGTACATGCAACAGATTACCGGACGTTTGCCCGCGGGCGTACATCCCGTCATCGGGCCGGATGCGACGGG
>Ga0137412_10005396_pt1 | contig 10211 bp, 7 predicted proteins | sample CZODoug2_1_16fun_FD_122160 | JGI IMG/M metagenome (GOLD analysis project Ga0137412, IMG submission 122160) | Vadose zone soil fungal communities from Angelo Coast Range Reserve, California, USA - CZODoug2_1_16fungal (Hybrid Assembly) | ecosystem: Environmental > Terrestrial > Soil > Vadose zone... | reverse complement strand
CCGGGGCCGGCAACGCCCTGGGACGCGCCGTTGTCGGAGAAGTTGGCGTCGTCGAACAGGATGGCGCTCTTGGCGGTCAGCGCGGCGGTGGGGCTGCCGGTGGGCGGCGTGGCGCTGGTGGCCGGCGGGGTCGAGCCGGGCGGGGTCTTGCCGCCGAAGTTGCGGGAACCGTCCGGCTGGGACGCCCACCAGATGTTCTGCACGCCCTCGCCGTTGGTGTCGAAGGGCTTTACGTCCTTGCTGAACGTGTAGAGCGGGTGGCCGTTCAGGGTGACCTGCAGGTAACCGTCGTCGGGCCGCTTGATGAAGCCGACGGCCTTCTTGTCGATGCCGGCGATGAACACCTTGCCGCCCTTGGCGATCTCCACCGGCGGCCAGGTGACCTTGCACTGGTCCGTGCAGTTGGACGTGTTGGGCGCGTCCTTGTCGAAGACGTACAGCACCCTGTGCGCGCCGTTGGTGACCACGGGGTCGAGGGCGCCAGCCTTGCTGGCGGTGAGCTGCACCCACTTCTGGGCGACGGAGGCGGGCGCGCCTTGGGGCGCCAGGTCGCCGGCGTTGGTGGGGGCGCTGTTGGACTTCGCTGTGCCCTGCAACAGGTTCAGTGGCGACGAGTTGGCGGCGTTGGCGGCAGCCGGCGGGGTCTGGGGCTGCGTGGCCTCCTGGTTCCCGCAGGCGGCCAGCATGGCGGCGCCGGCGGCGACGAGGGCAGCAAGGGACACAACATGCTTGCGCGACATGGGGGTTCTCTCCAGTGTGGCTACGGGGTTCCGGTTCCTCCGGAAGCCGTTCGCGATCTACACGGAGAGGTGCGGCGAACGGTTCAACTCATCTTGACGCGAACCGTTCGCCGCAGGTGAGCCTCAGGGAATCAGCACGATCTTGCCGCGGGTGTGCCGCTGCTCCAGCTCCCGGTAGGCGTCGCGAACCTGCGCCAGCGGGTACTTTCGGGCAACAACAAGGTCCAGACCGCCGGCAGCGATCTTGGCGGCGAGCTCGGCCAGCACCTCGGCGCTCGCGCCCTGGGCGTTGCCGTCGGCCTTGACGCCGTACTTCTCCACGGCGGCGAAGTTGATGATCGTGTTGATCCGACCCTTGTCCACGCCCAGTTCCAGCGCCAGTTCCACGTAGTCGGCGCCGAAGGTGTCGATGAACGCGTCGACCTGGCCACCGGCGGCTGCCCGCACCCGCGCGGCCAGACCCTCGCCGTATTCGACCGGGGTCACGCCGTGAGCGCTCAACCAGTCGCCATTGGACGGTCCGGCGATGCCGATCACCTTCGCGCCCGCGGCCACGGCCAGCTGCACGACCAGGGATCCGACGCCGCCGGCCGCGCCGGAGACGACAACAGTGTCCCCCTTGGACAGTGCGACGGCCGCCACTGCCGCATGGGCGGTGGACCCGGCGACGAACAACGACCCGGCCTGCTCCCACGTCACCCCGGCCGGCTTCGGCGTGAGCTGCGTCACCGGCACCACCGCGAACTCGGCCTGACTGGCCCGGTCATCGGTCCAGCCGATCACCTCATCGCCGACCGACACGGACGTCCCGCCGTCACCCAGTTCGGCGACCACGCCGGCGAGGTCGCTGCCCTGGCCGGACGGGAACGTCGACGGCCACACCTCGGCGAACGCACCCTGCCGGATGGCCGCCTCGCCGGGGTTGATCCCGGCCGCCTTCACCCGCACCAGCGCCTCGCCGGGGCCGGGGACCGGCCGGTCCACCTCGACCACGTCCAGCACGCCGATGCCGCCGTACTCGTTGTACCTGACTGCCTTGGACATGGCTCCGAGCCTCCTAGTCGGGTGTCTGTGGACCCTCAACCACCCCGAGGCCGGGTTTATGCCAGCAGTCCCCGGTCGTAAGCAAGTGACACAGCCTCGGTGCGGCTGCCCGCCCCCAGTTTGGCCATCACCCGTGACAGGTGCACGCTGGCAGTCTTCTCGCTGATATAGAGGCGCTCGCCGACCTGCCGATTCGTCAGCCCGGACGCCACCAGCTCCAGCACCGTGCGCTCGCGCGGCGTCAAAAGGTCCTCGCTGTCCGGTTCCACCTCGGCGACAGCGATACGCCCGCGCCGGGCTGAGGTCTCGACGGCTTCCCGCAGTGGCTTGGCTCCAATGTGGACGGCCGCGTCATGCGCGGCCCGAAGCTCCACAGTGGCCTCATCGCGCCGGCCGTCGGCCAGCAGCGCCTCGGCCAGCCGCCATCGGGCAACGGCCTGCCAGTACCGCAGCCCTTCGGCGGCATCGAGGACGGTCCGCCAGATCTCCGCGTCATCCTCGCCCCGAAGCCGGCTCAGCTCCGCGTCCATTCGAGCCTGGAAGAAGGCGGTTTCGGGGTTGCGGGTCTCCATGCGCCACTGGCTGTCCAGGGCGTACCGGTCGTGCGCCATCACCAGTTCGTACAGGCGCTCGCCTTCCGCGATGGCGTCACGCGCCGCGGATTCGTCGCGTCGACGCCACGCCTGCTCGGCGATGTCGGCCAGCCCGGCCAGGGCGGTCGCCCCCGCCCGCCGCGTGCCGGCCACGACTGCCCGAGGCATCTCGGCGAGCGCTTTCACGACCCAGACGCTCTCGTTGACGGCGTCGCCGGGCCGGCCCCGCCACAGCGCCGCCTCGGCCACCGCGTACCGGACGCGCTCGAGGGTGCGCGCGTCCCCGGGGTGGGCCATGATCCGTGCGGCGGTCTCGTCGAGTTCCTCGAACTGACCGGCGAAGGCCAGCAGTTCCAGGTTGGCCGCCTCGATGCGCAGCGCGGCCCAGCGGGGCGCCGACGAGTAGTCGCGGATGGGCTCGCCCGCGGCCCGCTCGCCGAGATAGAACTGGAGCATCATGCGGATGATCCGAGCCTCCACCGGGAGCTCGGACCAGGTCAGCCCCAGGGCGATGGCCCGGTCGACGACCTCGTCGGCCACCGCCAGCGCCTCCCGGTACTGCCGGCGGAAGAACAGGTTTATCTCCAGGTTGCTCAGCGCCCGTAGTTCGACGTCGTAGGCGCCGATGGCGGCCGCCTGGTTCGCGGCGGCCCGCCCCAGATCGGCGGCTTCCTCGAGTCGGTCGCGCCACTCGGCGTACACGGCCAGCGTGACCAGCACATCGACCGCCACGTCGTCGGCCCCGACCTGGATGGCGATCTCGCGGGCCTGCCGGGCCAGCGGCTCCAGCTCGTCGACATCCAGGCCGGCGCCGCCGTACCAGATCCACTCCCGAGCCCGCAGCGCGAGGATCCGGGCCTGCACCACACTCGGCGGCCGGCTCCGCACCAGCTCCCAGGCCTCGCCGACCGCGGCGGCGACCTCCGCTGACGCTGATTCCATTGGAATCAAAGTAACCACGAGTTGGTGCCGCGCCTCGGCACCGGACTCCGGATCTTCGGTGAGGGGCACAGCCGACCGCGCGTAGGCAATGGCGCGGTCGCCGTCGCCGGCGGCGAACGCCATCCGGGAGGCCAGGCGGTGCAGGGAATACTCGGTTACGCCGGGATCCGAGACTGTGCCGAACAGTTGCAGCGCCTGCTCGACGTGATGCAGGGCCTCAGCCGGGGCGTGCAGCGCCGCCGCCTGTTCGGCCGCTTTCACCGAGGCGGCGAACGCCACCGGCAGATCATGGCTCTGCATGGCGTGATACGCCAGGGAAGCCGGCGTGGTGACCAGGCGGGCGTAGCCAGCGTGCAGCCGAACCCGTTCACCTGGCAGCAAATCTCCGTACACAGCCTCGCGCAGCAGCGCGTGTCGGAACGCGTAGCCGTTGTCCGCGGCCACCAACACGTTGTGCTGCACGGATTCCCGCAGCGCCTCGTCGAGGTCGTCGGCGTCGAGCTCGGTCACGGCCTGCAACGCCGAATGCTCGACCGCGGCGCCGGCGCCCGAGGTGGCCCGCACAACCCGCCGGGCATTGCGCCCCAACCGTTCCACCCGCGCCAGCAGCAGATCCGTCAGCCCGGTCGGAACGCCGTCGCCATAGGCGGCGGTCAGTTCCTCGCAGAAGAAGGCGTTGCCCTCGGACCGGTCGGCGATCCCACGCAGCGTCGCCGCCGGCAGCGCGCCGTCCGACAGGGCCGACACGAACGCCATCGCGTCGGCCCGGTCGAACGGCCGCAGGTCGACCCGATCCACAGTGGACAGCCGGCCCAGCTCGGTCAGCAACGGCCGCAGCGGATGCCGCCGGTGCAGGTCGTCCACCCGATACGTGACGACCACGAGCAGCCGCTGCCGGTTCAGCCGGGACACCAGGAACAGCAACAGATCCCGGGTCGCCGCGTCGGCCCAGTGCAGGTCCTCCAGCGCCAGCAGCACGCAGTCGTCGGCGGCCAGCTCGGCCAACTCCGTGTGCACGGCCTCGAACAGCCGCAGCTGTTCCATGGCGCCGTCCAGCCGGGAGGCGCCGGACTCGGGCAACCGGCCCAGCGCCTCCACGAACGGCAGATACGGCAGGCCGGCGCCCTCGACGTCCAGGCACCGCCCGGTCAACACCCTTACCCCGTCATCGCGGGCGCGCGAGGTCAGCTCGGCCAGCAGCCGGGACTTGCCCACACCCGCGTCGCCGGCCAACAACACCGCCGAGGCGCGACCTTCCGCTGCGGCAGCCAACGCCGATTCCAGGGCCGCCAGCTCCGCCCGGCGGGCGACCAGCGGTATCCCGGAACCTAAACGCGGCACACCGCATGGTCGCACACTGTCACCGGCTCTGCGGTGAGTTCGACCGCTTCCACCAGCGCCGCCGCTGCCCTCGCCGGGCCAGCCGCGCCTGCTCGGCGGCCTGCCGCATCGCCTTCTGCTGCTCCAGCACGTACCGGTAGTTGGAGTCGTTGTCCTGCCACATGACGAACCTCCCCATCTCGACAGGTACGAGGTTCGGCCTGAGGCGGCCTCGGCCGCATTGGGCAGTCACGTCATCCGGACGCGGGATCGACCGGATTCGGAGCACGCCGGGGTAAGGGCCCCTCAGACGACGTAAGTCGGGCATACCCGGCGCACGACCTTGACGGGTGCTGACCGTGGCCGCCGGACGCGTTGTCGTGGGCACCCAGCACGCGGTGGTGATCTACGGTCCACTTTAGGCTTCACCCATGTCGGCGACGCGGTTGTTGGTGCTGGGGGTGGTGCGCGGCTACGGCCGCGCGCACGGCTACCTGATCGGCAACGACCTGATGTCGTGGGGCGCGGACGTGTGGGCCAACGTCAAGTGGGGCTCGATCTACCACGCGTTGAAGCAGGGCGTGAAGGCCGGTTTCCTGCGTGAGGAGTGGACTGTGCCGGGCCGCACCGACTACGAGCTCACCGAGAAGGGTGAGTTCGAGTTCCAGCGGCTGCTGGCCGACGCCATGCGCAAGCCGGAGCCGCGGCCGGACATGCTGGCCGCGGGGTTGGCGATGCTGCCGGCGCTGACCCGCAGCCAGGCCGTATCCCTGCTGGAGATCCGGCTGTCGGCCGTGGAGGCGATCCGGAAGGAGGCCGACGGGCAGCTGACCGGCTGGCAGGAGCCGCCACACGTGCGCGAGCTGTACCGGCTGCGCGTCGACAACGCGGCCGATGACATCGCCTGGACCAGGGGACTGATCGACCGGCTGAACGCGGGCGAGTACGCCATGGCCGGCGAGCCCGGCACCGTCGGCAAGGCCGGCAGCTGGCCGCACCCGGCCTGAAGGCTATTCAAGTTTGCATACCCGCCCCGCGAGGGTGCACACTGGCCGCCGCGGGTATTCAAACTTGAGCACTCGGTTGTGGGGGGCAGATGTCAATTCGTGTCGACGGGCTGCGCAGGCGGTTCCGGAACAAGATCGCGTTGGACGACTTCGACCTGCGGGTTCGCCCCGGCACGGTGTGTGGGCTGCTCGGTCCGAACGGGGCCGGCAAGACCACCGCCGTGCGCATCCTGAGCACCCTGCTGCGGGCCGACGGCGGCCGCGCCGAGGTCGCCGGCTTCGACGTGGCCACCCAGCCCGTGGAGGTGCGCCGGCGCATCGGGTTCGTCGGCCAGCAGGCCGCCGTCGACGAGGTGCTCAGCGGCCGGCAGAACCTGGAGATGTTCGGCCGGCTCCACCACCTCGGCGCCGCCGCGGCCCGGGCCCGGGCCGCCGAGCTGCTGGACCGGTTCGGCCTGGCCGACACCGGCCCGCGGGCCGTCCGGCTCTACTCCGGCGGCATGCGCCGCCGGCTCGACCTGGCCGCCGGCATGATCCTCGCGCCCCGGGTGCTGTTCCTGGACGAGCCCACCACCGGGCTGGATCCCCGGGGCCGCAACGAGGTCTGGGACGCCGTGCGCTTACTCGTGGCCGACGGCGCCACCGTGCTGCTCACCACCCAGTACCTCGACGAGGCCGACCAGCTCGCCGACCAGATCGCCGTCATCGACGCCGGCCGGGTGATCGCCGGCGGCAGCCCCGCCGAGCTCAAGTCCCGCATCGGTGCCGACCGCGTCGAGGTCGTCGTGCACACCGCCGCCGACCTCCCCATCGCCGCCGAGCTCTTACACAAGATCGCCGGCACCGAGCCCGACCGCGACGACGACCGCCGCCGCCTCAGCGCCCCCGTCCGGGACCGGGTCGTCGCCCTCACCGAAACCGTTCGAGCACTGGACGCCGCCGGCGTCGGCGTAGAAGACATCGCTTTGCGCCGCCCCACCCTCGACGAGGTGTTCCTGACCCTGACCGGTGCTCCGTGAGCCGCGCCGTGCTCCTCTCAACCGCCACCGATGGAAAGGTGTCCGCGTGAGCAGCATCCGATGGGCCGTCGCCGCCGGCTGGACGATGACCCGGCGCGACCTCGCGCCCTGGGCCCGCCAGCCGGCGCCGGTGGTGGTGAGCCGGCTGTTCCCGACCCTGCTGGTGCTGATGTTCGGCTTCCTGCTCGGCGGGGCCATCGCGGTGCCGGGCGGCAGGGACTACCGCGAGTACCTGCTGCCTGGGATGTTCGTGATGACCATGGGCTTCGGCGTGGAGAGCACGTTGCTCGCGGTCACCACGGACGCCGCCCGCGGCGTCACCGACCGGTTCCGGTCGATGCCGATGGCGCCGTCCGCGGTGGTGGTCGGCCGATGCGGGGCGGACATGCTGAACTCCGTGCTGGTGCTGGTCGTGATGGCGGCCTGCGGGCTGGCCGTGGGCTGGCGGCCGCACGGCGGCCTGGCCGCCACGCTGGCGGCGTTCGGCCTGCTGCTCCTGCTCCGGTTCGCGTTCCTGTGGGTCGGCATCTACCTGGGCCTGGTCATCGCCAACCCGAGCGCGGTCACACTGGTGCAGGTGGTGGTCTGGCCGGTGAGCTTCCTGTCCAACATCTTCGTCTCGCCGGACACCATGCCCGGCTGGCTGGGCGCGATCGCCACCTGGAACCCGCTGTCGGCCACGGCCACGGCCATCCGCGAGCTGTTCGGTTACCCAGGCCCAGCCGACGGGTGGGTCGGCGTGGCGGTGGCGTGGCCGTTGCTCCTGGTGGCGGTGTTCTTCCCGCTCTCGGTACGCGCGTTTCGGAGGTTGAGCCGATAGTGGACGAACTCGCACGCTGTCCGGTCGTGTTCGAGCCCGCGGATCCCCCGCGATTGGGCAGAATGGCGTTCTGGGGCGCCGAGCTCCCCACGGGGATGGGGGAGCTCGGCGCCCTGGACATCGTCGAGGCGCAGGACCACGAGGTGCGGGTCCGCACCGTGCCGGCCGTGCGGCTGCCGGTCGCCGAGGCGGTGCCGCTGCTCAGCCGGGCCCGCCGCGACCGCCGGGCCCACCCGGCCACCGCCTTCTGGGGCGCGGCCACGGTCGTCGCGCTCCAGCTCGTCGCCCGCGGCCGGCTGCTGCCCACGGTCTCGCCCGGCGACTACGACGCGTGGCGCGTCGGCCCGCTCGACGCCGCCGACCATGGCCGCATCGGCGAACTGGTGGCGGCGATGCCGGCCGGGGCCAGGGCCGTGCCGGTGCCCGGCCGGCAGCCGCTGGAGCTGCCGGACGCCCGCCGGCTGGTCGAGGGCTTCCTGGACGCGGTCGCCGACGGCATGCCCCGCGGCGGTAGCGAGGCCGCGTTCCTGGCCGCCACCCCGCAACGCGTGCCGGAGCTGCGGGCCTGGGCCGACGGCGTCAGCGTGTCGCTGCGCATCGAGTTCGACGGCCGCTTCCGGGTCATCGTGCAGCTGCACAGCGTCGCCGACCCCGGCGTGGTCGGCGACGCCGCCGAGGTGTGGACCGGGGCCGGCCGAGCCCGAGCTCAGGCCCAGGCGGTGGTCGCCCTGCGCCGGGCGGCCCGGGTATGGCCGGCGCTGGACTCCTTGCTGTACAAGGAAGTCCCGGACGAGATCGCGCTGACCGACGACGAGGTCCGGCAACTGCTGGGCGGCGCGGCCGACCGGCTCACCGCCAAGGGCGTGCCCGTGCACTGGCCCAAGGAACTGGCCAGGCAGCTGGTCAGCCGGGTGGTCATCGGCGGCGACTCGCCGCCCCGGGACCTGCCCGGCTTCCTCGGCGGCGACCAGGCGCTGCGCTTCGACTGGCAGATCGCCCTCGGCGACGACCCGCTCACCCGGGACGAGCTGGAGCAGCTGACCCAGGCCCACCGCCCGATCGTGCGGCTGCGTGAGCAGTGGCAGCTGGTCGACGCCGACCTGGCCCGGCGCGTGCGGCAGCGGGAGCTGGAGCCGCTGAACCCGTTGGCGGCGCTCGGACTCGCGCTCACCGGCGCCGCCGAGGTCGACGGCGAGCAGATCGAGGTCGTGCCCAACGGCTGGCTGGCCGCGCTGCGGGACCGGATCGCCGACGCCGAGGGCGGCGGCGAGCGGCTCGACCAGCCGCCGGCGCTGGCCGCCACGCTGCGCGACTACCAGCTGCGCGGCCTGCGTTGGCTGGCCCGCATGACCGCGCTCGGCCTGGGCTGCTGCCTCGCCGACGACATGGGCCTGGGCAAGACGATCACCGTGATCGCCCTGCACCTGCACCGCGCCGCCGGCGGGCCCACCCTCGTGGTCTGCCCGGCCTCGCTGCTGGGCAACTGGGAGCGGGAGATCCGGCGCTTCGCGCCCGGCGTCCCGGTCCGGCGCTTCCACGGCTCGGCCCGCGACCTCTCCGGCGTCGACGGCTTTGTGCTCACCACCTACGGCACCATGCGCCTGGACGCCACCGAACTCGCCGCCGTGCCGTGGGACCTGGTCGTCGCCGACGAGGCCCAGCACGTCAAGAACGCGCGCTCGGCCACCGCGAAAGCCTTGCGCACCATCAAATCCGGCGTCCGGGTCGCACTGACCGGCACGCCCGTCGAGAACACCCTGTCCGAGCTGTGGGCGATCCTCGACTGGGCCGCTCCCGGCCTGCTCGGCTCATTGCCGGCCTTCCGCCGCCGCTGGGCCAAGCCCATCGAGGCCGACAAGGACGAGGAGGCCGCGCGGCGGTTCGCCCGCCTGCTGCGGCCGTTCCTGTTGCGGCGCAGCAAATCCGACCCCGGCATCGCCCCCGAGCTGCCGGCCAAGACCGAGACCGACCAGCTCGTGCCGCTCACCCGCGAGCAGGCCGGCCTCTACGAGGCCGCCGTCCGCGAGGCCATGGCCGAGATCGCCGAGAGCGACGGCATGGCCCGCCGCGGCAAGATCGTCAAGCTGCTCACCTCGCTCAAGCAGATCTGCAACCACCCCGCGCAGTTCCTGAAGGAGGACACGGCCCGGCTGGCCGGCCGCTCCGGCAAGCTCGCCCTCCTCGACGAACTGCTCGACACGATCCTCACGGAGGACGGCTCCGTCCTGATCTTCACGCAGTACGTGACCATGGCCCGGCTGCTCACCGCGCACCTCGCCTCCCGCGCGATCCCCTCCCAACTGCTGCACGGCGGCACACCGGTGGCGGAGCGCGAGCGGATGGTGGACCGGTTCCAGTCGGGCGGGACGCCGGTCTTTGTCCTCTCCCTCAAGGCCGCGGGCACCGGCCTCAACCTCACCCGCGCCGGCCATGTCGTCCACTTCGACCGCTGGTGGAATCCCGCGGTGGAAAACCAGGCGACCGATCGCGCCTATCGCATCGGCCAGAAGAAAAATGTGCTCGTGCATAAATTCGTTTGCCGAGGCACGGTGGAGGAAAAAATCGATCGACTCATCGCCAACAAACAGGCGCTCGCGGCGGACGTGCTGACCGACGCGGGCGGCGAAATCCCGCTCACGGAAATGGGCAATGACGAATTGATGAAATTAGTCTCGCTCGATCTACGAGCCGCCGCGCAGGATGACTGAATAATTAAACCATGAGTT
>Ga0137412_10005395_pt1 | contig 10211 bp, 9 predicted proteins | sample CZODoug2_1_16fun_FD_122160 | JGI IMG/M metagenome (GOLD analysis project Ga0137412, IMG submission 122160) | Vadose zone soil fungal communities from Angelo Coast Range Reserve, California, USA - CZODoug2_1_16fungal (Hybrid Assembly) | ecosystem: Environmental > Terrestrial > Soil > Vadose zone... | reverse complement strand
ATATGAAGATGGCCGAGGAGATCGTGCGGTTCCACCACGAGCACTGGGACGGCGGAGGCTACCCATTCGGCCTGGCTTACAGCGCGATCCCGATTGCGGCGCGCATCACGGCATTGGCCGACGTGTTCGATGAGTTGACCCGCGCTCGGCCCAATACAGAAACGCGACCGGTGCAAGGTGTCTTGCTCGAAATCGCGTCGCAGCGCGGCAAACAGTTCGATCCGGAGCTGACCAACCTGTTTCTGGTGATGGTACCTCGGCTGCAGCGCGAGTACGGCGACCTCGATGCGTACCTGGGTCAAGCGGCGCGTGAGTCTCCGCTCATCCAAGCGCGCCGCAAGATTGCCAACACACTAAAGCAGTGCAAACAGCGATGATCGACGCCCTGGCACCCATCGAAACGGTTGTCACATCGCAGACGTCGACGCCGGAAGACGTGGCGCGGGCCCTGGCCGAGCTTGGCCGATTGCTGGATCCGTTGCCAATTGGCACGTCACGCGAAAGCACTCAGATGAGCGTCCAGTTACTTGGGCGGGCGGTTGACATGGTCGCCGGCGTTCGCCCCCGCGCTGAGGGGCCGGAGCTTGCGGAGTGCCTCTTCTCGATCGCTAAGTGCGCGTATTTCGCCGGCCATGCGGTCAAGGGGCTGGCACCCGCGCAGCGGGCGGTCGAACTGTGTCGGTGCCTCGAGGTGCGCGCGCCTCTGCAGAAGGCGCTATTGGTTCGCGGTGCGCTGCTTGCCGACAGCGGGAACCAGCCGCTGGCTATCGAGGCTTACGCCGAGGCGCTCGAAATCGCTATCGAGCTGCGCGATCCGATCGCCGAGGGTAAGGTTTTTAACAACCTGGGCGCCGCGCTAATCAACGCGGCTCAGTTCCGGGATGCGATCGCCTGCTTGGAGCGGGTCGTAACGGTCACTGAAGGCAATGACGAGCATTCGCGCACGGTGCGCGGGGCTGCCCTAGCAAACGTCGCCCTGGCCTGCCTACATCTGGAGGACTACGCCAGGGGCCTGCGCGCTGCCAAGGCATCGGTCGAGCTGCTGGACAATCCGGTGACCGCGCTGGAGCGCTTGGCGCGCGTGCTGGCCGAGACTCATTACGCGCGCCTGCTGCTGGAGGTGGATGCGCCAGAGACGGCACGCGAGCGCTGCGAGAGCGCCAAGCGCTTCGCCCACGAATCAGGCCTCGAACGGGCCGAATTGGAAGCCGGCATGGCAGAAGGCCTGTGTGAGGTGTATTCCGGAAAGGTCGACATCGGTTTGTCACGCCTGTCGAGATGGTTGGACCAGGCCCGAGTGCTCAAGGCGACACTGGGCGACGCCTTGACCGCGATGGTCAAGGCCAACGAGCTGGCAAACCGCCACGAAGTGGCCCTGGTCTACCTGCACGAGCTGATGATGCATACGAAGCAAGTGCAGCTGGACAGCGCGCTGCTGCATCACCGCCTGCACCTGGAGCAGCTCGAACAGCGTGCGTTCGCCCCGTCGTCTCCGGATGTGTTGATGGCCCAGCGCGACGTCAAGCTTCGCAACCAGCTGGTGCAGCGGGTGGCACACCAGGAGCTGATGAAGGCGCGCGTCGAGATCCTGGAGCGGCTTGCTGTAACTGCGGACCTGCGTTCGGACGCCACCGGCGAGCATTCGTACCGGGTCGGCAAGCTCGCCGCACTGCTGGCGCAGGAACTGGGCTGGGACGAGGACATAGTATTCCTGTTGGAGCTCGCCGCGCGCCTGCACGACATCGGCAAGATCGGCCTGCCGGAAGGCATCCTGCCGCGCAAGGGCCGGCTGAACGAGGCTGATTTGGAGCTGGCGCAAACCCACGTGCAGATTGGCGCAGATATTCTTGCCCAGAGCAACGTGCCACACCTAAAGATGGCCGAGGAGATCGCGCGTTTCCACCACGAGCACTGGGACGGCGGAGGCTACCCATTCGGCCTGGCTTACAGCGCGATCCCGATTGCGGCGCGAATCGCGGCATTGGCCGATGCGTTCGATGAACTGACCCACGCCCGAGCCCACGAACAGGCGCGACCGCCGCAAGATGCGCTGCACGAGATTGCATCGGAGCGCGGCAAACAGTTCGATCCGGAGCTGACCGACCTGTTTCTTGAGCTTGTGCCTCGCCTGCAGCTCGAGTACGGCGACCTCGATGCGTACTTGGGTCAGGCGGCGCGAGAATCGTCATTCATCCAAGCTCGGCGCAAGATCGCCTCGACATTGAAAGCCTTCAGCGAAAGCGCTCCGATCGAACGGCGGTGATGGTGGACGTGCAATGCCCAACCTAGACAGTCCGACACCCCCTGACGATCAGGCGCCGCACCAGGTATTCGACGACGTGATCGAACGACGCGTGGTGCAGTCGCTGATCCACGATTTGCGTTCCCCGATGGCTGTCCTGGGCGGATACTTCACGTCGGACAGCCGGTCTGAAAGCCATGACGCGCGCGATCGTGCACGCGCGGCGTTCGAGCAAAGCAATCGGCTGCTGGACGAGTTCATCGACACGGTTCAAACCGGCTTGTTTGAGCAGCCTGCGCTGCTGGAAGATACCAACGTCGCCGGGTTCCTGGTCGACGTCGCACGCTTGCACAGCGGAGCCATGCGAACCGCGGTGCCGGCCATCACCTTGAAAATCCGCCCGGCAAAGCTCAGGGCGGTCGTGGATACCCGCAAGCTGCGGCGGGTGCTCAATAACCTGATCAGCAATGCCGTCAGACACTCCGGCGCGACACGCCTCGTGCTTGGGGCACGCGTCGTCAGCGGAAAACTCGTGATCGTCGTCGCGGACAACGGGCGAGGCCTGAGCGCGGAGCACCGCGACTGGGTGACCCGACTCACTCGTGACGGGCATGACTCCGAGGGGTCGCTGCTGAAGGAAGTGGACCGCCTGTCCGGAGGTCTGGGTCTTCTGATTGCATCCAGATACGCGCGAGAGATGGGGGGCAGCCTGGAACACGTTGCGAGCGCGACAAGCGGAGCACGTTTCCTGATTCGAACCGGGACCCAGGCAACGCGCGCGCGACAGAGAATCAATCAGGCAGCACTGCGCGAGAGCGGGCCGAACCGAGTGCCCTTGATTGGCCGGTCGATCGCTATTCTCGAGCGGGATCCGGCGTATCTGGCTGTGCTTGAGCAAACCTTCGGCAACCTCGGAGCCAACGTGTTCGCCGCCGCGGATCCGGTGCATTTGCTTGCAAGGCTCGGCACTGACGAGGACGCGCCCGATCTGCTGCTGGTCGGCTTGCTGGTCGATCACGCGGATCAATCGAGGAATGCGCGGCTGCTCCGGCAACTGCAGGCAGGCTACAAGGATCGGGATTTCCCACTGATAGCAGTGACCGAGGATCCGTGGAACATTGCTCATCGCGACTTTGACAAATGCGCGATCGTGCTCCAGAAGCCTGTTAGCCGGGAATGGGTCGATGCGATCGCACGCGCGATGATCACGAATGGGGGCGCGTCGTTCCGTCGCAGGTTGGAGAGAGAGGGGTTGTTCCTTCAGCGCTGGAACACGCTGCCCGGCAAGGCTCTCGTCCCGGCGTCCGCGGTGCTTGTCGGCGCGGTCGAGAACGAGAGGCCTCGGCAGGCCAGCGGGCGTCGCAGATCGGTAGATCAAGCTGCGGGCAAAATTTCCCGCAGCACTTCCAGATAACGGCCGCCTTATGCTGAACACGGGACGCCGAGTGAATCTGCGCCGCTTGATACTGCGACCGCGATCACAGGTACTGACGCTGGGCGCGGTGGCACTGGCGACCACTTCCGCAGTCCTGTGGTGGCGCACGCCCCCTGTCGAGGGAGCGGGTGAATTCGCACCACGGGCCACGGCGGCCGGTGGTGTCGGGTCGATACAAGACCCAAGGGGGGCCGCGGGTGCGCCAGGCTTGAAAGACGCAAGCGCGCAAACGCTCCTGACCCAAGACCTGCTCAGGCGCGTCGATCGCGCGGCGGCGGCGTCGGGGGTTCGAATCGGATCCGTGAACCTGCACTCGGCCAAAGCCACCTCGGATGCAGAGCGCTCGCGCACCGAGCTGCAGCTGTCCGCAGCCGGTCCGTACCGCGCCCTCAAGAATCTGGTCGAGCGCATCCTGCAGACCGATTCACGATTGGCGCTGGATCGAGTCTCCCTGGCACACGGTTCCGAATCGACGGACGAGCTGGACCTGCAGGTCGGATTCCACCTGGTCGATTGGCAGCGGCAATGAAGCTGAGAGCGCTCGCGCCGTTCGTCATGGCAGCACTGATTGGCGCCGCAATCGCGATATGTCTCAGCCTGGACCCCGGATCGACTGTGTCGACCGATGATCGAACCGCGATGGGAACTACCTCGCAAAATCGGCAGAGCGTCACGCTCGCCGCTTATGAACGTGACCAGAGGCTGTTGCGTGCGCTCGGACCGGTCCGCAGCGACCCGTTCACCGTCGCGCCCAGAGCACCGCCGGCCCCCATCAGGATCGCACCACCGCCGCCGATCGTTGCCCCCGCGCCACCTGCCGCGCCGCCTTTCCCGTATCGTTTCGTCGGGAGAGTGATCGGGGCGGCGGGTGAACCGGTCGTCTATCTGGCGAAAGACCAGCGCCTGCTGGCCGTTCATGGCAAGGGCGATCTTGGGGACGGCTACCGGGTGGACGAGCTGACCGATCGTCGCATGGTCATCACGCATGGCGCATCGCAGCAACAGACCGTTATCGAATTCGGAGTCGACCCTGGCTCGCAGAGCGCGCCCTGATAACGCGCGCCAACGTATCCGGTCGCTGCTGCCCTTTCTGCTGGTGGGCCTGCTCGCCGGCTGCGCCGCGCATTACGTGCGCGAATCGGCCCAGGACCAGCTGCGCGCCGGCGACTTCGAGCAGGCACTGCGAACAGTGCAGGCGGGTCTGAAGCGTTTCCCGGACGAGCCTGACCTGCTGACCGGGCAACGAGAAATTCTGGAGCAGGCGGGCCGACGGTTGCTGGCCGACGCCAACTCGGAACGTGCCGCCGGTCACCTGGACCGCGCCGAGGCAAACGTCAAGCGGCTGCTCGCGCTGGATCCCAGCAACGAACAGGCACGACGCGTGCTGGCCGAAATCGACCGCGACCGGCGCCATGCGGTCGTGATCGCGCAGGCACAGGAAGACGTCAAGAAGGGTGACCGGGTCCAGGCGCTGGCCAGTCTGCGAACCGCGCTGCTGGAGAGCCCGTCCGATCCCGATCTGCTTGCGCTTGCGCAGCAACTGCAGTCGCAGCGCCGGCACGAGGAAGCGATCGGGGCCACGCGGGTGGCTGAAACCCGGCCGCTTGCGCTGGAGTTTCGCGACGCCAACCTGCGCATGGTGCTGGAGGCCATCTCGCGCGAAACGAACGTGAACTTCATCGTCGACAAGGACGTGCGACCGGATCTCAAAGTCACCGTGTTCCTGCGAGGCGCGACGCTGGAAAACTCGCTCGACCTGATCCTGAGCACCAACCAGCTCAGCAAGAAAGTGCTGGACGGCTCGACCGTGATGATCTATCCGAATACGCCGGAGAAGAACCGCGAATACCAGGACCTGATCGTGCGCTCCTATTTCCTGGCCAACGCCGACGCCAAGCAGACCGCGGCGCTTTTGCGTTCGGTGCTTAAGGTCAAGGAGCCGTTTGTCGACGACAAGCTGAACTTGCTGGTGATCCGCGAACCTCCCGAGATCATCGAGCTGGCGGATCGACTGATCGCGATGTACGACCAGCAGGAGCCCGAGGTGATGCTGGAGGTCGAGGTGCTGGAGGTGCGCAATTCGAAGGTGACGGACCTCGGGATTCAGTATCCGGATACTTTCTCGCTGACGCCACTGCCCCCCGCCGGCGCCTCGGGACTGACCCTTCGTAACATCAAGGGACTGGGGCCCACCCGCATCGGTGTTGACATCGCAGGCTTTGTCGCGAACCTGCGGCGCGAGGTCGACGACGTGACGGTGCTGGCCAACCCCCGCATTCGCGCCAAGAACCACGAGAAGGCTCACATCCTGGTGGGCGACAAGATTCCGATCATCTCGAGCTCGGCCGCGCCGACCGCCGGCCTGGTGTCGGAGAACATCCAGTACATCGATGTCGGCATCAAGCTGGAATTCGAGGCGTCGGTTTCGCTGGAGGACGAGGTCACGATCAAGATCAACCTGGAGGCGAGCACGCTGGGCTCACAGGTCAAGACGAGCTCGGGTTCGGTCGCCTACCAGATCGGCACCCGGACCGCGACCACCACGCTCAAGCTCAAAGACGGCGAGACCCAGGTCCTGGGAGGCCTGATCAACAATCAAACCAGTCGCAATTCGACGCGGCTTCCCGGCCTCGGAGATCTTCCATTTGCGGGCAGGCTGTTTTCTTCGCAGCTGGACGACCAGGAGCACACTGAAGTCGTGCTGGCGATTTCGCCGCACGTGATCCGCAACGTGCGCCGGCCGGACGCCGACCTGGCCGAGTTTTTCTCCGGAACCGAGGCGGCCGCGCGCCTGGCGCCGATTCGGACCGGCACCGCCTCCGGCCCCGAGTCTGAAAAACCGAGCGCCCCGCTGGCGACCATCACCGCGGACAAACCCGCTGAGCCAGCCGTCAAGCCCGCGCCGAAGGTCGAGGTGTCGCTTTCGGCGCCGGCCGAGGTGAAGGTCGGCGACACGTTCGAGATGCCGGTGCAGGTGAAGTCGGGGTTTTTGCTGCGCGGGTTGCCGATCGAGGTTGCATACGATCACACCCGACTTGCGCTGCTCGACTGGGCCGAGGGCCCTTTCCTGAAGGCCAACGGAGCCACGACGAGCGTGAGCCGCACGTCGGATACGGCCTCGGGAAGTGCCAGCCTGGGCATCCTGCGCAACACGCCCGATGGAGCCAGCGGCGAAGGGGTGCTGGCGACGCTCAAGTTCAAGGCGATCGCAGCCGGCCAGGCGCAGGTGCGCGTGACCCGCATCACTCCGCTGGGCGTGGACCGCATCATCGAGCCGCCTGCGCCCCCGGCGCCGATCGCGGTTGCCATCCAGTGACGGGCGTCCATCATGGCTCCGGATGCAAGGTCTCGCAAGTTTTCCGGAGGATTTACCATCATCGAGCTGGTGGTGGTGCTGGTCGTGCTCAGCGTGCTGGCGCTCTCGGTGCTGCCGGTGGCAGAACTGAGCGTGCGGCGGGCCAAGGAGCGGGAATTGAAAGCCGACCTGGTCGAGATGCGCCAGGCGATCGATGCCTACAAGCATGCGGTCGATGACAAGAAGATCGCGCCGGGCGGACCTGCCTCCGGGTACCCTGCAAGCTTGCAGGTTCTGGTCGACGGCGCGGCCCGGGCCGATGCGACGGGCGCTGCGCGCATGTACTTTCTGCGCCGAATTCCGCGCGACCCGTTCGCGCCGACCTCGATCACGCCGCAGGACAGCTGGGGCCTGCGCAGCTATGCCTCGCCGCCCGACCGGCCGGCGCCCGGCGCCGATGTTTACGATGTGTATTCGCTGGCGCAGGACACCGGACTGAACGGTGTTCCATACCGCCAGTGGTGACAAAGATGGGTGGCCCGGTGCGGCGCGGCTTTACGCTGATCGAGCTGATGGTCGTGATGGTCGTGCTGGCGCTGCTGGTGACGATCGTCGCCCCCAGGTACCTGAAGCAAACCGATCGGGCCAAGGAGGCGGTGCTGCGCAACAACCTGAAAGAGACGCGCGACGCGATCGACAAGTTTTACACCGACCACGGCCGCTATCCGCAGAGCCTGAAGGAACTGGTCGATGGGCGCTATCTGAAGATGCTACCGATCGATCCGATCAGCGGCCGCAGCGATCGCTGGGCATTTGTCGGGTCCCCCGGCGGCGCAGCGGCTTCGTCCCAGTCCTCCGGTATCTACGACCTGCGCAGTTCCGCGGCAGGCAACGGCATGGACGGCACTGCGTTCAATTCCTGGTGATGCGAGCCTTACACCGCCCCCAGCAGGGCTTCGTCTATGTGGCGATGCTGTTTGCGCTGGCGATTTTCGGGCTTGGGCTGGCGAGCATCGGCCAATGGACCTCGGAGCAGCAGCGGCGCGACCGCGAGGCAGAACTGCTGCGCACCGGCCAAGAGGTGATCGCGGCGATTCGCGAGTTCTATATCAGATCGCCCGGCGTCGCGCAGCGCTTTCCCAAGACCTTTTCCGACCTGCTGGAGGACACGCGTTTTCTGGGCACGGTGCGTCACCTGCGGCGTGCGCCGCTGGATCCGATCACGCTGTCGGCCAGCTGGGGCTTCGTGCGCGCACCCGACGGGGGTTTTTCCGGCGTGTATTCGCTCAGCGATGCCGCACCGCTCACCCAGCAAGCGATCGAAGTATCGGGAACGCGCTTGGCGGCGGCTCCCCGCTACTCGGACTGGCACTTCGCGTACGACCCGGCAACGGACCCAAACCTGCCGAAGCACTAGCCGCGGAGCCCCAATGCGCTACTCGGTTCGCCTGTTCGACCCCGCATCCGGCAAGGTTCGCCAGCTGGCTGCCGAGGCGGCCGATGAAACGACGCTGCGCGCATCGCTGCCGGCCAGCGGCGAGGTGGTTGTCGCTTTGAGTGCGCAGGGCGGCGCGGGCTGGATGGCCCGCGCGTGGCCGAGCCAGTTCGATGTCGGGCTGCTGTGCACCGAACTCGCGCGCCTGTTGCGTGCGGGCCTGACGCTGCCCGAGGCGCTGGAGACACAGTCCGGACGGGTGCAGGGCTCGTCACGCACGGTCTATGCGAATCTTCAGACACGCCTGCTCGAGGGCAAGCGCCTGTCCGAGGCGATGCAGCTCGCCGACGCTTTCCCGGCCGTGCTGATCGCGGCCATCCGTGCCAGCGAACGCTCGGGCCGGGTGCCCGAGGCGCTCGAGGAGTTCGCCCGCTACGATGCCTCGCTGCGCGAGTTGCGCCGCAAGATGATCAATGCGGCCATCTACCCGAGCCTGGTCGTCGGGTTCGGCTTCCTGGTTTCGCTGTTTCTGCTGGGCTACGTGGTGCCGCGTTTCGCGCAGATTTTTTCGGAACGAGTAGCCCAGACCAGCCATGCGACCGGCCTTCTGATCGCGCTGGGCCAGGCCATCAACGCGCACCCCTGGCGAGTTGCGGGCGGCGCGCTGGCGATGGTCGGGGCCATCGTGCTGCTGGTTGCCAATCCGAATTTTCGTACGAGCCTTATCGCGTTGATCGCGCGTGCCGGACCGGTTGCGCGCTGGCTGCGCACCTTGCAGCTGGCCCGCATCACCCATGCGATGGCCATGCTGCTGGCCAATGGTTTCCCGATTCCCGAGGCGATGCGCCTGGCGCAGGCCCTGGCGCTGCGGCCGGATTTGATGCGGGCGATGAACCAGGCAACCGACGGGATCGAGGCGGGACAGTCCGCCAGCGCCGCCTGGAGCCGCGGCGGCCTGGCGGACGGGTACGCGGCACGCGTCTTGCAAGCCGGCGAGCGCACCGGAAACCTGGCGGCGTGCTTCGATACGCTCGCGCAGACCTATCGGCTGGATGTTGAAACGGCGCTCGAGCGGGCCAGCCGAATCGTCGAGCCGGTGCTTTTGATCGTCGTGGCCGCATTGATCGGCCTGATCGTGGCACTGATGTACATGCCGATCTTCGATCTGGCCTCTGCGGTGAGCTGAAGCCATGGCGGTCGCCGCGTCCGACTTGAACCTGGTCAGAGCCCTGCAGCAGGTGCGCCTGCGCGAGCGTTCCGAGAGCCTGCTGGCCGCGTTGGCCGGGGCGCTCGAGCTGACGCCGGCACAGACCGCCCAGCGCGTCAGTCAAGAGCTGGGGGTGGAGCTTGACTCCTGCCCCACCTGGGCTGAGGCGGTCGCGGTCGCGGACGTGCTGCCGATTGCCGAATGTCGGCGTATCTGGGCCTGCCCGGCGCGAGGCGGCACCGCGCAGGCGGTGTTCATCGACGACCCCTGGATGGTCGAGCACGTGCAGCGCCTGGCCGAGGCGACCGGCGCATTGCCGCGCCTGGTGTGGTCCACGCGCGAGCGGATTGCGGGCCTGATCGATGCCCTGGCGAAAGGCGCGGTCCGAGGCCATGCCTCACCGGATGGCCCGGCCGAAGTCAGGGCATTCGACGCTGGACGCGAATCGGGTTCGCCGGGTTCCCAGGCACGCGCGATCTCGATCGAATCGATGGAGCAGGCGACCAGCGCCATCGTGCGCTTTGTCGACGAGCGGATCCTGGATGCCTGGAAGGCCGGGGCCAGCGACATTCACTTCGAAACCACGCGCGAGGGCCT